>OBIC01000439.1_pt1 | contig 11262 bp, 9 predicted proteins | sample 1519831 | NCBI WGS metagenome assembly OBIC01 (sample SAMN03019805, study PRJEB22545) | beach sand metagenome | biome: beach; feature: sea beach; material: beach sand | place: USA: Municipal Pensacola Beach, FL | collected 2010-10-20 | depth 40-45 cm m | reverse complement strand
CGCTATATCGGCTTGTCGGGCCGGTTGATGATTCTGACCATCGGCTTTGTCCTGCTGTCGGAAGTGCTGATCTATGTCCCCTCGATCGCGCGCTTTCGCCTGCAATTTCTGGAATCGCATATTACCCGCGCGCAGATTGCCACCCTTGCGGTCGAGGCATCGCCGGATAATTCGGTGCCGCAAATGCTTGAGAGCGAGCTGCTTGAAAATGCCGGTGTGCTGGCCGTCGCCCTGCGGCGTAACGATGCACGTTATCTGATGCTGGGCGGGGCCCTGCCCGAACCGGTCGACACGCAATTCGATCTGCGCAATGTCAGTGCCTATGCCGCGGTTCGGGATGCGCTGGCCACGATGCTGCAAGGCACACCACGCCGGATCCGCGTCATCAGCGCGCCCGACGGTGCGCGTGGCGGCGTCATCGACATGGTGATGCTGGAAGCCCCCCTGCGCACGGCGATGTATGAATATTCGCGCAACATTCTGGCGCTGTCGCTTGTCATCTCGATCATCACGGCAGGGCTGATCTATATCACCCTGCACTGGCTTCTGATCCGGCCGATCCGCGCGATCACCCACAGCATGGTGCGCTTCCGCACCGCACCCGAAGATACCGAGAATATCATTATCCCATCGCAACGCAGCGACGAGGTCGGCACCGCCGAGACCGAGCTTGCCGCCATGCAACAGGTCGTCCGGCAGGCATTGCAGCAGAAAAAGCATCTCACCGAGCTGGGCGGCGCAGTCAGCCGTATCAGCCATGATCTGCGCAATATCCTTGCCCATGCGCAACTGGTTTCAGACCGGCTTTCCGCATTGAAGGACCCGACCGTCAGGCAATTGACACCAGGGCTTATTCAATCGATCGGCCGGGCAATCGATTTGTGCACCGATACCCTGTCCTACAGCCGGGCCGACAGTCATCCGCCCCGGCGGATCAGCTTCGCGCTCGCCCCGCTGATCGACGAGATCGGGCATGCGCTTGCACTGCCCGACAGCGCTGAAATCGACTGGCACAATGCGGTACCGGCCGAGCTCGAAATCGATGCGGACCCGGACCATATCTTCCGGATCGTGCATAATCTGGGACGCAACGCGGCGCAGGCCATTCAGAAGGCAGGTTACATTCGCGTCTCGGCGGAACAGCGCGGCGATTGCGTGATAATCGATGTCGCAGATAATGGTCCGGGCATCGCGGCGGAAGCGCGCGCGCACCTGTTTGAGCCATTCGCCGGCACACTGAAACAGGGCGGCACGGGATTGGGGCTGACCATTGCGCGTGAACTGACCCTTGCCCATGGGGGCGAACTGCAGCTTGTCGAAACCGACAGCCACGGCACCCTGTTTCGGATCGAAATTCCAGCGCGTATCGCAAATCCGGGCGCACAGGGTAAACCGGCGGCCATGGGACAGATCATCGCCTTGAAGGGCCGCTGAGCTGTGAGCTGGGATCCCGCGCAATATGGCCTGTTCCTTGATCAACGGACCCGCCCGGCAGCCGACCTGCTTGCCCATATCAGGCTCGAGGCGCCCGCGCGCATCGCCGATCTGGGGTGCGGACCGGGCAACAGCACCGCCTTGCTTGCAAAACGCTGGCCCAAGGCGGCAATAACCGGGATCGACAGTTCACAGGCCATGCTTGAAAAAGCCCGCGAAAGCGCCCCCGATATCGACTGGCAATGTGCCGATATCGCGCAATGGCGGGCTGATCCCCCCTTTGCGCTTATCTATTCGAATGCCTTGCTGCACTGGCTCGACAATCACGCGGTCCTGTTTCCCCGCCTTCTGTCTTCGGTAGCCAAAGGCGGGGCGTTGGCTGTGCAGATGCCGCGCAACTTCGATGCGCCAAGTCACAGGATCATCGCAGCCGTCGCACAGTCCGCGCCCTTCCGCGCAAAACTTTCGGGTCGGTTGCGCGAAGCGCCGGTTGCGGACCCCGATTATTACTATCAATTGCTGGCCGCAGATTGCCATCTGATAGATATGTGGGAGACAAGCTATCTGCATGTGCTGGAAGGAGAGGACGCGGTCCTGAACTGGATAAAGGGGACCGCACTTGTGCCCCTGCTTGCAGCCCTTGACGCGGGCGAGCAGAACGATTTTATCTGTGAATTGGCAGCGCGCCTTGCTGCTGCTTATCCGCGCCGTGAGGACGGCAAGACATTATTACCGTTCAAACGGTTATTCTTCATCGCCTATCGCTGAGGCGATATAGAGATTTAGATGTAACGGTTCAGGCATAGGAATCGTATTGATCGGTTTGTGAGTTTTTTGATGCAATCATTGCCCCTGCCCGCCGCCGGCGACCGCTGGTGTCTGTTTCTTGATTTCGATGGCACGCTTGCGGAAATCGCCCCCGCGCCGCACCTTGTGGAAATCGACCCCGCCCTTCCTGAACTGCTGATGCGGCTTTCAGGGCAGCTTGATGGCGCACTGGCGATTATCACCGGCCGGCCGCTTGATGATCTTGACGCGCTGCTCGCGCCAGCCGCGCTGACGGCCGCCGGACAGCACGGGCTTGAAAAGCGCGACAGCGCAGGCAGAATACATACGCCGCAAACATCTGTGGGGGTGCAGTCGCTGGTTGAGAGCGAATTCAACCCGCTGGTAGCTGCCGAACCGCGTCTGGTGTTCGAAAACAAGACACACTCCTTCTCGCTGCATTACCGGCAGGCGCCCGAACAGGAACAGGCCTGCCGCGCCGCCGTCGCGCGGCTATTGCCGCAACTTGAGGGCTACCATCTGCTGGACGGCAAGAAAGTGCTCGAAATCAAACCTTGCTTTGCCAATAAAGGCCATGCGATTGCAGACTTTCTGAATGATCCGGTCTTTTCGGGCCGTACACCGGTATTCGCCGGTGACGATGTCACCGATGAGGACGGGTTTGCGGTGATCAATGCCCAGGGTGGCATTTCCATCAAGGTGGGGACGGGACCAAGTGCCGCCACCCATCGCGTGCAAAGCGAGGCTGCACTGATCAATTGGCTGCATGCAGTTGCAGAAGTTCTGGCCGGGCAGGCTGATAAATAAGGCGGTAGAAATAATGCACAAGGCAAGCGCGTGTCTTCATTAGAGCTTGGGGTCGTCGGCAATTGCACCTATGGCGGGCTGATTGACGAGGATGGCCGCGTTGTCTGGGCGTGCCTGCCACGCTTTGACAGCGACCCGGTATTCTGCGCCTTGCTGAACGGCGGCAAGGACTCTGACATCGGTTTTTATGACGTCGAGTTGATCGGCAAGGTCCGCAGCGAGCAGGAATATAAGGAAAACACAGCAATCCTTGTGACGAGGCTCTATGACAATCATGACAATGCGATTGAAATCAGTGATTTTGCGCCCCGTTTCACCCTGTCAGGGCGCAGTTTCCGGCCGACAACTTTAATCCGGCGGATACGCCCGCTGAGTGGTACCCCGCGCATCCGCATCCGCCTGCGCCCGGTATTCGATTATGGCGCGACATTGCCGACAATTACCCACGGATCGAACCATATCCGCTATGTCAGCAGCAATTATACGATCCGTGTCACGACGAATGCGCCGGTCAGCTATGTCCTGAATGAGACGCCTTTCGTTCTGACAACGCCTACCAGCCTGTTTCTTGGCCCCGATGAAACCCTGCAAGGAGCGGTCGAGGAAACCGCCCGTGAATTTCAGGAGCGCACCGAAAATTACTGGCGGCAATGGGTCCGGCGGCTGGCCTTGCCGCTTGAATGGCAGGAAGCCGTTATCCGTGCGGCGATCACGCTGAAACTTTGCACATTCGAGGAAACCGGCGCCATCGTTGCCGCCATGACAACCAGCATTCCCGAGGCATTCGGAACCGAGCGGAACTGGGACTATCGCTATTGCTGGCTGCGCGATGCATTCTTTGTTGTCCGTGCACTGAACAGCCTCGCCGAAGTCGAGACGATGGAAGACTATCTGCGCTATCTGACGAATATCGTCAGCATGGCGGAAAACGGGCAGTTGCACGGCCATTTGCAGCCGGTTTACGGAATAGGGCTTGAAGCCGAACTTGTGGAACGGATCGAAACGCGGCTGACCGGCTATCGCGGGCATGCACCTGTCCGGGTCGGCAATCAGGCCTATGAGCATTTCCAGTATGATGTTTACGGCAATGCGGTTCTGGCGGCCGCGCAAGCCTTCTTCGACAAACGGTTGCTCGCCCCGCCCGGCCTGACCGATTTCGAGCGGCTGGAACGCGTCGGCGAACAGGCCTTCCGCCTGTATGATCAACCCGATGCGGGGATGTGGGAATTGCGCACCCATGCGCGGGTACATACCTCCTCCTCGCTGATGTGCTGGGCCGCATGCGACCGGCTTGCCAAAATCGCTGCCCATCTGTCATTGCCTGCGCGCGCGCTTTATTGGCAGGAACGCGCGGACACGATCAAGCAGACGATCCTGACCCGCGCCTGGAGTGAGAACGAACAATCCTTCGTTCACGCCTTCGATGAAGACGGCTTTGACGCCAGCCTTCTGCTGATGGGGGAAGTCAATTTCATCGCCGCCGACGATCCGCGCTTTATCGCAACCCTGAATGCGGTGGAAGGCGCGCTGAAGCGGGGGCCGCATATGTTCCGCTATGTCACCAATGACGATTTCGGCACACCGCAAAACGCGTTCAATATCTGCACCTTCTGGTATATCGACGCCCTGTCGCGGGTGGGACGGACCGATGAAGCGCGGGAGATTTTTGAAAATATGCTGGCCTGCCGTACGCGGCTTGGCCTGCTGTCGGAGGATACAGACCCCGCAAGCAATGAATTATGGGGGAACTTTCCCCAGACTTATTCGCTTGTTGGAATCATCAATGCAGCGACCCGGCTCAGCAAGACCTGGCAGCAGACGGTCTGAGCGATATAATCTTATCCGGTGTCGCGCGTAAAAAGGGGAACAGAATGTCCCACCGTCTTGTCGTCGTATCCAACCGCGTGGGGCCGGTCAATGAATCGGCACGTGCAGGCGGGCTTGCCGTGGCACTTGTGGAAGCGTTGCGCAGTTCGGGCGGGCTCTGGTTCGGCTGGAGTGGCGAGATTTCGGAAGCAGGCATCGGCGAACCCAAGATCGAGGAACATGGCCCGCTGTCGGTCGCGACTATTGATCTGTCCGAGGAAGATAACGAGGAATATTACAAAGGCTTCGCGAACCGCACCTTATGGCCCCTGTTTCACTACCGGATCGATTTGACCACCTATGATCGGTATAATTATCGGGGCTATCTGCGGGTCAATTCAAACTTCGCGAAAGCGATTTTCCCGCTTTTATCCGATGACGATCTGATCTGGGTGCATGATTATCATCTGCTTTCATTCGGCGCGGAACTGCGCCGGATGGGCTGTACCCAGCCGATGGGCTTTTTCCTGCATATCCCGTTTCCCGCGCCCGAGGTTTTCACCACCCTGCCCAATCATGAGGTGATCATCCGGGCGATGTGCGCCTATGACATCATCGGCTTTCAGACCGAGGGCGATCGGCGTTGCTTTGTCAATTACATCGTCAACGAGCTGGGCGGCACGGAACTTGATGACGAGCGGGTGCTGGCGTTCGGGCGCACATTTGTCGCTGCCGCCATACCGATTGGCATCGATACACAGAATTTCGAGAAATTCGCGACCTCGCGCGAAGCAACCCTGCACCTCAACAGGATGAAAAATGTTCTGGGCGACAGGCTGCAGGTGATCGGCGTTGACCGGCTTGACTATACCAAGGGGCTGCCGCAGCGCTTTGAAGCTTTCGAACGGCTGCTGGCCGATTATCCCGAAAATCGCGGCCGCACCTCCTTCGTGCAGATCGCCCCGCCCTCGCGTGAGGATGTGGCGGAATATATCGACATCCGCGAGCAGCTTGAGCAGATGGCCGGCAATATTAACGGTCAGTATTCGGATTATGACTGGACACCGCTGCGTTATCTCAATCGCGGGTTCAGCCGGCAGGCGCTTGCCGGCATGTACCGCGCCAGTCGCGTCGGCCTTGTCACGCCCTTGCGCGACGGCATGAACCTGGTCGCCAAGGAGTATATCGCCGCACAATCCGAAGATGATCCGGGCGTGCTTGTCCTGTCGCGTTTTGCGGGTGCGGCAAAGCAGGCCGATGGCGCCCTGATCGTCAACCCCTACGATATCTACGCAGTAGCGGAGGCATTGCAGACCGCGCTCAACATGCCTTTTGACGAAAGGCTTGAACGCCGCAACCGGATGATGGACCGGATGCGCCGCGAGGATGTGGCCGCCTGGCGCAACGATTTTATCGGCCGGCTGGAAGCCGTCGCGACAGCAACCCGCAGCGGTGGCTGAACGGTGCGCGCGGACGCTGCAAGCAGTTATCTCGTCGCCGATATTGGCGGCACCCATGCGCGTTTCGCCCTGGCACAGGCGGATGGCACGCCGGGTACGCCTGTGGTGATGCAGACATGCGATTTTGCGGATTTTCCGCAAGCGCTCAGCGCCTTTATCGACAAGCATGCCAAAGGCCCCGTCGCGGCGGCCGCCATTTGCGGTGCCGGGCCGGTTTCAGACGGCGTGATCGCGATGACCAATTGCCCCTGGATTATCGATCGCCGCCAGATCGCCGCGGCCTGCGGCATTGCCGAGGTTGAGATTATCAATGACTTCACCGCCATCGCCCATGCCCTGCCGCATCTGGGCCTGGCCGATCTCGACCGGATCGGCGGCGGTGAAGCCGACCCTGCTGCCCCGGCCGGGGTGCTTGGCGCGGGAACCGGGCTTGGGGTGTCGGGCCTTATCAGCAAGAACGAGACGGCGATTGCCCTGTCGGGAGAGGGCGGGCATGTCGGGCTGTCGCCCGCCTCCGACCGGGAGCTTGAAATTTTCCGGCATCTGCTTGCCGAACGCGGCCGCATTTCCGCCGAAACCATTTTATCGGGTCCGGGCATCGCAACACTTTATCGAACGCTTGCGATCATCGACGGCGCAGCGTCCAGGGCCGATGAGCACAAGACAGCCGCGCTCACCGCCGAACACATCACACAGCGCGCCGCAGCAGGCACCGATGCACGGGCGGTCGAAACGCTTGATCTTTTTTCAGGCTGGCTCGGCGCGGTGGCGGGCGATCTGGCGCTCACACTCGGCGCGAAGGGCGGGATTTATCTTGCCGGCGGGATTGCAGGCCGGCTCGGCCCGCTGTTCAACAAAACCCTGTTCCGGCAACGGTTCGAGGCGAAAGGGCGCTTTGAAAGCTATATGGCGGCGATCCCCTGCTATCTGATTACCCGCGACAATCCCGCGCTGATCGGGCTTGCCGCCCTGCTGCGGCAATCGCGCGACACCGCGAAAAGCAGCTAGTCGCCAAGCACAATTCCCTCGCGCCGCGGATCCGCCCCGCCCTCATAGCCACCCGCGACAGCCCGGATACCGTGCAGCCCGCTTGCGATCGGCCCGATGACAACCTCATGCCCGCGCGCGCGCAAAGGTTCGGCAAGCGCGGTGAGCGCAGTGCCCGCTTCAAGCTCGAGCACCCCGTTGCGGTTGACATGGCGCGGCAGGGCGATCGCCGCCGGCATAGCCATCTGCCAGTCAATCAGCGCAACAACCGTCTGCGCGACATAGGCGATAATCCGGCTGCCCCCCGGCGACCCCACGACAGCAAACAGCTTGCCATCGGGACCAAAAATCACCATGGGCGACATGGAGGAGCGCGGCCGCTTGCCCGGCGCAACCGCATTCGCAACGGGTCTGCCATCAGCCTCCGGCACGAACGAAAAATCTGTCAGCTGATTATTCAGTATGAAGCCCCCAGCCACCAGGTGGCTGCCAAAGGGCGCTTCCACCGAACTTGTCATGGACACGGCATTCCCCCACCGATCGACGATCGAGAAATGCGTGGTCGAGGGGTGATCGACCGCCATATTGGGCGCATGCGGGCTGCCTTGCACACCGGGCGGATGACCAGCACCGGCAATACCAAGCGTGCGATCACGCCGGATAAGCTGTGTCCGGCGGGCCAGATAGCCGCTGTCGAGCATCCCAGTCACCGGCACATCGACAAAGGCAGGGTCGGCGATATAGCGATCCCGATCCGCATAGGCGAGCCGGCTTGCCTCTGAAATATAATGCACCGCATCGACCGAGCCGGGAGCAAATGCCGCCATATCAACCGGTTCCAGCAAGCCCAATATCTGCAGAACCGTCAGCCCGCCCAAATGCCGCCATATCAACCCATCCCGGGAGGCCCCGCCGCCCCGCCCGATGTCGAGGGCGGCATGCCGCATACCCGGTACGCGCGATAAGGGCGGCAGATCGCCTGCCGTTCAAGGGGCCGGTAGCCCGCAAGATCAGCCCGCGTCAGATAGACCGCGCCATCTTCCGATGCCTGCCTGACGGCGGCGGCGATCTCGGCAGCGATCGTTCCCTCATAGAATGGCGCAATGCCGTCGCGCGCCAGAAGGCGCAGGGTCTGTGCATAGGCCGGGTTTTTCAGTGTGCTGCCAACAGGAAGCGGCACCGGCTGCGCCGGCGGCACCGCACCGGGGGATTGCGGCATGTCCAGAAAATACAGCGCCCGCGCGCCGGGCAACTGCCAAAGGCGCGGCATGCGCGCGATCATCCGGTGCAGGCGCGGGGTCACGGCAAACCCTGTCTCGGCAAGCCTGATCGCATCCCCGAACAGTGCCGGCCACGGCAATTTGCCATGCCGCGCATGCGCCTTGGCAAGCATCGCCATGACACCGGGCACCCCGACAGCCCGTGGCCCGACCATCGCATCCATGAACGCCATTGGCGACCCATCCGGCCCCAGAAACAGATCAGGGGTCGCGGATGCCGGTGCGGTTTCCCGCCCGTCATAGGCATAAAGATGCGCAAGCCCCGCATCCCAGTAGAGCAGGTAAGCCCCGCCGCCAATGCCCGAGGATTGCGGTTCGACGAGCGACAGGACGAGTTGCACGGCAATCGCCGCATCCATCGCGCTGCCGCCTGCGCGCAATATGTCGCGCCCCGCTGCGGCAGCGAGGGGATGCGCAGCCGCGACCATCTGCCGGCCCGCAATGCCGCTTTTGCGCATTTCATCGGCGCGGGCGGTGCCGGCCATATCGCTGGCAAACGATGCGGCCATCAACACCATGGCCGCCAGAACAACGCGGCGGCGCGGTCGCCACAGATGGCGAATGATCGGATGCATACTCTCTCCCTGTTTTCCAGACAGCACAGATCCCTGACGCACAGGGTGAGCGGGTTCCGATTATGCCGCACACAAGCGCGACAGCAATGCCAATCACGCCCGTTGCAACGCCGATTGACCGTCCCCATGGCGGCGATTAGGGTCGGCGCATGCAAGAATCCGCCCCCATCCCCGGCCCGCGCAACCTTATCACCGATGTCGACGCGATCATGGTCGGCAATGCGGAAGACCATCATGCCCTTACCGGCGTTTCGGTCGTTCTGCCAAATCACGCCTGCGTGGGGGCGGTCGATGTTCGCGGCGGCGCACCGGGCACCCGCGAAACCGATGCGCTTGGGCCGACCTGTCTTGTCGATACGGTCGATGCGGTGATTTTATCGGGCGGCTCGGTTTACGGCCTTGATGCCGCAGGCGGGGCGGTTGCCTGGCTGTCGCAAGAAGATCGCGGCTACCGGTTGCCCGCTGCGGGCATGGTGGCTCCTATCGTACCCAGTGCGATCCTGTTCGATCTCAGCAATGGCGGCGACAAAGGCTGGGGGATGACACCGCCCTACCGCAATCTGGGGATCAGTGCCTGCGAGCACGCGGCGCAGGCGTTTTCGCTTGGCAATTCCGGCGCGGGGCTTGGGGCAACCGCCGGACAGTATAAAGGCGGGCTGGGCAGCGCATCCACGATCTGGCCAGGCTGGGCAGCGGGCAAGGACCTGCAGGTCGGTGCGCTGATCGCCGCCAACCCTTACGGCACACCGGTGATACCCGGCAGCGCCGCCTTCTGGGCGCAGCCACTGGCATTCGGCGATGAACTTGGCATGCTCCAACCGCCAACCCGCCCCGATACGCCAGCCCCCATGGCAGGCAGCAAGGCCGATACCGCGCCGGGCGGCAATACAACGATTGGCGTTGTCGCGGTCAATGCGGCCCTGACCCCCGCCCAGGCGCAGCGGATCGCGATCATGGCGCAGGATGGTCTGGCGCGCGCGGTGCGCCCGGCCCATACCCCGTTCGATGGCGATACGCTGTTTGTGCTTGCAACCGGCGCTGTGCCGCTGTCGGCATCGGCTGCCGCGGACCTTACGGTGATTGGCAGCCTTGCTGCCGACTGCGTCGCGCGGGCATTGGCGCGCGGCGTCTATCACGCCGACAGCATCGCCCATCTGCGCAGCTATCGCGACATCCATGGGATGTAATGCGCGGCCAGCCGTCGCAGCGATCGCAGAAACACAAATATGGCGGCTATAAAGCGGCGGCCGGCGTCAGAATGGTTTCGGCAAGGGCATCAATCATATCCTTCGCCTGATCGACATCCGCGGCGAAAACCGGGATGGTGAGTTGATCAACCCCCGCATCGCGATACCGCTTCACATCGTCAACCGACAGCTCAAGCCCCATGGGAACCGCGACCGTCACATCGACATCAGACCGCGCGCGGCCTTCCGCGGCAATATACGCACTCAGTTTTGCAATCCGCTCCGCCGCTGTTTCGGCGGTGTGGTTAAACCCGTGCCAGCCCTGCCCGAGACGTGCCACCCGCTTTAATGCCGCATCGCTTTCGCCACCGATATAAAGTAGCGGATGCGGCGACTGCACCGGTTTCGGATACATCCGGCAGGCAGGCAACTGGTGAAATTCACCGCTGAATTCGGATACCGGGTCGCACCACAGCGTTTTCAGGATTTGAATATATTCGTCGGTCCGCGCACCACGACGGGCAAAATCGATATTAAGGACATCGAATTCTTCTTTCAGCCACCCGACCCCGATCCCAAGATTGATCCGCCCGTCAGACAGATAGTCGAGATTGGAAACCTCCTTGGCGACATAGACCGGATTGCGCTGCGGCAGCAGGCAGATCGCCGTCCCGATCCGGATATTCTCCGTACAGGCGGCGAGAAACCCCATGGTCGTGAACGGTTCAAGCAATCCTGACTCGGCAGGGACCGCAAGCTTGCCATCGGGCGAATAGGGATAGTTTGAGCCATATTCGTCAAACAGCACCACATGCTCGGGCAGCCACATGGAGGCAAATCCCGCCCGATCCGCAGCCTGCCCCACCGCCTTGATAATTGCGGCGGTCGCAAACGGGTTGGAAAAAGGTGTGAATACTCCGATACGCATTGCAACCTCCCC
>OBIC01000438.1_pt1 | contig 11284 bp, 9 predicted proteins | sample 1519831 | NCBI WGS metagenome assembly OBIC01 (sample SAMN03019805, study PRJEB22545) | beach sand metagenome | biome: beach; feature: sea beach; material: beach sand | place: USA: Municipal Pensacola Beach, FL | collected 2010-10-20 | depth 40-45 cm m | reverse complement strand
ATCGATAGGCTTCGCCTCCGATGCCGGTACGCTGCAGAGCAGGATGCTGCGGGGCACTTTCGGCGATGGCCAGCGCCCTGGAGGGATCGAGAATCCCGTTGGCGACGGAATCAATGAGATCCTGGCAGCCGTTGGTGTAAAGCGAGAGGGCGGGAGCGCCTCGATTACGGAGGTAGGCAGAAACATCGTCTGCCGAGCCGTATCCCAGGCTGATGATGCGCCGTAGCGCGCTCACCTGGTCCCGAATGCTTCCGTGGCCATCGGCCACGTTGAGCAGAACCCCGATCACATAAGCATCCGTTTCGGTGAAGACATTCGCTGGGAGCCGTCTGGCATAAAGCCAAGCAGCGCCAGTTCCTCGGGCCAACTCATACCGATGGTGCCCATCCAAAATGAACGAGACCCCGTCGACCTCGTAGCAGGTGATGGCGCAGGCCAGGGCGGGCGAAAAGATGCCACCCAGCCTGTCATCATCGTTGGTACCGGTTTCGCGGCGGGAGATGGATTTCCATTGGAACCGCTCGGGATCGACCTGCAAGCGATCGATGGGGACTGGCCCGAAGGGGAATTTGGCCACGGCTTCGAGCAACCAGTGAATGGAAGGACCCTCCGAGGGGCGTTGGCCAATATCCGCCGGGGAGAAGGACGCCGGAGAACTGGTTCGAATCAGTTCGCCCTCGGCCACGAGATGGTCGATGCGGTTCTGCAAGGGGGCCTCAATCGGTGGCCAGCCTGTTCGGGACGGTCCCCCGTCGCTGGGCAGTGCCTGTGGTAGAATGCCGTGCAGGATAAGCAGTTGGGCGCGGTGGAAATCCCTTCGCGTGACCATGGTCCTGCGCCGTCCACGCCCCTGAATGACGGGTTCGAGCCAGTGGTGGAGCAGCTTCTTCACCATCTTTGTAGACCCGAGGGTACGAGTCATTTCCTCCTTATCGATCAGTCCGTCGACGTTCATTGGAGGTGAGATAGTCCGAAGGGGATATCTCCGACCCATGGCAGAACACATTGAAGGAGGAAGAGAAGTCGGAGCTGCGCTACGCAGGTGGCGGCGGCTGGTAGTGAACAGAAGCAAACTGATAGAGGAGGCGATGGTCATGCATTGGCCTGGGCACGTGGAAATCGAATGGCAGCGTGAGGCGATACAGATAGCGGGATTGTGCGGCGTAAGAAGTTGGTGGGTGGATCTGGGAACCGAAATTTACCCGAGTGACCGTACGCCTGGTCGGATTACGGTGTACGTGTCAGACCATGCCGATGACGTTCAGCGTTTGGCAGACTACATGGGGACGCTCAACGGTTTGGATCGGGCGAGGCTAGAGATCTGGCGGTGGCATGCCCGTTGGGCGTAGGGGCTATCTCCCGGCCTATGACAGCGCAGAACAACGAATTGAAGGGCGACTTGCCGGTGCTCCGTACGCCGGCGGTCGAATCCGTGGAATGCCTACTCAAGGAGGCCATCACCCTAAACTGCATTTCCGTGGTCAGCGGGATCAACGGGGTTGGCAAGACGACAGCGCTCCGGATGCTGGAGCGGCAATACAAGGCTCTCGGGCTCGGGGGCACCGCCTTGTACCATTTGGCGAGTGGTGGGTCAGGACCCAGTCGGGCCGTGAAAGACATTCTCTCGGACATGGGCGTCCGGGAGGCTCTCATCCAGACCGGCATGCCGTTGCACCTTTCGGTCAAGCATGCCATGCGAGAATTTGAGCGGCGAGAGGTGCGAGTCCTGTTGCTGGATGATGCCGACAATTGGGGCGGTGACGCGCTGCGGGGGCTCGTGACCCTGTTTGACCAGTGCCGCGCGCAAAATCGGCCGGTTGCCATGATCCTGGCGGGCGCCCTTCCGCCAGACCGCTGGATCGTCCCGGTGGCCGCCGCCATGTCCCGGACGCTTCGAACCGAAACGCTGATCCCGCTCTCCCCGGAGATGATGGTTGCCATTTTCAAGCAGTGGGGTGGCCCCCTGGGAAAACTGGCCGAAAAGGCTGCCGAAGGTGACAAGAAAAGCGCCTCCCTGATCCGGAAAATCCACCGGATCACCCTGGGCGGCCGCTTCCGCCGCATTTCCTACTTTGCGGGCCTGGTGGGCCTCTATGCCACGGGCGAGGTGGACGAAACTTTGACGGACACAGTCGCGGCCAAACTCGGGGAAGCCGTCACCACGCCATCCAACGGGCAATGAGCCTCCACGATCTGCCCTCACTTCGGGGTCAGACTGAGTACGGCAAGCTGGTCATTCAGATGGCTCGGCTGGCCTATCGGCTGGATCGTCCGGTCAGCACGCGGGACCTCCGAAAGCATTTCCAGGAGCACCCGGAGGATCGGCCTCTCCTGATGGGCGGGCTTGGAATCCTCGTATGCAAAGCCGTCCGCCGGGTGAATCAGTCAGGGGTCCAATTAGTACCGATAGGCGTGTTCGCCAATGCAATGCACTACGCCCCCGATGACAATCCCCGCTGGATCTCCAGGTTCCAGCGATTCACCTCAAGGAATTGGCTGGCCAAGCAGGTGGCCCGCGATCTACCAGGGCACGCTGGCTACCTACTGGGTAGTCGGCATGAGGGCTTGGCAATCAATGCCCTGGCGGGCTGGTTGAAGGAGATGTCGATGCAGCTAGACATCGCTGAAACCGAGGCGAGCGCCTACCCGCATCTTCCTGAGATGCTGGACCGAGCAGCAGTGATTGATGCCCCGACATTCACCGGAATGGCCCCTGGAGACCTTATTAATCGTCGAGCAGCGGTAACCGCTCTCAAGGCGGAAATCGCCGTTAGGACCCCCTGGAGGGCCCCAAACAGGGTAAATTGGGGTCGGTATCTCGTCCAGGTGCGCTGGCCGCAGTCCATTTTGTTCGATGAGCCGCCGTTGTCCTGGGCATGCAGTCGTTGGCAACTGCAATGCCTGATTGCGTCTCGCTGGCCGCTGGCAGACGAGAACCCGGTGGAAGCGGCTGCCCTGACTGTCTGCCTCGGCTACGGTGCCGGAGGGCTACTCCTCCGGCGAAAACTCAGGAATCCGCCCCAAGGGTAACTCCGACTCGTCCTCTTGGGTCTGAGGCACCGGAGTCGGTTCACCGGCTCCCTTGGGAACTGTGGGAACGACAGGGGTCGCATCCGGATCGGTCGGGACTGTGCCGCGCATGCTCTTGGCAAACCGCTGGATTTCGATGGTGCGGTCGAGGCGGGTTTTGTTGATGGCCTCCACGGCGGCAGGGTCGTCGTCCTGGCAGGTGACTTTTCCGATGAGGTTCTTAGCCAGGTAGACGGTGAGCGCGTCGTCCTTGCCGGAAGGAGAAACCAGAATGGTGACGTCCTCATTGACGAGGCCATGGAGGCATTCGCCGGTGAATAGGCGGCCATTGTATTCGATGCCGTCGCGCTGGACGGTACGGGTACGCCGGAGCTTGAGCGCCTCGCGGATCTCGTCGGGGTTGATGATGAGCCCCTCAGCCACGTCGAGGTGTTCATGCCAGGATTCCCAGGGGGTGGTTTTGAGGGCGTCGTGCTTGCGCAGGTGGTATTCGCCGACAATGAATTTGCGGACGATCCCCGGCAGAAGCGGGGCCGGAATGGCCCCGCGCTTCTGGGCGATGGCGAGGCCCCTGTACTGGTCGGTGTACCCGGCCAGCCTGCAAAAGAGGCCGCTCTTGAAGGTGAGGAACGACCGCTCGATGATTCCGTTGGCTGAGGGGCACCGATCCGGGATGGGGTCAGGGGTGATGCCCAGGCGCATAAGGGCAGCCAGCCATTCGGCGGACTGGTAGATGGAAGCGTTGTCACAGCGGATAGCCTTTGGCTGCCCATAGAACGGGTAATCGACCGACTTCTTGGGGAGCATGGCCTCCTCTAGGACTGCCAGGGCGTCGGCGGTGCTGGGCTCCTTGTGGTGGATGACCGCGGCCATGATAATCCTATGGCCAACGTCGATGACGCTGGTCATCCACGGCCGGAATAACCTTCCGGTGGCGGTATTCAGTGCCCAGACCTCCAACTCCGTCACGTCCAGTTCCCAGAGTCGGTTGGCGACCCGACCGTGTTTGCGTCGGCTCACGAGGCACGCTGTCTCGAAAGCGACCCGTTGGCCGTCGGCGATGACGCGGCGCATGTCGCCGGGCGTGTTGGCAAAGAGCCTACGGACCTGCTTGTAGGAGAACTCTGGAATGCCCACCTCCCCGGCCATTTTGGATACCTCCCGGTGGATGACCCGAAGATTTGCCTTGGGCCGATCGCACCAATAGGCGAAGCACCAAGCGGCTGCCCGTGGCGAAAGGGTGACCGTACCCTTGTTATGCACGCGCTGGTCGACGAGAAGGGAGGTGTCTTGGGCGGCTCTCTTACGCCATTTGATGACGGCTGCGGGAGAAACACCCCTGGAGGCCGAGAAATCCTTGAGGGTGCCGTCCCATTCCTCAAAGGCATCCACTACGGATTGCCGGAAGCTCCAATCACGGAGGTGCTTCTTATTCAGCAAAAGTGCGTTGGTATCCGTTTCCATGCCGGGAGATAGGGCCTATTCGGCGCAAAGGTCGATCCAGGACCGGATGTCGGCATCAGAGCAGGAAAGAGAGTTGCCGATGAGACGAATCCGCGAACCAATGGCACGTTCATCGAATTGAAGGTCGCGCATGAACGATGCCGTGGCCTGGAGATGAGGTAGGAGGTCAGCGAAGACCGCCTCCGCTTTTCCCTTGAGGTGGCAGTAACCGGCGTCGGCGTCCCAGACGAGGGAGAGATTGGGCAGGATGGCGGCCAGCATGGGAGCCAAATGCGGATCCACAGGGAAATACAACAAGGGGGGCACCATGGCCATCGCCTGACGAAACCACCGTCGTACAGCGGGACGGGTACCGGCCGGGCCTTGCTCGGTTTCAAAGCAGAATCCCAGACGTCCCTGAAGAGAGCGAAGTACCCGGGCGTGTTGAGATGGGGATTGGCAAAGTTGCTGGATACCTGACAGATGGATGTCCGGATGAGCCAAGGTGTCGTCGAAGACGTTGAGAATGATGAGAGGCTGGGATGCCATGCCTCCAGATAAGGGGACTATACTTCGGCAGCGATTGAGGGCTGATTGGCCTCCTCTGCGGGGTCCATCCCCTGGACCAATTCGGCATCAAACTCGGTGTCCCGGCTGTGCCGGAAGGCGGTGGCGGGTATCGGACGAAGGCGGCTTCCATAGGCAGTCACCGATTTTCGGATATCGTCGGCGCTGAAAGTTTCCCGCTCGCGGGATTCCTGCTGGAGGGATTCCACTATGCGCAGGGCATACGGGAGCTGTGCTTTGGCGGTTTCGTAAAGTTTCACCAAGCAATTGAAATCCTTGCCTTTGGGTTTCTTGCGGGCATTGCTGATCACGCTGAGGAATCGATCGTCAGTCCGGGCAAGAACTGCCACACACTCGTTGAAGGTCATGTCCACAGCGTCGAGGACCCCTTCCAGGTCACACACCCTCGCGATCTCCGTGTGAATCTCGCTGTCGATGCGGTCCCCGACAAAGAGGATGCCAAGCTTCACGTTTTTCGGCAGCAGCTCGCATGCGGCCAGCGAGCGGCATTTGCATTGGCGGGCGATAAATCGGAGTGATTCCGAGGGAAGCCAATGGGCGTTGTCCACGATCAGAAGGCGGACGCCTCGAAAAGCCAGGTTGTCGCTGAGGAAATCGAACGCTTGGGATTCACTGCCCAGATTGTCGATGGCGGAGGTTGCCCCCATCATAGTCCGGCTGATGTGGCGAACCGCGTTGATGGGAGTCTCGGAGCCATGGAATTCCACGTGAAGGGCCTGCAACCGGCGAGCGGGGGCCTTTTTCTGGGCTTCCCGGGTCAACCGCCTGGCGGCAAAGTCACATGCCCATGTTCGGCCTGACCGGATGGGAGCGTTGAGGTACGCGGCCCTATGCGTTCCCCACAGTCCTTTGGCAATCCGAAGGAACTCCTTCTGAAACGTCGTCACGATAACGCCTGGAGGGCTCATGAATCCTGCTCCTCGTCGATATTGGGCAGTTCACCGAGAGAATCGGGGATTTGGTACGTCTTAGGTTTGGGTTCGGGCTGCTTGCCATTTTGAGGCTGCTGGGCCTTGAGAGCGTTTTCGTGCCCGGCGACCGTTTCGCTGAGCCGGATGATGTTTCCCACTGAAGCCTCGAATCGTGCCTCTGGAGCCTGGGAACTGCCCCGGCGGACAATTTGCTCGCGGGCGCTGGCTTTCATGTCTGCGGGTCTGGCCCAGCCAAGCTCTTCTTCTCCGAGCATGACGAGAATATCACCGGAAGGGTTGAGCGGATCATACAGGCAGCGGAGGGGCTGGTTGGGCAAACAGGGGCCAATTTTATCGCTGAGGTAGTACCGATGGAAGGTCCGGAGCTTGTCATCCGGCTGGACAACCTTGATCTTGACTCTGATGCGGCCTTTGGTGATGACCTTACCAGGCTCCCATTTGCTGGTTTCGAAGACGATCTGATCCATCGACTTGGCCTGGAGGGGAGCGTTGGCTTCCAGGAAGCGCGCCACATACTCTTGGGGAGAAAGACCATCCAATTCGCTGTGGGGCTGGTGACGCAGGCCTTCAAACACCCCTTCCACCAAGGCAACGAATTCGTCCCAATGGGCGATGGACATGGGACGTTTCTTGGACAGGTCGGTATGCCTGCGCCTGAACTTTTCGAAAAACGCCTCGGCGAAAGCCTGCTTGAACTTTGCGACGAAGCGTTCCGCGACACCGTTCTGGCTGCTCATAGACGCCTTGGTATTGGGATGGTGGTGGGTGTCGAGCCCCTGCACCACGAGCCGGACTGCCCAACCTGCGAAGGGGGGACGGAGATCCGAGAGGAGATTCAACGGTGAACCATGGATCAGACGATCATCCTTCGGATCGTCCGGGCAGGCTGCAGCCATGCGCAAGAGCTTCGCCCCGGTGGTTTGCATGGGGGCATGCTTTTCCACCAACACCACCAAGGGATATCGGGACCCCACGTCAATGAGGAACGATATGCTCGCCGTGAAAAGCTGTTGGCCATACGGTTGGCTGGGGTCGTAAAACCAGAGCTGAGGGCAAGGTGTGCCACCCTTTGTGAGAAAAAGGCCATCTCCCGCCCAATACTCGTTGATGGCTCCGTAATCCAGCGGATAGGTGAACCCCCACTGGCTCCAGTATTTCTTGAAGCCTTCGACAAGGAGCGTACGGAAGGGAACGCCCAAGTGGTTTAGGAGGTGTCGGACCTGCTTTCGCGTGGGAACCTCGTAGAGACCGCGAAATTCGAAGCTTTCGCTGGCCATGATCGCTTTGGCCTTTTGCGTGATCGCCTTGGGGCCGGCCTTCGGGTTCAAGGACCAAGCATAGATGCAAACCAGCGTGGGGATGTCCTTAAGGAGAAATTCTGGACCGTTGGCCATCCGCAAGTCCGCGAGTTCCGGGACAATGCGGACCTCAACCGGAAGGATGCATTGGGCGACACTCTGTGCCTTGTGTGCTTCCAAGAACCGAGCGAGCTTTTTGGAGAAGAGGGCGGGTGAAACCAGAATGCGCTCCTCGTCTTCCGTCTCCAGCGGACAATCCTGGAGGTACTGGAGTGCCGTATACTGGCCGCCAGTTCGAAGTGCAGCCTGAAAGCGACGCACGTACTTCCGCAGGTAGTGGGTCCACAGGGTCGCCTGATGAAAGGCCTTTTCGTTGTGGAGGAGGCGCCGCCGCTGCGCTTGCTCCCCGCTGATCTGCTCGTCCAAGAATTCACCCAGGCGGCGGCTGCTACCCTTCCTGAGTTCCTCCTCCAACAGGCTGGGAAGATCCCCGATGGTGGCCTTGGGAGGGGCGTCATCGGTGGTTTTGAGTTCTGTGAAAATACAGACTGGCTCGTTCATATCAGCTTAAATAGGAACGACACCCGTTTCGTGAAGTGATTTTTTCAAATTATTTTACATCTGAGCTGCAACTTGTTTAAGGTGAATGACTTGAGAGCTAAAATCAGGTCAGATGGAAGGCCTTGCGATATGCGCATAATTAAAATTAAAGCAAATTCTATGAACATAAAAATGATCATAAAAACACATCCTCAGGATATCGTGCCTGATAATGGCTAGGAGAGGAGAATGGCGCGAGAAATCGAGCCCCTGTCGCTGGAAAGTGCTCCATGCGTCCCCGAGGCCCAAGGCGCAAATGCGCCTCACCAGGACGGAGCTTCCATCTGCGTAACTAATTGAAATCAAGTAGCTTAATATTGCAGCGGCAGGACTCAAACGAGTGTCATTGTACGCAGCAACCAATCCTGCTCATCCGCCTATCGAACTCCTGCAAGAAAGCCGAGCAAGGTCCATCAGTTCCAATCCCGATGTTTCGGCAAAGCCGCCCGATGCTTAGACCAGAAAGCAACGCGATATGGGCGGAGTAGGCGACTTCATCGTCGCTGTCAGTATGCAGGCCATGTAGAACTTCGCAGCCGCAATGGGGAGATTGGGCGACCGCACGACGCACGTCGGGATTACTGGTTCCAGCGAGTTGCTCCAGCAGGTAGTCGGGGCAGTTGGTCGAGAGCGCCACCTCAATGCGTACTCCCGGATCAGGGTCAATTGCAAGGACCCGCAGCGTATCGAGGGAGCACATCGGATGAGCCGCAACCAGTGCCCGAATGTCGTTATCGGGTTCACCCGCCATGGCAGAAAGGATGGCTGGCGGGCACCTGATGTTCCTGGCAACCGAAGACACCACCTCACGGGACCGATCCAAGCTCAGGCAGGAAAGCAGATGGTCCGGGCATGCGGGGTTTTCCGCGAGCCTGGCTCTCACTCGCGAATCGTCCTGCGTGCACAGCCTGCCCATGATGGGTACCGGACAGTGAGGAGAACCCGCGGCTGCATATCCGAGGGGTTCCTCCGCAAAAAGCTTTTCACGAAGGGGTTCCGAAAGCAGGCTGGACTTGGACGAGTCCAGGACATTGGAACGGGTGAGGATGTCCGGATCGCTTGCCAATAGCTCCAGGATTTCCGCAGTCACGTGACGGGAATGGGGAATGACCATCCTGACGCAGCTTTCATCGTCTTGCGCAAGGCGTAACAGTAGCTCGGGAGGGCAGTTTCCGGCGGAAGCCACGCCCTGCCGAATTCCCGTATTTCCAGAAAGGGACAGTTTTTCGAGCAAGTGGAAGGGACAACTTGGAGAGTTTGCCACCGCAAGGCTTACTCCCTCATCTTCATCGTGAGCGAGTCTGGCCAAGACGTCTCTACCGCAATTGGTGACCTCGGCAACACATCGACGGACGAGGGGGCTGGGGTCTCGGGCCAGATCGGAAAGCATTCCTTGTCGGCAAAGCCCTGATGAAGCGACGAAGCTGCGCACAACAGGGCTTGAATCGACGGCGGTGGCATGGCGCCACTGCAGACTGGGAAAAGGGCTTTGTGCGAGAGCGGATCGTACGACCGGCTCGCAATCGTCACCAAGCATTGCGGCCAACTCGCCGGAGAAAGCTTCGGAGAACACAACGCATGCACGGACGGTGGGATCCTGATCCCGGGCCAGTGCCAGGAGAATTTCGTGTGGACAGTTCAGACATTGGGCGACAGCGGCCCGAACGTCTGGAATCGGATCTCTTGCCAGCAACTGACGGCTGGGTAGATCAGCGTTTGGACAAAGTCCTACAAACGCCCTGATTTCAGGGATGCCCTCCTCGGCCAACCGCCGAAGGGTAGGCGCCGGAATGGGTATCGGCCAGCAGGCTTGAGCATTCCTTCGCAGCATCCGGCGCGATAGTCGGAAGTCAGCGGAGGAGGAGAAGATTCCTACCCGCTCAGGCACCGAACATGGCAACTCCAATCGCTCGCCCACCGCGTCCAAGCTAACCCCATGTAGGAACCTGTGTCCAGAAGCTCAGAAGACCGGTCTGGAGGACTACCTCCAGGCCAGGCTCAACCCCAAGCTCATCGCCGGACCGTCAATTCGTGAATGGATGGGCGAGGGCCAATTCCCATGATGGCTTCCTACGGTGTGGAAATCGGTCGATTTACGATAGCAGGGCACGGAAATTTACGAAAGGCGGGTTTCCCTTATTTACGAATCAAAGTCTCCGTACAGTCAGAGACCGGCGCTACAGGTTCATCCTGCCTAATTGTGGAGCTGGTCCTCCATGAACTTGTCGTCGTAGTTGAGCTTGGTCAGCTCGTCGATCAGGCGGTTCCACTGGGTGTCGAGGCCCTCCAGGCGGCGCAGCTTGGTGGGATCGGTGCGTAGGCCGTACTTGATCCGCTCGAAGAGGCGGTAGTTGGGCATGCCACCGTACTGATCGTCGTAGAAACGCATCTTGGCCACGAGTTCGTTGGCGGCGTAGTAGAACTCGGTCAGGCGCGGGGAGCGGATGGGCTCGATGCTCTTGAGCTGCTTCTGGACGAGGTCGTACTCGGCGGAGGAGAAGGAGTAGGTGGGAATCCACTGGCCGCGGCTTTCGTTGACCTTGTCGGCCTCCTCCTTGGTCAGCCCCCAGGCGGGCAGCAGCGGGTTGAGGGCGGAAACGATGCCGTAGAAGGTGGCGTCGTCGCTGAGCTGGCGCGGGGTCTTGCGGTCGAGCACGCGCAGGAGCCACTGGGCCGAGAGGTGGTTGGGCGCCTTGGCCGCGACATCCTCCAGCGTCTGCCGGGTTTCGGGCGCGCGCAGGTTGCCGGGCTCGCGCCGGAGCTTTTCCTGCAGCGTGGCGAAGCCGTCGATGGCCTCCTGCAGCGGCGCGACGCGGTCGATGCGCGCCAGGGCCACGGCGTCGTCGAGGGTCTCGATGGAGAAGATCTGCACGTCGTAGAGGGACTTGGGCGAGCGCAGGAGGATAAGGTCTCCAAGGTCGTCCTCATTGGGCTGCGGGATGGCGACGACCTTGCAGCCATCGAGGGTGGCGCCGCGCACCTTGTGGCCGATGCCGCCGACCTTGCGCACCTTGCCGTCGACGGTGATGTCGCCGGTCATGGCCGCGTCGGGGTCTAGGTCGACGTTTTCCACCAGGGAAAGCATGGCCACGGCGAAGGCGGTTCCGGCCGAGCCGCCGTCCATGGGCGTGTACTTGTCGTCGAAGCTGACCACGAGTTGCTGGCCGGTGCCGAGTTCGGGATGGCGCACCTTGACCGCGCGCCAGGCCTCCTTCATGGCAATGCCCATTTCGTCGCCGACCTCGGTGGAGAACTTCGCCTCGGACGTGCTTGCGCTACCGAGGGGCGTGGCGGTGACGATGATCTCGTTGACCTTGCCGCCGAGTTCGCGCTGCTCGTTGGAGATGACCACCAGCCCGTTGACCTTCGCCTGGGTGCGGGGCAGGGCAATGC
>OBIC01000436.1_pt1 | contig 11315 bp, 9 predicted proteins | sample 1519831 | NCBI WGS metagenome assembly OBIC01 (sample SAMN03019805, study PRJEB22545) | beach sand metagenome | biome: beach; feature: sea beach; material: beach sand | place: USA: Municipal Pensacola Beach, FL | collected 2010-10-20 | depth 40-45 cm m | reverse complement strand
AGGTCGGGCTGGCGGTGCCTTTTCGTCGGCTATAGCCCCGAACGCATCAATCCCGGCGATAAGCAGCACCGGCTTCCAGGAATCATGAAAGTCACCTCAGGGTCCACACCGGAGGCCGCTGACTTTGTCGATCGGCTGTACGCACGCATCATCACTGCGGGGACCCACCGGGCTGCGAGCATCAAAGTCGCCGAAGCCGCCAAGGTGATCGAGAACACCCAGCGCGATCTGAACATCGCCCTGATCAACGAGTTGGCTACGATTTTTGCCCGGCTGGAGATCGACACCGAGGACGTTCTGGCTGCGGCCGGCACCAAATGGAACTTTCTGCCCTTCAAGCCCGGCCTGGTCGGCGGTCATTGCATCAGTGTCGACCCGTACTACCTGACCCACAAGGCCCAAGAACTCGGCTACCACCCCGAGGTCATCCTGGCGGGTCGGCGCATCAACGACAACATGGGCATCTATGTGACCGAGCGGGTCGTGAAGCTGATGACCCGCAAGCGAATCCAGGTGGTCGACTCCAAAGTCCTGGTGCTGGGTTTGGCCTTTAAGGAGAATTGCCCTGACATTCGCAACACACGCGTGATCGACATCATTGAAGCTCTACAGGGGTACAACGTGCAGGTCGATGTGTACGACCCATGGATCGACCCCGACCAGGCCGAACATGAATACGGGATCCGCGTCCACACCGAGCGTCCGGAGCAAACCTACGACGCCATCATCATCGCCGTGGCGCACCGCCAGTTCGTGGACCTCGGCGCCAACGGCATTCACGCGCTCGGCAAACCGAGCCACGTGGTGTTCGACGTCAAGTCACTCTTGCCCAAGGAGGCGGTGGATGCACGGCTCTGACCCCACCCGGCTTGTGAGCCAACCTGCCATCCACTGAGGGAGCATTTCTTTCATGCGCATTCTCGTAACCGGGGCTGCCGGGTTCATCGGAGCGGCGCTCACCCAGCGCCTGTTGGACCGCGGCGACCAGGTGCTCGGCATCGACAACCTGAACGACTACTACAGCCCGGACCTGAAACGGGCCAGGGTCGCGCGCTTGTCCGGCCGCACAGGCTTCGAGCTCACGGAAATCGACATCGCCGACCGTCAGGCGATGCAGGAAACGATCGCGCGCTGCCAACCGCAGCGCATCGTTCACCTCGCGGCCCAGGCTGGGGTCCGCTACTCGATCACGCATCCGCACACCTACGCTGATGCAAACCTGGTGGGATTTCTCAACGTCCTCGAAGGTGCCCGACACTCGGACGTTGAACACCTTGTGTACGCTTCAAGCAGCTCGGTATACGGCGCGAACACAGACATGCCGTTCTCCATCCACGACAACGTCGACCACCCGGTCAGCCTGTACGCGGCGACCAAGAAAGCCAATGAGCTGATGGCCCACACCTACAGCCACCTGTACCAGCTCCCCACCACTGGACTGCGCTTCTTCACCGTGTACGGGCCCTGGGGACGGCCCGACATGGCGCTGTTCATCTTCACCAAAAAGATTCTTGCCGGCGAGCCCATTCAGGTGTTCAACCATGGCCACCACCGCCGCGACTTCACCTATGTCGATGACATCGTCGAAGGCGTGGTTCGCACCCTCGACCGGGTCGCCACACCCAATACCGCATGGTCCGGAGACAGCCCCGACCCCGGAACAAGCCTGGCGCCCTATCGACTGTATAACATCGGCAGCAACCGGCCGGTCGAGCTGCTGCGCTACATCGAAGTGTTGGAAGACTGCCTCGGTCGACGCGCCAGCAAAGAACTGCTGCCGATGCAACCCGGCGACGTGCCCGACACCTATGCGAATGTGGACGACCTGATGAACGACACCGGCTACCGCCCGGCCACCCCCATCGAAACCGGGATCGCGCGCTTCGTGGACTGGTACCGGGACTATTACCAGGTCTGACAAGCTACCTGATCTGACAAGCGCGCACTCCGGACCCGGTCTGCCCCCTGCCGCGAGCTCACCATGCGACAGCCATTCAATTCCGAGCCGGTTGACTAGGGGCTGTCCACCTCAAGCAGCTGGCGCACGTGTCGCACGGGGATCGCGTAGGTGATGCCACTTGGCCGCTCGAGTGCGGACTCCTTGGTCCCCTGCACGAACACCTTGTTGATCACGCCCACCACCCGACCGGTCTTTGGATGGTACAGAGGGCTGCCCGAACTGCCCGGGTAGGCAGTGGCATCGAGCTGGAACACTTCGTATGGGTCCTGGAGTCGGCGCAGCATGTTCACGTCGAGCCCACGCAGGGAAACTTGAGGGATGGCCACCGGCGTAATGCTCGCGATCAGGCCCTGGTGCGTGGCCGGGTACAGCCCCAGCACGGCACCGATCGGAAAGCCGGTAAAGGCATAAAGCTCACCCTCTCTGACCCGCTCCGAGTCGCCTAGCTGCAGCGCCGGCAACGCCTGCCCCTTGATGCCAAGCAGCGCGACATCGTGGTCGCGGTCCACCGTCCTGATCTCCACGGGGCGAGCCGTCGGCGACTCCCCGGACCCAATGAACACAACCAGCGTTTCAAACCGCTCCGTGTCCAGCGAGGCAGGCAGCACATGCGCGTTGGTGATGACCTGCAAGCCATTGCCAACCACAAAGCCGGTTCCCAGCAATCGGGACGGTGGCCGCCCAGTCGGCTGGTGGGTGCCGATGCCAACCACCGACCCCTTGACGCGGGCGACTGTGTCGGCCAGTTCCGACGCGCCAGCGAACACCGGAAGCAAAGCGACGATCCAAATTGTGAGCGCGCCCAGCCACATGGAGATGCGACGCTTCGGACCTGCCAACTGGATCATTGATGCCTCCTGCTTATCTGTGTCCATGGGCCTGCAGCCACAGCTCCAACATCATCAGCACCCAAATCTGCTCCCCGTAATACGCTGCATGGTCCGCGGCGTGTTGCTTCAGCAAACGGTCAAGGTGGTCGGGGTGCACGATGTTGCGGGCCTTCAGCCCCTCCAGAGCATCCCCGGCGAGGACACCAAGGCCCGGGTCGGTCTGGAGCCAGACCCCAAAGGGCAAACCGAACCCGTGCTTGGGTTTGGTCAGGATCGCTGGGGGTAAAAAATCAGCGTAGACGCGCTTGTAGAAGTCCCGCAACCGCCGCTTTGGCAACAGCCATTGCGGCGGGATCTCGGTGGCCAACTCCACCACCGGTTCAGCCAACATCGGATAGCAGACACGCACGCCGGCAGCCTGGGTCATTTGGGTGACTTTGCGCAGGTCGTTGTCGGCCAGGGTTTGCTTCCAATCCAGCCACAGCATGCGCTGCAGGCTGGTCTGTGCAGCCGCACCTGCATACACCGACCGCAGCAATTTCAGCGGGGCATCCAGGTCGACCTGACCGAGCAGGTCCGGATGCAGAATGGCTGCAGCACTCTGCATATGAAAATTGTTGTAGCCCTGCAGCCGGTCCGGCAAAGGAACCCGGGCCTGTTCGACATACCGGCGCAGCTTGCTTACCGGCCAATGGCTCGCAACCGGACTCAGGCACCGGTCCGTGGTGTCGACCAGGGCACGGACACCGCGAGGCAAGCGAGCGTAGTGCTCGAACAGGGCCTGAGTGGCATAGCGTTCATTGCCGGCGAACAACTCGTCGCCTCCGTCTCCAGCCATCAACTCGCCGTGGCCCGCCGCTGCGGCCTGTTGCGCGCAGAACAACGTAGGCACCGCGGAAGAGTTGCCAAACGGCTCGCCGTAGCATGCCGCCACCTCAGGAACCAGGCGGACGACGTCGGCAGGTGAAAGATAGAGTTCGTGGTGGCGCACGCCAAAGTGCTGCGCAGCGATGCGCGCGTAGGGCATCTCGTCGTAGCCTTCGGCCTCGAAGCCAACCGAGAAGGCATCCACGTCGCCATCACGCGCCTGGGCGAGCAGCCCAGTGGTGGTGGAACTGTCAAGCCCACCACTCAAAAAAGCGGCGCTGCAAGTGGAGGCGCTGGCGCGCACAGCTTCCGCCAGGTGCGACCTGAGCGCCGCTTCCATATTGGATCGGTCACGCCCATGGGGCTGATCCTCAAAGCGCGGCATCCAATAACCCTCCACCTGGGCCTCCTGCGCCCCTTGCTCCCAACGGAGTTGCTGGGCAGGGCCGAGCTTGGACACCCCAGCGTAGATCGACCTTGGGGCCGGCACCATGTGAAAGTACAGGTACTCGTACAATGCCTGCGGACAAAGAGCCAAGGGCACCGAACCCGAACTCGGGAACAGCCCAGGGTCGGTCGCGAGCTCCAACCCCTCGGGCGTGGTGCGATGGCTCAGCGGTACGGTTGCAAAGCGGTCCGTTGCCACCCACACCCTGGCACTGCGCGGATCATGTAAGAGCGCAATGAACCGGCCGCTGAGCGCCCTGAAAGCGGCTTTCGGCTCCTGTTGATGGGCCGCGAACCAACGCTGCAGGGAGGCTGACCGCCCAGGAACTTCCCAACGGCCAAAGACCAGCGCCAGCATTCCGGTTTCTGGATCCTGATGGTACTCGACGCGGTCACCAAGCCCAGCCTTCGACCACAGGGCCAAGGGCCCCACCTGCTGGTGTTCCCAACCGCTGCCAAAGCCAGCAACTGGCGCCGCTTGCACCTGCGCATCGGCGGACAAACACCGGACAAACAACCCACTCGGCACCCTAGGGGACATCTCTCGCATACACTCTGCAGATATAATTGAAAAGCCATGCAACTATAGCCGAGGGGCGCGAGCTTCTACTATTTTTATGGGGACACCCAGACACACCGAACCCGCTGCCACGCAACCCGGCCGCCGATGACCGGTCACTTGTAGCCGCTTGGAACTCACCGCATGCCTTCTTTCGTTCTCCCGCTGTCCACACCTTGGCAACGAGGATCCAACCCGTCGCGCGGCGGCGTTGGCCTCGTCACGGCGACCCCGACATGAAGGCCCTGGTTGCGCGCAGCCTGTTCTACCCGCTCCACGAATGGGCAATGAAGCGGCCGACTTTCGGCTATTTGCGCGAGCTTGAATCCAGTCAGTGGTGGGCAAGACAGGAGATCGAGGACCTGCAAAGCAGAAAATTGCAGGCCCTGCTCGACACCGCCTGGCACCACTGCCCATGGCATCGAGCCCGGCTCGAACAGGCTGGGTTGTCCAACCCTGGAGCGATCAACGACTTTTCCATCGAACAACTCAAGCTGCTGCCCACCATGACCAAGGCCGAAGCCAACGAAAACCGTGAAGGTCTTCACTGGCCCGAGGTGCCCGGGGGAAGCCAAAAGTACAACACTGGCGGCTCGTCCGGTCAGCCATTGATTTTTTACTTTGGCCGCCAACGCCAAGCATCCGATGCCGCGGGTCGCATGCGGGCGCGGCGCTGGTGGGGCGTGCAGCCTGGAGAACGTGAGGTATACCTGTGGGGTGCACCGGTTGAACTCAACAAAACCGACCGCGTGAAACAACTCCGAGACCGCGCTCTCAACCAGCTGGTCCTCAATGCATTCGAGATGTCCGTCGCAGCCATGGACGAGTACCTGGACGCGATCGGGCGCTACCGACCCCACTGCATCTATGGGTACGCCAGCAGCTTGGCTCTGATCGCAGCGCACGCAGAGAACCGCGGCGTCCAGCTGCATCTGCCTGACCTCAAGGTGGTCTGCACCACAGGCGAGCCTTTGGACCCCCAACAGCGCTCCTTGATCCAGTCGTGTTTTCAGGCTCCGGTCGCCAATGAATTCGGCAGTAGAGACATCGGCTTCACCGCCCATGAATCTCCACAGGGGCAAATGCTGCTCATGAGTGAAAGCATCGTCCTCGAAGTGCTGGACCCGCAGGGAAATCCCGTTGCGAACGGTGAACTCGGAGAAGCTGTCATGACTGGACTGTGCTCCAATGCCCAACCATTTGTTCGCTACCGCACCGGTGACATGGTGCGGCTGGGGTCTGCGCCCTGCTCGGCCGGGCGTGGCCTTCACGTGATCGAAGAGGTGGCTGGGCGCCAGACCGACTTCATTGTGCGTCGAGACGGCACCATCATGCACGCTCTGGCACTCATCTACGTGGTCAGGGCACTGGACGGAGTTGCTGAGTTCCGTATCCTGCAGCACGACATCGATCGCCTGACCGTTGAGCTGGTGGTCAACGAAACCTGGAACCGGGCACGCCACGAGCAAGAGCAACGCCTGCGATCAGAGATCCACAGGCGCCTGGACGAACGAGTGGATGTGGAAATCTGCTACCTTGACCAGATCAAGGCCGAAGCTTCCGGGAAGTACCGCTACGTGGTCAGCCAAGTGGCCATTCCCACCGCTGAATCCACCACAAGCGCCTCTTGAATTGAACTTCCTTAGCCACAAGCCGCGCCCCTTATGCTGAAGAAAATCGTACAGGCTCCGCTGCGTTACCGCCTTTGGTCTCCGGTGCATTTGGGCCTCATTGCGCAAAGCGCCCTGAAGATCGACAACAAGGCAGATCCACAACACCTGCCCCACTTGATCGCAGCAATCGATTGGTTGTGTCGCGCTCAAGACGTGCGTCAGGGCTGCGCCGATGAGGGCGGTGTATCCGCCGGATGGAGTTTCGAAGACGGTTGGCTGCCAAGCTATCCGGAAACCAGTGGCTACATTGTCGAAACCTTCTTGCAGGCAGCCGAGGTACTCGATCGACCGAATCTGGTTGAGCGGGCGCGCAGAATCCTCGACTGGGAGCTGAGCCTGCAGCATGCAGACGGCGCATTCCCCGGCCACTTCGGCGAGCCGGGCAGCCGACCGGTGATTTTCAACACCGGACAGATCATGCATGGCCTGAACCATGGCCATCGGCAACTCCAGCACCAGGGCTGCCTGGACGCCGCGGTGCGCGCCGGGCGCTGGATGCTCGCGCAGCAGGATGAAGACGGCTGCTGGCGCCGCTCGGTGCACAACGGAATTGCGCACACCTACAACACCAGAGCCGCCTGGGCACTGCTGCAAACTGGACTACTGGCCGGAGAGCCCGCCCTGATTGAAGGCGCCAAGCGCAACCTCGCCTGGGCACTCAGTCAGCAAAACCCGGCAGGCTGGTTCGCGAACAACGCCTTCACAGTCGACGCCGTTCCCTTTACCCACACCATCGCCTATGCGATTCGTGGAGTGCTGGAATCGGGCCTGCTGCTGGAGGATACCCACCTGATCTCGGCCGCAGAGCGCAGTGCGGTCGCGGTCGCCGCTGCCCTTCCTCAGAACGGTGCACTCGCGGGCACCCTGGATGACCAATGGCGCCCGCGCGCCAACTACGTGTGCCTGACCGGGCTGGCTCAGATGTGCATCATTTGGTCCAGGTTGATCGAGCGGCGTGCCAACCAGACCTTCCAGGACGCCGTCGACCGCGGGCTCGACTACCTCAAGCGCCACCAACGTCGCACCGGCGACGGGCGCTTTGACGACGGCGCCATTGCCGGTTCCGCACCCTTCTGGGGAGACTATTCGCGGTTCGAATTTCCCAACTGGGCGGCCAAGTTCTTTGCCGACGCGCTGATGCTCGACAACCGCCTGCAGGGCACCGGGGGCAAGCATGGCTGAACTGCGTTTGGTGATTCTCTGCGGTCAGGCGCCGCGCCACCTGTACGTGGCGAATCGGCTGTGCGAACACGCCGATGTCCAGGCCATTGTGCAGGAGACCGGCACGGCCCTGGACTGGCCTGCCCTGCGCAAGAAACTCAAGCCCGCGAGCCTCGGCCGCAAGGCGTGGCGCTGGCTGCGCGATCGGCGGCGCTACACCGGCAACGCCGAAGCCGAGTTCTTCTTCCCCAATACCTCTCCGGCACTTAACCGGCCCGATTTGCGGGTGGGTGTTCCGCACATCAACCACCCGGACCTGGTTGAACGCATTCGCGCCCTGGACCCGGACCTGATCGCAGTGTTCGGCACATCCCTCATCAAAGGCGACTTGCTCACCCTCGGCCGGCTGGGGATCGTGAACCTCCACGGCGGTCTCTCGCCCCACTACCGCGGTGCGGATTGCACGTTCTGGGCCTTGCACAATGGCGAGCCGGAGCAGGTGGGCTGCACGCTGCACTTCATCAATGCAGGAATCGACACCGGCGACCTCATCGCCCATGTCTGCCCTGAAGTGCGCCCGAACGACACTGAACTGGAACTCTTCTGGCGCGCCGTGCGCGACAGCGCCACGGCCTATACCGAAGTCCTGGAGCGGCTGGGTGCCTCCCAGCCCTTGGGGCAGGCGCAAACCGAAAAAGGCACGCTGTACCAAGTCAGGGACCGCACATGGCGGGCCGAACGCCGGCTGGCGCAGGCCCTGAAGGCTGGTGCTTTGGCGCAAACCCAGTTGCCAGCTCGGGTCCGCTGGTTCGACTGATGCACCCCAGACAAACGCCACAACACCGAAGCCTCCACCAGGGCCCATGCACACCACTGCACAATGCGACGGGAGCAGCCGGGGCATCGCGGTGCTGATCTCTGTCGTCATTCCCACCCACAACCGCGCAGACCTGCTGCTCGAAGCCGTGGCCAGCGTTGCTGCCCAGACACTCGGCACCGTCGAGTTGGTTGTGGTGGACGACGGGTCCTCCCCCCCCGTTGACCGACAGGCGATTGAGGGGACGTTTTCAGGTCCGCTTCAGTTGATCCACCACCAAACTGCCTTGGGGGTCCCAAGCGCCAAGAACGCGGGGATTCGCGCGGCACAGGGTGAAGTCATTGTGTTGCTGGACGACGACGACCTGCTGACCGAAGACGCGCTGGAAGTGATCGCCGAGGGCTTCAGCACACACCCGCACCTGGACTGTATCTTCATGGGTGTTGAACCCTTTGGACCCTACGCTGAGGGACCCGCCGCCAGCCGCAAGGCCGCGATGGATGCGCTCTTTCAGGCGGCCCCGCCTCGACCAAGCGGGCCCCTCTGGCTGTTCGACCACAGCCTGTTCGATGCGCTGATCCCACGGGTACCCATCGATTTTCAGCGACCTGCCGCACGCCGTGGCGCCTGGAATGTCATCGGCCCGTTCGACGAACACAGCCTGTTCAGCGAATCCACCTGGACCAAGAAAGCCGCGGCGCTGTGCGCGCTGGCGGTCACTCGCGTCCCCATCAACCACTGGCGGATACACGGCAAGAATTTCGGCTGGCCCGAGGGTCTGTCCGTCGCAGCGGCTCAGCGCCGTCAGGTGCACAACGAAATTCTCGCAGGTGCTAACCTGTTAGAGGCCGTACGCGACACACAGCAAACGTGGCGTAGACGGGAATCGGCGCTGCGGCGCCACCAATCGCAGCTGCTGTTCACCCGCGCCTATCAACTGCGCACACACGACTGGGCAAATGGCTGGGCCGCCCTGTGGCAAGCCTTTCGGCTCCGAGCCACGGTCAGCCAATTGAAGCTCGCAGTGCGGTATGCACTCACGATGCCCAGAAAGACAACCGACAGCAGGGACTAAGGATTTCTCCGAATGAACTCAACGGCCACACCTCCAGAAGCCTGGGGCCATGGACCCGCTGCAAGGCCTGACTCTGAGATCCGGCCATGATCAAATCGATTCAAGGGCTGTACCACTACCGAGAGTTGATCGGTGCACTGGCGTGGAAAAACATCTCAGTGCGCTACAAGCAAGCGTACCTCGGTATTGCCTGGGCGGTGCTCAAACCCGTGGTGCTCATGCTGATCTTTACCGTCGTCAAAGGGTTCGTCGGCATTGAAAGTGGCGACGTGCCCTATCCCATCCTTACCTTTGCAGCACTGCTGCCGTGGATCTTCTTTCAGGAGTCGGCCTCGGAAGGCATCAACAGCGTCACCGGCAATGCCCCTCTGATCAAAAAGATCTACTTCCCACGGGAGGTGTTTCCGCTGACCGCCATGGTGACCAAAACGGTAGAACTCGCGATCAGCTTCCTCATCCTGGCCGCCATGATGGTCTATTACCAGATGCTGCCGACAGCCCAGGCACTCTGGGTGCCACTGATCATCGGCTACACCATGCTGGTAGCGCTGGTTGTCAGTTTTTTCGGCGCCGCGATGAACGTGTACTACCGCGACGTCGGACAAATGCTGCCCGTCGTGCTGTCGCTGTTGATGTACACTTCGCCGGTCATCTATCCGCTTTCGCTGGTGCGCGAGAAGCTCGTGGTACAGCAAGCGGCCGGCGACTGGTCGGATCGCTTGTACACGCTGTACCTCTGCAACCCCCTGGCGGGCATCATCGACAACTTTCAGCGCGTTCTTCTGAAAGGACTGCCACCGGACTGGTCCACCTTGTCTCCAGGGCTCGTGCTGACCCTGCTGCTGCTACCGCTCAGCTATCTTTTCTTTAAGCGCGCCGAAGCCTGGTTCGCAGACGTCATCTGAAGGACTTCCAGCCCATGTCATCGATTGTCGAGGTGGACCACCTCTACAAGGAGTACCGGCTCGGACAGATTGCCGGAATTCGTGGAACCGCGGCCCGAGCCTTTGGAAAACTCAGCGGTCGTCCGGTGAAGGAGCGCGAGCGGTTTTATGCTTTGCAGGACATCAACCTGCACATCTCCTCTGGAGAGGTGGTCGGCATCATCGGGTCGAACGGCGCGGGCAAGAGCACTCTCCTGAAACACCTGGCCAACATCACTCAACCCACCAGCGGGTCGGTGTCGGTGCATGGCAGTGTTGCCCCATTGATCGAAGTGGGCGCAGGGATCAACCCAGAACTCACTGGTCGGGAAAACATTTTTCTGAACAGCGCCATCCTCGGAATTCCCAAGGCACGCACCCGCGAGCAACTCGATGGCATCATTGAATTTGCTGAGATCGAACAGTTCATCGACACCCCTGTGAAGCGCTACAGCTCGGGCATGCAGGTACGCCTTGGCTTCGCCATCGCGACGTCCATGGATGCCGACCTCCTCATCGTCGATGAGGTCCTCGCCGTGGGTGACATTGCATTTCAGCGCAAATGCTTTGACCGAATGGAAGAACTGATCAAGAGACAGGGCAAAACGGTGATTTTGGTCAGCCACAACTTGCGGCAAGTCGAGCGACTGTGCAGCCGCGTCGTCCTTCTGGACAGGGGACAGGTCGTGGCTGACGACGATGCGCGAACTGTGTGCAACCTGTTCTATCAACGCAGCGACGAAAAAATCAAACAATCGGTCGCGCGCCAGGGTGCCAACAACCAACTCGGAGGCGACGCCGATCAAATCCAGGTTCTCGGTGTCAAATTGGTGGACGCCGAAGGCGTGGCCACCGATCAGGTGGACTACGATGGGACGACCCGGATCGCGATCGACCTGCGAATCCGGGCAGCCACGGACAACCTCATCGTCGGGCTCGGCGTCCAGATCGGAAGAGCACACGTCTGAACTCCAGTCACGGCTAGGACGCCGAGCCCGACGAT
>OBIC01000435.1_pt1 | contig 11325 bp, 12 predicted proteins | sample 1519831 | NCBI WGS metagenome assembly OBIC01 (sample SAMN03019805, study PRJEB22545) | beach sand metagenome | biome: beach; feature: sea beach; material: beach sand | place: USA: Municipal Pensacola Beach, FL | collected 2010-10-20 | depth 40-45 cm m | reverse complement strand
AGAATTGGGAGAACTTTTTCAATTTGTCGGTATTTATCCAATCCACCCCAGCATCCAGCTCGGCGTACGGGGTAAGCAGGGAGGAGTCCACAAACACGCGGCGGCCTAGGCCTTGAGGCGCTCGGAGAAAAATTCAACGACCCGGTCGAGCGCCGCCTTGGTGGGGTGGCCGGCCGCGTTCACCAGGTCGTTGGTGACCACCGAATGGGCGCGCTTGGAGATGCCATGGGGGTTGCCCGGGCTTGAGTCGATTTCGATCGATTCGAAGCGGTTGCCGAGGGCGGTGCGCAGAAATTCGAAGCGCTCCGGGGTGCAGATGGGGTCTTCACTGAACCGCAGACCCAGCACGCTCAGGCCTTCGGTATCCAGGCGGGCCTTGACCTGAGCCAACTCGTTCGGTGCCAGGTCGATGTTGGCACGCCGGCCTTTGGTGATGGGAAACGGGAGGGAGGGTTGGCTCAAGACGGGCGCGCGCACCGCTGATTCCAGCATCATCCCCAACGCGAATCCCCCCGTAAAGCACATCCCGATCGCGCCCACTCCGGGCCCGCCAAGCTCGTTGTGAAGTCTGTGGGCAAGGCCCCGCAAGGGTGTGAGAATGGTGCTGGCTTGGCCGCGGGCAAATGCGGTGAATTCCTTGCGCACGCAGGCGCCCAGCATGCTGCGAAACAGATAGCCTGTCGTGGGTGGCTGGTTGGGCACACCAAAGAGCCAGGGCATGCAAACGGTGAAGCCGTGCTCGACCAAATGGTCCGCGAACCGACGCACCTGCGGCGTGATCCCGGGAATCTCGTGAATCACAATGACGCCCGGGCCCTGTCCGCGCCGGTAGTAGCGCAGCGCGCCGCCTTCGAACTCTTCATGGTGGTGGGTGTATCCGGGCAATTCAGGCGCTGGTGTCATGGCGTTTTTTCCATTTTCCCATGGGTGTGTTGGTGCGGCGCGCCGGTCGCCCAGGCGCGGTTACCCGCACCGGGTGAACTCGCCAAGCGGTCGGTGCAGTTCACCGCTCCTAAGGTATTGGTGCTTGGGATGTGGTGCAAACTGATACAGGCCAGGGGCTCAAGATGCGGTGGCGATCCAGCGGGCTGCGCCGTCCTCATGTACGCGGATTTCGACGCCGAAAGTGGCTTGCAGCAACGACGGGGTCAGGGTGGTCGCTGGCGGCCCGCAGGCCACCACCTGGCCCTGGCGCATGAGCACCACCCGGTCGGCAAAGCGGGTCCCGAGGTTGAGGTCATGCAGCACCCAGAAGACACCGACTCCAGTCGCGGCCAGGTCGCGCAGAAATCGCAGCACTCGGGGCTGGTGCGCCAGATCCAGATTGGCTGTGGGCTCGTCCAGCAGGACATAGCGCCGGCGGTCCGGTGTGCCCAACCACACCTGACAGGCTGCCCGTGCGAGCTGGACCCGCTGCTGCTCTCCGGCGGACAGTTCGGTGTATCGGGTGGTGGCGTTGAACCCGAGGTCCAGACGCTCGAGCACTTCAGCAATGACCGCCTGGACGGCGCGGCTGCTGCGCTGCTCTCCATGGGGAATTCGGCCGAGCGCCACGACTTGTTCGACGGTGTAAGGAAATTCGAGGTGGTGGCTCTGGGACATCACCGCGCGGCGTTGTGCCTGTTCGGTGCGGGTCCAGGCGGGCAGCCTGCGGCCGTTCAGCCAGACTTCACCGGCAGTGGGGCGCAAGGCTCCGGCAAGGGTCCGCAGGAGCGTGGTCTTGCCGGCGCCATTGGCCCCGGCCACAGCCAGAATCTCGCCCGGCTCGACCGCGATGCTGATGTCTTTCAGGCGCGGCCCGTGGCCACCGCCCAACGAGAGCCCCCTGGCCTCAAGCCCTGCGTCAGCCATGGGGCCGGCGTTTCAAAAGCCAGACGAAGAAAGGCGTACCGACCGCTGCGGTAAAGATCCCCACGGGCAACTCCAGTGGCGCCGAGGCCGTGCGGGCGATCAGGTCGGCTGCCACCAACATGGCCGCGCCGAGGCATGCCGAAGCGGGCAGCAGCAGCCGGTGACTGGTGCCGACGAGCAGGCGAACCAGGTGCGGCACCATCAACCCCAAGAAGCCGATCACCCCGGCCAGCGCCACCCCGGCGCCGACCGCCATCGCCACCAGCAGGATCGTTCGCCGTTTGACGGATTCGACATCGATGCCGAGGAAGGCCGCTTCCGCCTCTCCGAGGAGCAGGGCGTCCAGCGCATCGCCCAAACGCAGCAGCAGCAGCAGCGGCAACGTCACCATCGGGGCCACAACCCACAGCAGTTGGTGGTCGATGTGGGCGAGGCTGCCGAGGGCCCAAAATGAGAAATCCTTGAGTTGATGGGGTTCGCTGACGGTGACGAAGAGTCCAAGCGCTGCACCGGAGAAGGTATTGATCGCGATGCCGGCGAGCAGCAGTGTCGCGATCGACGTCAAGCCAGCCGTGGTCGCCAGGCGGTAAATGAACCAGACCGCGATGGCGGCGCCGGCGAACGCGGCCAGCGGCTGCAGCCAGGGGAGCTGAGCAGCACTTAAAAACGGCAGGCCGGAACCGAACAAAATCACCGCCGCAGCACCGAGTGCAGCGCCACCGGAGATGCCGATCAGCTGAGGGTCGGCGAGGGGGTTGCGGAACAACCCCTGCAGAACGGCACCGGCGACACCGAGGCTGGCGCCGATCAAGAGCGCCGCAATCACCCGCGGCAGGCGCAATTGCACCACAATGGTCCATTCCTGCGGCGAGAACTGCGGATCCGTCATGCCGAGCGCGTGCCCCGCCATGGCGGCAATGTGTGGGACAGGGACATCGACGGCGCCCTGACTCACGGCGGTGAGTGCAAGGGCAGCCAAAGCGGCGCACGCCAATGCCCAGCCAATGGTTTCTGGTAGGCGCGGCCCGAGCTTCAGGGTGGCGCGGGCGGAAGGGGAACTGCTGTCGGTGTCGCCAAGGTGCCCGGTGCTTGGCTGGCGAGGCTGTGGTGCAGTTTGTTGGTGGCTTGGCGGATTCAAAGGCGATGGCCATGGGCAGCGAGGCGCAGGGGACGGGGACGTCTACACAGGGGCTGCGCCATCAGTCGCTTAAGCTGCGTTCAGCTTCCTGGATTTGGAGCTGCGCAGGTCGAGTCCGGTCAGATTTGCGACTGAAGGTAGTTGTGTTCGCCGACCCGGTCAAAGAGTGCGAGCTGGCTCTCCAGCCAGTCGATGTGTTCTTCTTCGCTTTCTAAAATTTCAACGAGCAGTTCCCGTGATACATAGTCGCGGACTTGCTCGCAGTATTCGATGCCGTCGCGCAACGTGGGCAGGGCATCCTGTTCGAGCGCGAGATCGCATTCGAGGATTTCTCGGACGGTCTCGCCGATGCGCAGCTTGCCCAGCTTCTGGAGGTTCGGTACTCCATCAAGAAATAAAATGCGCTCGATCAACCGGTCGGCGTGTTTCATCTCGTCGATGGATTCTTCGTATTCCTTCTCGCCAAGCTTGGGCAAGGCCCAGTCGTTGAGCATTCGGGAATGAAGAAAGTACTGGTTGATCGCGATCAACTCGTTGCCCAGGGCTTGGTTCAAGTAGTCCAAGACCTTAACGTCGCCTTGCATTTGGCGCGCTCCTTGAATGCTGAAGAAGGTATGGATGCAGTGGCCCGCGTGGAGTCTAGGCACACAGCGAAGTGGCTACTCTAGGCCAAGCGGGCGGGGTTGTGCAAAGTCGGTGGCGGGGCAGTGGTTGTTCGCAGGAAGTGGCTATGCCGATGCGGCGGGCGCGCTGCCTCCGGCGGCGGGGATCCAGACCCGGATGGGCGATGCGGTGTGTGGCTGTGCTTCTCGAAGCAGCTGTTTGCTGACCCTGGCGCATTGACCACAGTCGCGCGCGATGCCGAGCTGCACACTGAGGTCGCGCAGGTTTCGAGCGCCGGCTTTGATGGCGGTTTGGACGTCCCGATCGGTTACGCCCTTGCAGAGGCACACGTACATGGTTGTTCTCCTGATCGTGTTCGAATTATGGGTGCGAACGCGAATGGTTGTCAATAACAAACTCGATTGATTCTGGTTTTTCTGTAGCGAAATTACAGGATCCGCCGGTCCGTTGGGGTGTCTCTGAAGCTTGCCTACGTGGGCGCTATCGCCATGACGCCAAAGCCTTTTTCGGCTTGATCGGTCCACCGGAAGGCGGTAGATTGTCGCGGTTTTTTTGGTCCGTCAGGGCCGAAGAAGCCGAGCCATTCCACCAGGTTGCGTTGTGCTGCGGCATCGACGGGGACAACATGCCAGAATCTCTTGCCTCATCAGGACTCACCCTCATGCTGCTCGGCATGGGGACTGTCTTTGTCTTTCTGACCGCCTTGGTGTTTGCCACCCGATTGATGTCCCTGGCGGTGGGGCGTATCGCGCCGGAGGCTGCCCCTGGGCCCTCTGCTGATCCGGACTCCACAGCGCATTCAAAAATACTGGATTCAGAGATCCTCGCGGCCATCACCGCGGCGATCCACAGGCACCGTTCGCGCCACAAGTAGCGAGCGGATACACGCTGAGTGCCAGGACCTTTGGTGCTCACCAACGACGACTAAGGTCCCGCTTCCATGACCAAGGCCCCTCTTGGCATCACCGATGTGGTGCTCCGCGATGCCCACCAATCCCTGCTTGCGACCCGCATGCGACTCGATGACATGCTGCCGATTGCGTCCGAACTGGACCAAGTCGGATTCTGGTCATTGGAATCCTGGGGTGGGGCGACCTTTGATGCCTGCATCCGGTATTTGGGAGAAGACCCCTGGGAGCGGATTCGAGCACTCAAAAAGGCCATGCCGAACACACCGCAGCAGATGTTGCTGCGTGGCCAGAATTTGCTTGGATACCGCCACTACGCGGACGACGTGGTGGAAAAGTTTGTCGAGCGGGCCGCGTACAACGGCGTGGATGTATTTCGCGTGTTCGACGCCATGAACGACCCGCGCAACCTGCAGACTGCAATCCAGGCCGTCATCAAGCAAGACAGACACGCCCAGGGCACCATTTCGTATACGGTCAGCCCGGTCCACACGATTGATTCCTGGGTCAGCCTGGCGAAGGAAATCGAGGATATGGGCGCACATTCGCTGTGCATCAAGGACATGGCAGGCTTGTTAAAGCCCTATGTCGCCGGTGAGCTTGTGGGTCGACTCAAGGCCGCACTGAGCATTCCAATCCACATGCAATCCCATGCCACCACCGGGATGTCGACTGCCACCATCCTGAAGGCGGTGGAAGCCGGGATCGACAACGTCGATACCGCGATTTCCTCAATGAGCATGACCTACGGGCATTCGCCGACCGAGACGGTGGTGGCCATTTTGGAAGACACCGACCGGACCACAGGGCTGGACCTGAACCGGCTCGAGCGCATCGCCGCGTATTTCCGCGAGGTACGGAAGAAATACGCCGCCTTCGAGGGGGCACTGCGGGGTGTGGATTCACGCATTCTGGTCGCTCAGGTGCCTGGCGGCATGCTCACGAACCTTGAGAACCAGCTCAAGGAGCAGGGCGCCGCCGACCAGCTCGACGCTGTGCTTGGGGAGATTCCGAAGGTGCGCAAGGACCTTGGCTTCATTCCGTTGGTGACCCCCACCTCACAGATCGTGGGGACCCAGGCGGTCCTCAACGTCATGACCGGAGAACGCTACAAGAGCATTTCCCGAGAAACGGCCGGCGTACTCAAGGGCGAGTACGGCGCGACCCCGGCACCTGTGGACACCGAGCTGCAAGCGCGTGTCCTGGCCGAAGGCGGCGAAGTCATCACCGGTCGTCCGGCGGATCGGCTTGCCCCAGAGATGGGCGACCTCTCGGATGAGTTGGATGCCTTGGTTGCAGAGCATGGCCTGAAGTTGGCTGACGATCGGGTTGACGACGTGTTGACCTATGCACTGTTCCCTCAAGTCGGCTTGAAGTTCATCAAGAACCGCGGCAACCCTGCTGCCTTTGAAGCAGTGCCAACCGGAGAGCCCAAACAGTCCGCTCCGGCACAGCCCGCTGTCGCCCCGACCGGCACCGTGGTCTACACCGTTCGGGTGAATGGGCGTGACCACGTGGTGGAGGTCAGCGAAGGTGGCGATGTCCAAGCGGTGACGCCAACGGCGGCCCCCAGCGCTCCAGCTGCCCCATCGGCGTCTGGTGATGCGATTACGGTGAAGGCCCCGCTCGCTGGCAACATCGTCAAGGTGCTGGTTTCGCCTGGCAGTGCGGTTGCCGCAGGCGACGTGGTGCTGATTCTTGAGGCCATGAAAATGGAAACCGAGGTGCGTGCCCCCCAAGGTGGAACGGTCGCCGGCATCCAGGTTTCTGCTGGCGACTCGGTCAGCGTCGGTCAAAGTCTGTTGACCCTCGCGTAGGTACCTGTCATGGAATCAATGCTCAAGCTGGCCGGCGAATCTGGCCTGTACCTCATGACCCCTGGAGAGGCGGTCATGATCGCCGTGGGCCTGGCCCTGCTTTACTTGGCGATCGCCAAGGAATTCGAGCCGTTGCTGCTGGTGCCGATTGGTTTCGGCGGCATCCTGGCCAACATTCCAGGGGCGGGGCTTGCGGTGGGCGATGGCATCCTGCATTTGTTCTATGAAGTCGGCATCGACAGCGGCGCGTTTCCGCTGATCATCTTCATGGGGGTTGGCGCCATGACGGATTTCGGCGCTCTCCTTGCGAACCCCAAAACACTGTTTCTTGGCGCTGCGGCGCAGTTCGGTATCTTTGCAACGGTCGTTGGTGCGATCGCCTTGACCTATGGCGGGTTCATGGAGTTCAGCCTGGCCCAGGCGGCAGCGATTGGCATCATTGGCGGCGCCGATGGACCGACGGCGATCTATGTGTCGAGCATATTGGCGCCGGAACTCCTTGGCGCCATCGCAGTGGCCGCCTACTCCTACATGGCGCTGGTGCCGCTGATTCAGCCACCGATCATGCGTTTGCTGACGAGTGAGGAGGAGCGCCGCATCGAGATGAGGCAATTGCGCCACGTATCCAAGGGCGAAAAAATCGTCTTTCCACTGTTGTTGCTGCTGATGGTGGCGCTGTTGCTTCCAAGCGCCGCGCCTCTACTTGGGATGTTTTGTTTTGGCAACCTGATGCGTGAATGCGGAGTGGTCGAACGGCTGAGCAACACCACCCAGAACGCCTTGATCAACATCGTGACGATTTTTCTTGGTCTCGCGGTGGGCTCTAAGCTCCAGGCAGAACAGTTCCTGGATGTACAGACCTTGGGAATCCTGGTGTTGGGAATGGTTGCCTTCAGCATTGGCACCGCAAGCGGAGTGGTGATGGCCAAGCTGATGAACCGCCTCAGCAAAGAGGCGATCAACCCGCTGATTGGCGCGGCCGGGGTCTCGGCGGTGCCGATGGCCGCCCGCGTCGCCAACAAGGTGGGATTGGAGTCCAACCCCCACAACTTTTTGCTCATGCACGCCATGGGGCCTAACGTCGCGGGCGTCATTGGCTCTGCGGTCGCGGCAGGTGTGATGATCAGTTTTGTGGGCGGCTAAAGCTGGGTGGCGGCCGGCCCGGTCAACAGGGCGGGGACAGTGGAACCCCACTGCCGGGTGAGGGCAGTTGCATCCCATCCCCTGTCGAATGCCCTTCACCCATGCGGTATTGGTTGAGGTACGCAAACAGTTGGGCTTCCGCCAAGGGTTCGCTGTAGAAAAATCCTTGGACGCCGTAGCACTCGTGGTCGCGCAGAAAACGCACCTGGTCGCCGCGCTCGACGCCCTCAGCAATCAGTTTGAGCCCCAAACTCCTGCCCATCGCGATGATGGCCGCGACGATCGCGCCGCTTTCAGGCTCGCGGTCCGCGTCCTGCATGAACAGCCGATCGATCTTGAGTGTGTCGACCTTGAACTGTCGTAGGTAGCTCAACGAAGAGTAGCCGGTACCGAAATCATCCACCGAGATGCGCAGCCCGCGCTTGCGGAGATCCGCAAGCAACGTCAGCGACTGCTGAACATTTCGAACCAGCACGCTCTCGGTGAGCTCCAGCTCGATCAGTTCCGCGGGAATCTGATGGAGTTCCATGGTGCTCACGAGGTTCTCGGTGAACCCATGGTGGCTGAACTGAACCGCTGAGATGTTGATCGCGATCGGGATCTGGATGCCCTGCGCGATCAAACGGGATTGGACAGCGCAGACTTCACGGATGACCCAGTTGCCGATCGGAATGATTTGGCCGGTTTCTTCCGCCAGTGGCACGAAGTGATCGGGCGGAACGCGGTTGCCGTGCTCGTCAGTCCAGCGCAGCAGGGCCTCCAGGCCGATCACGTTGTGCGTGCGAACGTCGAGCTGGGGTTGAAAGACCAGGCTGAATTCGTTGCGGTCGAGGGCCTCATGGAGTTTGCTGCCGAGGGACATCTGGGTTTGGGACAACGCTTTCATCGCGGGGTGGTAGCTGAGGTGTCGATTGCGCCCCTGCCGCTTCGCTTCGTGCAGCGCGATCTCCGCGTGTTGCAGCAGCGTCTCGGCGCTGTCGGCGTCTTGCGGAAACCGCGCGATTCCGGCACTGAACCCCAGTGAAATGCGATGCCCTGCGACCCGCACCGGGTGGGCGAGCGCTGCGATCAGCCGGTTGAGCAGCGGCTCCATCTGGTCGGCCGCTTCGTCGGTCAACAGCACACCGAACTCATCGCCACCCAGGTGGCACACGCACGATTGTTCCTGGTGTCCGACCAGACGGGCCAGGGCGTCGTAATCGCGCAGGTTGGCTGTGAGCCGCCTGGCGACTTTCTGAAGGATCTGGTCGCCGACCGCGTGGCCGAAACTCTCGTTGACGCGCTTGAAGTAGTCGAGGTCCAGAAGGATCAGCGCCACACCTCCGTTGAGGCGTTGGCTTCGGAGGATGTCGCGGTGGATCTCGTGCTGAAACTGTTTGCGGGTGGGCAGGTTGGTTAGCACATCGTGGGTGATCGCATGGTGCAATTGCTGGTTGCGTTGTTCCAGCATCCCCTCTAAGTAGCGATTCTGCTCCTCCAAGCGCTGATACAAGGCGCTGTTGTGAATGGCATAGGCGAGTTGACTCAACATTGCGCTCAGCAGCCGTTGCGCCCGCTTCGGCAGCAACTCGGCGCTGGTGACCTCTGCCACCAGCATGCCCAGGACTTCCTTGCCGACAGCAATTCGAGCCAAGACCCGGACCCGATCCCCGATGGCGTCCAGCACAGGAGTTGCTTGTTTGAGTGCCCACGCAAAACGACCGGACTCGATCAGGGCATCGCGGTCCTTGCGCACCTGCATGGACCTGTGGGGGGGATCGCAGAGGCTGAGTTCGAAGGCGAGCTGGTCTTCCGTGGTCAGCAGCACCCCGATGGAATTGAACGCAGCGATTCGTTGCAGGTACGGCAGCGTCAGTTCGACGAGCGCGGCGGCATCGCTCGAAGGGGGGCAGCGCTGGTAGGACGCACCCAAGCTGGCGAGAGACTCGAGCTCGTGGGTGTGCCAGCGATTGAGTTCTTCAAGAAATTCAACCCGCGAGCGCAGGTGGCTGCGGTCGTCGACTCCGACGGATGGTCGCGACGAGGTCACGGTTGTGGGCCCAGTAGCACTTGGTCGATATCGGCCAATTGGAGGGTTAGGTCCTTCACAATGCGGGGCATGGCGCTCGGCAGGATCTGCAGCTGCTCCCAGGCAGACGCGGTCAGCGGTGGCACCCAACGGTCACCTGAGTCACCCATGCCAAGGCTGCGGGCAATCCACCGCCCGCAATGGACCAGCGCAGCACCCTGTGGCATCGCGGCGGCTTCTTCGCCGGCAGCGCAGTGTCGGACGCTGTCCTGATGGAACGCCGACAGCTGCCACTGACGCAGTAGGTGAAAGCCGATCTCGTAGTCTGTAAACCCGAACAGTTTCAGCTCTGCTTCCCGCACAGACAGCATTGAGGATTCCGCGAGGCGCAAGGCTTCGGTCGCCTGCTCAGGATAGTCAACGAACAGCACCAAGCGACCCACGTCGTGCAGCAGTCCGGCCAGATAAAACCGCTCGACGTCTTCCGCGGAGCAGTGGATTGCGAGCACGCGTGTTGCCACTGCGGTTGCGAGGCTGTGGCGCCAAAACGCCCGCATCGACATGTAGCGCAGTTCAATGCCCTCGAACATGTCGATGATCAGGGTGGCGAGCGCCAGTTCGCTCAGTTGGCGCGTGCCGATCAGGCACAGGGCGCGGGAAATGGTTTCGACGTTGCCGGGAAACTGATAGAGCGCGCTGTTCGCCAATCGCAATAGGCGAGCCGAAAGGCCGGGATCGGAACTGATGACTGCTGCGATGTCGTCCACCGTGCTGGTGGTTGAACGAATCTCCAACTGCAGTCGGTTGAACACATCAGGCAAGGTCGCCAGGGTGCGGGTGGTGCTGGCGATCTGTTCAGCGCTGGGTATTTGCACCGCGCTGCTCCAGCTGTCGGGAGAGGTGGTCGATTGCAATCTCACGCATGGCCTCCACGGCTGGAATGTTCATGTCCTGCAAGGCAAAGCGTTCGGCAATCGCCGATTCGGCAGCACTGCGGTATTGCTCCGGCACTGTGCTGGGTGCCCTGTCATCCGGCAGTTGGATGTCCGCGGCGATTGCGATTTCGTCCACACCCCAGGCCTTCAGGGCGTGCAGTTTGCGTTGATCCAGCACGGTATGGGCTTTCAGCAACACACGGCCCTGGGGGTCGGACACATCCTGTATGGTCTGCATCCCTGGGACCACTTGTTCGATGTGCACTTTTTGCATTGGAAATTCACGGCGCCTGTTCAACTGGATTACAGCACAAGATTAGTTCAAGTTTCGAACAATTGTTTGCAATTGGTGTGCAGTGGGTATCATGGATCAAAAACGCCCTTACTGAGTGAGAACCCCCAATGAGCCAAGCCGTCAACACCCACATTACCCGCGGGGTGGACTGGATTGAAGCGGATGCGCCTGCAGACCAATGGACCCTGGCAGGGCTCGAGCGCCTCGTAGAAGCCATCGATTCAGCGGATCAAGGTGGCGCGGCCAAGATTGCGTTGCACGCCCCGGGGCTGTTCCGCCTCGGCTTGGAGTGGGCGGTCGATCCGGACTTCAGGGCTGGCGTTGGGACCGTGGTGGCTGCGATTGAACGTGCGCGCGCGCCTGTGATCGCGCTGCTGGCAGAAGGGGCGCGGGATGTGGGCCTGGAAATTGCCGTGGCCTGCAGCGCGCGCCTGGCTGCGGAAGGAACGACCCTGCAATCGAACGTTTTGCGTCATGGCCTGGTGCCTGCGTTTGGCACCTGCGGTCGCATCCGGGATGGTTGGGGTGAAGGTGCCGCGCTTCTGTTGCTCTCGGGTCGGCCCTTTCCGGCAGCCGGTGCCCAGCACGTGCTGGGCACCGGCTGCC
>OBIC01000433.1_pt1 | contig 11383 bp, 23 predicted proteins | sample 1519831 | NCBI WGS metagenome assembly OBIC01 (sample SAMN03019805, study PRJEB22545) | beach sand metagenome | biome: beach; feature: sea beach; material: beach sand | place: USA: Municipal Pensacola Beach, FL | collected 2010-10-20 | depth 40-45 cm m | reverse complement strand
CGTAAAGGTGTATTGATCTGAAGAATGAAGGCGGTACTCTATGCAATGGGCAATTCGAAAGAATCTCTTATCGCTACCGTTCTTGAATCACGCAAAACTCAAGTTCTAGGGTCTACTACTCAAGTTTCTCAAGGTGATGGCACGTACACGTTTGATGCGGGTACTGATATTCTTTCCGTTGCAAAAGCGGCTCAGAAAGAAACCATGTTTTATAACTTGGAGCAATTGATGGCGGCTAACGAGCTACCGGGTAATTATCGAATAGTTACAAATAGAGCGGGGTTGGCAGTTCAGAAATCAGAGGCTTTAAAATATGGCGCTGGCAATGATAAAAACTTGCAAGCTCTTGGGTTCTTTGGTGCCGATAGAATGTATGAATCTGGCAATATATCTGGTGGTTCTGACGTGTTTAACGGATGGTTTCTAAGGGACGGATCAATCGGGTTGGTCGAAAATTTCCCTTATGATTTCCGTGCTGGTACCGAATTTGCGGGTAAAAAATGGTCAGTTTCAGATATGGAAATGCCTTGGACTCGATCACGTGTTAATGTTTATGTTGATAACCAATCTGCTGAGGCTACAGCCCTGATAGATAGTTCAAATATGAAGATGACACATTTTCAGGAAATGGCAATCTGGGACAGATTCTTCATTGTATATCCATACAATTCTGATTTATCAACCAGAGCTAATGATATTGTTAAAATTAAAGGAACTACATCATAATGGGAGGACATTTAGTAATTGACGAAAACTTGGAGCCTAAAGAGGGGCTGCAATGGGGTAAGAATGTAGAGACGCTTTCTGCTGACACTACATTGACTAAAAACGATAATGGTAAAATCTTTATTTTGGATAATACCACGGGAGAGGTTGTTACTCTCCCTTCGTTATATCCGGGATTCAAGGTTAAATTTATTGTAGGTGCGGCTTTTGCTACCGATAATTGGGTTATAGATTCCGCTGAGGGGGATAATATTAGCGGTGTGATTGTTGATATGGGTTCAACCCCGGCCGGAGTTATAGCGGCGGCTGAGGATCAAATTAATTTTGTTGCATCTGCTGAAACTGTTGGTGATTGGATTGAGTTAGTTGCGGATTATGGGAATAGCCAGTGGATTGTCACGGGGCTTTGTGGAGCAAACGGTGGAATAACGGCGACTGATCCATCTTAAAATCTTTTCATATTTCTGTTTTTCATAAACCCCCATCATTTTATGTTGGGGGTTTTTTGTATTTTTACAGTAAAAAAATGAAAAAGGTATTTTTGTTTTTGATATTTATCGGTATATGTCTTATTTCAAATGGGCAAATACTGAGGATAGAGATAGATCAAAACTATTTAGTTGTAACGGATACGGTAAATAATATTATTAAGCAATTCCCAAGAGGTTCAATTGATTATGAAATCAACGGGTCAAACCTATATTTGTATGCATTCGACCGCTTAAAATATAATACTCCAATTGAAAACTGTGTTGATAGTACAAACACAGTTTTCAACACAACAACTATAAATGCATTTCTAAGAGCAAATACGGGTTTTAATCCGGCGGGTGCGTCCGCCATACCAACGGATTCAGTTTATTCTAATTATACCGGATGGGGTCTTTATGCAGATGAACAATACACCGAAGGCTCACCTTTTGTATTGTTAGAAGGGGAAAAGAAGACATTACCTAATAATGCTGCAACAAAAAATGAAAGCCAACTACCAATAGACGTACCTACATTTTATGTGAATAGCGTTGACTCACTTATTTTAGGTCGTTCAGGGGATGGGATTTTAATAAAGATTGAGTTTTTAGTTAAGCCAACATCTGTATCTAATATTATTCGAATAAAGCTAACAATAGATGTTGGTGGGTCTGTTGGTGAAATATTTCCAAGAGAGCTAAATTTAACAAAAGGTCAAAACGTGGAACATCCATTTTCAACGACGATATCAGGATATACATTAGACACATGGCAATCAAATGGTGGGAAAATAAAAGTAGAAGCATTCAACGGGGATGTTGATATTTATAATATCTCTTACGTAATAACTCGAACACACAAAGCAAGATAAAATGTTCTTAAATAGATCAACTTTAAATTCATCCCTGCAAGGGTTAGTCGGTGCTCATCAAACGGTAAACCCTGAATATCCAACCATTGCGACCTCGTTATTGGTTAGCCGATCAGGACGTTATTGGATGGATGAGTCCCCACTATTGAAAATTGAAAACATTAATGAGTGTTTTACAAACTACTCACATTTCAATTATGATGACTATTCGGGGGCAACTGAATACGAACTTTACGACAAAGTAAAGGAGGGAGGGGTTAATTATGAGTATATAAACGCAACTCCAAGCACTGGAAACACGCCACCAAATGCCACCTATTGGAGTGTAATTGACCCCTTGAGCGACTACCTTTTGCAACTGGACTACAAAGCCAGTGATTTAACGTTAGATTCAGTTATGAATATGAAGAAAATCAAAGGGCAAGTAAAAAGCATATTCAATAACGTACAACTTTTTAAAGGGCGCGACGAATACACCAATTTAGAAACCAATTCGGGTAAAATGGTAGGGTTAAGGTTAACGCTTAAAGACCATACCGGATTAATCACCATTTTACACAAATTAAGCCACCAATTTAATGCAGCGTTGGAGGATTTGACTATCTATATTTTCCACACAAGTCAACAAGATGCTTTAACAACGTTTACAATAGACCATACCACGGCAAAATCTAGTCAATGGACATCGTTATCTAATTACATTTTAAGATACCTGTCTGATTCGCACGATGTTGGAGGTGATTTTTATCTAGCATATTTTCAAGATGATTTGGGCGAAGTTCAGGCAATAAAGAAAGACATTAGGTGGGATTTGTTTAACCCTTGTTGCGATATAAAACGAGATTATAAGATTTATTCTGAATTTGTTGATGTGGTTGGTTTTAGCTTTCAGTCTTCTGATCTTAATGGCATTAAATTGCCAGACCCGGAAGACATTTATATCGATTATTACTCAAACTTTGGTCTTAATTTGCAGCTAACGACTAAATGCGACCTAACCCCATTTATATTGAGCAGGAAGAATTACCTCGCGGAGGTGAAAAGCTTGAATATGGCCTATCTTGTGATGAAAGATTTAGCATATAACACCAGAGGGTCAAACTCACAAGCAAATCAGGTAAAGCAGATGTGTCAAAAACAGCTTTATACTTTCAAAGATACATATGGTACTTTGTTAGACAGACTCAAGTCAGCAACTAAAGGGCTTGACTTTGATCTATCGGGACTTAATAGTGCATGTCTTCCGTGTAATGATCGAATTATGGTTGATTACGGAGGTGTTTAAATAAATGGAATTAATCGCCAACAAAGTAAAAGAGATTAATCGATTACGCAACCATATAGTCATTGCCTTGCGTATTGTTTTAATCTCTCAGGCTGAGTTTATAGAAGAATTGAACCGTAGACAGCTTGAGCGAGGAGAACGCTCTGACGGCTCTATTTTGCCCCCTTACAGCCCTGTTTCGGTTTCGATGGGGAAACCCGCCGGAGCCATTAAATTATTTGATGAAGGAGACTTTTATGAGGGCATTACGGCCAATGTCTTCGATGATGAATTGAGATTTGAAGGAGAAGACGAAAAAACGCCCATGCTTATCGCTAAGTACGGGCGTTTGATACTTGGGTTGAATGATGAAAGTTTGCAATTATTGATTAACCACATTAGGCCGCTTTTGCAAAAAGAGGTGAAGCGGTTTTATTTAACTATATAAAAAATGATTTTAGCACCGAACAATTTCGTAAACCCTAACACCCCGACTATTACCACTCCTTTGGGCGTAGATGCGGTTATACAAGCTTTACAGATTTCGTATAGTGATAACCTTACTTGGTTAGAAAAATCGTTTGGAAGGGCTTATATTAGGTCAAGAAAGACAGACAACGAAAGAGACTCAGGGCTTTTAACTCGTTCGGATTATACATTTCCCGAAGTTTGGCAGGGTGACGGAATTGACCCCATGAATGCACTGGCTAATGATAATTTAAATTCTTATTCTTTTTTTCTGAAAACGGGAGACGAGGAACCGATTAATTACGAACAATATACACGTAATAGATACGTGGTTGAAATTGCCAATATATTCTGGATGGATTTAAAATTAGTTGATCCTGATTCGACGTATCCAAATACTGAGCAATACCTTCAGGAGGTTAAAAAGTTGATTACAAATACAAGGCTTGACGGATTAAAGGGGTTGTCGGTTGAAATTATAAACGTGGAAGAAGACCCTAACGATGTTTTTAGGCCATTTACACTCGACCTTGCGGAAACTCAGCATTTAGCATATCCAAAATTTGGATTTAGAATTAATATGAACGCTTACTTTTCGTTGAGTTGTTAAGCCACTCTAACACTTGAATTTTCTGCTTCGCATTCATCATTATTTTAGTGTCCCCATTTGCAAAGGGATGGTAAGCCCCTGTAAACTTATTTATAATCACTAGACTATTACCTTCGAATTTAATATCAGCTATATGGGAATACGTTTTAACGGCATCGGTCATGAATTTTTTAGTTATCATTTAGATCGGCCCGAAAATCTCTAAAGATTTTTTGTCAAATACATCAATATTGTATTTACTATTTAGCAGAGTATTATATTTATCAATCTGATTTAATGAGGCAATAACCTCTTTTAAATCTGCCGAACATAGCCCCGATTCTGGAAATATGTCTTTGTAGTCAATTTTTTTACCCGTCATACCCGTTTAGATTTATCTCTGAGTATGACTGATCCCATAATTTAAACGTTCCATCATGTAACCCTGTATTTTGGTTTTCCTCCCATTGGGGAGCCTCGTTCCGCTTCATTTCGTTGGTGTTTATTAAAATGTCTGAACAGCTATATAAACTCTCCAAAGCTCTTTTTGCTTCGTTGTCAAACTGGAAAGCTTTAAACGTTCGTTCCAATCGCTTGTAGGTCTTTGTAACCTGTACATCTCCGGTTGTTATTTCTGGGAAATCAGTTTGCTCGATAATTGGCTGGCTATCAATTAAATTTAAATCCAGAGCTATTATATTCCTCCAACTTGTTAAGGTAGTATAATTGAACCGATCTAAAGTAGACCCATTTCGATAGCTGGCATAAGCATATTTATAATAATCAGCGGCGGCAACAGCTTGGAAGAAATTCGAGGCATAAACTACGTTCATTGTGGACGTGTTGTAAATAACAAATCTAAAGTAGTCATCCGCTGTGATTTCGCTAGTTGTCGGAGTTTGAGAGAAATACCACCGAAAATTACCACTACCTAAATCATCTTTTGTTACCGTAAATCCCCCGGTCGTAGCCCCGTACCTATCCGCATACACGCAAGACCAATTCGCAAAATCCGCATCCGTTGCCGGAGTTGTAAGATTGGCATAAACAGCAACCGGACTATCTATTAAGATTTTTGGATAATAAAGCTTTTGATCTTTGATATATTGGTTTGGGAATAAAGACGTATCGTTTGATAATGTTGCGTCCTCTAAATCTGCCAATGGCAAGCTAGTTGCTTTTCTCCATCTTATAAAATTTGATGTATTTAATTCTGATCCTAAACTTGGCATAGTTCAAAGTTAATCAAAAGGGGGAATATTCTTTTAATGGTATTTTTTCTAATTGATTTCTGGAATTATTCATGGTTATAAAATTTCCTCGTATCCAAAAACCAATAGACCTACCATTTACCACCTTTTTAATCCTATTGCCTGTTTTGATGTTAAACACTTTGCCATCTTTCGTTACCTGATATTCAGGGAACTCAGAAAATCTCCATTTCAAATCGTAACTTATTGACACTGAGTTCATTTTGCTTTGGTTAAGTGGTCGTTAGCCGGTTGTTAGGCTGAATTGCCTTCGGCCACACGATCATTTGAATTGATTTTATCAAGTAAATAATCTATGTGCTTTCTAAGAGAAATAAGATTCTCTGAATCAATATAGATACCTAGTTTGTTTTCTGGGTAGGTAATCATTATTGTGATTTCATCATCTTCATCAACATCAGAGAAATTTATTTCTCCATGTCCCCATCTAAATGTAAGTGTGTTTTCCATAATTCAATTCAAATTTTACTCGTGTTAATTCAGCCTAATGGATCGAAGCTGAAAATCTCAGCAAACGATAGAATAGGCCGATGCAACTCATTCTAACACAACCTCAAACGCTAGTGCCAGGGTCTTCTAAGGATTTTCTGAACGCTTTTACTGTCAGGGTTGCACCCTGCCACCAGCGTTTAGCTTCGATCCATTATCTTCAAGTTTCTTTTTCCTTCCCTCCTGTGCGTATAATCTGCAATCGCTCAACCAGGATAGAATCATTAATAATGAATTTGTCTCCCTTTCTGGTCATGGTATTGTAAACCCATCCGAAATGATTACAGGCATCTTTTAGCGTAGAAAAAGCCCACCTTTTAGGTGGGTCTGTTACGATTATTACTGTGCGCTGGTTCATTATTAATCCTCCATATATTCTAGTTCCTCAACAATCATAGCTTTCAAGTTTCTAAGGCTATATGATTCAAATTCTTGTCCATTGAATTTAACAACAAAAGCTCCCTGATATACAGATGGTTTTTGCTCTTTAATTTCAAGCATTTCACCATTCACGATTAAATATCTAGTCAATAGTTTTTTTGTTGACTTGATTCTTGATACGTCGTAAGAAGAATACTCTTCATTCTCTTCTTGTCTCTGTCTTGCGATTGATGTTGATTCGTGGTTTAGCATCTCTTTGTAAGTTTTGTATATGTGAATATACGGGTTATTTTGATATAAGTTGCAATGATTAAGGATATTTTTACAAAATATTTTTCTAACCCTCAAAAAAGAAACCAGAAGATAACAGCGATTAAGCGGAATCACTTTCTTTACGGCTATCCGCTTACTCGCAGCTCGTTACCAAGCATTACAGCCAAAAGTTAGGTAGCGTGTAACAATTAAGGCTTGTCATTCCAAAATCTGTCTTCCCCATAAACCCAACGCCTGTCTTTCTCCAATCTATTAAACCTTTATTTTTCATCTTTTTAAATCTGTATTGTATTTTTCTTTTGTTTTTCCAGTACTCTCCTGTTTCGTGTGTAAGGTTTAATAGTTCACAGCATATATCGTAGAAGTCTGCTAATATATAAAGGTCGCCAGTTTTTTCCCTTTTAAGGTATTCAATAACGCCAAATTCAAAACGCTTGGTAACACAACCTATATGTAATGCCTTTTCTAATATTTGTTTGTCTGTGAGTAATTCCATTTTTTGTGCTTATCTATTAAGTGTAGTAGACGTAGAAAGGCTACTCACTGAGTTTCCAAGATTTGCCAAGTGCCTTTGCTATGATCTCAATTTTTTCAAGTGAAGGATTTTGTTTCCCTGATTCAAACTCACTAATATCTTTTTGGCGTATGTTTCCACCTAGCTTATTACATAGCTCGGATAATTCGCCTTGAGTAAGGTTGGCATCTTTTCTTGCTCTCTGGATTTCTTCTCGCATTGGCACGGGTGCTAACATAGCTCAAAACATCCAAGGTTTAACAATCTTTAAAGCACCTTCTCTTCCAAGTATTTCTTTACTCAACAATACTTTTTGAAACTCATGGCTTTCTACTAGCGATTCTGTCTCAATTGAGAAAGGAATCCCGCCCTCATAGCTACGGTATTCCTTAACAACCTTTTTCTTTCCACATTTAGAACATTCAAAAATTATTCTTCTTGTTGAGAAAGTCCTATACTGTGATAGTATCGGTTTGTAATTGTGAATATGTATCATATCTGTCCAGTTAATTTCATTCTCTTGTATTCAAACTTGAAGTACATATCTCTGAGTGTTTTACTTTCAGGATATACCCTTCTTAAATCTTCGATTCTTTGCAAAGCCCATCTTAAATCTGATTCATCTAAGCAGTTGCTTATTTTCAAGTATGGCTCTGATTGGATGTGTTGTTGAAGTGTCATAGTAGTAATATATACGAGCAAATATACATTATGTTGTATAATTATATACAATATTTTGGATATTTCTTTTGCCCCCTCTTCGCTGTTTTTAATTAAAATCTACTTGCCGACCCTCAAACCAACCGCATCCACCTAACAACCGCTATAATCCAGTGCCGCACATCCGCCCCACAACCAAAGCCCCGTATCATAGCTTACTCGTCGTTGTAGGCAATGCTTTTACTACTTGTCGTTGTAGTAGCATCCTTCTAAGCATTTGCCGTCTTTTGTTGTACCAAGTTCTCTTTCGCAAAAGCACTGTTCGCTTTGCCCTACAACAACAGGTATAGAGCAGTTTTTTACTACTCTATCGTACATGTCAAACCTCTTCCGTAGGCGTTAAGGTCTATTGTGTTGTTTCTATCGCCCATATCTTTGAGCATTTCTTCAATCAGTTTATCCTTTTCCATATCGTTTAATTTATTTTAGTGTTTCAAATCCGTAAAAAACCGACTCCATACCTTAGAGCGTTACCAACCATACCGCTCACTCGTGCCTCGTTCACTACGAGTCTTTCGTTTCTAGCAGTCTACAGCTAGTGCATTGCAAAATCTCACATGGTGAATGATCAAATCCTTTCATCTTATTATAACAAAAGAAACTCTCAGCCTCGGGTATGGTTGGTAACGGCAACTTGACGGATGGTGAACAACCCTCATCAAACTCAGCGTTCACGGCTCGGTTGATAACACCCGTGTAAACATCAGTAGACTCTACACCATCCGAAACGCCTATAGACTTCTCAGAATTATTTAACCTCCATTGGTGGTATTTTTCCGCAAATCGAGCCATTGTAACTGCTGAGTACTTGGCTCCAGATCTATGAGCACTATCAATGGTAATTCCTTTACTCTCTTCGAAAAACTTAGATACTTCTTGATATTCTTTCATAATAATTCGGTTAATAATTCTTTCAGTCTACCGACGTTTACACAAGTTGCCGTTATCGGCAATTACTCGTCTTCGTATTTATCATACTCTGTTTCAAAGTGTTTATGAAGTCTCTCAAGTAGATCAAAGTTTTCGTTCTGTTTTTCCAGAGCAACTATTAAGTTAAATATATCATCTTCGTCATGAGACACAGAAAAATTTATATCTCTTGCTAGTTGTTCAATTTCTATTTCTTGTGAAAGTTTTAATAATATTCCCATTTCAATCAAATTAAAAGCCGATAACACACGCTATAATGAAAAGCTGCATTAGGCTGTTGTTCTTCGTAGCTGACATTGAATGGTGCAGCTTCTCACCATAGCTAAATCGTTAGGATGCAATTAAAAATACTCACTGTGTGCATAAAATACACCGTAAGGACTTTCAATAACTCCTTTGATTTTTCTTAGAAGCCTTGCTGTTGTAGCTACTCCCATATTATAGCATCTGCCTTCAGTATCATTTCTTTCATGGGTTGGAAATACAATCTGAGCGACTTCCATTGCTCGGAAGTCTCTATCCTTTGGCATTACTTCAATTATCTTGTCTATCGTTTTCATAACGTATTTTTAAAAGCACCTAACAGCAAGTAAAAAATCATACAAGTACAGATTTTTACTTGCGACCCGTTGTGGTGCATTTGGCTAAAACGGCATACTGTCATTTATGCTGTAAAGCCCGTCAAGCCCTTCTATTCGTTCCTCGATTAGTTTCTCAACCACTTGGTTAATCTTTCTAGCTAAATAGCCTTTCTCATTGTGTGTCATAGTCTCATTTGAGAAAATGATAAGGAAGTTTTGAAGGCTCTTAATATCGGCTATGTTTTGATGATGTGAAAATGCTAGTTGCCTTCTTACTTGTTTTACTTCCTCTTCCTTATCAATGGCTTGCCTACGTGCATTTGATGCCCAGTCCTTTTCTTTTCTTAGGTCAGCTTGTTGCTTTTCAATCGTATGCCTTTGCTCTTCTATGACCTCAATTAGTTCTTTCTTTGTTGCTTTTTCTAAACTCATAAGTGATAAACGCACCACAACACACAATAAAAAACAGGCTTGATGATGTGATGTCTTGTTATAGTTTATGGGCTACCTGCCAAGCCCGATTTTTTATTTACATCGTTAGGACACAAGATGCTCCGCTTCGCTGCGCTATCATGACTACATATTTGCCCAGACATGATAGCAAGCATCGCACCTATAACCATTTGGAAAATGATAGTCATCCTTTTGAATCCGTTCAGCCCCACAGTCTGGACAAATATTCTCGTCACGAATCTTGTGTCCTAAACCAAGCTCTGTGTGCTCCGTAGCACCGCTTGCTTCGCTGGAGCCTCTAATTCAAAGTTCCACCATACCACCATACGTTACCGCCAATTAAAGCGGATGAATATACCTTTCGCACTCTATCGTGTTCATGGATGTGCGTAATCCTTTTGTACAATCTTCCGATGTATAAACTATGTCAGCACTCCAATATTTACCCCATTTCGGGCAGGTTTTTTCTGATACTTTTAACACTTTTACTTTTTGGTCTGGTTGTCCATAGGCATGAGTTAATTTGTACTCTTTGCCCTCAATTAATTGATGTATGTCCATTTCTATCTGATAATTAACTGGCGGTAACAATTTGTAAAAATAATAGCGCATACCGCCTTTGTGCTATTATTCAAGTTTTGTTCGTGCGCTACTATTCTTACAAGTCAACGTTAGCGGTAATATTTTTCAGCATACTTCATAAAGTTCTTGCCATCAATTTCAGCGTCAAGTATTCTTTTGCCGTCTTTGTCATTTATCCAACAATCATCAGACTGCATCCAATCTAAAAAGGCATTTACGGTATCTTCAACAGAAATACTACCGCTAACATTGGCTATACGTAATTGCTCTTGTTCGCATTCATTCCACACCTGTAATAAGGCTTGCTGCACGCTTACACTGTCTGGGTAAGCCGTCTTACTTTGTATCTCTTTAATTCTGTCTGTTGTCATTGTTTTTATTTATTAAGTTAATTTTTAATTCCACGCAACTACGCATAGGATTTAATAAGAATCAAATATGATCGATCCTTTTTCAAATCTAATTTTCCTGTATTTGCTTGATCTTTCAAGCCATTTAGCAAACTCACTTGAGGCAGATTCTCCATTTTCTGGATTGTGATCCATTTTAAAGTATGCGTAAAGCTTTCGAGCGTCTATTTCTATAGGATTTGATCCGTTCGAAATGTCATGATTGATATGCATAATCCATTTACCAGCCCATTCCATACCATTTTGCCCAAACATATCCATGAATGAACGCATGTGAATCCCGTTGACAGCTTCTTCTTCCTGTATTATTGATTTCCAATTCATAATTCTAAATTATTTGATTCTTACTGAAATCTAACAAACACTATCACCCATACCACACAACCAACC
>OBIC01000432.1_pt1 | contig 11390 bp, 8 predicted proteins | sample 1519831 | NCBI WGS metagenome assembly OBIC01 (sample SAMN03019805, study PRJEB22545) | beach sand metagenome | biome: beach; feature: sea beach; material: beach sand | place: USA: Municipal Pensacola Beach, FL | collected 2010-10-20 | depth 40-45 cm m | reverse complement strand
CCGCTCCGCCCGAAATTCCAGCTGCAGGTGGATGAGTCGCTGCTGACCGGAGAGTCCCAGCCGGTTGCCAAGGACGCCGCTGCGCTCGTGCCCCAACACGCTCCTGTGTCGGAGCAGTTCACCATGGCCTTCAGCGGGTCGCTGGTGACGTCCGGTCGGGGCATGGGGCTGGTGGTGCGCACCGGGCCGGAGGCCGAGATCGGCCGGATTGCCAGTTTGCTGAGCGGCGCGGCCAGTCGCACACCCCTGCAGCATCGCCTGCGCCAGTTCGGCCGTCGACTGAGTGTCGGCGTGCTGGGCCTCTGCGCGCTGTTGTTCGGCGCCGGTCTTGCGGCAGGGCAGCCGCCGTTTGCCATGTTCATGACCGCGGTGAGTTTGGCGGTTGCTGCCATCCCAGAGGCCCTGCCGGCGGTGGTCACCGTGGCACTGGCGCTTGGGGCGCGGCGCATGGTGCGCCATCAGGCGCTGATTCGGAGGTTGCCGGCAGTGGAGGCGCTGGGCTCGGTCACCTACATCTGCGCCGACAAGACCGGCACCCTCACCGAAAACCACATGCACGCGGACCGGTACTGGTTTGGAGGAGCCGAGCACGACGCACTCGCCGCTGCGCCGATCGGTGTGCTTCAGTGCATGGTCTTGTGCAGCGATGTTTCCCGGACCGGCGACGGCGTCTGGGTGGGGGACCCCACGGAGGTTGCGCTTGTCGAGGCGGCGCAGAGCGCTGGGTTCGAGCCGCCGGCCGCGCAGGCTGAGGCCCCGAGAATCAGCGAACTGCCGTTTGATTCGGAACGCAAACGCATGACGACGGTGCACCGCACCGCAGATGGCGTACTGGCATGCACCAAGGGTGCCCCGGAGGTGGTGCTGCCGCTGTGCGGCTCGCTCCAGGGTGGCACGCCGGTGCCGTCGGATGTGGCCACACAGATCGAACACTGGGCCGATTCCGGGTACCGTGTGTTGGCCCTTGCCACCCGAGATTTGGGCGCGGATCCCGCCTCGCTGGATGGCGTGGAAGTCGAAACCGATCTGGTGCTCCAGGGCCTGGTCGCGCTCATGGACCCGCCGCGCCCCGAAGCCGCTGCAGCAGTGGCCTCCTGTCACCAAGCTGGCATTCAGACCCTGATGATCACGGGGGATCACCCTGGGACTGCCCGCGCGATTGCTGCACGGGTCGGTATCGCTCCGGCCGACGCGGAGGTGCTGACGGGCGCTGAGCTTGAGGGGCTCGGCCCCGACCAATGGGTGCAGGCGGTGCAGCGGGTGCGGGTGTATGCCCGGGTGAGCCCCGAGCAGAAATTGCGCATTCTCGAAGCCCTGGAGGCAGCCGGGGAGTACGCGGCGATGACGGGAGATGGAGTGAACGACGCCCCTGCCTTGCGTCGCGCAGCGGTGGGCGTGGCGATGGGGAATCGTGGAACCGACGTGGCGCGGGAGGCAGCGGATCTGGTGCTGCTGGACGACAATTTCGCCACCGTCGTCGCCGCCGTCCGTCAAGGGCGGCGCATCTACGACAACCTGCGCAAATTCATCAAGTACACCATGACGTCGAACTCGGGCGAGATCTGGACCCTGGTTCTCGCGCCGCTTCTTGGGTGGCCGGTTCCACTCCTGCCGATCCACATCCTCTGGATCAACCTGGTGACCGATGGGCTGCCGGGTCTGACGCTCGCCAGCGAGCCCGAGGAGCCCGGTCTCATGGAGCGCCCGCCACGTCCGCCGCAGGAGAGTTTCTTTGCCCAGGGCCAGTGGCAACACATGCTCGGAGTTGGGCTGCTGATCGGGGTGCTGTCCCTGGCGGCGATGTCCATTGGCCGAGCGGCGGGATCGGAAAACTGGCCGACCATGGTGTTCACGGTGTTGACCTTTTCCCAACTGGTCCATGTGCTCGCGATCCGCAGCGAGCGGGCCTCCTTGTTTTCCATCGGGCTCTGTAGCAACCTCCCTCTGATGGGCGCGGTGGTGGTTACGGTTGGCCTACAACTCGCGGCGATCTATGTACCTGCGCTGTCAGCGCTGCTTCACACCAGCCCTTTGGCGGCTTGGGAGTTGTCGGTGTGCTGCACCTTGCCCTGGACGGTGCTGCTGGTCGTGGAAGCTGAGAAGGGATTCCGGCGCCGCAGACGGTTGCCAGCCGGAGCGCCCCCAAGCGTCTGATATCCTGTGTGGCCCTGCGGAACGGGCCTGGTTCGATGGCAGTGGCGCCACGGAGTTTTCATGAGTGACCTAGAGCAATCCCTACAAGCCGATCTGGCTGAGCAAACCATCTCCCTAGCGAACCACTTCGCCGAGGCCCACGAAGACGCCGATCTGTGGGACATTGCAGACGAGTTGTTGGCCGGAGCAATCCATTACTGGCTGTTCTCGCGTCAGCCCTGCGAGAACCGCGCCTGCGATGAATGTGCCGATGTCGCCACCGCAGAGCGGCGCCAGGCACGCCTGCGCACGCTTGTCGATGAACTCGCCGAGTCGAGCTTCTACTACCACTCCCCAACGGACCACAACGCCGCGCACAGCTGAGCAGGCCGATATCCCGCGGGCCTCCAAATCGTTGGGGCGCGGGCAACCGGCAGATCCGGCAGGGTTCACGCAACTGTCACATTGCAGGGTTACGCTCCCCGCCCCTTTGGTTGGGACCCATCTCATGCGGGTTCCCTGGCGGGAAACGGTTGAATTGTCGATGAAGGGTCTTGAATCGTGTCAATGAGTGGACCAAGAGCAATCGTGGGAATTGCGGCATTTTGCGCCTGTGCGCTGGCTGTGGCCCAGGTCGATGAAACCATAGAGCAGGGTGTCAAGCGCACCGAGCGCGGCCAGGCAGCTCAGCAACAGCTGGAGAAAATGGACCAGGAACGGCGTGGCCTGGTTCAGGAGTACAGCCGCGTTAACAAAGAAATCGATGGACTGGAGGTGTACGTCGCGCAGCTCGACCGCCAGTTGCAGAGCCAGCGCGATGAGATGGACAACCTCAACCAGTCGATCGAAGAAGCGACCCTCATCGAGCGCCAGATCATGCCGCTCATGCTCAAGATGATTGACGCCCTTGATCAATTTGTGGCGCTTGATGTGCCATTCCTGCAAGGCGAGCGCACCGCACGGGTTGAGCACCTGCAAGCGCTGGTGGACCGCGCGGATGTCACCGCCGCCGAGAAGTTTCGCAACATCCATGAGGCGTACCTCACCGAGATGGAATACGGGCGCACCATCGAAGCCTACCGGGGCGAACTCGAGACCGCCGGTGGTGCCCAAGAGGTTGAATTCCTGCGCATTGGCCGAATCGGGCTGTTCTACCAGTCGCTTGATGGCACCGACCTGGGAGCCTGGGACGCGAAGGCGGCCAGCTGGGCACCCCTGGACCGAAGCTACCGAAGTCAACTGGACCGTGGCTTGCGCATTGCCCGCGAGCAAGCTGCCCCCGATTTGATCAAACTGCCGTTGCCGACGCCGGAGCCCACCCAATGAAAGCCATGAGACCTGTCTATCTCCTGCTGTGTTGGGCATTGGCTGCAACGGTGGTGCAGGCGGCCGAATCAGACCGTGCGACCTCGCTTGAACAGCTGCTCGAACGTGTTGAGCAAGGCATGACCCGTGACCGCGCCCTCTATCAGCAGCGGATCAACGAATTCCGCTCACAAGTGGAAGCGCAAGAGCAGCTGCTCAACGACGCTCAGGCACGTCGCACCGCCCTGGAGCAGGAAAGCGAAGTGAAGGAGGGCGAGTTCCGTGCGAACGAAGAACGCATCACGGAGCTGGAGGAAAAACTGAACGAGAGCCTGGGCGAGCTGCGCGAACTCTTCGGTGTGGTTCAGCAGGTGGCTGCGGACACCAAAGCGGTCCTCGGCGCGTCGGTGACCAGCTCCCAGTATCCTGGGCGAGAAGACTTTCTCGATGCACTGATTTCCAAAGCAGGCTCGAATGACCGGCTCCCCGCCATCAGCGACCTGGAGCGTCTGTGGTTCGAAGAACAGCGCGAGATGGTCGCCACCGGACGCACGCTGACCTATTCGGCAGAAGTGGTCAGTCGCGGCGGCGAGCGCACGACCGCGGATGTGGTGCGTGTGGGTGCTTTTAATGTGGTTCGGGCCGACGACGGGCGGTACCTGACGTGGGAGGATGAGACCAACCGCTTGGTTGAGTTGGTGCGCCAGCCCGCGGCACGCTACGTGGACACCGCCGAAGGCTACGTCAGTGCGCCCACCGGCGAGCGGGCGGATTTCTGGCTGGATCCATCCCGTGGGGCGCTGCTGTCCCTGCTGATCCGGGCGCCGGACCTGCGCGAGCGGATAGACCAGGGGGGTGTTGTTGGGTACATCATTTTGGCGCTCGGTGTAGTGGCCCTGCTGCTGGCGTTGGAGCGCTTGGTGTACCTGGCTGTGGTGAGCGCCCGGGTGCATCGACAAATGCGCCAGGCAGAGCCGGACACCGGAAACCCGCTCGGTCGCGTACTGGCCGTGTATGCCAAAAACCGCAGTGAAGACAACGAAACCCTGGAACTCAAGGTGGGTGAAGCCGTGCTGTCAGAGACGCCGCGGCTGACCCGGTTTTTGCCGTTGCTCAAAATCATTTCGGTGGTGGCACCGCTGCTCGGCCTGCTGGGCACCGTGACCGGGATGATCAACACCTTCCAAGCCATGACCCTGTTTGGGACGGGTGACCCCAAACTGATGGCGGGCGGGATTTCCCAGGCGCTGGTGACCACGGTGCTTGGCCTCGCGGTGGCCATTCCCGCCGTGCTGTTGCACACCCTGGTCAATGGCCGCAGCCGTGCCCTGAGTCAGGTGTTGGAGCGCCAGGCCATTGGGCTGATTGCCGAACACTCCGAGCGCGACGCTGCAACCCAAACCCACCATGCTCCTGCAGCTTGAAATCCTAGAACCCATCGTCCTGTTCATTGAGCGGGGCGGTGACGTCCTGCTGGTGCTGCTTGGCGTCATTTTCGTGATGTGGGGCTTTATCCTTGAGCGCCTGCTGTACCTCTGGTGGGGATTGCCGCGGCGGATGCAGGCCATCGTGGAAGAGTGGCGGGGGCGTGGGGAGCACAGCTCTTGGAGCGCGCACCAGATCCGCTCAGCGCGCTTGGCGGCCTTCGAAGCCGACAGTGTACGCAACATGGATCTGATCAAGGCGCTGGTGTCGCTGTGCCCCCTGTTTGGGCTCTTGGGCACGGTCACCGGCATGATTGAAGTCTTTGATGTCATGGCGTCGATGGGCACCGGCAGCGTGCGGGCAATGGCTTCCGGGATTTCCAAGGCCACCATGCCCACCATGGCAGGTATGGTGGGGGCCCTCACCGGTGTGTTTGCGCAAACCCTGCTGAAGCGCAGCCTTGAACGGCGCCAGCACCGCCTCAACGAACAGCTGACTTTCGGGGCCTGAACCATGCGAATGTCGTTTCTGCGCAGCCACGCTGAAGTGGAAGAGGACGAAATCAACGTCACACCCATGCTCGACGTGGTGTTCATCATGTTGATTTTCTTTATCGTCACAGCAAGTTTCGTGAAAGAATCGGGCATCGACGTCAACCGGCCCGAGGCCAACACTGCGACCCAGCAAGACCGCGCCAACATCCTGGTTGGGATCAGCGCCAATGGCGAGATATGGATCAACCGGCGACGGATCGATCTGAGTTCGGTGCGCGCCAACATTGAACGCCTGTCGGCCGAGAACCCGCAGGGCACCGTGGTCATCCAGGCGGATGAAGAGGCGCCGACCAAACTGCTGGTCGGTGTCATGGACGCCTCTCGGGAAGCGGGCGTGTACAACATTTCGATCGCCACCAGCCAAGACCAGTGATCCTGCGTTATCCCATCGCGTTCCTGTGTGCGGCGGTTGTCAGCCTGCTGATTTTCTATCTGATGCAGACGCTGATCGAAACGGGAAAAGAAGCGCTGACCGACACGCCGACCGGCCACGTGGTGGACTTTGTGCGGGTTAAGCAGCAGGAACAGGTGGAGACCAAGAAGCGGACCCCGCCCAAACCGCCGCCGCCCCCTGAGCCGCCGCCCACCCCCGAGACTCCGCGGATGGAGCGGGCCCAGGTGAGCAGTGACTCCGAGTTTGCCCTGGGGGCTGTGCCAATGGAAACCGATGTTGGCCTCAGTTCGGGCATGGTCGGTGGTGACAGCGACGGGGAGTACCTGCCGATTCTCAAAGTGGCTCCAACGTATCCGCGCCGCGCGCTGGCCCGCGGCATTGAAGGCTATGTGCTGGTCGAGTTTACGGTGACCCGAGCGGGCAACGTCATCGATCCGCGTGTGATCGAGGCTCAGCCGCCAGGCATGTTTGAACAGGCAGCCCTCGATGCGGTCAAGAAGTTCAAGTACAAACCCAAGGTGGTCAACGGGGACGCAATCGACGTTGCTGGCGTGCGCAATTTGATTCGGTTCGAGTTGGAACGGTGATTCCTATGTGGGACAAATGGTTTCGCACCGGGTGCGCCTTGCTGGTCAGTGGCACCTTGCTGTTTGGGTCCGGATTCAGCCCCGCTGTGGCAGAAGAAGAGCCGCCGCGCACCAAGCGCACCCAAACCATCAGCCAAGACGCCTACAGGCGTCTGAACCGGGTGCAGGAATTGGCCGATGCTGGGGAAGTTGACAGCGCCCTGCAGCTGCTCGAACGGGTACAGGAGCGCGCCAGCAATGACTATGAAGCGGCGATGGCCTTGAACCTCAAGGCCTACATCCACTACGGCCAGGAACAGTATGACGCTGCGGCGTCGGCCTATGCATCCATCCTGGCAATGCAAGCCGTTCCCGAGTCATTGCGGCGCAATACCCTGTTCAGCCTCGCGAAAATTCGTTTCATTCAAGAGGACTACGCAGCGGCCCTCGTGCCGTTGCGGGCATGGTTTGAGCAGACTGAAGAGCCTGGGATCGATGCCCTTCTGCTCCTCGGCCAGGCGCACTATCAACTCGGCCAGTATGACGAGGTGGTTCCGCCTGTTCGCGCGGCCATTGAATTGGCCGAGGCACAGGGCCGCGAGCCGCGGGAAAACTGGTACCTGCTGTTGCGAGCGGCCCATTACCAGCAGAACGATTTTGTCGCCATGCGCGATGTTCTGCGCACCCTCTTGGAAATCAACCCCAAGCGTGAGTACTGGATTCAGCTCGGCGCGGTGTACGCTGAACTCGGTCAGGAAGAAAAACAGCTGGCCACACTCGAAGCTGCATACGAGCAAGGCGTGCTGGAGAAACCCAACGACTTTTACTCCTTCGCGCAACTGTTGCTGGCCCAGGGTGTGCCCGTGAAGGCCGTCGAGGTACTCAATGGAGCGCTCAGTGCCGAACGAATGCCCCGCGACCGCCGCAATCTGGAGTTGTTCGCGGATGCGTTGATCAGCGCGAAGCAATATGACCGCGCTGTGGAGGTTCTAAGTGAGGCCGCTGGGATGTCCGACGACGGCAACCTGTACGTGCAATTGGCTCAAATTGAGCTTGATCTGCAGCACTGGGAGGCGGCCGATGTCGCTGCGGGTAAGGCGCTGCTCAAGGGAGGTCTGCGCCGACCCGAGCTGCCCTATGTGCTCCAGGGGTTGGCCCGCTACAACGCGGAAAACTACCGCGGTGCGACCCAGGCATTCCAACAGGCCCAGTCCCACGACGCCAGTGAGAAGCTGGCCAGCCAGTGGCTGAAGTTCATTGACCAGGAGCAAGCCCGCAGCGCGGCCTTGCAAGCCGCCAGCAATAGTTGACCCCTGTAAGACATTCCTTCTGGTTTTCATTAAACCGACACATTCCCGAGCTAGGCTTTCTCGCCGTTCAGGTACCCGCTTTGGCTGGTGTTCCAACCCGCAGCGGGCGCTCTTCCCTGTGCTTAGGAATCTCCCATGTTCAAGAAAAAGCCGCTTCCTTTGTACGTCGGCCTACTCGCAACTGGTATCAGCCCGGTTCATGCGGGTGAGGTCGCGCTGTACCTCTTCTCCAACGGCGCACCAACGTCCGCCGCTCAGGTCACACTGAACGGCGAGCGGGCGACCGCCGACGCTGCTGGCGTGGTGGTCTTCGATGTGGACGCGGGGACCCATGAGGTTCAGGTTCGGGCCGCCGACGGCACCGAGGCGCGCTTCGAGTTCAGCACGGCTGTGGATGCCGAGGGCGCTGACATCAGCGTGAACCTCTCGGCGCAGGGATCACCTGCGGTTGAGGTCACGACCTTCGTCCCCGGATCCACCGATGCGATGCCCACCGGATCCATTGAGGGGCAGGTGCTGTCCGGCGCGACTGGATCGCCCATCGAAGGCGCGGTGGTGTTTGTCGAAGGGCTGGACCTATCGGCCACCACCGACTTCGATGGCAATTTTTCGTTGCGGGTCCCCCGGGGTACCTACAGCCTGACCATCGCCCATCCCGACTACAGTGCCCGCAACCTCGATGCGTTGCGGGTGCCGGCGAACGTGGCGGTCTCCACTCGGGTACAACTCGGGGGTGAATCTGCTGGCGGCCCGATTGAAGAGGTGGTTGCGGTGGCCACCTACGCCCCAGACACCGGTACCGAATCCGAGCGCAGCGCGCAAGCGGTTCTGGATGTGCTGGACACGGAGCAACTGGCCCGCTTCGGAGACAGCAATGTCGCATCGGCCCTTAAACGGGTGGCCGGGCTCACGGTGGAAGACAACAAGTTTGTCGTGGTGCGCGGCCTGGGTGGACGCTATACGGGGACCACCCTCAACGGTGCCGCCATGCCAAGCACAGATCCGACCCGTCGGGTTGTGCCGCTCGACCTGTTTCCCTCTGCCGTGGTCGACCAGATCGAAGTGCAAAAAAGCTACACGCCGGACCTGCCCGGAGATGCCGCTGGGGGCACGGTTCGTCTGACCACCAAGACCTACCCAGACGCATTCACCAACGAACTGTCGTTGTCGGTGGGATACAACAGCGTGGCCACGGGCGATGATGTGGTGAGCTACGACGGCAGCGACACCGATTTCCTCGGGTTCGACGATGGCGATCGCGACCTGCCACTGCTGGTCGACGCGGTGACACAAAATGGTCGCATCGAGATCTCCCCCTACGATCCAGTCTTCAATCCGGGTGGGCTTGACCCTTTCCTGATCGAATCCTTGGGGGAGTCTTTCGAAAACAACTACAACATTGAAGAAGAGACCGCGAACCCGGACTTCGGCATCGAGTGGACGCTGGGCAATCGCTATGACCTGGGTTCAGATTCCGAATGGGGCTTCCTCGCTTCCGTCCGCTACAAGAACGAATGGTCCGTACAGGATGATGGCGTCGAGCGCGAGTACATCATTGATACAGGCAACCTCACATTGCAGGATGATTTCTCCTATCTGCGTGCTTCCAACGACATTGAACTCGGTGGAATGCTGAGTTTCGGCGGCATCTTTGGTTTTGACCACCGCCTCGACAGCAACACCTTGCTGGTGCGCAAGTCCTCGTCTTCAACCAAATACCGTGACGGGTTCGACGGTGAGAACGACCAGCTGGCGCGCGAGTTCGACCTCGCCTGGGTCGAGCGTCAAGTCTTCATTCAGCAATTCCTCGGCGAACACCTGTTCGCAGAGGCCCAAGACCTTCAGCTGAACTGGCGGTACACCTATTCCAAGGCAGAGCGCGATTCCCCGGACCGGCGCACCTACGACTACATTGACTTTCGTCCACCGGGTGATGGTGTGCTTGAGTTTTTCGACGCCACCTTGGAGCGGCGCTTTGAAGCACTGGACGATGTCACCCACGATTTGGGGGTCGACCTGACCCTTCCGCTTGAGTTCGGCGAGGGTGTGTTTGCCGACCTGAAAGGTGGAATGGCCTACACCACCAAGGAGCGGGAGTCCGAATCCCTTCGGTTCGGTTTCAAATGGGATTCGAGTGGCAGCAGTGCCGAGGAACAGGCGCTGATCGTCAACCCCAACCTGGAAGAGGTGTTGTCTCCTGGCAACATCGGCCCCGGAAAGTACGTGCTGAGCAATGAAACCACCGCATCGGACCGCTACCAGGCCGAATGGGACATTCTCGCCGGATACCTCATGCTGGACACGGATTTCGATGGCATCTACCGCGTCATGGTCGGTGCCCGCATCGAATCCTCTGACCAGGAGGTGAGAACCGCGGACTTCCTGACCGGTGCACCGGAGACCGCGAGCCTCGACAACACCGACCTGATGCCCGCTGCTTCCGTGGCCTGGAACTTCACCGATGACCAACAGCTGCGCTTCGGATATTCCCAAACGGTGTCGCGTCCGGACTTTAAGGAGCTGTCCAATGCCGTGTACATCCACCCGGAATTCGACTACCTGGTGCGTGGCAATCCAGACCTTAAGCAGGCCACGGTGGACAGCTTCGACCTGCGCTGGGAGTGGTATTTCTCAACTGCGGAGAGTGTCTCCGTTGCGCTCTTTTACAAGGACTTTGATCAGCCGATCGAGCAGGTGCTCACCGCCGCATCTGGCACTGCACTGGGTGCGCGCACCTTCGAGAATGCAGAAAGCGCCACCAATTACGGCATCGAGATTGATTTCCGCAAAGAGTTCTATCTTGGTGAGACCGAAGACCAGTTGCTGTTTGTGAGCGGAAACTACTCCTGGATCGACTCGGAAGTCGAGCTCGGAGCCGCCGGAGGCGTTTCAGGTGAAACCGAGCGGGAACTGCAAGGCCAGTCCCCGTACGTGATCAATTTACAGCTTGGCTATGACCACCTGCTGTCCGGGCAAAAGGTGACCCTGCTGTTCAACCAGGCGGGAGAGCGGATCTCGGACGTGGGTGTTGGGGACCTGCCCAATGTCAAAGAGCAGCCCCGTGCCCTGATCGACCTGACCTATGAAGTGGCGCTCAGCCCCGAATGGACGCTCAAGGCGGCGATCGACAACCTGCTGGATGATGAGGTCGAGTTCACTCAGGGCGGCAAGACTTTCCGTTCCTACACCGAGGGCCGGACCTTGAGTGCATCCATCAGTTGGGCCCCCGGCCGCGACTGAGCGCTTCACCGTACTGTCACATTGCAACCCTAGACTGCCCGCTTTCACGAGCAGGCTCCGAGTTCGAGAATCGAGGAGATTTGGTATGAACCGTTCGAAATTGTTCACTTCAGTGCTGGTCGCCAGCGGCATGCTGGCTGTCGCCGGTTGCGGTGAAGACGACGTCAACATCAACATCACTGTCGGCAGCACCGGCACGTCCGATGGTGGAAGCACTGGCGGCGGGTCTACCACCCTGTCCACCTGCCCCACCTGGACCACTGCGCTGGTGCAGTCGAACGGCACCGACGTTTGTGAAATCAGCGCCACCATCGACTCAAATCAGACCCTCTCTTCTGACACCATCTGGGCACTGCGCGGAAACGTCATTGTGGGCAACGGGAACCAGGAGTTGACTACCCCCGCCGATGCCAACAACGTGGTCCTGACCATCGAAGCTGGTACGGTGCGACCCACGATGTGG
>OBIC01000430.1_pt1 | contig 11417 bp, 9 predicted proteins | sample 1519831 | NCBI WGS metagenome assembly OBIC01 (sample SAMN03019805, study PRJEB22545) | beach sand metagenome | biome: beach; feature: sea beach; material: beach sand | place: USA: Municipal Pensacola Beach, FL | collected 2010-10-20 | depth 40-45 cm m | reverse complement strand
AGTGCCCTGGGCGCGCCGCCCCACACAGGATGTCGGCCGCCGCCGGGGTTCCGACCCGGATGGTATTGGCGGTACCGAGCGGGTACATGGTGTCGACCGATGGGACGAACGCGAGGTGGGCGCCGGCGTCCATGAGGTGCTTGAGGTCCTGCTCCAGGGTGCGTGGATAGCGGGCAAAGTCCTCCTTCGGGCCGAACTGTGTGGGGTTCACGAACAGGCTCACGACGACTTGGTCGCAGTCTTCCAGGGCGCGCTGCACCAATGTGAGATGGCCGGGGTGGAGGTTGCCCATGGTGGGTACCAGGCCGATGCTGCGCCCGGCCGCCACAGATTCCGCAAGGGCTGCCCGTGCCTCGGCGATTGTGTGGGCAACTGCGATGGAGCGCGGCGGGCCCTGGTCGTTCTGGGTCATGCCCCCCCCAGGGTTCAGTCGAAACAGTGTTCAGGTGCCGGAAAGCTGCCGGCCCGCACGGCGTCGCGGTAGCCTCGCGCAGCTTCGTCGATTGAGCCTGCGTCAGCCAGAAAGTTGCGAACGAACTTTGGAACATGTCCTGTGGTCGCGCCGAGCATGTCGTGCATCACCAGGATCTGGCCGTCGGTATCCGAGCCAGCCCCAATCCCGATTACCGGGATGGTCAGTTGCTGGGTGATGATGCGGGCCAGCGACGCCGGGATGCACTCGGTCAGCAACAGGTCGGCACCGGCGCGTTCAAGCTCCACCGCGGTCTCGATCAGTGACTCGGCGGCGTGGGTTCCCCGTCCTTGAACCCGGTACCCACCGAGCTTGTCGACCGCTTGGGGTGCCAAGCCAATGTGTGCGCAGGTTGGTATGGAGCGGGCGCTGAGCACACGAATGATTTCCGGGAGGTTGTCGGCGGCTTCGAGTTTCACCACGTTGGCCCCCGCCTGCATGACCTGGGCTGCGGCATTGACCGCTTGCTCAGGGAACGCGTAGGTCATGTAGGGGAGATCGGCCATAACCAGTGCGTTCTGGTTCCCCGCAGCAACGCACCTTGTGTGGTATAGGATGTCCTCCAGCGTCACGGGCACGGTCGAGCGGGCACCTTGAATCACCATGCCAAGGGAGTCTCCGACCAACAACACTTCGATGCCAGCGGCGCTCAGCAAGTGTGCGAAGGTCGCATCGTAGGCGGTTAGACAAGCAAAGCGTTCCCGTGAGTCTTTCATTTTTCGCAATGTGGTCAAGGTGACGGGTGGCATGTCCGGACCTCAGAGCAGTTGGGGGCTGGGGTTGAAGTAGTGGCGCCCACGAGGGCGCTCGCGAATCAATTCCACCAGGGCCTGCAGGTCTTGGTCGCGGTTGGCGAAATCAATGGTGGCGGCATTCACGATCAGCAGCGGGGCGTCTTCGAAATACAGAAAGTAGCGTGCGTAGGTTTCGTTCAAGCGGTTCAGGTAGTCGGCGTTTATAGCACGTTCGTGGGCAATGCCCCGCATCTGAATGCGTTTTAACAACACCTCGGTCGGGGCTTGCAGGTAGATCACGAAGTCAGGCCTGGGTAGCTCAGGCTCAAGGTGGGCATGAACCTGCAGGTAGAGGGCGAGCTCATCGGGGTCCAGGTTGAGCTCTGCGAACAAGCGGTCCTTTGCAAACAGAAAGTCGGCCACCCGCGCGGGTTGGAACAGGTCGCTCTGGTGGACAGCGCGAAGCTGCTCCACCCGCTGGAACAAAAAGAACAGCTGGGTTTGCAGCGCCACTGCCCGTGGGTTGCGGTAGAACCTTGGCAAAAAAGGGTTTTGCTCAGGTGCCTCGAGCAGTAGGTCGCAGTCGAAGGTGCTGGCAAGGCGCCGCGCCAGCGTGGTTTTGCCCACACCGATGGGACCCTCAATGGCGATGTGTCGGGGCATTGCCGCGTCGGCCGTGGCTGGGGGTGGCGGCGTCACGGCGGGGGCTCGGCGATGCGAATCAAGCGGTGGGGTGCGCAGTTCGCAACCAACGTGCTCAGTCGCTTGCCATCCGGGAGTGTAAGGTCGACAACCAGATCTGCCAAGGGCACCAGAACGAAATTGCGTTCGTGCAGGCGCGGATGGGGCACTTTGAGCCTTGGGGTGCGGATTTGTGCATCACCAAACAGGAGCAGGTCCAAATCGAGGGTTCTTGGGCCCCAGCGGACCCGGCGCATGCGGCCATGCCGCCGTTCGATGGCAAGCAGCTCTTCCAACAGCTGCTCGGCGTCCAATGCAGTCTCGATTTCGGCCACCACATTGACGAATTCGGGCTGGTCGATGCCGCCCCAGGGTGCGCTTCGGTACCAATGGGACTGTGCGACCAGCCGCGTGTGAGGCAACTGGTCCAGGGCGTTCAGGGCCGTTTTGATTTGGTGCTCGGGGTCGTCTAGGTTGCTGCCGGCGCCCACGAAAGCCTGCACGCTCATCGGGAAGCGGCGGCGCGGGTGCGCTTTTTTTTCCGCTTGGGTCCACGCGGGAGCGCTTCGATCAGCTTTTGCTGCCCGCTGGCATCGGCGTCCTGGTACTGGGTCCACCAGGCGCCGAGGCCACCAAGGTCCTCTCCGGCTTGCTCACGGAGAAGGACGAAGTCGTAACCGGCTCGAAACCGCTTTGACGCGGCCATCTGGGCCACATTGCGTGGGGTGCGCCTGGGCAGGCGCAGTTGGAGCTCCCAGATTTCGCGCATCATAAATGAGAACCGTTTGGGAAGCGCCGTTGCCTCCAGTTGCGTGGCAATGGCGCGTTGCGCTGCCACTTGGAGCGCGGGGAGCGGAGATTCTCCGGTTGCAAGCAGGGCGGCGCGGTGCCGCTCGACCGAAGGCCAAAGCAGGGCAGCGAAGAGAAAGCCTGGGGTCACAGGCTGCTGGTTCGCGAGCCGCTCATCGGTATTGCGCAGTGCTGCCTCTACCAGGCGCTGGGCAAAGCCATTGCCGCACTCCAACTCAGTGTTGAGCCCGGGAAGCAGGTAGGGGAGCAGGCCCAAATTGCGCAATGCCTGAAAAGAAGCCGCTCCGTGACCGGTCATGAAAAGTTTGACCACTTCGTCGAACAGCCGCGCAGGTGGCACATCACGGAGTAGGGTTTTCAGGTCTTCAATGGGGGCCGCGGTTTCTGGTGCGAGGTGAAACCCCAGCTTGGCCACGAAGCGGGCAGCACGTAGCAGGCGCACTGGATCTTCGCGATAGCGCTGTGCGGGCTCTCCGATCAGCCGGATCACCCTGGCCTCCAAGTCTGCCATTCCTCCGACGTAGTCGACCAGGGCGAAATCTGCGATGTCGTAGTACAGCGCATTGATGGTGAAGTCGCGCCGCAGTGCGTCTTCTTCCTGCGGCCCGAACACGTTGTCCCGCAAAATCATCCCTTCTGCGGTGCGGTTCGCGTCGACATCGTCGGACTCTGCGGCGGCTCGAAAGGTCGAGACCTCAGTGATTTCTCGGCCCATGCGCACATGCACGATCTGAAACCTGCGACCAATGATGCGCGAACCCCGGAACAGCGTCGTGATTTCCTCTGGAGTGGCGTCGGTGACGACATCAAAGTCTTTGGGTGCATGCCCCAACAGCAGGTCGCGCACGCATCCGCCGACCAAACAGGCGCGGTAGCCGTGTTCGTGCAACCGATAGAGCACGCGCAATGCGGGTTGGCTGATGTCCCGCCGAGAGATGGAGTGTTGGTCGCGGGGGGTGCGGTAGGGCTGCAACGCAGAGGTTCGACAAAAGAAGATAGAGGGAATGGGCCGGATCATAGCACGGTTTGACCCACTGATCCGAGCTGCAAAAGTCGAGGCTGCAGTTTAAGAAAGCGAGAAGAGGATCCCGGCAAGACGGGTGAATTGCAGTGGAATGCCCTTCGGCATTCCACTGCAAGGTGTGTCATTTCGGGTTCAGCTGGCTGTGCCGGCGACCTTGTTGTTGTGTGGATCGACCGGGGCGTTGTTATTGGTGTTATCCGCCCGGCCAAGCACGGTTATCACAGTCGCCGTGCGGGGCGTCGCTGCGCCCTGCCGGGTGCGCTTATTGTAGTTATTCTCGCCCGGCTGTCTTTCTTATTATTGTTTGTTGTTGTTATTGTGTATTGATCTAATGCAGAAGCTGTGCCAAAAAAATAACTCTTTTCTAAACATTGGGTTACGAAAAAAATCTGGCTGTGACCTTGGCCAGTGCTTGGCGCCATGTTACCGAACTGCTCGATTTCGGGGGGCAATTCGCTCGAGGGTAACAACTGAGCGCAGCCCCGTTTCCTTATCAACCAGTGCTGCTGCGTTTGCTGGCGGGCTTGGTGCGTGGGATGCCGAAGCGCTGACGACGTTCCCAGAGGCACTTGCGGCTGATGCCCAGTTTTCTCGCGAGTTCGGTCTCGCTCATGTGCTCCTGGTGCTCGAGAACGAACTGCTGGAAGTAGTCCTCCAGCGACAGCCCTTCGCCAGGCTCGAAAGCGGGCTTGGCCCTGGTTGGCGCAGGTGCAGATTCATCGGCCTCTCCCACGAACGCTGGCCGCAAGCGAGTGACTTCGACCAACTCGATGTCCAGGCCGAGGCTGCGGTGCTCGATGGTGTCGCCTTCAGTCAGGATAACGGCCCGCTCGATCGCATTTTGGAGCTCGCGCACGTTGCCAGGCCAACTGTGGGTGGTGAGTGCCTGGATGGCGTCAGGCGAGAGCTCCAAGAGGTCGCGACCGAAGCGCTTGCAAGTCAACCGCAGGAAATGGTCGGCCAGTTCCAAGATGTCGGCGCCCCGGTCTCGCAAGGGCGGCAATTCCAGTGGCATCACTGCGATGCGGTAAAACAGGTCGTGGCGAAACTGCTGTTGGATCGACAGCGTTGCCAGGTCACGGTGGGTGGCGGAAATCAGCCGCACGTCTACTTGGGTGGCCTCAATGGCGCCCACCTTGCGGATCTCGCCTTCCTGCAGCACCCGAAGCAGCCGGGCCTGGGCCTCCAGCGGCAGTTCCCCGATTTCGTCGAGGAACAGGGTGCCACCGTCCGCGGCTTCGATCAGACCTGTGCGGTTGGCGAGTGCGCCGGTGAAGGCGCCGCGTTCATGGCCAAACAGCTCGGACTCGATCAGGGTTTCCGGGATCGCGGCGCAGTTGACGCTGATCAAAGGTTTGTCTGCCCGGGGACTGAGTTCGTGAATGGCCCGTGCGACCAGCTCCTTCCCGGTACCCGATTCACCTTGAATGAGTACCGTGGTGTCGGTGCGCGCGACTTTCGCAATGCGGCTGTAGAGGTCGCGCATGGCCGGGGCGCGGCCAATCATGGCGGGAATTTCTGTGGCTGCGGAGGTCGGGGTCGCGTTTGGCGAGGGGCGCCGTGTGGCCAGAATGCCCTTGATGGTGTCGAGCATTTCACCATGGTCGAAAGGCTTGGCGATGTAGTCGACTGCGCCGTGCTTGAGCGATTCGACCGCCGAACGCACGCTCGCGTAGCTCGTCATGATCAAGACCGGGGTACCCTCTGCCTTTGAGATCAGGGTGGTTCCGGGCGCGCCTGGAAGCCGCAGGTCACTGACGATCAAGTCGAAGTCGGTGAGGTCGTGGCGGCTTTCGGCATCGTTGACGGATCCGGCTTCGGCAACACTGTAGCCATTGCGCTCCAGCAGGCGGCGCAGCGTAGAACGGATGATGTCCTCGTCCTCGACCACCAAAATGTTGGATTTCGACACAACCCACCTCTGCTGCTTCGGGTTAACGGCCCGCGCTCGGTGCGGGTTACTGCGCTGATTCTACCCACTTTGGCAGGCGAACTGTTACCTTCGTACCCATTGTCCTTCCACTTCCCCAAGGGCTCGTCACTTCCAGATCACCCCCGTGTTCCAGCACGATGTGGTAGGCGACTGCCAGCCCGAGCCCGGTGCCACGGCCGGGTTCCTTGGTGGTGAAAAACGGGTCAAAAACGCGGTCTTGCAAGGATTTGGGTATTCCATCTCCACGGTCAATGATGCTCACTCGAACATCGGTGCCGGTGGTCCAGGATTCGATGCGGATGGGCTGATCAGCCGGCGAGGCATCCCGGGCATTGTCCAACAGATTGACGAACACCTGTTGCAGTTGCTGGCTGTCGCCCCGCACGTAGAGGTCGCGCTGGCACTGGTTGTCAAAAGCGGCGCCCTGATCCCCTCCAGCCAGGGACAGCAAAGCCACGGCCTCCGCGACGGGCTCGGCCACATCCACCAGCACGTGCCCTGCATCGCTGCCCGTGGGCCGACCCTGGTGCGCGAAATTCACCAAAGTCTGCACGATGCGGCTGATGCGCCCTACCTGCTGGCGGATTTGTTCAGCCAGTTGGAGCAATTCGGCCTCATGGGTCTCGGCGGCCAGGGTTTGCGCGAGGCCATCAATGCCGGTCACGGGGTTGCCGATCTCATGCGCCACGCCCGCTGCGAGTCGGCCGATCGATGCCAGGCGCTCACTGTGCATCAGTTGGCGTTCGAGCCGTTGGTTTTCGGTCATGTCCTCTACCAACAGCACCCGGTGGCCCATTTGGTGCGATGGGTTTTCGGCCACCACCGACTGATGGAGGGTCAGCCAGTGATCGCGGTGGTCAAAATGTATCTGCTGCTTGTGCAAGTGGCCATGCTGGCCTTCCAGAAACTGCGTCAACAGGGGTCCCCAGGGTTCTGGGAGGGTCCGGATTTGCGAGCCAATCACCCAGCTGGCCGTGATGCCAGTGAGTTGTTCCATGACCCGGTTCCACATCAAAACCTCGCCATCGATTCCGACCGAAACCACGCCGATGGGAAGGTCCTGCAGGGTCTGACGGTGGTACCTGCGCAGCCCGTCCAACTCGGCGGCCAGGCCACGGAGGTCCGAGCGGACCGTTTCCAGGCGATTTTCAATGAAGTTGATGTCCTCGCTGTCGTAGGCAAAGGAGGACTCCTTGTACGGCAATACACGTTGCACGATCTCGCGTGCCGCGGTTGGGCCCATCTGCCCCGACAGGTTCGCTTCGATGCGGTCTCGAAGCCGGCGCAGGGCGTAGGGACGGCGTTCTTCCATGGACAACTGCAGGGCGTCCAGGGCGTCCTGGACCTCGATCCGGGCGTTCTCCGCTCCCAGCGCACGGCTGAGCTGGATGATGAAGTGCTCGGGGGTGGGCTGGGCCAGTTCGCGCCGCTGCGGTCTGCGGATGTTGTCGACCGAACAGATTTCGGCAGCGCTTTTCTCTTGGGGTGAGCGTTCCGATGCCATCGACACCAGGCCAAAGGCGCACACATTGGCGAACAGCGAGGCGAGCGCGGTAACACTCCAGCCCTCATCACCCCTCCAAAAGGCCCCTGCCGGTGCGAGAAGCCCCGGCTCGCCGCCGGCGGTGGGAAGCAACAGGCCCAGCCCCCAGACCGCGAGCCCTGCAAGCAAACCGACCACGAATCCAAGCCGTGTGGCCCCTGGCCAGTACAGCACCCCGAGCGTCCCCGGAAGCAATTGAAGCGCCGCCACGTTGCTGGCCAGCGCCAGTGTGGACAGGGTGCTCCAGTCGGGCATGAGCGACGCGCAGGCGTATCCGGCCAGCAAGGCGGTAAGAATTGCAATCCGGCGTGCACGCGCGATCCAGTGGTGCAGGGGGCGATTGCCACGCGGTTGGTAGTAGGGAAGCAACAGGTGGTTCAGTGCCATGGTGGCGAGTGATGTGCAGCTTGCAATGGTCACCGAAGCGGCGCCGGCCAGCACGATCAGCAGCACCAGGACCCACATCAGGGGGGGCGTTGGAGGTGGTGCTGTCTCGTTCAGTTTGCCGGACAGCAACGCAGGGAGAGACAGGTCCAGGGTTGCCGCCGCCCATACAATGGGCAGCACGGGCAGCGCCAGTGCCAGCAAGTACAGAGGCAGCGCCCAGCTGGCCAATTTGAGCTGCTGGTCCGAGCGGGCCTCTGTAAAGGTCATTTGGTACATGTGCGGCGCCAGTACGGCAGACGCGAAAAACACCAGCAGCAGCACGCGGGTGGATGATTCGCCGAGTGGCTTGTGGAGGCTGATCAGCGCCTCCGGATTGCTTTGCAGCCAGGCGTCGAGCCCCGTCCAGCCGCCAAAGATCCAATATATTGAACCGGTTCCAAGTGCGACAAACCCGAGCAGCTTCACCACGCTGGATGCTGCGATGGCTGCAACCATGCCATCGTGCTTGCGCTCTGTGGACACCCGGTGGGCTGCAAAGCCCAGGGTGAACAGGCCGATCAGCAACGCGAACAGGCCAACACCAAAGGCGTTTTGGGGGCCACTTCCAGTGCCCCAACGGAACACTTCGGCGACACCGCGAAATTGCAGACCGATGATGGGTATGGTGGCTGTGACCAGAACCAGGGTCGCCAGAACTCCAGTCAGGCTGCTCTGGTAGCGAAAAGCGAGCATGTCCGGCAACGAATTGAGTTGGTGGCTGTGGGCAATGCGGGCGTAGGGTTGGAGAAAAATTGGGGCCAACAAAAACGCAGCACTGATGCCAAGGTAGTAAAACAAAAAGTTGTAGCCATGGGCGGTGGCGAAACTGAGGCTCGAGAGCAGGGCTCCAACGCCCGCGTAGGCCCCAAGCGACAATACGTAGGTCACTGGGTGGCGGGCCATGCGAGTGGGCCAACCTCCGCGGGATGCCCAAAAGCCCACCGCGAAGAATGCTGCGAAGAATGCCGCAGAGGTTGCCGTCGCGTACCCGATCGCCAGGGTCACCCGCAGCCCCTCGGTGCCTGGTCCAGGTGGTGGCCCGGATGGTTTGCTGCTGAGTGGCAAGGCCTTAGGAAGCCCGATGTGGCCACTGCGGGGCCTTTAGTGCTCATCGGGTTCCTTCACGAGCTGCAACAGCCCGGCCAGCGCAATGACGCTGCCCCACACCAGAAAGGGTCGATACCAGGCACTCTGGCCATCCCCTACCCACTCCTGGACACCCGGAAACAACAGCACCACCGCGATCGCGAGCAGCATGATGGAGCGGGGGACGAACACCGCCGGTCAGGCCCCTAGGGCCGCGGCACTCTGTCCGCTCAACCGGGGCCCCTTGGGAACCTGGCCAAGGTGCCAGTGTGCCACCGCCCACTCCAGCAGCTCGCCGGGGGGCGCAGGCTTCAGTGCCACCGGTGGCGGCGCCCCGAGCAGCGTCAGAGCCGCGTGCAGGTTTTGTGAAGCCTGACGGACATCCAGGGGCTTCGCGCCGGTTTGTTTGCTGAGTTTGTGTCCGGTTGGGCTGCACACCACGGGCAGGTGTGCATAGCGAGGAACCGGCGCGGATGGGTCCAATTGGGCCATGACCTCCAGTTGCCGTGGCGTAGAGTCCAGCAGGTCGGCGCCCCGGACCACATGGGTGATCGCCTGGTCCAGGTCGTCGAAGGCCACCGCGAGCTGGTATGACACGATTTGATCGCGGCGCCAGATCAGCAAGTCCCCGCACAGCGATGCGAGCGAAAACCGCTGAGGGCCTTGAATCCTGTCATTGAAATGGGTGGTGGTGTCGCGGGTTTTGAGCCGCAGCCCGGCAGTCTTGTCCGCCGGTGGTGGTTGGTCGCGGCAGTGGCCATCGTAGCGAATCAAGGCGCCCGACGCGGCAAGCCGCTTGCGTGTACAGCCGCACCGGTAGGCGCGTCCGGCGTCAAGCCAGGCATTGGCGGCCTGGCGGTAGTGCTCAATGTGCCGGTGCTGATGCCGGACTGCGCCATCCCAGTGGAGGCCGTGGGCTTCGAGTGCTGTGAAGATTGCATCGGCTGCTTCGTCGGTGCAGCGCCGGTGGTCGATGTTCTCGATGCGCAGCAGCCATTCCCCATGGTGGACGCGTGCGTCGAGGTGGCTGCCCACCGCGGCCAGCAAGGATCCGAGGTGCAAGGGCCCGGTCGGAGAGGGCGCAAACCGGCCGCGGTATCGGGGTGGGGGGGTGGCGCGGGTAGAGGGAGCCGGCACGTCCGCCAAGGTCTAGCCGTGGTGCTGGCGCTCTTTGATTTCGTCCAGCGTCTTGCAATCGATGCACAGCGTTGCCGTGGGACGTGCCTCTAGCCGCCGAATGCCGATCTCGACGCCGCAGGTGTCGCAGTACCCATAGTCGTCATCGTCGATGCGGTCAATGGTCTTTTCGATCTTCTTGATCAGCTTTCGCTCACGATCACGGGCCCGCAGTTCGAGGCTGAATTCTTCCTCTTGACTGGCCCTGTCTGCCGGGTCCGGGAAGTTCGCCGCGTCGTCCTGCATGTGGTGGACGGTGCGGTCGACTTCAGCCATGAGTTCTTGGCGCCATTTCAGAAGAATTTCTCGGAAGTGGCTGAGTTGGCCAGGACTCATGTACTCCTCGCCTTTCTTGGGCTTGTAGGGCTTGAACGCTTTGCTGGCCTCGGTGGGCATGGTCGGTACTCCAGGGATCTTCGTGGCGATGCCAGAGGTGGCAGGTGCCCTGGGGGCTGATGTTGTGTGGCACGGCACCGGAATCTTCCCGGGGCTGGCCAATGGCGAGGCGCAAAGCTAGCAGATCACCAGGGGTTTGACCACACTTTTTGAATGAGGCCGTGATCTGGTCGTGGCGCACCTGATTGGGTACCCTCGCCAGCCCCGGTCTCCGGGGAAAACGAGTCCGCAATTGGGGATGGGGCATGGGTGGAACACGGCCAGGGCCTGATTTTGCGCAGCGCGTTGGCGCGATCGCGCCTTTTCAGGTCATGCAGATACTCGAACACGCCCAGCAGATGGAGCGGGCGGGGCGGTCTGTTGTCCACATGGAGGTGGGTGAGCCCGATTTTGATACGCCGCCGGCCGTGGTGGAGGCCGGTTGCCGCGCGCTGCAGGCCGGTGCCACGAAGTACAGCCCATCCGCCGGGCTGCCAGACCTGCGCGCAGCGCTCAGCGCCCACTATGCGGCGGACTTTGGCGTGCAGGTTCCGGCAGAGCGGATTTTCATCACCCCTGGCGCGTCGGGTGCATTGCTGTTGGCCAGCGCCCTCTTGCTTGAACCGGGCCGAGAGGCTTTGATCACAGACCCCGGGTACCCGTGCAACCGCAATTTCATTGAGGTCTTTGGCGCCCGTGCCAAGCCGGTCGCGGTGGGTCCAGCCGAGCGCTACCAGATGACCGCTGCCGGGGTGCGCCGTCATTGTGGGCCGGATACGCGGGCGGTGTGGGCGGCGTCCCCGGCCAATCCGACCGGCACCACACTCACCCCGGCTGGGCTTGCGGAGTTGGTGCGGGCATGCGACGACCACGGCCTTGCTCTGGTGATGGATGAAATCTATCAGGGCCTGGTCTATGGCGTGGGCCCAAGCTCCGTGCTGGCCCACACCGACGCGGCCTACGTGGTGGGCAGCTTTTCGAAGTATTTTGGTATGACTGGCTGGCGCCTGGGCTGGATCGTGGCGCCTGAGGCGGCCATCGATGCGCTGGAGCGTTTGAGCCAGAACCTGTTCATCGCAGCCTCCACACCGGCACAAGTTGCTGCGTTGGCGGCTTTCGCCCCGGAGACTAGATCGGAAGTCTCCGGGGCGAAAGCC
>OBIC01000429.1_pt1 | contig 11451 bp, 9 predicted proteins | sample 1519831 | NCBI WGS metagenome assembly OBIC01 (sample SAMN03019805, study PRJEB22545) | beach sand metagenome | biome: beach; feature: sea beach; material: beach sand | place: USA: Municipal Pensacola Beach, FL | collected 2010-10-20 | depth 40-45 cm m | reverse complement strand
CCCAGAGGGGTTTTCATCTCAGTACTGGAACTCAAGTGATCGGTGACTAAACCGAAAAAATTTTGATTCAGTTGTAAATATTGTTCACCCAGTTATTTCAAATTTTTCTTACCTAATTCTTTAATAACTTTAGACAGGGAGAGGCATCGATGAGTAAGAAAGAGGTTTATGAAAAAAAGCTACAGAACCAATTGGACGAGTGGGGTTCAAAGATTGACGAACTCGAGATAAAAGCAAAAAAAACATAAACCGAAATACAACAGAAATATGAAGAGCAAATTGATCACTTGCGCTCAAAGCAAACAGAAGCTTACGAAAAGTTATCTGAATTAAAGCAGTCCGGTGATGATGCATGGGAAGACTTGAAAGCCGGTGTTGATAGTGCGTCAGAAGCATTCGGGACTGCATTGAAATCAGCCGTATCCAGATTTCAATAAATGTTATTTAACCCCACCAAGGAGCCAGATATGAAAACTAAAAAAATTTTTACAATATTGTTCGTCATTTTAGTAGGTGCTACAACCCTAAGTTACGCAGAAAAATCTGCTGACGAGAAAGCGGCAAAAGAGGTTCAAGAGGAAACACAAGACTTGATTGATGCCTTGGGTAATTATACTGCCGCTCAAAAAGCAGAAGCCATTGAGAAGACCCAGTCAACCCTAGATCGTTTAGATCAACGCATTGACGTGCTGGAAGACAAAATTGACGATAGTTGGGATGAGATGAGTGAGGAAGCACAAGAGCGCACACGCGATACTCTTCGAACACTCCGAAAGCAACGTATTAAAGTGGCTGAAAAGTTTGGCAGCCTTAAAGACAGCTCAAGTGAGGCATGGGATAAAATGAAAAAGGGATTCGTTGATGCCTACAAAGAGCTAACAAGCGCTTGGGATGAGTCACTCAAGGAGTTTGACCCCCAGCAATAACTTTCTGAAATTAGATACACGCGCTATTGCACAACTAACAATGCGTGAGAGACAAGGGGTACGGATTAAAGGTACCCCTTGTGACCTTGAAATTATTCTTCTTTGTATTTCAATAAAAAGTTGCCATTACCCACGACAACAGGTTTATCACGAGTATCCTGCCATGCACTGACGCGAACATTTGCGACGCGCCCTCCCATTCGTACTAACTTAACCATTGCGTAAGTATCTTTACCGCCTGGTGAACGCAGGTAATCAAAAGAGAAGTCGATGGTCTTCGGTGGTAAGGAGTTATCCAGCTCCCACAGCAGAGTAAAAATCGCGGAACATTCTATGAATCCACCAACCACTCCACCGTGCAATGCAGGCAATAAGGGGTTTCCAACATTGCTTTGAGAGAATGGGAGATGAGAGAGGAACTCGCTGCCAAATGTAATCAGTTTCATGCCAATGAAGTTCGCATAGGGTACTTCTTTCAGCATCAGGTTAGGGTCTTTTTGTTTTTTTGCTTCCACAGCAATACGGGCTAATTTGCTCATTATTTTTCTGCGTTCAAATACTGTTTAAAAATTTGGTCGTTGCCGGGAGTCAAAGCAAAAACACCGACTGAGTTTGCAATCGGATCATCTTCGGTCGCGTCATAGGCAATACCCCGGACAAAAGCGACATCAGACGTCAGTTTGTAACACGTGCCTTTCCCATAAAGTGGGCGTTTAGGTACTGCCGGGCGGAGATAATCAATGCGCAAATCCAATGTGGCAATTGCTACCATTTCTTTCATTAAGGAAAAAACCGTAATGCCGCAAACTGAATCCATAAGTGTCGTAATCAAGCCGCCATGCACAACACCTGTGTCGGGGTCACCGATCAGATCTTCGTGGTAAGGCTGTTTAAACACACACTCACCGGGTGAAATGGATTCTATTTCAATGCCAAGGCGCTCCATGTGGGGCGACATTCGCGTCATGAGCCCAATTACGCGCGGATCTTCAATCAGGTAGGGGCGTTCATCTTGCTGTGTTTGTTTCATATACACCTGGGGGAAATGATCATATTCGAATAGTGTTTGTTCCGAATCGAAACCATAGAACAATACCTTTATATAGTGGCATGTTTTATTTTTTCAATTGCTCGTTTTGAAACGACGAAAAATGCGTTAAATAGGCATGGAAAGGAATGTTTGGATGGCATCTAGCAAAGCCTGGGGATTTTCCTGTGGAGCGCAATGGCCTGTATTCTGAAGAGGTGGCATGCTGATTACATTCGGTAACGCTGTTTTTACACGCTCAAACATGGTAATGAAGCGTTCACCTGAGTTTTCAGAGCGAACCAGGCCAACCGGTTGCCGAATATATTTAAAGTGTTTGAAAGGACTCCCGCGGTGGTCGCCTGTATGAAGGTTATTCATTGCCGAGTAGATAGGCAATAGAATTTGGGTTTCAATTGCTGGGTAGCAGCTCAGTCTGAAGCCCCCTTCGGCTTGCGCTTCTAAACCGAAATGAGCATGTAAGCCCAGCAGCATGTCTTGCCAGCGGCTAAAAGGTTCTCGTGAATGGAAGTGTTCGAATGCCGCTTCCCGACTTGGGAAGTACGCTCGACGATTGTTGACACGCTCGATTTGATTCACTGCCCAGCTGGGAAGGTCGGCCGCTTTTGGGTGGATAGTGGTATCCGCCATTGTCGGTTCATGTAAAAAAATGGCTTTAAATAAATCAGGCCTCTGACTAGCGGCGGTTAAAAAATCGGTTCCTCCTGCACTGTGGCCAATGGCGATGACAGGTTGTAACTTCATCGCATCTAAAATAGCAATTGTATCTTCAGCAAAGTCAAAAAATTCGTACCCGCTTTCAGGTTTATCACTCCAACCGTGTCCACGGCGATCAATCGCATAAACCCGAAATTGCGGGCTCAATGCTTCGGCCACGGGGTGCCAGGTGGCCGCAACAAACCCGGTACCGGCATGCATCACGACAGGTGGTTGACTTTTATCTCCCCAAGCTGTCACATGAAAGCGGAGTTTGTTTGCGGTAATGTAGAATGTTTCGAGGCTGGGTAAAGATATCGGCACTGTTGAGTTCCTGCCCATCGTTATTGTTTATTGTGTGTTATTCGCTTGCTCCCAAACTGTTTTAATTGTACATACAAGAGCGACAAAATCAGCAAAACAATATCGTTCTTACTGTTACGAGGCCTTGTATGACTACAAGTATCCCCACCCCTGCCCTTTATGGTAACTGGCACTACCCAACAACCGTGTGGTTTGGCGCTGGCCGGATTCGAGAGCTGGTCACGGCCTGTCAGTCACTGGGTTTCTCTGCCCCGCTGTTAGTGACAGACCCTTGGCTAGCGACACAACCCATGACTACAGAGGTTTTGGCCGATTTAGCAGCGGGCGGGATGTGCCCCACATTGTTTTCAGACATTCAACCCAACCCAACAGGGGAAAATATTGATGCAGGCGTAGCCGTTTTTCAGGCGAGCGCCAATGATGGTGTGATTGGACTCGGTGGCGGAAGCGCAATCGATGCCGCAAAAGCCATTGCTTTTATGGCAGGCCAAACCCAACCTATTTGGGATTTCGAAGATATTGGTAACAATTGGGAGCAGGCGAATCCGGAAAAAATCGTACCCACCATCGCGATTCCGACTACCGCCGGTACGGGCTCGGAGGTCGGCCGGTCGTCCGTTATCCTCCAGACATCAACGCAGACAAAACGGATCATTTTCCATCCTCGAATGATGCCCAAAATGGTGATCCTTGACGCCTCTTTGACAACTGCCCTCCCCCTGCACTTGACCGCAGCAACCGGGATGGACGCGCTCACACATTGTTTCGAAGCATACTGTGCGCCCGGTTACCACCCGATGGCCGATGGTATCGCACTCGAAGGACTGCGGCTGATCAAGCATCATCTGCCGGCGGTGATTACTGAAGGTGATAACCTGGAATCACGCGCCCACATGCTCATTGCCGCCAGCATGGGCGCCACTGCTTTTCAAAAAGGCCTGGGTGCGGTACATGCTTTATCCCATGCCGTTGGAGCGCTCTACAATACACACCATGGACTGACGAATGCGATTTTTTTGCCCTATGTTATGGCTGCCAACCAGCCCGCAATCGAACCGGCCATGGACCGCCTGGCACGTTGGCTAGGACTGGATATACCTGGGTTTGACGGGGTGCTGACATGGATCTTATCACTGCGTGAACACTGTCAGATCCCACACACGGCCGCTGTACTTGGGCTTTTACCTGAAATCGAAGACGATCAATTGACTAAAATCGTCAACATGGCAATGGCCGATCCCACTGCGGCAAGTAACCCACTACCCTTAACACCCGAACGTCTGAAAGATATCGTTATGAGCGCCATTCATGGAGAGGTTTCCAAGTGAAAATTGGTATTTTGCAATGCGATGAGGTCATGCCAGTTTTCCGACCGGAATTTCCTGATTATCCCGAAATGTTTGAGCGTATTTTATTGGCCGTAAACCCAAACCTCACGATGGAAGTTTATCGTGTGATTGACGGCATTCACCCAGAGAATATCCACACCTGTGATGCCTATATCTTCACCGGTAGCCGTTACAGCGTGTATGAGGATGCGCCCTGGATTGGTGCCGCCAAACAATTGGTTCAACGTCTTCATACTCACGGAAAAAAAATGGTGGGTATTTGTTTTGGTCACCAATTAATTGCCGAAGCATTGGGTGGCAAAGTTGTGCGCTCAGTCAATGGCTGGGGGATCGGAGTACACACTTGGGAGATTCGTCGTAACCCGGGTTTAAACATCAACGATGACCGTCAGTTTTCGCTGCTCGTCAGCCATCAGGATCAAGTGGTTCAACTGCCAGAGCATGCTGAATTAATCGCAAGCAGTGATTTTTGTCCTATTGCCGCTTTTCAAGTGGGACACACTGCCCTGTGTTTTCAGGGACACCCGGAGTTCACACCGGCTTTTTCCCGTGCGTTGATGGAACACCGACGGGAACGCATTGGCGATACAAACGTCGATCAAGGCATTGCCTCTCTAGATCAGCCTCACATGTCTGAGGCTGTGGCTCGCTGTATTCTTGAATTTTTCTCAGCACCGGGTGAGTAACAGGCACGTTTTTCTCGCGCGTTAGAAATGAAATCCTAGGTCAACACCCGCTCGGGTGATCCCTGCATCATCCACATCGTTATAGTATTGTGCGCTAAAACGCCAGATGAGGTTACTGGCTTTCGGCAGAAGTGTAACGCCGAAGCCCACAGTCAAACTCACCCCTGAATCTTCCCAGCGAGTGGTATCGGTGGTGTAGCTCGCTGTCCATGCGAATAAACCGGCCTTTCCATACAGTGCCACTGTTTCACTGAGCGCCATTTCATAAAGAGGTGAAACTTCAAAGCCATAAGCCCGGGCATAAACATTGTCGAAATCTTCTGACTGAAATTCATCGAACGCTACAATCCCGAGTTCAACGCCAAAACCGTTCTCCGTGATCCCCGTTCCAAAAACGCCATAACTTAAGCTTGATTCCAAATCGTCATTTTGTATGGATGAGTCATCCCCTGGATCAACCATACCTTGACCCAAGGTGATTCCGAGATATTCACGTTTGATTTCTGCATTGGTGACACTGCTCATAGCTAAAAAAATCAGAAAAAATAGTATGTTTTTCATATTCATATCAAGTGCTCATCATCATGCCACACGTTTGCCCAATTCCCAGGTTTTCATGCGTAAATATCGGCATACAATGTAATTTCTTTAAATGCGAATTTAATGTGAATAGAGAGGCTGAAATAAAGGCTATAATTTGCAGGGTAAAATTAAAGAAGCTTATTTGTTGTTCCGTTAAAGCTGTTGATTAGCAGAAAATTTTTCTACTTTTGATACTTAATTTAGAGGTTCAGGATGACCCGGTCTAAGAACAACATAGAAAAAAAAGAAGAACGACTCAATCAAGTATGTGACTTGTCAGAAAGTAAACTCTCAAAGGCCGCTAAAGAGCAAACCAGCCGTTTTCTGCAGTTGTATTACAAGCAGCTGACTTTAGAAGAGCTCGTACAAAACGATATTGAATACTTACGAGGCGCGGCCATACAGCACTATCAGGAAGCCAAACAGCGAAAACCTGATACAACCAAGGTACGCGTTTACAACCCTCAGTTTGAAAAGCATGGTTGGCAGTCCACGCATACTATTATTGAAATCATTACGGATGACAAACCGTTTTTGATTAACAGCATTTCCATGGCGTTGAGTCAGCTTCGCCTTGCGATTCATATGATTGTTCACCCTATCCTCTCGGTTACAAGAAATACAACGGGAAAACTGGTCTCACTGGCGCCCAAAACAGGAAGTGGTGAGGTCATCAAAGAATCGTTCATGCAGTTCCAGATTGATCGGCAAACGAATCAGGATATTTTGAAATCCTTGGAACAACGCATTCGAGCGGTTATTCAGGATGTCAATAAAATTAACCATGACTGGCAGGCGATGCTGAATAAAACGCTGGAGCTGAAGGACCTGCTGCCTGAACTATCATCACGTTATCCAAAAGTCGATATTGAAGAAGCTGAAATCTTTCTCGCCTGGTTGTGTAACAACCACTTCACCTTTCTTGGCTACTGTGAATTGGTTGAAAAAACAGAAAAGGGTGAACGCCTTTTAAGTATCAAACCCGAGACGGCATTGGGCTTACTCAATGGCAGAGAAAGTTCAACCGGATATCCAGCAGAAGCGGTATTGCCACTCCACAATGTGGACTACATCCATGACGAAGCGCTGATGACGATTTGTAAGTCAAACGCTGTGTCGACGGTTCACCGCGGCGTTTATATGGATTTCATTACCATTCCCAAACTCAGTGCTCAAGGCGATATTATGGGTCGGTATTGCCTTGTTGGCCTGCTTGCTTCGTCAACCTACAGCCGGGCAATCAACGACATTCCTTACCTGCGGAAGAAGTTTCAGGATATTTTAGTGCAGTCCGGTTTGGACCCGCAAAGCCATGCCGGTCGTGCTTTATCCAACACTTTAGAAAACTACCCGCGGGATGCACTTTTTCAACAGCCCGTGGATGATACCTTAGGCATTGCACTTGGCATCATGGCATTGAAAGAGCGGCAACGCATTCGGCTATTTGTTCAACGGGATGTTTATGGCCGCTTCTACACATGTATTGTCTACATCCCCAGCGACCGTTACAGCCGGGAACTCCGGGAAGCTTTTCAGCACATTCTGGTTGATGAACTTAATGGCGAAAAAGTGGAGTATGACACCCAGTTCTCTACTCACTCCACATTGGCGCGCGTATGCTACACGATTCATACGGATCCGAATCAGAAGCTTGAATTCGACCGGGTTGAGCTTGAGCAAAAGCTCGCGTTCGCAAGTCGCGCCTGGCACGATGACCTACAGGACATACTCATCGAAACCCATGGTGAAGAGTTAGGTAACCAGCTTTTTCATGATTACCGGGATGGAATACACAGCGGCTATAAAGAAGATTTCTCTGCAAGAGTAGCCGCTTACGATATTGACCACCTAAGAGTGCTAAAAGACGAAAACTCACTCGAAGTAAACTTTTATCGGCCTCTCGGGGAAGAGGAACATATTGTTAACCTCAAAGTCTATCACGCCTACTCCCAGGTTTTACTGTCCGAAATTATTCCTGTGATCGAAAACATGGGTTTAAAAGTTAATTCCGAAAAGCCCTATGCCATCACCAGGAAAGACGGCATTGAGCTTTGGATCCATGAATTTGTTATGCAGCGCTCTGACCGGAAAGCGATTCCGATCGACGCTGTCCGGGAAAAGTTCCAGGATGCTTTTATTGACATCTGGACCGGGCGTATCGAAAACGATGGCTTCAACCAGCTCGTGCTAACCGCAGGACTTTCCGCGCGCAAAGCTGTGATGTTGCGTGCTTACTGCAAATATCTCTCTCAGATACGGGTGCCCTTCAGCCAAAACTATATGATCAATTGCCTCACGCGTAATCCGGCTATTACCAGCAAATTGGTTGAATTGTTTTCGATAAAATTTAATCCGAGGCGACGTGGTAAACGTGATATCGCAGCACAGAGACTCATTGAGCGGATTCATCAACAACTGGAAGACGTCAGTAATCTGGACGAGGACCGAATTCTGAGAGGCTTCCTGAACCTGATCGAATCTACGTTAAGAACGAATTATTATCAAAAGTATGTAGACAAACGTTCTAAAGAATATCTGTCTTTCAAGTTCGATCCCAATAAAGTTTATGGCCTTCCATTGCCAAAACCGATGTTCGAAATTTTCGTCGTGTCACCGCGAGTGGAAGCCGTACACCTGCGAGGCGGCAAGGTTGCGCGTGGCGGATTACGCTGGTCTGATCGTCTGGAAGACTTTCGTACGGAAGTGCTTGGGCTCGTCAAAGCGCAAATGGTTAAAAACGCGGTGATCGTCCCGGTAGGTTCAAAAGGTGGCTTTGTCGTTAAAAAGCCGCCGTTAAATGCCTCTCGGGAAGAAATACAACGCGAAGTTGAATTTTGTTACACAACCTTTCTTCGTGGCATGTTGGACATCACCGACAATTACATTGGTGGGCAAATTGTTCCGCCAACCGATGTAATCCGGTATGACGAGGATGACCCCTATCTTGTTATCGCGGCGGATAAAGGCACCGCCACCTTTTCCGACTTGGCTAACTCTGTCGCCAAAGAGTATGGCTTTTGGTTAGATGATGCCTTTGCCTCCGGAGGTTCCCAGGGTTATGACCATAAAAAAATGGGAATTACTGCCCGTGGTGCTTGGGAGTCGGTGAAACGCCACTTCAGAGAATTAGGGCTAGATACACAGAGTGAACCTTTCACAGTTATTGGCATTGGCGACATGGGTGGTGACGTTTTCGGCAACGGCATGCTGTTGTCAAAGCACATAAAGTTGGTTGCTGCATTCAACCATCAGCATATCTTTTTAGACCCCGACCCTGATTCGACCAGTAGTTATGAAGAGCGTCAACGCTTGTTTCATTTACCCCGATCAAGTTGGGAAGATTATGATAAGTCACTGATTTCAAAAGGTGGTGGCATTTATTCCCGTAGCAGCAAATCAATAGCAATCTCGCCTGAGGTACAAACTTTATTAGATACCGACCAGCAAGCGTTTACGCCCGCAGAACTGATTCACACGCTGCTCAAAGCCCCGGTCGATCTTTTGTGGAATGGTGGCATCGGCACTTATGTTAAGTCGGTCAGCGAAACAGATGCCGATGTACACGACCGTGTGAACGACAGCGTCCGTGTGGATGGCAGTGAATTAAGGTGCCGGGTTGTGGGTGAAGGCGGCAACCTTGGATTCACCCAGCTTGGGCGTATCGAATTCGCTTTATCCGGAGGGAAAGTCAATACAGATGCCATTGACAACTCTGCAGGAGTCGATTGTTCAGACCACGAAGTTAACATCAAAATATTGCTGCATGATGTCCTTGAAAATGGTGACATTACAACCAAACAGCGTAACAAGCTGCTTTCAGATATGACCGATGAAGTCGCCACACTGGTGCTCCAAAACAATTACCAGCAAACCCAGGCGATATCCATTGCAGAATCTGAAGCTGTGGAAAAATTTCAGGAACACTCCCAGTTTATGGCCAAACTGGAAGCGGAAGGCAAATTGAACCGTGCTTTGGAATTTCTACCAAATGAGGAAGGTATTGCAGAGCGGTTAGCCAATAATAAAGGCTTAACTCGTCCTGAGCTGTCGGTTATTTTCGCTTACAGCAAAATGCACTTTTATCACAGTATTGTCGGGTCTGAACTGCCGGATGATCCCTATCTAAACAAGGAACTGGATACTTATTTTCCTGAACGGCTGTGCACAAAATTTCGTGCGGAAATGAACACACACCGGCTCAAAAGGGAAATCATCGCCACTCACATTACTAATCAAATCATCAATCGCACCGGTCCGACATACGTCAATCGGGCCGTGGATGAGCTGGCTTGTGGCTATGGCACGTTCGCTCGTGCTCACACCATTGCACACGAAGTATTTGCAATGGACGAAATCTACAGCATGATTGAGTCACTTGATAACAAAATACCTGCTGCAATACAAACGCGTATGTTGACTATGGCTTCGGGTTTAGTGGAGCGCTCGATACATTGGTTAATACGCAATCACTACACCCACCGCGAGCTGGGCGAAGTCATTGGGTATTTTGAAGAAGGCGTGAATGAATTAATTGCCAGTATGCCCCGGAGTCTTGCTGCAGATAACCGTGAAACACTCCGACGTCGCGTTAAGTTTTTTTTAAAAGAAGGGGTTCCAAGGGAGATTACACTGCGCATAGCGTCGGTGGTTCCCCTATCCTCAGCTTTGGACATTGTTGATATTGCGCGCACCAACAAGCAGGACGTCAAAAAAGTCGCCACGCTGTATTTTAATCTGGGTTATATGCTGGACATGCAATGGCTCAGAGATCAAATCTCTGCCTTAAAAGCAAGCAGCCACTGGCACATGCTGGCTAAGTCTCAGCTCAGAAGCGACTTACATTTGTATCAGCATCAGCTTGTCGCCGAAGCCCTCAATAATGGAGCAGCCTCATTAACACCTAAAAAATTGATAACAAACTGGTTTACCGAAAAAGAATTGGATATTCAAAAATTTAAGCGGATTACTGCAGAGTTGCGTGCCAGCTCGAGCATTGACTTCGCTATGTTAAGTGTTGCCGTGAGTGAGTCAAAGCGGCTCCTTGCATAAAGCTCAGTGAGTGTGAACTATTTCATCGATTTGTTACGTGTAACAAATCTGTCATGATTCGAGCGCTATTATAGTGTCTTTATTCTTTCCCATGAGCATGATTAAAGGAGTTTAACTTGTCGAAAGAATCGCAGATTATCGATATGTTATGGGCACTCAAGCGCGCCTACGAAAAGCACTCTCCTGAACCACAGCGAGTTAATTTTACAAAAGTTGTTAAAAACGCCGATAGTCGTGATAAATTTATCAAGCAAGCAGCTCAATCACCGATTGCTGAGGTGAGTCGCCTGGCCCGGCAGTTAGAAAGAGTCGACTTCAGCCAGGTCAATTTGGATAGCCAAGCAGCGGCAGCTTTTGAAACACAATCTGCTTCGGCTGGATTATCTAATTCGATACCCACACCTGCTACCCCTAAACAGCCACCTAAAATAGGATTGTATGTCTTAGGTGGGGGGTTTGCCGCGCTCATCATCGGCGTCACCTTATTCTTTTTCCCCATGGGTTCTGAAACAATCAAAGGTACTCTGACGGGTAATGTCGTCTTAGATGGAGGAACCTACAAGCTTCAAGGTATCGTTTATGTTTCAGCGCGTTCTAATCTGGAAATACAACCCGGGACGACGATTGTTGGCGAACCCGGCTCCGCCTTGGTCGTCAGCCGGGATGCAACGATTTACGCACAAGGAACACCGGAGGAGCCAATTGTATTTACCAGCAGCCAACCCGAGGGTCAACGTAAACCCGGAGATTGGGGAGGCGTGGTCTTGTTAGGGGGGTCTCTAACACCTTCA
>OBIC01000428.1_pt1 | contig 11481 bp, 12 predicted proteins | sample 1519831 | NCBI WGS metagenome assembly OBIC01 (sample SAMN03019805, study PRJEB22545) | beach sand metagenome | biome: beach; feature: sea beach; material: beach sand | place: USA: Municipal Pensacola Beach, FL | collected 2010-10-20 | depth 40-45 cm m | reverse complement strand
CGCGCGTGCCGCAAGCCGGATCATGCCGGTAGGTGGCTTCGGCCTGCACGGCAATTCCCATGATCGTGGTGCTCATGCTGAGGCCGATCGTCTCGATATTCTCAGGGTAATGCAGACGGTAACTCTGGGTATTGGAGAGAGCGGCAGCCGTGATGTCGTCAATTGTGGCAAGACCGCGGTTAAAGAGCCGCACCATATTGTTGCAGTTGGTGTACCCGCCGGGCAGCGCCAGCGCCAGCCGTCCCGCCGCCAGATCCTGCACGCTATTGGCGATGGCGTCATTGGGGCCGAAGCCAGGCGCGCCATCCGCGTTGGGATCGAAGGAGAACGGCGTGTTGGCCGAGCCGACGCCATTCGCCGCCATGGCGAAGGTGCCGCCGCCGGCCCCAATGATGTTACAGGTGGATTGCGCCACTTCGAAGGCGTTGCGGGAGCCGCCGGGCGGTGCGGCGCCCACAGTTGATCCGAAACCGCCAATTTCACCAGGCAGGGCGGCGAAGGGAGTGATGTGGTATTTGGCTGTCGCTGGATCCTGCCGGGAGAATTCAATGATCGGCAAACGCGAATGCAGGTTCATGAAATAGAAGCCAAATTCCGTACCCTGATTGAGTTCGGAAGCAAAATAACGCAGCGCGAATCCGAATTCACCGCCATCGTCAGCATTTTTGTCATTGTTGCGTTCTATGCTGACAGCGGGAACGTTCACACCCTGCGCGCTGTACCACTGGGTTTCATGATCGAGACCATTGGCGATCACGAAGGGGTTGAAACGCGCATCATCGCCAAAATCATAGGCGCCGCCGCGAATGGGTTGCGATCCGCGGCCGACGATGTCGGCGGCGCTGAAAAAGGTGCCGGAGGGGTCAGGCACGACATTGTCGCTCTTGAACTGATAGAATCCGTCAATGCTGAAATTATGCGGCAGTCCAAGCGATGCTCGGGCGGCCAGTATGGGCGTAAAGAACTCCTTCAGCTCCGATCCGGGTTTGCGCACGGCTGCGACATCGATCGGGTTGATCTGGCTGAGGCCGTTCTGGATAAAGGTGCTTTCGCCCCAGCTGATCACCTGATTGCCCAGCTTCAGCTCCAGATTCTGCTTCCCGACGGCAAAACTGCCGGTCACGAAATAATCCAGCAGTTTTGCGTTTTGGGACACTTCACTGCGCTGCGGGCTTTCAAGTTCGCGGAATTCCACATTGTCGATGACCGGATCCACAAACGCCGTGCCGCGAACGAAGGCGCCGAAATTTCGCCAGCTCGCCTGAATTTCGGAAGTGGCCTTCACGGCGCCGGAAAACACGTCCCACTGATCGTAATTCAGATTGCCATCGTCCGAATTGACGCCGGGGGATGAGCCTCTTTGTAGGCCGGTGCTGTTGCGTTTCTGACAGCCGCCATTGGCGTCGGAGATGTTCTCGCAATCCCTTTCGCTTGTGCGTATGGAAGCGCCTGCGGAGAGAATGGTGTCAACCGAACCGCTGACTTCTCCGTAGCTGTATTCCACGGCGCCAACAGGCCCGGCCAGCATTACGCCAGCCAAAGCGGTGGTTGAAAACAAAAATCGGAATACGGGTTTGTGTCCTGCGTTACTGGCGCAATGACGGGCGAACCCATGGTTTATTGACATGCTGACCCCCCTTGAAAATGGACCTGAGATAGCCACGCTTTTTTGCTGGCAATTCCCGCCCTTTGCACCCACAGAGAAGAGATCAATGAAGGCGGAAAGTGTCGCAGTTCTTGTTATTGATCTACCGGACAGTAGCCTATGCCAGTTGTTGAGTGGCTGTCATTTATTTTTACTGACCGGTTACTCATTTTTACCCTGTGCGGCAAAAATACAATTCTGGCAAGAGATTGCGGCGCGCGACAAAGAGACAAATATTATTTTAAATCAATGCCTTGTTAGAGATTCATTTCAAGGAGACGGAAGCTTTTGCGCCACGGTATTCCATGCGGGTGGCGGCCAAACGCCAGAGCGGGGGGCGGTTAATCCCTTGTCCTGGAAGAGGGGGTGCAGCACCTTGTCGCCGGGTCTGATCCCTTTCCGGGCGCAGGTTCCGCCATTCAGTTCCAGTACGGCCAGAACGGGGCCACGCGACTGGATCGGGGTGAGGGTTTCCGGGATGGCGCGCTCGACGATGTTGACGATCACACCGTCAGCGTTGATAAACACAATATCGAGCGGGATAAACGTGTTTTTCATCCACATGGCGACCGGCGCCATTTGCGAGAAGTCAAACAGCATTCCCGCATCCGCCGCCAGCTCTGTGCGATACATGAGGCCGAGCGATCGTTTTTCCGGCGTATCGGCTATCTCGACAGAAAACGCCGCGTCGCCTGTGCGGGTCTTGATGATCAGCCGGTCTTTCGCGCCAGCCAGGGCCGCAACCGGATACAGAATGATCAGCACGAAAAGGAAAAGCGCGCGCATGGAAATGGATTCTTCTATACCCTGATTTCCAGCACCATTAGCCCTTTTGGTCCAGCGCCGGTTATCACACGTATCTTCTGTCCCGGAGCTACGGTTTCCATTCCGCTGGCGCGTAAGGTTTGCATGTGCAGGAAGATGTCCGGTTCGCCATTTTCCAGCGTTACAAATCCATAGCCCCGCACCCTATTGAACCACTTTACCGTGGCGGTTTGAAATTCTCCCGCAGTTTGAATCGGAGTTTTTGTGCGCGGGCCGCGTGATTGAGAATCCGCGATTGCCGTGCTATTATCGACGCCTGTTATTTGAACCGCCTGCAATCCCTTGGGAGAAGGGCTGGCAAGACATTCTATTGTGGCGCCCTGATAAGCGATGTCATATCCCGCCTGACGCAGGCAGGTATTATGCAAAAGCACATCGCCGAATTTCGAGTCGTCAGGACTGATGAAGCCATAGCCTTTCACCGGATCATACCACTTAACGGTGCCGGTTATATTTTGAATGCCGGATTTTGCTTCGTCGCCTGTATTCACATTATGATTCATTTTTCACAGTGTTGTCTCTGCAAGGCATAGCTTTCGTTTTTCAGATGGAGTTTACTTTGGAATTAGATTTTGGGAAGTTTTTTAGATACAAAATTGGTAATTAGAGACTGGATGTATATTGGTTATTTTGGAAACCTTTTCGACTCTATGTAGTTTTTGTTCATGGATCTTGCGGATAGACTTTTCTGTTTAGCAGGATATTTCTAATTTGGATGAGGAGAACCCTAGCTGATACGACTGTCTGTTACCTATGTCATGCTGTTCGCATTGTGGCTGGCCTTGTCGGGTTATTTTAATGCATTGCAGCTAGGGTTGGGGCTCACAGCTTGCGCTCTGGTGATAGGGCTCACGGCGCGGATGCGCCAGCCCGGGGTGCTGTTCCTGCATGTGAACTGGCGACTGTTCCAGTATATTGGCTGGCTGCTGCGTGAGATCTTTTACAGCAATCTAAAGGTCGCGCAGATCATACTCGATCCGAAATTGCCCATACGCCCGGTATTGTTTTGGGCTCCTGCAAGTCAGAGATCCGATATTGGCCGGGTTATTTTCGCGAACAGCATCACCTTGACCCCGGGAACGATTTCCCTGGATATTGCTGAACAGGGGGATCAGATCCTCGTTCACGCTTTGCATGAAGGGATGGCGTGGGGAAAAGAAGGCTGTGAGATGGATGCGCGTGTGCGCGATCTTGAAAAACATCTAACAGATCTTGATAAACACCTAACAATGGAGGCGGCGTCCTAGCGGTGTTCATATTTGCAGGCATAGTCATCCTTTGCGCGATGGCGATGGCCCTGGTGCGTCTTGTATCAGGCCCGACAGCCTACGACCGCGTCTTGGCGGTCAATATGTTTGGGACGAAAATGGTGCTGTTAATTGCAGCTATCGGCTTTCTGACCGGGCGGCCTGATTTTCTCGATATCGCGCTTGCCTACGCCATCATCAATTTCATAGGTGGCGTTGCGTTTATGAAATTCATCCGTTACTGGACACGCGCGGAAACTGTCAGAAAATGAATCCGCCCGCTGGCCGGCCGTGATAATGAGGCGCCATAACGATGATTGAAGCCTGGAATCTGATATGTCTCATTCTCGGATGGATTCTGATCCTTATCGGAAGCGGGTTTATTTTCATTGGAGCGCTGGGCGTTCTGCGCATGCCTGATGTGTTTACCAGACAGCATGCCGCCGGCCTTACCGACACTTTGGGAAGCGGATTTATACTTGGCGGATTTATATTGCAGTCGGGATTCAGCCAGACAAGCTTGAAACTGGGGCTGATATTTCTCTTCATTTATTTTACTTCTCCTGTTGCTGCGCACGCGCTTGCCTACGCAGCCTACAGCAGGGGGCAAGGGACGCCGCCAGTGGAAGATCGTTTGAAGGCAAAGGAGAAGGCCGCATCGAACACGCCATAAATATCACCCTGTTCGCCTTCCTGCTGATTACCGCCCTAGCGATCGTCCGATTACGCAATCTGGTCGTCGTGTCGGTTCTGGGAAGCGTTTTCAGCCTGCTGAGCGCCGGACTTTTTGTAGCCATGGACGCGGTGGATGTGGCTTTCACCGAAGCGGCGGTGGGTGCGGGAGTTTCGCTGGTGTTTTTTCTTGCCGCGCTGGCTCTGACGGAACATGAAGAAACGCCCGTCACACGAGGTAATGTATTTCCGCTTCTTGTTGCAGTCCTGACAGGCGTGCTGCTGATCTATGGCTTGCTGGAGGCGCCTCCTTTCGGCAGCGCGGACGCCCCTGCGCACCTTCACGTCGCGCCCGAATATTTATCCAAAACGGAAGCGCAGATCGGCGTGCCCAATATTGTCAGCGCAGTATTGGCCAGTTATCGCGGATTTGATACTCTAGGAGAGGCGGGAGTGATTTTCACGGCAGGAATCGGCGTCCTGCTTTTGCTGAATGGCGGTTTGCCAAAGGGAAAGGGCAGGGAGTAATGGCGGATATTCGTCATCATATCATCTTGCGCGAGTGCGTACGGGTCCTGATTCCTGTGATTTTGCTGTTCGCGCTCTATGTGCAGACCCATGGTGATTTCAGCCCGGGGGGCGGTTTTCAGGCAGGAGTGATTTTCGCCTCTGGCCTGATCCTCTATGGGTTGGTTTTTGGACAGGAAGCGTTGCTGGAGTTCGCCCCATTGCATATTCTGGCGCGGGTGATGGCGTTGGGATGGCTTCTTTATGTAGGGGTGGGATTTGCATGCCTCGCAATGGGAGGAAATTATCTGGAATATTATGTCCTGAATGCCGATCCGCTCGCCGGTCAGCATCTGGGCATTTTTCTGATAGAATTGGGAGTCGGGGTGACGGTCGCCGCCACCATGGTTGTGATCTTTATCTGTTTCACTGCGCGTCAACTGCCCGCGCCAGCGGACGATTAAGCGCCGGTGGACAAGAATTTCTTTCTCGCCAATTATAATTACTGGGCCGTCGTTGTTCTGATGATGTCGGGGTTTTATGTCGTCTTGTCCCGGAATCATTTGATCAAGAAGATTGTCGGACTGAATGTCTTTCAGGTGTCAGTCTTCCTGCTTTACATCAGCGTAGGGAAAATCATCGGAGGCACGGCCCCGATCTTAACCGGAAAGCCTGAACTGTTTTCAAATCCTTTGCCGCATGTTCTGATCCTGACGGCGATTGTCGTGGCGATATCGACCACGGCGATTGCTCTTTCTCTGGCCGTTCGCATCCATGAGGCTTTTGGCACGCTGGATGAGGCAGGGCTTATCGCCATAGAACACGCCATCGAGCGCGAGAGCGTCCAAAGCCAATGATCACCGGGCATTTACCGGTCATCGCGGTCATGACTCCCCTGCTAGGGGCGATCTTATGCGTACTGACGCGCAGCAGCATCCTGGCCTGGGGTTTGACGCTCATCGGAGCTGCGATTCCGGCGCTCTCATCGCTGATCATTCTGGTGCAGGTGTTAAGCCGCGGAATGTTATCCTATCATATGGGCGGCTGGGAACCGCCTTGGGGAATAGAATTCCGTATCGATGCGGCGAATGCTTTTGTTCTGGTGATTGTCAGCGCTGTTGGACTGTGCTGCGCGTTTTTCGCGCGCAAAAGCGTGGACGAGGAAATTCCGCAATCCAGCCAGCCGTTGTTCTACACCATGCTGCTGTTATGTCTGGGCGGCATGCTGGGGGTGGTGGCTACGGGGGATGCGTTCAATCTCTTCGTTTTCCTGGAAATCAGTTCGCTGTCAGCTTATGTGCTGGTGGCCATGGGGGCGCAACGGGAGAGACGCGCTCTGACGGCGGCGTTCAATTATCTCATCATTGGAACGATCGGGGCCTCTTTCTATGTTATCGGGCTTGGGTTGATCTATATGCTGACCGGCACTCTGAACATGGCGGATATAGCTGTGCGGATCAGCACCCTCGGGGACAACACGGCGCTGCGCATGGGCTTTGCGTTCATCATGGTTGGATTGAGTTTGAAATTCGCCATGTTCCCTTTGCATTTCTGGCTGCCCAATGCCTATACCTTCGCGCCTTCGGTGGTAACGGCGTTTCTTGCTGGCACAGCAACGAAGGTCGCCCTCTATGCCGGTCTGCGTGTGTTGTACACCATGTTCAGCATCGGGTTTTTATTTCAAACCGAGACGATGCTTTATGTATTTCTGCCACTGGGGCTTGCGGCGGTGTTTGCGGCGTCCATCACGGCTATATTTCAGGACAATGTCAAACGCATGCTCGCCTATTCCTCGGTTGCGCAGATGGGCTATTTGCTGATTGGCATAAGCTTAGCCAATATTGGCGGACTGATGGCGGCGGTTCTGCACCTGTTCAATCACGCCATTCTGAAATCGGGTCTTTTTCTTGCGATTGGCTGCGTGGTTTACCGGACCGGCTCCTGTTCGATAGCGGCCTTCCGCGGGCTTGGACATCAGATGCCCTGGACAATGGCGGCCCTGGTTATTGGGGCGCTGGGGATGATCGGCATGCCTGCGACGGTGGGATTTACCAGTAAATGGTTTCTGGTTCTTGCCGCGATAGACAGCGGATGGTGGTTCGTAGCCCTGTCGATTGTCGCGGGATCCCTGCTGACGCTGATTTATTTTGGCCGTATCATCGAGGCGGCTTATCTGCAGCCTGCGCCGGAGAACAGCACAATAACCGAGGCGCCTTTCCTGCTGCTGTTACCCGTCTGGCTGCTGATGATCACGTCCATCACTTTTGGAATCAACTCCGAATTGCCTGTCACTCTGGCGCGGGCGGCCTCGCAGGCCCTGTTTCTCGATCCCCATAACGGGCTTCCTCCACAGGTTTCGCCGTGAGCGCCACCCTGGCGTTAGGACTGGTATTGCTGCTGCCAGGTGTTGGGGCCGTGGTCATCGGTCTTTTGCATCACTTCCCGAATATCCGGGAGGCGATGAGTTTGCTAACGGCGTCGCTGCTGTTTATCACCGTCCTTTATTTGCTGAATGCGCATCTGAACGCCGACCCCCAGCAGCTTCAGTTGGCTGAGTTGCTGCCGGGCCTGCCGGTAGTGCTGGTGACGGAGCCCATAGGGCTTGTTTTCGCTGCGCTGTCTTCGTTCCTGTGGGTGGTGATTTCCGCCTATTCCATCGGATATATGCGCGGGATGCAGGAGCGCCGCCAGACACGGTTTTATATTTTCTTCGCCTTGGCGATGGCGGGCGTTATGGGCGTCGCTTTCGCCGGTAATCTGCTGACTCTGTTTTTATTCTATGAAATGCTTTCACTCTCGACCTATCCGCTGGTCGTACATCGTGAAACGGAGGAGGCGCGACGGGGCGGCCGTATCTATCTCGGCATATTGCTGGGAACCTCGATCTTTTTTTTCCTGCCCGCAATGGTATGGACCTGGTGGCTTGCAGGCGGACTGGCCTTCACCCCGGGGGGCATTCTTACTGGCAAAATAGAGGGAACAGCCGCGGCTGTCCTGTTTGGGCTTTATCTCTTTGGCGTGGGAAAGGCGGCGTTGATTCCCGTGCACCGCTGGTTGCCTGCGGCAATGGTGGCGCCTACCCCGGTCAGCGCATTTTTGCATGCGGTCGCCGTTGTCAAGGCGGGGGTTTTCACCGTCCTCAAAATTGGTGTGTACATCTTTGGCGTCGGCTTCCTGTCCCAGACCAGCGCCTCCGAGTGGATGATGTGGATCGCCGCCTTCAGCATGGTGATGGCCTCTGTCATCGCCCTGCGAAAGGATGAGTTGAAAGCGCGGCTGGCCTATTCCACGGTTGCGCAACTGGCCTATGTGACGCTTGGCGTCTCGCTGGCCAGTCCGATGGGGGCTCTGGGAGGCGCCTTACAGATCGTTTCCCATGCGATGGGAAAAATCACCCTGTTCATGTGCGCGGGCGCGATAGAGGTTGCGGGCGGAAAGAAATATGTCAGCGGGTTGCGTGGGCTGGGGCGAAAAATGCCCTATACCTTCACTGCTTTCCTGCTGGGGTCGCTCTGCATCATAGGGCTGCCGTTAACGGGGGGGGTGTGGAGCAAATATTATTTGATGAAGGGAGGGGCGGACGCTGGCGAGCCCATCCTGCTTGCGTTTTGGATCCTGTCATCCCTGCTGAGTATCGCCTATCTCATGCCGGTAGTGGTGAGAGGGTTTTTTCTGCCGTCCCCAGCGGAGAATGAACCGCAACAGAGCCTGGAGCCCGAAACCTCCAAAACCGTTCCTGACACTATCCGGGAGGCCCCGTTATGGTGCGTCATTCCGGCCTGCCTTACCGGCATTCTTTCGGTCGTGTTATATTTTCTCATCCCTTCAATTACGGGGTTTGTAGCGCCTGTTCTGGAAGGAGGCGTTCCGCAATGACGGAAGAAAACAAGGCCAGACGGGAAGGAGAAGCGTATTGGCTGGATGATCCCGCCAATTTTGACAGGATGATGTACGCCTTGTACGCACTCTGTGCGGTTTTCCTGCTTCTTGATCTGCTGATGGAACACGACCGCCTGTTCGGCTTCTACGCCTGGTTTGGCCTCATCGCCAGTATCGGCTTTGTGCTAGCTGCGAAAGTGCTGCGTTTGCTGCTCATGCGGCCGGAGGATTATTATGATTGACGGGCTGACGCCTGCGGTTTTTTTTATCGCTGGGGGGCTGCTTGCGCCTTTTTTGCATATCCATGCGCTGAGGATTCTTATGCTGGCGCTGCCGGTTGCGGGCCTTGTGCAGTTATATGGCCTCGATCCGGCCGATGCGGGCGCCTACCATCTTGTCGGCCTTGATCTGATCACTTTGCGCATTGACGCGCTCGGTCTGGTTTTTGCGACGATTTTTCATATCGTGTCCTTCATCCTGGCGCTGTACGCGCTGCATGAACGGGACCGGCTGCAACATGCAGCGATGCTGATGACGGCGGGCGGCGCGATTGGGGCTTCTCTTGCGGGGGATCTGATTACCTTATTCCTTTTCTGGGAGGTCGCCACATTCGCATCCGTGTTTTTGATCTGGGCGCAACGAACCGAGCGCGCCTGTGGGGCGGGCATGCGCTTCCTGCTTTTTCAGGGCGCGGCGGGGCTCTTGTTGCTCTCGGGCGCCGTGCTGTTATTGAGTGAGACCGGTTCTCTCGCATTTTCGCATATGCGTCTGGAAAGCCTCGCCACCTGGTCCATATTCCTGGGTTTTGGCGTCAAATGCGCTTTCCCGCTGTTGCATAACTGGCTGGCGGATGCGTATCCCGAGGCGACGGTGACGGGCGCGCCTGTGTTGGCCAGTTTCAGTACGAAGCTGGCGATCTACGCCCTGGCGCGCGGTTTTTCGGGTGAGGAATTACTGATCACCATCGGCGCGGTGATGGCCGTATTTCCCATGTTCTATGCATTGATAGAAAACGATCTGCGCCGGGTGCTTTGCTACAGCCTGAATAATCAGCTTGGCTTTATGCTGGTGGGCATTGGCGTTGGCGGCGCGCTGGCGGTCAATGGCGCCATTGCCCATGCCGTGACGAATATTCTGTTCAAGGGGCTGCTGCTCATGAGCGTGGGGGCGGTGATGCTGCGAACCGGTTCCGCCAGGGCTTCCGATCTGGGGGGGCTTTATAAATCCATGCCCTGGACCACAGGATTTTCTCTTGTCGGCGCGGCCTCGATTTCCGCTTTTCCCCTGTTTGCGGGATTTGTTTCCAAAGGGATGATCCTTGCTGCGACGGCAGAATCCGGCCATTGGCTTGTCTGGCTGGCGCTGATGTTCGCCGCAGCCGGCATATTGCACTATACAGGCGCCAAGATCCCCTATTTCGCATTTTTCGGCCAGGACCGGGGCGTCCGATGCCAGGAGGCGCCGGGAAACATGCTGGCGGCGATGGGGTTGGCTGCAGGGTTGTGCCTGCTGATCGGGATTTATCCGCCTCTCCTTTACGGGATGCTGCCGTATGAGATGGAGTTTGTTTCGTATACCTTCGATCATGTCGTGACGCAGATGCAGTTGCTGCTGTTCTCGGCGCTGGCGTTTGCTTTTCTGGTGCGAAAAGGCATCTATCCCTCCGCCTTGCGTTCGGTGAATCTGGATACGGACTGGTTTTACCGCCGCCTGCTGCCTGCGATCGGGAGATATGGAGAGCGCCTCCTCACGCATCTTACGGGCGGCTTGCGGCGTGCTGGAGAAATGCTCATGCGGCAGGGATTCCGGCTTCTTTACCGGGTGCATGGGCCGCGCGGCGTTCTGGCGCGGACAGTGCCGGGCAGTGTGACCATGCTCTGGGTTCTGGTTCTGCTGGCGGGGGTTCTGGTCTTGTATTATGTTTAGGCGTTCTCCATAAGATCAGAAAAGACGCAACAGGGGAGGAAAGCATGACAAAGACAAAGATTTTAATGGACGGGCTTTGTTTTCCGGAAGGCCCGCGCTGGCATGAGGGCCGGCTGTGGTTTTCCGACATGCACGGGCCGCAGGTGATTGCCGTCGATATGAACGGCAAATCGGAAATCATCGCAACGGTGGAAAATTCTCCTTCAGGTCTGGGCTGGCTGCCGGATGGCCGTCTGCTGATCGTTTCCATGAAGGACCGCAAGCTGCTGGTGCGCACCCCTGACGGCGTGCTGAAAGAACATGCCGATCTGTCGCAGCTGGCAGGTTTTGACTGCAATGACATGGTGGTGGACGCGAAAGGGCGGGCCTATGTCGGCAATTTCGGATATGATCTGCACAACCGCGCGCCACGCCGCAATGCTGAAATCGTGCTGGTTACGCCGGATGGAAAGGCTAGGGTGGCCGCCAGCGATATGCAGTTTCCCAACGGCGCGGTCATCACCCCGGATGGCAAGACGCTGATCGTCGGGGAATCCATGGGGGCATGCCTGACGGCCTTCGATATCGCGCCGGACGGCGGACTGAGCAATCGCAGGACCTGGGCGAAAATGGAAGGGGCGCTGCCGGACGGCATCGCCCTGGACGCCGAAGGCGGGATTTGGGTCGCCTCGCCTATTAGCGGCGCCTGCCTGCGGGTGGTCGAAGGGGGCCGGATTACCGACAAGATAGAGGTCGAGAAAGATCGGAAGAGCACACGTCTGTTCTCGACCTCTATCTTGT
>OBIC01000426.1_pt1 | contig 11496 bp, 8 predicted proteins | sample 1519831 | NCBI WGS metagenome assembly OBIC01 (sample SAMN03019805, study PRJEB22545) | beach sand metagenome | biome: beach; feature: sea beach; material: beach sand | place: USA: Municipal Pensacola Beach, FL | collected 2010-10-20 | depth 40-45 cm m | reverse complement strand
CGAAGGGGCGGCAGTCTCCACAACTGGGCCGAGCCAGAGGCGAAGGGAATTGAGGCGTAAGGCCCGGCGCCCGGGAAGGAGCCGCTCCCCCTCAATGCCGGAGTGACCGGAAGCGCCGGCGGGGCCGCGCGCAGGCCCAGCGTTTCGTGGTATCGCTGGGCGACCCCGGGGGGCAGAGCAGCGCTCAGTTCCGCCGGTAATGGCGCGGCTCTCGACGGTTCAAATGTGGTCGAACTGTAGGATGGGGGCGCCTGCGCGGGGGCGCCAGCAGCGGCGCGCGGCCCCGAAGGCGCGGGGGAGGTGGGGAGCACTGTCCCCGTGGACGCCGCGGGAACTGCGGCTGGCTTGCCTGACGGGACTGGGGCGGACAGAGCTTGCGGAACAGGGGGCGCAGGGGGGGTTGGCTGTGGGACCGGAACCGCCTCACCCGGCCTGGCTTCGGGGGCTGGCTGTGCGGCGGCCCCGTCCGGGGCCGGTTCTTCCACCTGTTTCACAGGTTCAGTGCGTGGGGATTTGGGTGGAGCGGGGGGTTCCGGACGGGGCGGCTCTGCAGGAGCGATACCACCACCACGCAGTTCTTCGTCCGAATATTTCGCCCGTTCACGATCGGAGGCAAGCTCCCGCGCCAACTGCTCCCGCTGGCCTTGAGCTTCGGGGGAACTTTCAGCTTTTTTGGTGGCTTCCGGCCCTTGGGGCACGTCCGCCAGTTCAGGATAGCCGTTCGGCATCTCCGCCGTTTCCCCGAAACCGGCTGCCTCTTCTTCCGATTCCTCCGCCCCCGCGGCGCTGACTTCCTCTGTTTCCATTTGGGAAGCGCTGCTGGTCTCCGTTTCATTCCTGCCTGTATTGTCCGGCACGACGCCGTCGGCGTCAGCCTCTAACGGAGGGGGCATGGGCAGCGGGCTGTCATCACCCCCGAACATCCCCGGCGCCGAACAACCCGCAAGCGCCAGCATTATAACAACCCCCATTGCTCCCAGGTTCAAGCCCCAGGGGCCGGATGGATAACGCCCAGTTTTTTCCCACATCACCTTTTCCAACGCCCCGAATCCCTTACCCCTTTGTCTCATATTCTAACCCCGGCGTCCTGATTGCAAAGTTCTTAAGCGCTGACCGCGGTTCAGATAAGAACTTTTCATTCAAAGTACGGCAGCGAATATATATTACCGGCGGGATTCGGAAGTCGAAGCTGACCTCATCGGAGCCGTTATGCCCGACAGCAACTTCAAATCCACCTCACCAGGCCAGGATTCGCCGGCATTTTTTGACCTGCATGAAAACTTATAGAACTTGTAAGCCATTTATCACCAGAATATGGTTCGATAATGGCGAAACATTCCAATACGGCAAAATAGTCAGGGTATGGATTTAATGGAACAGGAAAAGCCAGTATTCAGCCCCCCTGATCCGGCGCTGTTTGCAAAAAACATGCTGGCGGTGACAGAACGCGGCGCCAAATTGATCCAGAGTTTTCTGCGTCAGCAAGTTCACCGACTGTCGCAGCCCCCTGAATTGGGCGACCCCTTCCAGATCAAGGCCGCGGCTCCGGCCTTTCTGGAACTGGCGCGCCAGATGCTCGGGAATCCCGGATATTTTCTGGAGGCCCAGCGCCAGTTATGGCCCGCCTATCTGGACCTGTGGCAAACCACCCTGCGCCGCATGCTGGGGGAGGAAGCCCGGCCCGTGGTCAAACCCGACCCGGCCGACAAACGCTTCCGCGCGAAGGAATGGAGCGAAGGCGTGATCTTCGATTTCATCAAGCAGTCCTATCTTCTTTCCGCGAACTGGCTGATGCAGACCGTCACCGGCGTGGAGGGCATGGACCCCGCCAATGCGCGCAAGGCGGCCTTTTACACCCGGCAATTCGCAGATGCGTTGTCGCCTTCGAATTTCGTGCTGACCAATCCGGAGATTCTGCGCGCAACCTTTGCGTCGAATGGGGAAAATCTCATGCGGGGCCTTGAGAACCTTCTGGAGGATCTGGAGCGCGGGCAAGGCAGGCTGGCCATCCGCATGACCAACCTGGAAGCCTTCGAGGTCGGCCGCAATATCGCGCTTACGCCCGGCAAGGTGATTTTCCGCAACGATCTCATCGAGCTTATTCAGTATACCCCCACAACCGACACGGTATACCAGCGGCCCCTGCTGATCTTTCCGCCATGGATCAACAAATATTACATCCTTGATCTGACGGCGGAAAAATCCTTCATCAGATGGGCGGTGGCGCAGGGCTATACCGTGTTTACCGTCTCCTGGGCCAACCCGGACGCGAAACTTGCCGGCAAGACGTTCGAATCCTACCTGATGGAAGGCGTTTATGCGGCGCTGGACGCGGTAGAGCAGGCCACGGGTGAGCGCGAGGTCAACGCCATCGGCTATTGCATCGGCGGCACCTTGCTGACGGCGGCGCTTGCCCATATGGCGGCCAGGGGCAAACGGATGCAGCGCATCAAGGCCGCGACGTTCTTTGCAGCGCAGGCGGATTTTTCGGAAGCGGGCGAATTGAAGGTCTTCATCGATGAAGAACAGATCGGCGCGCTGGAAAAAAAGATGGATGCGGCTGGCGGCCTGCTGGAATCCAGTGAGATGGCCAACACCTTCAACATGCTGCGCTCGAACGATCTGATCTGGTCCTTTGTGGTCAACAATTACCTGCTGGGCAAGGAGCCGGCGCCCTTCGACCTGCTTTACTGGAACACGGACCAGACCAATATGCCGAAGGAGATGCACCTGTTCTATTTACGGGAATGCTATCTGCACAACAATCTGGCGAAAGGCGCAATGGTGCTGGGCGGCGAGAAGCTGGACCTTTCCAAAATCACCATCCCGGTATATCTGCAGTCCTCGATCGAAGATCATATCGCGCCCTACCGCTCGGTATATAAAAGCACCAAACTGCTGTCAGGGGAAAAGCGTTTCATCATTGCCGGTTCGGGCCATATCGCAGGGGTCATCAATCCCCCTTCGGCCAATAAATATCAGTACTGGACCAATGACGCCCTGCCCGATGACGTGGAGGAATGGCGCAGCGGCGCGACCGAACATCCCGGCTCCTGGTGGCCGGACTGGCATGAATGGCACAGCGCCAGAAGCGGCAAGAAGGTCCCGGCCCGCATTCCCGGCGCCGGCAAGCTGCCCGTTCTCGAGGACGCGCCGGGCAGCTATGTCAAGGTAAAGGGGCGGTAGAGCCTGCCGCCCGCTGCCGCCAACCAAGGCCGGTCGCGGCGGGGGCCGTTACGATGTTCTGGGTATGCGCAACGGACAGAAACCCGTCGCATTCGATATCGAGGATGATCCTATTTCATTCACCCCCGCAGGGGCATGCGCCGGCCTGGAATACGCTGAAAACGCAGGAGGCGGCTCCCGCCCAGTCCGAACGCCAGTCTCCAATGCCCGGGGGCGGGACGTCATCTCTGACTCGGATCCGAGCGGCGTGACATGGCTGGGGCGCCAGGATTCGAACCTGGGAATGGCGGTATCAAAAACCGCTGCCTTACCACTTGGCTACGCCCCAAATCGCGGACCCGGCGTGGACGGGGTTCGTGAATGCGGCGCAACATAACCTTACGGCCTGCCCTGTGCAACGCCTCTTCACAGAATAGCCCGCCGGAGACACGGAGGGCGCCCGACCGGGGACAGAGGCAAGATGTTTGGATCAACCGGAAAATCTGCGATAATTCAATCATCCATTTTATTTACTGCCGTATGACCCTACAGATGTGCTAGCTATTTTCTAGTAGTTTGCTTCCGGACTTCACATCCATCTGCGGCGCCCTCTTTTGCGGACCTGGGAATTGAAGGACAGTTGCAATTCTTGGAATCAAGTATGGCTTCGGTTTCAGAAGTCTGTAGCCCGGACCAGCCCGCGAGAATGATGCGGACTTCTGGAGAGCCATACCGGCGTTGATTTTTTCAGAGCATTTGGTGCAGATGCGTGTTTTGCATATCATCACCGGGCTTGGGGTGGGCGGCGCGGAATCCATGCTGGAGCGTCTGCTGGCAGATCTCGATCCGGCACTGGTTTCGAATCACGTCATCGCCCTCAAGGAGGGCGGTCCCATCGCCGCGAAAATTTCCGCGCGCGGCATTCCGGTGGAAATCATTGGCCTGGAGAATCATTTCCCCCGCAGTCTGATGCCCCTGCGGCTGGCGCGCCATATCCGGAGGATCGCGCCCGATCTCATCCAGACCTGGCTCTATCATGCGGATCTGATCGGCGGCGGGGCGGCGCGCCTCGCCCGGCCGTTCGGCCCCCCCATTCCGGTCGCCTGGGGCGTGCGGCAATCGGTGGTGAACCAGGACCTCCTGAAACCCGCGACATGGAGAGTCATCCGTTACGCCGCCATGGCCTCTCACCACATCCCGCAAACGATTGTGGTGAATGCGCGGGCGTCGATCGCCAGCCATGCCGGACTGGGTTTCGACACCGGGAAATTTCTGCTGATCCCCAACGGGTTTGACAGCTGCCGGTTTCGCCCTGATCCGGTGGCGCGGGCCTATTTCCGGAAACAGCTGGAAGTAGCCCCGGACTGCATTCTGGTAGGACTCGCCGGGCGGTTTGATCCGCACAAGGATTATGCGAATTTCATCAACGCAGCGCGAATTGTCAGCGCGCAGCGGCAGAACATCGTCTTTACCGCATGCGGTGACGGGGTGGAGCCCGGCAACCCGCAAATGGCGCAACTGCTCAGGTGTTACGGACAGAACGCACGGCTGCGGCTGCTTGGCCGCCAGACAGACATGCCCGGCTTCTGGTCAGCCCTGGATATCGCCGTGTCAACCTCCGTAGGAGAAGGTTTTTCCAATTCCATTGGCGAGGCGATGTCTTGCGCCCGGCCCTGTATCGTGACAGATGTAGGGGATTCCGCAAGCCTGATTGGCGATGCCGGAAAGGTCATCCCACCCGGCCAGCCGCAGGCGCTGATAGACGCCATTCTGTCCATGGCTGATATGCCCGATGAAATGCGCCTGGAGCTGGGCCGGCGCGGCCGGGAGCGGATACAGACCTGTTTCAGCATGCACGCGGCGACGGAGGGATTTCTAAACCTTTGGAAGGGTATGCTGAACCACACACAGCATACCGGTTAGCAGACGGAAGAATGATGAACATATTAGTGACTGGGGCTGCGGGCTTTATCGGTTCATATATCGCGCAGAGACTGCTCGAACGCGGTCAACAGGTGACCGGAATAGACAATCTGAACAATTATTATTCCGTACAGCTGAAGCGCGACCGCCTATCCGCACTCAAAGCACATCCTGGCTTCCGTTTTATCGAGATGGATATCGCCGATCACGCGACCTTCCATAGAACCCTGCAGGGCGAGACCTTCACCCATGTGGCGCATCTGGCGGCGCAGGCGGGCGTGCGTTATTCCATTGATCATCCTTTTGCCTATTCGGATTCCAATCTCACAGGGCATCTGAGCGTGCTGGAATATTGCCGGAGCCTGAAAAGTCTCAGGCATCTCGTCTATGCCTCCTCCAGCTCCGTTTATGGCGGCAATAAGAAACTGCCCTTTTCCGAGGACGATCGGGTTGACCAGCCGGTATCACTCTACGCCGCTACAAAAAAATCGTGCGAACTTATGAGTCATACCTATTCGCATCTGTACCGGCTTCCCCAGACCGGTCTGCGGTTCTTCACCGTCTATGGGCCCTGGGGCCGGCCTGACATGGCGGTGTGGCTGTTCACCCGCGCGATTCTGGCGGGAAAACCCATTGAGGTCTTCAATCATGGGAACATGAAACGCGATTTCACCTATGTGGACGATATTGTTTCCGGCGTTCTGGCCTGTCTGGATAATCCGCCTGCTGACACCGCCGCCGGCGCGCCGCACCGGATTTACAATATCGGCAATCACCGGCCTGAAAAGCTTACCCGCATGATCGAGGTGCTCGAAGGAGCGCTTGGCCGCCAGGCGGAGAAGATCATGGCCCCCATGCAGCCCGGAGACATTGCGGAAACATACGCAGATATCAGCGCCATTGAACGAGACCATGGCTTTTCACCGGTTACCGCCATCGAAACGGGTATTCCGCGATTTGTGGAATGGTACAAAGACTATCACCGAATAAAAGGCTGAAACCCGCCCCCTTCCGGCCGCCTCAGCGCTGACGTATCCTTTTCAGGCTGAACTCCGCCCTGCCGCCGATCGAAAGATAGATGAAGCGCAGCTCATGCGTCTCGCGCACCATCGCCCCCGGCAGCGGATGATAGACCAGATCGCGTCCGCCAAATCCGGGACCGGCCGAGCCAACCTCATAGGACTGGTTGAGCGCCACCTGCATCAGACTGTAAACCGCCCCCCCCTCTCTGATCTCCAATGGAACGCCGGCCAGTTCCAGAAAGGCGCGCTTGTCGGAGGCCGCGCGGAATCCCTGAATGAACGCCAGTTCAAGCAGCCGTTCCTGTTCTGTGTCACGTGCGTGCGCAGACATGTCATGGATAGGCCCCGCCCCGTGATGATCATGCGGCGCATTCATGTAAAGTTCACCGGTTTATCGATAATGGATCCATGCTTTCCCATCTTCCCATGCGCCACGAGCGAGCCGAGCGCATCGACAATCACCCGCACCCCGAACAGTGCGGTGATTTCCGATTGATCGTAGGGAGGGGACACCTCGACGACCTCCAGCCCGCAAATTCCTTCCGCCACCACCTTGCCAACCAGTGAAAGCGCTTCCCGGGGCAGGAAACCACCCGGTTCAGGCCAGCCCGTGCCCGGGACAAAGCCGCAATCCACGCAATCGATATCGAAACTCAGATAAACCGCGTCAACGCCTTTCCAGGCCAGGTCCAGGGCGATTTCCGCGGTCTTGTCGACGCCCAGTTCCTCGACGTCGCGCATGGTCAGGACATTCGTGTTGCGCGCCCGGATCTGCGCCACCGCCTCGCGCGGCACCTGCCAGCCGCCAATACCGATCTGCACCAGATTTTCAGCCGGTACATTCGGCAGATTTGTCGCATGGAACCAGGGCGTGGTGTGCATACGCTCATCCAGATCACGCTCCTGAACATCCGCATGACGGTCAAAGTGAATGATGCCGATTTTCTTCGAGGTGCAGGCGGCAATTCCGCGAACAGTGGCGAAGCCGATGGAATGATCGCCACCCAAAATCACCGGCAAGGCGCCGGAGGAGAAAACATGACTGACCGCCCGGCTGATCTGATCGAAGGTTTTTTCGATATTGGCCGGGATGGTGAACACGTCGCCGCTGTCGCAAAGGCTCATCTGTTCGCGCAGGTCAACCCCCAATTCGTAATTATAAGGCGTATAAAGCGCGGAGATCTTGCGCATTCCCTGCGGGCCGAAGCGTGTGCCGGGACGGTAGGTCGTGCCGCCGTCAAAGGGTACGCCAATCACCGCTGCGTCGTATTTTCCCACATCGCGCACGTCTTCGAGGTAAGGCGCCTTCAGAAAGGTATTGATGCCGGCGAAATGCGGCAATTCTCCGCGCGCGAAGGTCGGAATCGTGCGGTCTTCGATGCTTTGCGCTCCGCTCAGCCCCAGCTTCAGACTTCGCGCCTGCTCTTCTTTCCAGCGTTGATCAGGAAGGTCCGCTTCGGCGATTGCGGCCTTCCAGCCACGCGCCTGAATCTTGTCAAAATCAGGATGGTGATGACGTATGGATCCGGGAAGCGGCTTTAATCGCATGGTTTTCTCCTGCCATTGAGTGGTATGTCATAAGTGATTGTAGCGCCCGAATTTTCGTTTCCATCCTTGAGAGAGGGAATCTTGTCGAATACGACAACGCGGGTGCCCAGCATAAATCCTTCCTCCAGATCATGGGTGACCATGAAAACCACCATCCGGTTCTCACGCCATAATCTCAGGATCAGGTCCTGCATATCCTTGCGGGTGCCAGGATCGAGGGCGCCAAATGGCTCATCCAGCAGCAGGATTTGCGGCTTCATGATCAGCGCCTGGGCGAGCGCCAGACGCTGCTGCATCCCGCCCGACAGGGACGCGGGGTAGAGGCTGCAAGCATGATCGAGGCCGACCGCGCGCAGATAATGCATGGCCTCGTCTGCCGCGGCGCGCCGCCTTTTCCCTGATAACCGCCCCAACAGGGGCGAGGCGGCAAAGCCAGGCCCCAGCATCACGTTTTCCAGCACGCTCATATGAGGAAACACGGAATAGCGCTGATACACCACGCCCCGCTCGGGCCCCGGCTCCGGCGGCAGCGGCCTGCCATCGATGCGTATTTCGCCCGAACTCGGCTGAATCTCACCCAGCAGAATACGTAAAAACGTGCTTTTGCCGCAACCGGACGCCCCCACGATCACGCAGAACTCCTCTCCGGAAATCTCCATGTTCACATTTCGCAATACCGGCGCATCATTATATTCCTTACACAGATTCTTTATGGAAATCTCGGTCATGTCACGCTTTCTCCTTCTGGAACCAAGGGAAAGCCCGCTGCTGAAGTTTTCGCAGCAAGTAGTCGGAAAGGAACGCCAGAAGTATAATCCACGCCACATAAGGCAGAATCACGTCCATCGCCAGATAACGGCGCACCAGAAAGATTCTGTAACCGAGACCTTCTGTCGCCGCGATCGCCTCCGCCGCAATGAGGAAAAGCCAGGCTGGCCCCAGAGACAGCCGCAGCGCGTCGATCAGCCGGGGCGCCATCTGGGGCGCTGCGACACGCAGAAATATCTGCCAGGTGGAGGCCCCCAGGGTTTGCGCCTTGATGAGCTGTTCCGGCGGCAGTTCCGCTACGCGCAACGCCATATCCCGCATCATGAACGGCGCCACACCGATGAAAATGAGGATGATTTTTGCTGCTTCCCCAAGGCCGAAGACAATGAAAAGAATAGGCAGCAGCGCCATTGGCGGCGCCATGGAGAATACCGCGACAAATGGGGAAAAGGTTCTGCCCGCCAGGGGCAGCAGTCCCATGGCGAGGCCGAACACAAAACCCGCCGCCGTCGCCAGACCAAGCCCCGTGAACAACCGCCCAAGGCTGGCAGCCGTATCCGCCCATAACAGAATATTTCCACTGCGCGGATCGGGCAGCAGGGCCATGCGCGCCATGGCGTCTGCAAAGGCCGCCGGCGGAGGCAGCAGTTTGTCGTTCGGATTTTCCGTCTGGCGAATATCCGAAGCGATGAGATATACGCCAAGCAGGATGACGAACGGCAGGGCGCCGAGGATCACCGCCACCAGAGGCGGCGGCCGCCAGTTGATCATGCGGCGCATGGCCCGGTCTCCCTGCTCTGCCCCCCGTCGTTACAGCTTTCCGTCCGCCGCCAACCGCATATAGGTCGCGTCAAAGCGCAGCTTGACATTGGCCGGATCGCCTAACACCGCCCCATGGGGAAATGCGATGCCAACGCTGTCTTCTGTCGTCCCGCCCCCGCCCATCAGGCCATGCGCCGCGGAAAATTTCCGCACCGCGTCCATGGTAGTCCTGATCTTGGGGCCAGTGGCGAACGCCACCCCCTCGCCTGGCAGATACATCATGCGCGTCGTGGCGAGCTGCGCCTCAAACCCGGCCGCATCGGTTCCCGCCGCCTTCGCCATTTCCGCGCGAATGGCGGGATCTTTCTTCATCTTGTCCATGACTTCATACCAGGCGCCCGTCAGCGCCTTGCCGAATGCGGGGTTATCCGCAAGGGTCTGGGTGTTCACCACCATAAGGTCGATGATTTCTCCAGGAATTTGGGAGGAATCGAATATCTTCACGGCGCCAGGCGCCGCCGCCACCTCGGACAGTTGCGGGTTCCATGTCACCACCGCGCTTACCTCTTCGGATCCGGTGAACGCCCCAACGATATCCGCGTCGGAAGTATTGACCAGCGTCACATCCTTTTCCGTCAGCCCGTTTTTTTCCAGCGCGCGGGCCAGCAGATAATGCGACACCGACAGTTCCACCAGATTGATTTTCTGGCCTTTCAATCCGGCGACCCCTTCTCCCTTCTTCACCACGATACCATCATTGCCATTGGAGAAGTCGCCCGCGATCAGCGCCGTACTGTCAACGCCGCCAACGGCCGGAATCGTCAGCGCGTCCATATTGGTCATGGCGCAGCCGTCAAATCCACCTGCGGTATACTGGTTGATGGATTCAACATAATCGTTGATCTGCACGATCTCGACATCGATGCCGTATTTCTTCGCCCAGTTCTTCATGATGCCGGAATCCTGAAGATAACCCCAGGGCATCCATCCCACATAGATCGACCAGCAAACCTTGAAACTGGTTTTCTGCTCCGCCGAAGCCGGGCCGGCATTGACCGCCACAAGCATGACCGCCGCCAGCAGCAGCGACGCGCATTTTCTGAAAATTCCTGACATCACGCAGTTACTCCCTCATTGCCTTGCAATCTGGCAGGCCGGGCCCACGGTTTCATGGCGTCAGGGGAAATGCGAAAAGCCGCCCGGGCGCCGGGCATCGGGCGTAACGCCCATTGCCGCGTGAAACCTCCCGGGCTTTTGTCCCGCCGTGTATCCGGCCATATGCCGGGTTGCGTCTCTCGGACCAGCATGCGCGCACGGCGCACCGGAACCCTAGACGCAGGTATGATGAAGCAATTCCTATACCACTTCTGCAAAACGAAATTTCGGCCTGAACCCTGAAAGAACGGGTTCAATGGCGGTGGCGGTGGCGCATAATGCATCAGAGCAGGGCGGCGCGCCCTTTTTTTAGGCAGCGCGCCCCAGTTCAGTCCCTGCTTTCCAGGGATTTGCTGATATCCGCCGCACGCCTGAAAGGCGACAAGCCCGAGGGCGCAGACAGAGCCTGCTTTGCACGCTGGAGCCCGCGCAGGCCGAACTGCTCACGCACACTATCTTCCAGCCAATGACGCGCCTGCAGGGCGCGCATGCGCCCGCCTTCGCCGGTTCCGGCAAGCCACAGGCGATGGCGCTCGATGGCGTCCGCCAGCGCTTCCACCCCTTCCCTGCGCGCCGCGCTGAGCAGCATTACCGGCACGGTCCATGCGCCTGCAGGGGATTCAGCAAGACCCAGCGCGCCTTCGATATCCGCCCGGGCGCGACGGGCGGCGGCCGTCAGATCGGATTTCGTCACCACGGCGATATGCGGCACTTCCATGATCCCCGCCTTCATGAATTGCAGACTGTCGCCTGAACCCGGCTGCACACAAAAGATCACCGTATCGCACACATTGGCGACATCGGTTTCCGACTGGCCGATGCCCACGGTTTCGATCAACACGATGTCAAAGACGGCGCGCATCAGCACCATTGCGGGAATGGTGAGCGCCGCAAGCCCGCCAAGCCGCGCGCGCGCAGCCATGGACCGCACGAAAACCTGATCATCTTCGGGATCGATATTCAGGCGTGTGCGGTCCCCCAGCAGCGCACCCCCAGTCTTGCGCGACGTAGGGTCGACTGCAATCACCCCGACGCTCAGCCCCCTTGAACGCCAGATTTGAACCAGCGCATTGATCAGGGTGGATTTCCCCACTCCCGGCGGACCCGTCAGGCCAATCACATGGGCGCGCGCCGGCTTCGTGGCGGTGGAAAG
>OBIC01000424.1_pt1 | contig 11605 bp, 12 predicted proteins | sample 1519831 | NCBI WGS metagenome assembly OBIC01 (sample SAMN03019805, study PRJEB22545) | beach sand metagenome | biome: beach; feature: sea beach; material: beach sand | place: USA: Municipal Pensacola Beach, FL | collected 2010-10-20 | depth 40-45 cm m | reverse complement strand
GCCCCATTCCGGCCCCGTCGCGGGATTTCCGGGCGTCTGGGCAGATCGCCCCAGACGCCAGCCACGATGATTGCAGCATGGCAAAAGCCATAAAGAAATAGTGTAGCGGGGGCTATTTCCCTCCGCGCGCCGCGGCGAAGGCCGGCCGGCCCAGACAGCGGCCAAGCCAATCCGCTACATTGGGATAGGGCGCCAGATCGAACTTCGCCATCTGCAGCCAGGAAAGCACCCCCGCCACGTTCAGGTCGGCGATGGAAAAGTTTGAACCCAGAAGATAGTCCTTCCCCGCCAGCGCGCCGTCCAGCACTTTCAGGGCCGCCCCCAGCTTGGTATTGGCGGCCGCCACTTCCGAGTCCGGCGTGCCCGGGTTCATCCGCTTCATCAGCAGCGTGAGGGCCGGCCCCTCCGCTTCGGTCACGGCCCAGAAGCTCCATTGCAGGGCGCGCCCCTCATCGCCGATATTCTTGGGTTGCAGGTCGCCGCCATATTTCTTCGCAAGATACAGATTGATGGCCAGCGATTCACACAACACCACCCCGTCGTCATCGATCGCCGGAATATGGCCGTTAGGATTGATTTTCAGAAAGTCCGGCTCCCGCGAACCACCGGTATTGGTGATAGGCACATTCTTGTAATCTATGCCCAGTTCCTTCGCCAGCCAGAGCACGCGCAAGGCGCGCGATTGGGGAATTCCGTATATTGTCAGCGCCATCATTCTCTCCCTGTATTATGGACAATCCGCAGCCGGACGCCTTATTATCCGTAAGGGACAGTTAATCAGAATATTTCCATGGACACAATGGACAGGCAGGCCGAATGGAAAACGAGCAATACAGCGACGAGAAACTTTCCAAAATCCTGAAGGCCACGAAGACCATAGCCGTGGTCGGCGCCAGCCCCGAGCCCAACCGGCCCAGCTACAGCGTCATGCAGTTTCTTCAGAAGCGCGGTTTTCGCATCGTCCCGGTCAATCCGCGCGCCACGGGCCAGACCATACTGGGCGAAAAGGTCTATGCCAGCCTCGCGGAAATCCCCTTTCCCGTCGACATGGTGGATGTCTTCCGCGCCTCCGACGCCGCCGGACAGGTCACGGACGAAGCCATCGCCATCAAGGCCAAATGCGTCTGGATGCAGTTGGGCGTACGGAACCCCGCCGCCGCCGCCCGCGCCCGCGCCGCCGGACTGGATGTCGTCATGGACCGGTGCAGCAAGATCGAATATGGGCGGCTTTCAGGACAGATCGGTTTCATGGGCGTGGATACCGGCATCATCAACAATTCGCGCCGCCGCCGCGTTTGAAAGGAAACACCATGAGCAGTTACGGTTTCGACACCCTTGCCATTCATGCCGGCGCCGCCCCCGACCCCTCGACCGGCGCGCGCATCACCCCGATCTATCAGACCGCTTCCTATGTGTTCGATGATGTGAACCATGCGGCGGCCCTGTTCAATCTGCAGGAATTCGGCAATATCTATTCCCGCATCACCAATCCCACCAATTCGGTGCTGGAATCGCGCATAGCAGCCCTGGAGGGGGGCAGCGCGGCCCTGGCCGTGGCGTCAGGCCACGCGGCGCAATTCCTTGTCTTCCATACCCTGATGGAAAATGGGGATGAGTTCATCGCCGCCAACAAACTTTATGGCGGCTCCATGAACCAGTTCGCCCACGCCTTCGCCAAAATGGGCTGGCATGTGAAATGGGCCGAGGCCACGGAGCCGGAAAGCTTCCGCCGCGCGCTCAGCCCCAGAACCAAAGCGATCTTCATTGAAAGCCTGGCCAATCCTGGGGGCATCGTCACAGATATCGCCGCCATCGCAAAAATCGCGAAAGAGGCGGATATCCCGCTGATTGTCGACAATACCCTGGCCACGCCCTATCTGTGCCGCCCGCTGGAGCATGGCGCGGATATCGTTGTGCATTCCGCCACCAAATTCCTGGGGGGCCATGGCAATTCCATTGCCGGTCTGATCGTAGATGGGGGCAAGTTCAACTGGTCGAACGGAAAGTACCCCGCACTTTCCGAACCCAGCCCCAGCTATCACGGAATGAAACTCCACGAAACCTTCGGGAATCTGGCTTTCGCCATTGCCTGCCGGGTTCTGGGGTTGCGCGATCTGGGCCCGGCGCTCGCCCCCATGAATGCCTTTCTGGTGCTGACCGGTATGGAAACCCTGGCGCTCCGCATGCAGCGCCATTGCGACAACGCCCTTGCGGTTTCCAGGCATCTTCAGGGCCATAAACAGGTGGAATGGGTTTCCTATGCCGGACTGCCGGACAGCCCGTTCCACGGGCTTGCCACGCGCTACATGCCAAAGGGCGCGGGCGCCGTGCTCACCTTCGGTGTAAACGGCGGCTATGACGCCGGCGTGAAACTGGTCAGCGAGGTGAAATTATTCAGCCATCTGGCCAATATCGGCGACACCCGCAGCCTGATCATCCATCCCTCCTCGACCACGCACCGGCAGCTTGAGAAGGAGGCCGCCATCGCGGCCGGCGCTGGCCCGGATGTCGTACGCCTGTCTGTAGGGATCGAGGATGCGCAGGATATCATCGCCGATCTCGACCAGGCGTTCGCAAAACTCTGATCACTGGCCCAGCAGAAGGTAGTTCGCGCTGGGCCGGCCCAGATCCGCCTTCCTCAGTTCACGCATAAGAATATCCGCGGCGGCGACGGAATAATGCACCGGGTCCCAGTAATTCGTATCCGTCGTGGTGAAGGGGCTTTCGATCATGAAATCCGCAATCACCGTATTTGGCGTCGCCGCGCCAATCTCTGCGATCCGCTTCTTGCACTCTGCCCATTCCGCTCCGCTCCTGCTGCCGGCGACGGATTGGCGCGCTGAGTGATAGGGGGCGATGAAAACGATCTTTCTTGTAGTGCCGGGAAATCCGGACAGCATCCCGCCCAGCATGGTCAGCGCGGGAAAATCCAGTTTCGACGGATCGAATCCCGCAGGCGTTTTCACCTCACCCAGACCATTGCTGCGCGCAGCGGCGAGTGAAACCCGCACTTTCCCCAGATCATAGACGGCGGGATCGGGAAGAAAATTGGTATAGCCATCCAGTCCGTATTTTTTTCGCCTGAAACCCAGCAAGGTGGCGGCCTGACGGCCCGCCTGCTCCAGGGTGTAAAGATCAAACTGATGAAGGAAATCATTGTACGGATTTTCATCATACATCCACTCCGGAAACGGGCGCGGCGTATATTGCTCTATTTCATCTTTGGTCTTGCACCAGACCAGATCAACCCCAAGGATTACGGTTTTCGGATCGGGATGATGACGGGAATACACCTGGGCCAGCCGGAACTGTTCATAAGCTGTGGCGCTGTTCATGGAAAGATTTGCGAAATTCCCGCCAAACAGTTCATTCAGCATCTGCGGCCGCAGCAGCCGCGCCGTCGACGTACCGAACACCGCGCTGTCGAATTTCTCCTTACGCGCCAGCGCCGGAAACGAGAAACGGGCATTCGAGGCGATGGGGACGCGTTCCAGTGGAGGCGACAAAGGCAGCGTGTCGAACGGATCGACAATAAAGGCGAACAGATAAAGAAATAACCCGGCGCCGATGCCTCCGCCAAACAGGAATCGCGCGAAACCGGCCCACTCCTTCTGGCGAACGGGATCAGAACTGAAAATAAATGAATTCACTCTGCAATCCCCCGCCGATCAGCAGCACCAGAAAAACCGCCACCGCGCCGGCCGCCAGCCCAACGCCACGCCAGGGGCGGAGACGCTCCAGAATGGCGCTCTGGCTGGATGGGCCGCACAGTGCGGCAATCGTCCCCACCCCCAACACCAGGTAATTCTCAGTAGAGCCTATAACGGCGCCGCCCATCCCATGCCAGCCCACAAGGGATTGATAGATGGACCAGGTCGCCGTAAAACTCTCGGTACGGAACAGCACCCATGTCGCGCCGATGAACAGGGTCATGCAGGCCCAGCCAAGCAGCGAGGGCATGGAAAACCCCGCCCGGCGCCACAGGATATTTGCGGCCACCCCCACCCCATGCATCGCGCCCCAGACCACATAGGTCCAGTTCGCCCCATGCCACAACCCTCCAACCAGCATGGTGAGAAACATGTTCCGCGCCTGACGCCATACGCCGCCCTGGTTTCCGCCCAGCGGAATATACACATAGTCCCGGAGAAAACGGCTTAAAGTCATATGCCAGCGCCTCCAGAAATCCTGAATCGCGGTGGCCATATGCGGACGATCGAAATTGAACGGAATGGCGAATCCGAACATCAGCGCCATCCCTATGGCCATGTCCGAATAGCCGGAAAAATCGAAATAGAGCTGCAGCATATAGGCATGCACGGAAAGCCACGCTTCTCCCAGATTCAGAACGCCCCCCGCCAGCGCGCGCTTGTACAGCGGCGTCGCCATGCGTGCGGCGCTATCGGCGATGAGGACTTTTTTCGTAAGCCCCACGATAAACATCACGGCGCCGCGCGACAGGCGCTCCGCAAGCCCGGGACGCAGGGGATCAAAATGGAACTGGCCGATGATTTCATTATGCCGGACGATCGGGCCTGAAATCAGATGCGGGAAGAAAGCGACGAACAGCAGATAATCTCTCAAGTTATGCGCCGGGAAAGGTTCGCCACGGGCGGCGGCGCGCCGCATGTCCATCTGGTACGAGATGTGCTGAAATGTGAAAAAACTGATGCCCAGAGGAAGAATGATTCCTGTGGGGGCATAGTTCCAGACGCCGAACGCAGCAAGAGTGCCGGTAATGAAGTCGGCGTATTTGAACAGCGCGATGACGCCCACATTGAACGCCACCCCAGCAAGGGGAATCCAGGAATATCGGCGCAGCCGCGCGAAGATCAGGGCGATCAGCCAGTTTCCAACAGTCGAGCCGATGAGAATCGGCAGAAACCGGATGTCCCAATAGCCATAGAAAATCAGCGACGCCACTGCCAGCGCCCAGAGGCGCGGTCCCTCATGCCTTGCAAGGGCGTAATAGACCCCCAGGGTCAACGGCAGGAACAGCAGGATGAAAACTTCAGAATTGAAAAGCATTCCGTCCCGCGATCTCTCCCGCCATCCGCATCCGCGTCAGCCCTTCTTCGAACGTGCACGGACTTACCCCAAGCCGCGCCTGCATGGGTGCAATATCAAACGCCTTGTCTTCCAGCAAGCGCTGAACCTCATCCGCCGTCACGGAGGGCAGACCCGGCGTCATCCGGCTCATGCGGGCGAGCAGGCGCATCCCCCGGATCGGAATGGAAATGATCTTCACCTCACGTCCCACCGCCTTCCCGCACGCCTTGACCAGGGCTGCATAGGAAAGCGCTTCCGCACCTGCTATCACCAGCGGCGCACCACTGACCTCCTGTCCTATGGCGGCAATCAGCGCGCGCACCACATCGTCCCGGTGGATGGGCTGCATCAGCGCCGCTCCCGCCTGCGGCATGGGGACGAAGGGCGCCCGTCGGACGATGCGCAAAATCCGCGATATGTTATTGTCCCCGCCTCCATAAATCATGGTCGGATGGAGGATCACCCCCTTTACGCTTGCATACGCCGTTTCCGCGTCCATGACCTGAACCGCCTTCTGATCCGGAAAACGGGTGAATTTGCGGGTCGAGCCAAGAGTAATCAGCCGTAAGGACGGCTCGGGAAGCGCCTTGATGATGGCGCGCGTGTGTTTGACATGCGCTACATTGATGGCGCAGTCCACCTCCGCCAGGACTTGCTTCAGCAGTGGGCCATCCCGGTCAAGATCAAGGGCGACCTGGGCCGTTCCATATCCCAGAAACCGGAAACGTTCCGCCCTCCGGGCGATCGTTACGAGTTTCGCGCCCCGCTCCAGCAGCGCTGGCGCCAGGGCGCGACCCACATTTCCCGTCGCGCCGATAATCGCAACCCGCATTCCCCTCATTGGGGTTTTGCCGCCTCTTTTTTGGGCGTGGACATTTCAATGCCATTATCCCTGAAGGCGCGCGCAATCGCCAGCATGACCTCACTCCTGGGGGTGACCCGACCGGAGCGGGTAATATCATCCACCCAGAATCCGAGAGAGAAAACCAGGCTATCGCCGGCGAACTCCTGCAACGTACAGTTCACCGGGTGAAGATGGGAAATATTTTCATAGGCGCTTGCGCATTCCCGCATCAATTTTTGCGCTAGATCCAGATCGCTGCCCGCAGAAACACTTACCTTTATTTCGATCAGGGCGCTGTTATCCGTAAGTGTCCAGTTGGTGATGCGGTTGGTGATGAATTCTTCGTTCGGCACCATAATCTCGCGCCCATCTCCCGCATCGATCAGCGTGTACCGTATGCCTGTATTGCGAACGATTCCGGCAATCCCGCCGCTAAGTTCCACCCTATCCCCTTTTTTTACGGATTTTTCCAGCAGCAGAATGATCCCGCTGACGAAATTCGCAGAAATTTTCTGCAGACCGAGACCGATACTGACGCCCAGAGCGCCGCCAAAGATGGCGAAAGTGGACGGATCGATCCCCGCCAGATTCAGCCCCAGCATGATCAGGATGAAATACAGGAAGACCTGCAGCACTTTGACCAGAAGGTCCTGCATGCTGCCTTCAAGCCAGGTCGCCCGCGCCATGGATTTTTCAATGGCGCCAGAGATAAAACTGGCGGCCCAGGACAGGACAATTATCCCAAAAAGGCCGCTGATGACGCGGTAGAAGGAAATATCCACCGCGCCGATCTTGTAGGTCATGGCGCCGGTGTTGAGCGTCTTGCGGAACGGCTCAAGAAACCCGAGATAGTTGAACACCACAAGAAGCAGAACGATGACCAGAATCAGGGTCAGCAAGGACCTGCGTCCGGGTTGCAGAAACGCCAGAAGATAGTTTTTCATTCGGCAGCGACTTCCGGCACAGGAAGTCCATCCTTATTGGACGATTATTGCAGCTCCTGCTTAGCCGCCGCTCTTGATCTGGGCCCGGGCCTCGGCAAGCAATTCGTCCATTTCACGGCGAATCTGATGCTCTGAAAAGCTCAGGCCCTTGGCCTCCATGTCTCCCTTCACCTTTCGCAGCACGTCATCATCCCCGGCCTCCTGAAAATCTGCTTTGACCACCTCCTTGGCGTAGGATTCGGCCGCGTCGCCCTTCAGACCCATCTTCTGCGCCGCCCATAGGCCGAGAAGCTTGTTTCGCCGGGCCATGGCTTTGAATTCCATTTCAGAATCCAGCGCGAATTTACGCTCAAAACCCTTTTCGCGTTCGTCAAATGTACTCATCGGCGTGGGTGACTCCTCTAAAAAAAATCGTGCTTTGCACAGCTTTAGCGGGATTGCAGGAAACCGGCAATGGCCCGTCCCAAAATCCCATCCTCTGCCTATAGATAACCTATATATAAGACGTTATGCGCATTGTGCGAAGCAGCAGTTTAGGTTAGTTTCCCGCTTTATCTCCGGCCGTGGACGGATATGTTCCTCCCTGGCCCTATCTTCAGGAAAAAATATGAGCCGCCGCAGAAAAGTGTATGAGGGCAAGGCCAAGATTCTTTACGAAGGGCCGGAACCTGGCACTTTTATCCAGTATTTCAAGGATGACGCCACAGCCTTCAATGGCATGAAGCGGGAAACCGTCGTGGGCAAGGGCATTTTGAATAACCGCATCTGCGAACATATCATGACGCAACTGACTGGAATTGGCGTGCCAACCCATTTCATCAAGCGGTTGAACATGCGCGAACAGCTCATTCGTGCGGTTGACATCATTCCACTGGAAGTTGTGGTGCGCAATGTCGCTGCAGGCTCCATCGCCAAGCGTCTGGGCATGGAGGAAGGCACCCCCCTGCCCCGCTCGATTATTGAATTCTATTACAAGAACGACGAGTTGAACGATCCGCTGGTTTCCGAAGAGCATGTCACCGCCTTCGGCTGGGCAACCCCGCACGAGATTGACGACATCATGGCGATCGCCCTGCGCGTCAATGATTTCATGTGCGGGCTTTTCGCAGGCATTGGCATCAAGCTGATCGATTTCAAGATCGAATTTGGTCGCATGTATGACGGCGATGCGCTGCGCATCGTGCTTGCGGACGAAATCAGCCCGGATTCCTGCCGGTTGTGGGATATGGCGACCAATGAGAAACTTGATAAGGACCGTTTTCGCCGCGATCTTGGCGGCGTCTCCGAGGCCTATCAGGAAGTGGCCCGGCGGCTGGGCATCGCGCCGGATCTTGAAAGCCGGATACATGCCACCCCGAAGGTGGTCAATTAAGGCTCTGATGAAGGCGGGTTAAATGAAGGCGCGTATCCATATTACCCTCAAAAAGGGGGTTCTCGACCCGCAGGGCAAGGCCATCGCCAGGGCGCTGGACCATCTTGGTTTTCGGGAAGTCGGGGAAGTCCGGCAGGGTAAATATATCGAAATCGATCTTGAGGGCGCCGACGCCAGCCAGGCGCGGGCCCGGGTTGACGCCATGTGCGCCAAATTGCTGGCCAATACGGTTATCGAAAACTACGCGATTGAGCTGGACGCGTGAAAAGCTGCGTTATCGTATTTCCTGGATCCAATTGCGACCGGGACGTGGCGGTAGCCCTTGCCCAGTGCACGGGCGTCTCGCCGCAGATGGTCTGGCACGCTGAAACCACGCTGCCGGAATGCGATCTCATCGTGTTGCCGGGCGGTTTTTCGCATGGAGATTATCTTCGTTCCGGCGCCATGGCGGCGCGCGCCCCGGTGATGCGCGCGGTCGCGGACAAAGCCCGTGCAGGCGTGGCTCTTCTGGGCGTCTGCAACGGGTTTCAGATTCTGGCGGAGGCAGGACTTCTGCCCGGCGCGCTGATGCGCAACGCCGGGCTTAAATTCATCTGCCGCGACGTCTTTCTGAAAGTGGAAAACACCGGAACGCCCTTCACCCGGCGTTATCGACCGGGACAGGTGGTGCGTTTTCCAATTTCGCATCATGACGGCAATTATTTCGCAGATCAGGAAACGCTGGAGCGTCTCGAAGCCGGCAATCTTGTGGTTTTGCGTTACTGCGATGCGAACGGCGCCGTCACCGCCGGCGCCAATCCCAACGGCTCATTAAACAATATCGCGGGCATCGTGAATGGGGCTGGTAATATCATGGGGCTCATGCCGCATCCTGAACGTCTCATCGGACCCGAACTGGGGGGCAGCGATGGACGGGCGTTTTTCGAAAGCCTGCTGGACCAGTTCCAATGCGCATAGCGATCACCCCTGAAATCGTCGCCCAGCACGGGCTGAAGCCGGAGGAATATGCGCAGATTCTGCGCCTGCTGAACCGCGAACCGAATATCACCGAACTAGGCATCTTCTCCGCCATGTGGAACGAACACTGCTCTTACAAAAGCTCGCGCGTCTGGCTGCGCACCATGCCCACCACGGGACCCCAGGTGGTGTGCGGGCCAGGGGAGAACGCAGGGGTGGTGGATATCGGCGATGGGCTGGTTGCGATCTTCAAGATGGAAAGCCATAACCATCCGAGTTTCATCGAACCCTATCAGGGAGCCGCAACCGGGGTTGGCGGCATTATGCGCGACGTCTTCACCATGGGCGCCCGCCCGGTCGCCAATCTGAACGCGCTGCGCTTCGGGGCGCCGGAAAACGGCAGGACAAGGCATCTCGTATCAGGGGTTGTCGCCGGCATCGGCGGTTACGGCAATTGCATCGGCGTTCCCACCGTCGGCGGCGAAGTAAATTTCGATCCCGGCTATAACGGCAATATCCTGGTCAACGCCATGTGCGTGGGAATCGCCCGCGCCGACCGGGTGTTCTATTCAAAAGCCAGCGGCGTCGGTAATCCGGTCGTCTATGTGGGCTCGAAGACCGGGCGTGACGGCATTCACGGGGCCAGCATGGCGTCAGCTGAATTTGACGACAATTCAGAGGAAAAACGGCCCACCGTCCAGGTGGGCGACCCGTTCACCGAGAAACTGCTGCTGGAGGCCTGTCTGGAGCTGATGGCGGGGGACGCGGTGATCGCCATTCAGGACATGGGAGCGGCGGGTCTGACCTGCTCGGCGGTGGAAATGGCCTCAAAAGGCGGACTGGGCTTGGCCTTGGACCTCGACCGGGTCCCTTGCCGGGAAACCGGCATGAGCGCCTATGAAATGATGCTGTCCGAGAGCCAGGAACGCATGCTGATGGTGCTGCACCCCGATCGCACCGGGGCGGCGCGTGAAATCTTCGAAAGATGGGAGCTTGATTTCGCTGTCATCGGCGAAACTACGGATAGCGGCCAGTTCCAGATTCGCCACCAGGGAGAGATCGTCGCCGATCTTCCCGTACGCATTTTGGCGGAAGAAGGGCCGGTCTATCAGCGCCCCTGGACACCGGCGCCGCAGGCGGCCTTTCTGGCGGCGGAAGATGTGCCAGGAACGGATGACCCCGTCGCAACCCTGGGGAAACTGCTAGGAGGGCCGCATCTGTCCAGCCGCCGCTGGGTCTGGGAGCAATATGATCACATGGTCATGGGCGACACGGTGCAGCGCCCCGGCGGCGACGCCGCCGTGGTCCGCGTGCACGCCAGCCGCAAGGGCCTTGCCGCCACAGTGGATGTCACTCCGCGCTACTGCGCCGCATCCCCGAAAGAAGGCGGCAAACAGGCCATCGCGGAAGCCTTCCGAAATCTGAGCGCCGTTGGGGCGAAACCGCTCGCAGTTACCGATTGCCTGAATTTTGGCAATCCGGAACGGCCTGAAATCATGGGACAGTTTGTCGGCTGCATCGAAGGCCTCGGCGAAGCCTGCCGTGCGCTGGACATGCCCATCGTGTCGGGCAATGTCTCGCTCTACAATGAAACCAATGGCGCGGCCATTCCTCCCACGCCGGCCATTGGCGCGATCGGCGTGCTGGAGGATATCGGTTGCATGGCGACCCTCGCTTTCAAGCAAGAGGGGGACGAAATCCTGCTGATTGGCGAAACCGCCGGGCATCTGGGACAGTCTCTCTATGCCCGCGAAATCGCCGGGCGAACCGATGGCGCCCCACCCCCGGTGGATCTCGCGGCCGAACGCCGGAATGGCGATTTCGTGCGCCATCAGATCCTGTCCGGCAATGTCACCGCCGCGCACGACGTGTCCGATGGCGGACTGCTGGTGGCGGTTGCGGAAATGGCGCTGGCGGGGAATATGGGCTGCGCGCTCAAGATTCCGGCGCCTGCAAACCGCCGGCACGCCTTCCTGTTTGGCGAGGATCAGGCGCGCTATGTGCTGAGCGTTTCTCCGGAAAAGGCCGACGCCCTGATTGCGGCCGCCCGCAGCGGAAACGTTCCGGTTCTGAAACTGGGAACACTGGGCGGAAAGGACATCGCGCTGGAGGGGTATCCCATGCAAACGCTTGCGGAGTTGCGCCGCGCCCATGAAAACTGGTTTCCCGCCTATATGGAGAGTTGAACATGGCCATGCAAGCTGCCGAAATCGAGCAATTGATCAGACAGGGACTGCCGGACGCCGAGGTTCGTATCGAAGATCTGCGGGGCGATGGCGACCATTACGCGGCCTATGTGCGAAGCGCGGCCTTCAAGGGAAAGACGCGGGTGCAACAGCATCAAATGGTCTATGCCGCGCTTCAGGGCCGCATGGGGGGCGAGCTTCACGCCCTCATGCTGCATACGTCCGTACCGGAATGCTGTCCGGCTGCCACGAG
>OBIC01000423.1_pt1 | contig 11611 bp, 13 predicted proteins | sample 1519831 | NCBI WGS metagenome assembly OBIC01 (sample SAMN03019805, study PRJEB22545) | beach sand metagenome | biome: beach; feature: sea beach; material: beach sand | place: USA: Municipal Pensacola Beach, FL | collected 2010-10-20 | depth 40-45 cm m | reverse complement strand
ACGCTCATGCCACGCCTTATTTCAGCGATGGGTACCCCTCAATAAATACCCAATCCTTTTCCTTTGCCGGCGTATGGCAACCCTGACAGGAAGACACAAAACCCTTGGAAACACTTTTCTGTGCGAAGCCCTGCCCAGTAACCACCTGATCGCGACCTTTATTTTCAAACAATGCCCAACCCCAGCCGTTCACCCAATGCGGGTTTCCCTTAAAACGGCCTTTGCTGTCCTTAATCATCACAAACCAGATCGTGATCTCCCCTGCCCATTGAGCTTGGCCAGTAGTTTTAGAACCATGTTCAATTTTTCGTACTTCCTTAACTAACACCGCGCCATCCGGGAACTGGCCAGTTTTGCGGTAATGCTTTACAGCTTCTGGTTGCATATATACATCGTGAAACCCGTGACCAGGGGCTTTGGTATCAGCAATCAACCATGATCCGATATGCGCCCAATCACTGCGGTATTCCTTTGGCAGACTGATGTTTCCGTGTTGATCGACGATTGTGTGGTACACGTCAGGCTCGGGCTCACTGGCGAGAGTAATGTTGCACAAAAAAAGTATCAGTAACGACATGCAACGCATTGTCATAATTAACCTCCTTCCTGAATTAGCTGTTAACCGGTGGCCCGGCTAACAGCAGCTTTGATAAGAAGATCAGACAGAGCTATGCGGCGTGCTCATTGGCAAGATCAACGATGGGAAAGTCAATCTCGGTTTCCGCCAAGTGGTTGATATAGTTAGTGAGCAGGTTTAAAGCGACGTTGGCGACAATTTCTATCATCATGCTGTGGCTTAAACCCTGCTTGGAATACACATTGAAAGCATCGTCGGTGATCAGACCTCTGGCCGCCGTTACATCACGGGCAAAGCTTGCAATAGTATGGTCGAGTACGTCAGTGGCATGGCCATTTCTGGCTTTGGCAATCTCATCCTCCGTTAGACCGGCCCCCTTTCCCATCAGGCTATGAGCGCTTAAGCAATACTGGCACTTATTGTACTGAGCGACGGCCAAGGCAACGATTTCCCTTTGCTTGGCAGATAAAACACCTTTAGTCAGGTTATCGCTGTACCCCAGATAGCTGTTTAATGCCGCAGGCGCGTGGGCAAGTGTGGAAAACAAATTGGGAACCATACCCAGTTTTTTGCCAACGGCTTCAAGACTAGAGGCAGTAGCAGAATCAAGTTCGTGTTCTTTAATTGGGTTAATACGAGGCATTGTGTATCTCCTTAATGAATGGTTTTGCTTGATAGCAAGGAAATACTAACGCTAAAGATTGGACTAAATGCGACTTATAGTATACAAATATTACCATTTCGTACAAATTAGGCCTGCCCATGACAACCTGTACACTAGATCGCCTGGCTAGCATTTTCGAACGTTTCTCACTACATGCCCATGTATTCAACGCTGGACCACTGTGTGGAACGTCCAGCTATCACCATGAAGCCGGGCGTGGACATATTCATGTTCTGAAACAGGGCGCTATACGGGTAGAAACGCCGACCAGACCCGCCCGGATAATCCGCGCCCCGTTCCTGCTGTTTTATATGAAACCGGTCACTCACCAGCTAATTCCTCTGGCAGAAGAAGGCGAAGTCGTCACTGTTTGCGGTGAAATCGACTTTGGTGAAGGCTTAGAAAATCCGATTACGCAAGTGATGCCGGGGCTGATTCCAATAGAACTGGATAGCAACCCTCACCTTTTGGCCATCCTGAACCTGCTCTTCGAAGAGGCCTTTAACCCAGCCTGCGGCCGTCAAGCGGCACTGGACAGAATATGTGAGCTTCTGGTAATTCAACTATTACGTGTCAGCCTGGAAGACAAGAGCACTCAAACTGGCTTGCTGGCAGGCCTGTCAGATCCACGTTTAGCTAAGGCTTTAACTGGCATACATAAAGAACCTGAAAGGGCTTGGACACTTGAGCAGCTTGCCAACGAAGCAGGCATGTCCCGGGCCAGTTTTGCGGTGAAATTCCGCGACACCCTGGGCATGACACCGGGTGATTATCTGGGACATTGGAGGTTGGGGCTCGCCAAGTCATTGCTCAGGAAAGGGCGGCCGGTGTCATTGGTTTCAGATGAAGTAGGCTATAGCAGTGCCGCTGCCTTCACCCGTGCTTTTGCCGGACGTTTTGGACAAACACCTAGCGCATGGGTGAAACAAATCTGGCGCAACCAGACTGCCGCAACACATTGAAACCCCTTCCCCACCAACAAAGTGCCTGTTTAATATGGCGCAACATTCTCCAATCAATGAGCCCGGTATCTCTCACTCTTGGTCCCTACACCACCAGTTAAGCAGATCCGCATTCGGCAGTTAGCATTCTGTGCCCTCGAATGCTATCGATTAGCGAGAAAAAGTTATGGAAATCGGACAAGCACTCCCTGGAATGTTTATGGTTTATTTTTCAACATTATGGCTGCCGAGCACCACTTAAAAAGCCGTTCTAATTAACAGCATCAGGAATGATATTTATCGGTTTTGCGCTTCGGTGAAAAGAAAAGTGCAGTTGAACACTTTAAAACGCGTCTGCTTGCAGCGTTAGCTTTAAAGTACCTTCATTCAAACGCTTCCACTGCGATTTGTAAAATACAAAATAAAGATAACAGGATCAGACTCAACGCCCCTCTGAGTGGGGCAAGATAACAAACCGACAAAGTGTAAAAGTAATACGTCTAAACAGTAAGGCCATCACAAAATATTCATTCCAAATCTTTATTATTAAATCCTGCACTGCACGCTTTTTAATTTTAACAACTGGGCTTTAAAGGGATGAAATTATGGATATTTTTTTGAAAAAAGTTCGTAAGAAGAGCCACATTGCATTGCTCATGTCTGCATTTTTAGGCACAGCCACCTTGTTAGAAGAGGCTCAGGCCTTTGACCTTTTTCAACGGGATGACAGCAAAGTTGCCAGTGCGTTTAATGGACTCCCCACACAAGAAATTACAAACAAGCTGCTACCGGAGCAACAAGGCTGGCAAGATTCATTACTGGTAGACCTGTTAACTCAAGTTGATATTCCTTACACCTCTATCTTGGAATTTTTAAATGAACAAGAAGAATTACAGGGTTTGTTTCAAACTTTAGAGCAACTGCCAGCGCCGGTGATTACCATTGCCACTCCTTTACAGGGTTCCAATGCCGATTTTGTCGCGGTCGCTGCGGCAACCACCTGGGCTAATCAAACGCTGTATTTAAGTGAAATTGCCATCGAGTATCTTGCGTCACACCTGGGCGCCAGTTTTGGCCTAAGCACCAGTGGCGGGCTGGGCATCTCCACCGGAGTCGGAGGCACCGCAGGTTTGGGTGCCACAGGCGGCATGGGCTTGGCAACGGGGGTCGGTGTGACTGCGGGTTTAAGTTCAGGACTGGGAGTGAACATTGGCTCCGGTGGCAGTATCAGTGTCGGTGGCGGTGCCTCGCTGGGGCTTCCCGTTACCTTGAATGACATAGTGACCAATGCCTTTCATGCCTTACGGCCAAGGTTTTGGCGCGTGAATACCTTGAGCGCCGATTCCCTGAAAACCATCAGCCCTATTTTGATGACGATCGGCAATCCAGACCAGAATCCGCAAACAGCCCGGCTTAACGAAAAATTGCCCCTGTATTTTGATCATGCCAACGGCAACGAAGGCTGGTCTGTGGTGCAACGACGTAACGGCACGCGTTACGAAGGCCACGTAGGGGTGATTTCTTTATCGTCCCCCCTGCCTTTGCCCGAAGTTGACTTTCGAGATGGGCTGATTGGTGCAGACATGATCACACTAGTCATAGCCGCCACCGATGACCAAGGCATGGAAGCCATAGCCCGGGTTTTGCAGCCGAATGAAACGGGTGAGAGTGCCGCTGAGTTAGACATTCTTTTCGCCTACTTACGTGGGTTGCTTACCCAGGGAATGAATCTGGCCGATCGACTTGAACGCCTCCGGTATTTTACTGGGCTGTCCATGTCTACCTGGCGTCAGGCTGACAACCCATTTTCATTTTTACCTCAGCGTCTTTTTGAACGAAATACCCATCAATTCCTGACCCGGGCACAAGAGTCAAAAGTGGGCACGATTTTGCAGGGACTCTCCGAGAAATCCGGGATCAGAGAAAAAGTTGCATCTTCCTGGATCAGCCAGGCTGTCAAAAAACCAGAGATGTTGAGCGGGCAAGTGCTGCAGGCTTCAGCAAATCCAGAAGCCGAATCTCGCATGGATACCGAGCATGACTGGGAATACCTGCTCTCATACCCAAAAGGCTTGAGCCTGGTTATTATGGCAGAGGATGACGGTACCCCGCATACCATTCAACTGATAGCAAATTGAAGGGGTATTTTTAAGCGCCATTGTAATGGCCAATATTTTCACTTGAAAAAATAATAACCAGAAACTCCCTGCTTCCAGTAAAGCCACCCGACGGGTGGCTTTACTGACTGCGTGATTTAGACAGAAAAGCCATTGAATATGGCTTCAAGCTTGTTACCGAAGGGGTCCCGCACGAAAGCAGCATAGACATCTGACTTCGGATAGACCGGACGATTGCCGGGCTTGCCTTCACAAAGACCGCCCTGCTCACAAGCATGCCGATGAAACTGATCCACCGCCGGCTGCGACATTGCTGCAAAAGCTACGTGTGTGCCGTTGCCAGTGCTGTACGGCTTGCCGTCGTACGGTGTCATTAATAAAAACTGGGGGACATCTTTGCCGTAAGCAGCAAAACTATCCGTCGCTACAATCAGCTCAAACCCCAAGGCCTGCATCAGCCCGTTGTAGAAAGTCGTACCCTCAGCAATCGAGGGTACGCCAACACTTAGATGGTCAATGATATTCATCATAAACTCCTTAAATTTCCAGTAGACAGACAATGGAGGCTAGAGCTCTGCCGCCGCGGTATGACGAATCTTCTTCCAGTTTTTATCCGCCTTGCGAATGGTTCCCTTGCGATCTTTCAGGTATTCCTTATAAATATCCTCGTTGAGGAATACGTACAGCTTGTTATCGACGATATCGGCGTACCGGGGGTTACCATCAAATTTCTTGCCCACTGAAACACCAAAGGTGCAAAAACCTCCGTTTTGAGGTTGATACCGGGTTGGGTTCTTTTCAAACTTGTCGGCGTTTTCCTGGGAAGAAAAATAATAGGCAACGCCATCATGCACGGCGGTATATTTTGCTGTACCAGTGATGCGGTTTTCGATATCAACAAAAGCGACAGGGTCAACACCGTGGAAAGCCAGAGGGGCGCCTGCTGCCGTCAAGCCTGTCGCCGTGTTGTATTCATCCACCGCAAAAGCTGCTTGGGAAATACCTAACGTAAGCAGGGTGGCTGAAATGACTGTTGCTTTTTTAGTTTGCTTTAACATGTTAAAAATCCTCATAGGTCAGTTTTAATTTAGGGCCAGTCCAAGTGAACTGGTAAAGAGGATTTTTATGTAGAACCATTCAATCAACAATAGAGTCGCGCGATATTGAAACCCTGCGCAAACATTTCGATACGTGCTGCATCATCGTAAGAGTTTCGTCCCGTAATCATTGTCTTCAAGCAAGGTTTTGCGCACGGTATGCCTTGGGTGAAACGCCAAATTTACTCTGAAAAGCACGGGAAAATGCTGCGGGTGATTGATAGCCGGTTTCATTCGCAACTTGTTGAATTGGCCACCGGGTATCACCCAGCAGTTCCAGTGATTTTTGCAATCGCCACTGGGCAAGATAGGTCATCGGCGTTTCCCCAACCAATATCCTGAATCTTTCGGAAAAACGACTTCTCGACATCGCCACTTCACTGGCTAAGGAATCAACCGTCCAGGTTCTATCCGGATTACGGTGAATTAACTGCAGGGACTTGGCAATCTTGGTATCTCGCAGTGCTTCCAGCATAAAAGACTGTTGGTCGCTGGTGCTCAAGGCCGACTGCAATATTTCCATAAACACAATCTCAGACAGTCGGGTTACCGCTGCAATGGAACCAAGGCTTTCGGTAAAAACCCGTTCAGCAATCAGTCGCAATGATTCATCAAGCAGAGGAAGTTTTTTCCTGTCTGCTGCCGTCACGGTAATGAAATCCGGCAGATGACGTAGAATCGGGTGGTCGGCACCGGGCCGGAAAGAAAAGTGCCCGCATACCATTTGCGTTTGTAAGCCCGCCGATTTGCAACCATAGACCAGCAGGCCATCACCCTTGTACCCCGACTCGCTCATGATTTTTTCAAGCGGTGGTGCGGTTTTTTGTGGCGCGTCAGAAAGGATATGAGATCGACCTTTGGGCAGCAGAATAATATCCCCAGGGGAAAGCGCCTGGTATTGATCTTCACCGACTCTGACGTGGCATTGGCCCTTTACTACCAAATGAAATCTGGCAGCTTCCGCCAGGGGCGGCACGGTTACCGCCCACTTACCACTGAACTCGGTACGAAAATACAGCGTTCCTTTCAAGTTAAGGGTGCTGAGAATGTCATTGAGCAGATCCATTTTCAAAAACCTTTAAAACTAAAAAGGTAACTACACCTGCTGCACTTAAATTGATTTAGCGTCTATTTTTTTTATCTTTTCGTACAACGTATGATTCTAGTAAGCTCACTGGGCAAGTCAGCATTCGGCTTTGCCACTGCACCGCCTCTTAAATAGAGACACCGCCTTGTCACTCCAAACTCCTGCAGGATGATTCGGTGGCGTGGCCACTACCGCTCATCTACATTGTTAATATAAAATTTAAGAGTGGAAAATTATCTGGATCAGCTCTCTATGGCCTGGCTTGTTTGACACAAGCTATGCTGCATCCAACAACTGCTTCGCCATCATTCTTGCCAGAAGCGCAGCATCGCGATCACCCCGGGTATGTGCACGGACAATGGCCCCGTCGACCAGCAGTGCCAGCTGTTCTGCCATTAACTGTTTTTTCCGCCTGCCAGAGATCTCTACCAAGCTGGATTCGATCAAGTCCTGCATCGCGGCCTTGTGTTCAGCCGCCAGTCTATAAATCGCATGCCCTTCTTGAGCATATTCAGCGCTGGCATTGATAAAATTACAGCCAAAGAAGTGATCGCTGCGAAACCACTCGTCCAGGACATCAAAGATTATCAATGGTGGCAACTTACCGCCGCTTCTTGCTTGCCCAATGGCAGCGCCAATTGCCTGCATTAATTGCTCATGACGTTGTTGTAACACCGCAACGACTAGCTCGTCCTTGCTACGAAAGTGTTTGTACAACGTCGCCTTTGAAACCCCCGATTCAGCCAGTATCCGGTCAATACCTGTAGCGTGGTAGCCATGCTCGTTGAAGAGCCGATAAGCCGTATCAATTAAATGTTGTTTGCGTGGCTGCATGATCTGCTTCGATCTCAATTTCAAGAGTGGACAGCATACCGGAAAGCGCTTGACATGAACAGATCTGTTCACTACCCTATCTGCCAAGTATACAGATCTGTTCACCCATGTAGCGAACCCCAACGATAGGGCAATATTCATGCACCAAACGACTCAAGGCATTCACCACCTGGGATTAACGGTAAAGGACATCCGTGAGACATCGGCATTTCTTTGCGGTCAACTTGACTTCAAAGTCATCGGTGAAAAACCGGATTATCCGGCCATTTTTGTTAGCAACGGCACGATCATGCTGACGCTCTGGCAAGTCAAGGGCAGCAGCGCAACGGTTTCTTTTGACCGGCACCACAACATTGGGCTGCATCACTTCGCGCTCAAAGTTGTCGATCGTGCGACACTTGAGTCGCTATGCGAAAAACTAGAAGAAGGCCATTGTGGCGTTAATATTGAATTCAAACCCGAGCCCCTGGGGCAAACCGGTGCATTTCATATGATGTGTACCATACCGGGGGGCATCAGGGTCGAGTTCATTGCGGCCAAGTGAGGCGCCATCATGAATAGCCTTACTCAAAACGTCTGGCACTCTGGCGAACTGGCCGCACAGGCTCTGGCAGGTGTTAAAGAAAAAATGAGCAGCATCGGTCCACGGGTAATCCGGAATTACATGCCCGATCAGCACCGGGATTTTTTCGCCAGCCTGCCTTTGGTAATCGTGGGCAGTGAAGATAAAGAGGGCCACTTATGGGCCAGCCCATTATTCGGCCACCCGGGTTTTATCCAGTCACCCACGCCCGAATTACTCACCATCGATACCTCAGCGCTCTATTCTCATCCAGTTTCAACCGAACTGAACATCGGCCGTCAGGTGGGATTGCTCGGCATTGATTTTGAAACTCGCCGTCGCAATCGCTTAAACGGGGTCGTTACCGGGAAAAACCAGCTCCACATCTCCATCAAGGTTCGGCAAAGCTTCGGCAATTGTCCCAAATACATTCAGCAACGCCGGATAGAAACCCAAATACAGCGTGATCAAATCACCCGCACGTTCCTGAGCAGTTGGACCAGCGCCCTACGAGAATGTATTGCCCGGGCCGACACCTGCTTTATCGCCAGTACCTACGCTGCTCATCACGCGGATGAATGCTCGGGAATGGATGTTTCCCATCGCGGAGGCCAGCCAGGATTCATTCAATTTGACGAGCATGACAGATTGACCATCCCTGATTACCGAGGCAACTTTTTTTTCAACACCATCGGCAACCTAACGGAAGACCCGCGGGCGGGTTTGCTCTTCCTTGATTTTTCCGCAGGAAACATCCTCACCTTGACGATGAGCGCCGAGGTCATCTGGAAAACCGAAAATCCAATACTATGCGGAGAGTACGAGAGAGTGATTCGATTATCGCTGAAAGGCGGATATCTTATTCGCAACGCCCTTCCCTATCGTTGGGAATTCATGGAAGATTCAATGTAGAACGTTACTGGAGCAGCTCCTCTAACATAACAGATGACCGCCAATGAAAAATATTGAATACAGAGCACTAAACCAAGTCGACCCAGAACAGTTGTTATGCTTATTAAACAAGGAAAAAATACGCACGCATCTCATGGAACACCACCTCTTCAACAGGGAATCTTTACAGGCCTGGCTGAATGAGAAAATGAAAATCGACTCCAAACCGGGGTGTCGCATACGGGCGATTCTCGTCGAAGAGCAATGTGTGGGTTGGTGTGGCATTCAAGAGGATAAAGGCAATTTCGAATTTGCAATTATCCTGGATAACAGCCATTGGGGCCTGGGACGAAAAATATTCCAAGATTTAATGGCCTGGGCAAAAGAGCTGGGGCATCAAACCGTTTCCTTACATTTGCTCCATACCCGTTCGGAATATAAATTTCTGCGGAAAATGGCAAAAAACGTATATACGTCCGACATACAAGGAAACAAATTCACCACTTATACGCTATCGGTGGACTGACCCTTGATTCTGGTAAAAAACGGGCAAGCCCCTCGGCAATAACCACCTCTCAAGGCAATCTTAACTCAGCTGCTCTTCGGGCTTTATCCACTGGAGCGCCGTTCTAAACCCGTTCATTCTGTACCACGTCACTGAGGGTTCAATCGGGATGGAAACTTTCCAGACGCTGCACAATGAGCATCATTCCAGACCTGATAATTTCTCTTCAAGAAAATTAACGAGTGCACGAACTTTGGGTGCGACGTGTTTGCGCGTTGGGTAGACCGCATAGATACCCAATTCAATTGAACGGTACTCGGGAAGTATTTCCACCAGTCTGCCAGCTTCCAGATCGTCCCCGATCAAAAACGTTGGATGTAGAATGATCCCCTGATGTGCCAGTGCAACCGCCCGGCATGTGTCACCGTTGTTGGTCATCATCCACGGGTCAACCTTGACGCTGACCGGCCCCTCAGGACCGTCAAAATCCCAGGTATCGCCACCCAACCAATAGCTGTATCCAATGATTTTATGCGCACCCAGCGCACTTGGATCCGAGGGTTGGCCATACATTTCCAGATACTGGGGTGAGGCACAAAGAACAACCCGTGTACTGGCCAGTCGCTTGCTGATGAGGGATGAATCAGGCAGCGCGGCAATGCGGATGGCCAAGTCATATCCTTCCTCAACCACATCCACAACGCGATCAAAGAGTTCGACATCGAGCCGCACCTGAGGGTACAGATCGTGGAATACTCCCCAGAGGGGCGCGAGAGTCTGGATGCCAAAGGACACCGGCACATTCACTCGCAGCAGTCCACGCGCCGCACCACTGCGCGAACTGAGCTCAGATTCTGCCTCTTCAAGACCGGACAGCAATTCACGGCAGCGGGAGTAGAACACGGCCCCCTCCTCCGTGAGCGATAACCGCCGCGTGGTTCGATGCAACAATCGCACGCCGAGCCGAGTCTCCATATCTGCCACATGACGAGACACCGCTGGTTTTGACATGTGCAGAAGTTCTGCGGCTTTGACAAAGCTACCCGCATCCACCACGGCACAAAAAGTCTGCATTTCCTGAAATCGATCCATTGTTCCGAATTTCGGTATAGTTAATTTATTAATTGATTATTTATCTCATTTTATTGAATAAGTAAAGTATTAATCGAACTCGGAACACGCCGGTTCCGCCGGAAGGCGAAATTTTAAACACTGTTAAAACCAGGAGATTTACTATGAAAATTACTGTCATCGGAGCCGGAAACATGGGTTCGGCCTTCGTTAAACAACTGTCCCTTGCGGGCCACCAGGTCACCGTCACTGCCCGCGATATCGCGAAGGCCGAAGCTGTTGCGGCCGTCCACCCGAGAGCCAATGCGGTCAGCCCCGAGCTCGCTGCAAACCAGGCCGAAGTGGTGATCATCGCCACGGCATATAGCGACGCGGTGAATGCGCTGCGCTCTGTGGGCAACCTTCAGGACAAGGTCGTAATCGACATCACAAACCCACTGACTCCCGACTATATGGATCTGACCGTGGGCCATACGACCTCTGCCGCAGAGGAAATCGCCAAAGCCGTACCTGGTGTCAATGTCGTTAAGGCCTTCAACACCGTCTTTGCCGAAGTTCTGGCGGAGGGCGGCGACTTCGGCGACGGCCGCAAGGTGACCATATTCATCGCCGGCGACAGCGAGCAGGGCAAGGACAAGGCTCGTGCTGTAGCGGAAAGCATGGGATTTTCAACGATGAACGTCGGGGGCCTGAGAAATGCGCGTTATCTGGAGCCGCTGGCCGGTCTGAATATCTATCTCGGATATGGCGCAGGGCTTGGCACACATATCGCGCCAACCTGGATGCAGGACGCCTAGACAGATAGGAATATTGCTTCAGGCATATGTCATTTACTGACAACCACTCCAGTCGGCGGTCTTGCCTTCAAACACATGAATCAGGCTCTGGCTGAAAGCACGTAACTACTAGGAAACTTTAGAGGTGAAATTATGAAAACGTATGTGAAAAAAGTTATGTCAACTGAGAGTAATTTGAACCCGATGGCTCTGCGTATCCCGGTCGGCATCATCTTTGTCGCGCACGGCGCACAAAAATTGTTCGGTTGGTTTGGCGGGTATGGCCTGGAAGGAACGGGTCAATGGATGGCCTCGATTAGCCTTAACCCCGGCTATCTTATGGCATTACTCGCCGGCAGCGCCGAGTTTTTTGGCGGCCTAGCCCTGATCCTGGGTCTGCTGGTTCGCCCCGCAGCGGCGGTACTCGCCTTTACGATGATCGTCGCCATCCTTGCCGTGCATATCGGTAACGGCTTGTTCATGAGCAAT
>OBIC01000422.1_pt1 | contig 11620 bp, 10 predicted proteins | sample 1519831 | NCBI WGS metagenome assembly OBIC01 (sample SAMN03019805, study PRJEB22545) | beach sand metagenome | biome: beach; feature: sea beach; material: beach sand | place: USA: Municipal Pensacola Beach, FL | collected 2010-10-20 | depth 40-45 cm m | reverse complement strand
ACATTGCCCTGAGCATGCCTCAGACGTGTGCTCTTCCGATCTGGCATGCTCAGGGCAATGTCCAATTCTGTCTCACCGGCGGCGAATTGACCCGGCGCGGTGGATAATATCCGTCCATCCGCCCCGAGCACCTGCAGCGAAACCGGTTCCGACGGCCCTGGCACAGCGCGCAGCAATGTCACCGCAAACCCCGACGGGGTTGGCTTTGGTGCTGCAAGAACAGGCGGATTTTCCCCGGCGCCATCTGTGTAAAAATGGATCTGCCCCCACCGCGTCAGCGCGCCTGACAGCGCCGCGGTGCCGGCGGTATCGGATGGCGACATAAACCCGTCGCTCAGCCAGGCAATATGCGCCTGGCCCGCATCGGCTGACCGCTGCCGCAGGCCCGCAAGCCGTTCCGCAGCCGCGCCCCGATCGACAGGCCAGGGCCTTGGCGCCAATGCCCGCGCCACGCCGAGCGCATCAGAAGCCAGCATCGGTGCCAGCGGTTCGACAGCCATCGTCCGCGCCGTCGGCAATATCACAACGCGCGCATTCTGCCGCTTTGCCGCGCCGATCAGTGACATCATCGTCTGGCGCCGCTGCTGCCAGCCCGGACCGGCAGTCCATCCATTATCGACGACAATCAGCAGCAAGCCGCCGCGAAAATCCCCCTGCGCCGCATTGAGCGACGGGCCCGCCAGCCCGACGATCACACAGGCAGCCAAGGCAAGCCGCAGCACAAGCAACCACCAGGGGGTGCGCGCGGGCGATTCCTCGCTGTTCCGCAATCCGCGCAGAAAGATCGCGGCGGGAAAGAAAATCCGCCGCGGCATGGGCGGCGTCGCACGCAGCAACCACCAGATCGCCGGCAGCCCCAGCAGCGCCAGCAGGATCAGCGGTTCCGCGAACATGACCGGGCCGATCTGCAGCATCAGGCGGATACCCTCATATCATCAGCCAGACAGCGGTACAGCCCAAGCAGCGCGAGTTGCGGGGTCTGATCGGTGCGGTGAACCGTCAGCCGCCAGCCTGCATCCTGGCAGATCGTCTGCAATCCCGCACGGTGACGGTTCAGTTCTTCGCGATAGGCGGCGCGTACCGATTGCGCCCGCCCGAAAACAATATCCTCGGCCCCCGACCCGTCATGAAACATGACCCGTCCGGCAAACGGGAAATCTTCCTCCGTCGGATCGAGAATCTGCATCATATAGCCCTGCACACCCTGATCCGCATAATTGCGGATAACGGCGGCAATCTCATCAAGCGGTGACAGAAAATCGCCGAACAGGAGCAACTTGGCGTGCCGTACAAGGGATTGGTTGGATGGCAAGGAACGATTTATATCCTCCGACGCGACGGCATCGACAGGCAGCGCTTTCTCCGCCAGCGCCTCGACAAAGCGGCTGAAGCCAAGCTGGCCGGTACGCGGCGGCCCCTCAGCCCCCAGCAGACCGACCCGTTCGCCCGCCCCCATCAGCAGGCCGGCAACCGCGAGGCACAGCAACATGGCACGATCCGCCTTGCTGGCGCCGGCGAATTGCGACCGATACGCCATGCCGGGCCCCATATCGCACCAGCACCAGAGGGTTTCGGCTGCTTCCCATTCTGTTTCGCGCACGAATAAATGGCTGCTTCGGGCGGATTGCCGCCAGTCGATCGCGCGGATCGCATCCCCCGGACCATAACGGCGAAATTGCCAGAATGCCTCCCCCAGCCCGACCCGGCGACGCCCATGTGCGCCGTGTGCACCTGTATTGGCGACCCGTTCCGCCTTCACCATCCAGGGCGGCAGAGCGGCGCATAACGCCTCAGCCTGTGCCCGCAGGCTGGCAATCCGCGCGGCCTGGGCAGATGCGGGCATCGCGCCTCAGCCTAACCGTTCGATCAGCCGGCCGATCACATCCATGACAGTAATGCCATCCGCACGGGCGGTGAAATTCAATGCCATGCGGTGGCGCAGAACCGGCCCCGCCAGCGCCGCCACATCGTCAAGCGAGGGACTGACTCGGCCTTCGAGCAGCGCCCGCGCCCGCACCGCCAATGCCAGCGCCTGCGAGGCGCGCGGCCCCGGCCCCCATGCGACATGCGCCCTGATATCGGGTGCCGCCGCCGCTTCGGGCCGCGCCGCGCGCACCAGATCCAGAATTCCGTCAAGCACCGATTCGCCGACCGGCAACTGGCGCACCAGATGCTGTGCGGCACGCAGATCGCCATCATTCATTATCTGCTTCGGGGTAACTTCCTGAATGCCGGTGGTAGCAAGCAGCATCCGGCGTTCCGCCTCGGCATCAGGATAATCGACGTCGATCTGCAATAAAAAGCGATCAAGCTGTGCCTCGGGCAGCGGATAGGTGCCCTCCTGCTCCAGTGGATTTTGCGTCGCCAGCACATGGAAAGGCTGCGGCAGATCGTAATGCTGCCCGGCCACGGTCACCTGATGTTCCTGCATCGCCTGTAACAATGCCGATTGCGTCCGCGGGCTGGCGCGGTTGATCTCATCGGCCATCAGAAGCTGGCAGAAGACAGGCCCGTGGATGAAGCGGAAGCTGCGCCGGCCGTCCTCGCTCTCTTCAAGCACTTCGGAACCCAGAATATCGGCGGGCATCAGATCAGGCGTGAACTGCACCCGCGCATCCTGCAGGCCGATCACCCCGCCAAGCGTCTCCACAAGCCGGGTCTTGGCAAGTCCGGGCACACCCACAAGCAGCGCATGACCGCCTGACAGCAATGTCACAAACGTCTGGTCGATCACCGCCTGCTGGCCGAAGATCACCTCCCCCACCGCATTGCGCGCAGCGATGATCTTTTCCCCCAGTTGATCGATCTGGGCGGTCAGTTGCATGGAATTCTGCGGGTTGGATTCACTGACATGTCGCATTTGGCGTACTATATCCTAGGCAGTGGCAGGCGCGATCAAAAAAACAACCGGCACGCTGCATGACCAAACTATCGCATCTGCTGCCCCGCAACGCATCAACTAACCGACGGAGCAAACGGAAAAGCGCATGGCAACCCCACCTGACAACCGGCTCAAATCCATCGAGCGGCAGATCTGGGCCCGCGACAAGCGCGCACCCGCGCCGGTCGAGAAATGGGAACCTGAATTCCGCGGCGATATCGATATGCGAATCGCCCGCGACGGCAGTTGGCATTATCAGGGCAGCCCCATCAACCGTATCGGCATGGTGCAGCTTTTCGCAACGGTGCTGCGCCGTGACCCGGACGGTAAATTCTATCTCGTCACGCCGGTCGAAAAGCTCGGCATTACTGTCGATGACGCCCCATTCGTCGCTGTCGAGATGCAGGTGGAGGGCGACGGAACGGCACAGCAATTGCGCTTTCGCACCAATCTTGATGATTGGGTCGATGCGGGCCCCGCGCACCCCCTGCGCATCGCCATTGACCCCGAGACGCAGGAGCCCTCACCTTACGTGCATGTCAGGGGAAACCTTGAAGCTTTGATCGCACGGCCTGTATTCTATGATCTTGTGGCATTATGCAGCGACCATGAGGAAGACGGGAAGACCCGCTTCGGCACCTGGAGCGGCGGGCAGTTTTTCGCTTTTTCCGATTCGGCTGATGTCAGGGGAGACATGTGATCCGATGCGCGATCTGATACGCGAGAAGCTGCGCGGTACCTTGCCGGTCGGGCCCGAGGACGGGGCAATGAACGGCGATTTCGCGCTTAATCCGGAAGATAATTTCTTTGCCGATATCGGCAGTTTCCGGCCTGCCGCAGTGCTTGTACCGATTATCACCCGTCCCGAAGAAATGACTGTGCTGCTGACCCGGCGGCCCGACTATATGAACAAGCATGCAGGCCAGATCGCCTTTCCCGGCGGCGGCATGGATGAAGCGGATAAGAGCCCGGTCGCCGCCGCCCTGCGCGAGGCGGAAGAAGAGGTGGGACTTGATCCCGCAACAGTTGAAATCGTCGGCAGGCTTGATCCTTATCGCACCGGCACGGGCTATCAGATCGTTCCGATCGTTGGATTTATCACCCCTGATTTCGAGCCGCAGCGATGCGAAATCGAGGTGGCGGAGATTTTCGAGGTGCCGTTTTCCTTTTTGATGGATCCTGTCAATCATCAACGGCATCAGGGGGAATGGCGCGGCAAGAAACGTGAATATTACGCCGTACCCTATGAAGATTACTATATTTGGGGAGCAACCGCCGGCATGCTTGTAAATCTGTCAAAAAGATTGGCCGACTGATGGCCCGGGTTTTTCTGATCGAGGCCTTTCTGTTTCTGCTGCCGCTGATTCTTTACGGCGGTTATCTGTATCTCATCAAACGCAAACAAGACCGTGACGGGGCACATTGGAAAAACGCCCCTTATCTGTGGCTTGTTCTGGGCGGGCTCGGTCTGATGGCGGCGGGTATGCTCGTCATGGCCTATCTGAGCGGCGAGGATCCGGCAGGCGCCTATGTGCCTGCGCATATGGAAAATGGCCGCATCGTGCCTGGCGAGGTGAAATAACGTGGCAGGCCCTGAAAATATCACCGGCGCAATGCTGCCCGAAAAGCTGCCGGCTGCGGGCTGGCTTGGCGAACCGGAGGTGGGGCAGGTGATGGATGCGCTGCTTGCCGGGCCCGGTGTCGAGGCGCGCTTTGTCGGCGGCTGTGTCCGCGATGTCATTCGCGGACGGCATCATTATGACGGCAAGCCCGATGTCGATGTCGCAACCACCGCGGAACCCCACGAAGTCATTGAACTGCTGACGCAAGCCGGCCTCAAGGCCGTGCCCACCGGTATCGATCACGGCACGATCACCGCTGTTGCCAATCACCGCCCGGTCGAGGTGACCACCTTGCGCTGCGATGTGGCGACCGACGGGCGGCGGGCCGATGTTGTCTATACCCGCGACTGGGTGGCGGATGCGGAACGGCGCGATCTGACAATGAATGCGATTTATGCCGAACGTGATGGCACGCTTTACGACCCGCTTGGCACCGGCATCGCCGACGCGGTCAACGGCACGGTCCGCTTCGTCGGCGATCCCGATACCCGGATCAGGGAAGATTATCTGCGTATTCTGCGGTTTTTCCGGTTTTTCGCCCATTGCGGCGCGGGCGAGATGGACCGGAACGGATTGGCCGCCTGCGCGCGTCATATCGATGGTATCGCACAGCTTTCCGCCGAACGGATCGCAACCGAGTTGCTGAAGCTTCTGGCAGCCGAAGACCCGATCCCGGCGCTGCGGCAGATGGCGGCAACCGGCGTATTGAATGCGGTATTGCCCGAGGCGCGCAATATCGACCGGCTGCAGACGTTATGCGCGATCGATGCGGATAATTTTTTCACGCCCGACCCGTTGCTCCGTCTCGGTGCCTTGCTGCCCGAGGATGCGGAACAGGCTGACGCGCTGGCCAGGCGGTTGCGCCTGTCGAATGCGCAGCGGACGCGGCTGAGCGCGATGCTGGGCGCGGATGAGCGGATCTTTTGCTACATGTCGGTGCGCGAAACCCGCCGGGCGGCCTATCGCCTGGGGCCTGCGGTGATGCGCGATGTGGCGATGCTGCGCTGGGCCGAAGATCCCAAACGCGATGGCAATATGGTGCAATGGCGCGCCCTGCTGCCGATGATCGAGTCCTGGCAACCGCCGAAACTGCCGCTGAGCGGCGAGCAGGTAAAGCTTGCCGGCGTGCCCGAAGGCCCCGAAATCGGCCGGGTGCTGGCGGAAGTCGAAGCCTGGTGGATCGATGCGGATTTCACCCAGGATGAATATGCGCTGATCGAACGGCTCAAGGCGGTTGTCCAGGCTACCGTGCTGTAGCGTTCGCCGGCCGGTTATTCCTGCGCACGCGGATGCGCGGCGCGATAAACCGCCCGCAATCGTGCGGTATCGACTTCGGTATAGCGCTGTGTGGTGGACAGGCTGGCATGACCAAGCAATTCCTGAATCGTGCGCAGATCGCCACCCGCCCCAAGCAGATGTGTCGCAAAGCTGTGCCGCAGCGCATGCGGCGTTGCACTGTCCGGCAAACCAAGTGCGCCACGCAACCGCGCCATGCCAAGCTGCACCATCCGCGGATTGAGCCGCTTGCCCCGCACCCCGACAAATAGCGGTCCATCGGATGTCGCTCTCCCATAAGGACAGAGCGCCAGATAAGCAGCGATCGCCTCGCGCACCACCGGCAGAACCGGCACCCGCCGCATCTTGCCGCCCTTGCCCACAATGTCGAGGCTGTCACGCAATGGCAGCACCGAACGATCGAGCCCGAGCGCCTCTGATATCCGCAGACCGCAGCCATAGATCAGCGTCAATACCGCGCAATCGCGCGCCGCGACCCAGGGCTGTTCGGGGAGCGTCCCCGCCTGCGCCACAGTGGCCAGCGCCGCATCGGGGGCAAGCGGTTTGGGCACCGCATGCGGCAGCTTGGGCCCGTGCAACATGGCAATCGCCATGTTTTCAGCTTGTCCCGTCTTGTGCAGGTAACGATAGAAACCACGCAACGCGGCAAGCCCGCGCGCCAGTGAGCTCGACCGGCTGCCGGTTGTACGCCGCTGCGCAAGCCAGGCCCTGAAATCACCGATTTTCGCTGTTTGCAGCGCGGTCAGCCCGACCGGGCCGCCCAGATGCTCCCCCAAAAAGGCAGCAAAGGCACCGACATCGCGGGCATAGGCGCGCACGGTATGATCGCTGAGACGCCGCACATCGCGCAATTCGCGGAACCAGCCTTGCCAGGCGGCGGCCGCATCGGGCGCAAAGGCCACGGGCGGCAAAGGCAGATCGAGGGCCGGCGGCTCTTTGACCGATCCGGGTTCCGCCGGCCGCGCCATCACCTTAATCCTTCACGATTTTCTGGCCGGTCTTTTCCCAATCCGCCAGAAACGCCGCAAGTCCCGCATCGGTCAGCGGGTGACGGATGAGCTGACGCAGCACATTCGGCGGAATGGTGCAGATATCTGCGCCAAGCCGCGCCGCATCGAGCAGATGCGTCACATGCCGCACCGAGGCGACGAGAATTTCGGTCTTGAACGCCGGATAGTGATCATAGACCTGCTTGATATCAGCAATCAGATCCATGCCGATCTGGCCGATATCGTCCAGCCGGCCGACGAAAGGCGAGACGAAGGCCGCGCCGGCCTTGGCCGCGAGAATTGCCTGATTGACCGAAAAACAAAGGGTGACATTGACCATCACCCCCTCGTCAGCCAGCCGGCGGCAGGCCTTGAGCCCGTCCCATGTGGTCGGCACCTTGATCGCGATATTATCGGCGACCGCACGCAGTTTCTCCGCCTCGCGCAACATGCCATCCGTGTCGGTGGCCGTTACCTCGGCACTGACCGGTCCCGGGACGAGATCGCAGATTTCCTGCAGCGCCTCGAAAAAATCGCGGCCCGCCTTGGCGACGAGCGAGGGGTTCGTGGTAACGCCATCGACCATACCCGTCGCCGCGAGATCGCGAATCTCGTCAAGATCCGCCGTATCGACAAAAAATTTCATCTCAATTCTATTCCTGAACGCTGTTCCGCCTGTTGCGCCCGCCGCATCATCAGGTGACAGAGCGCTTTGATTTACTTGTTCCCGGCTTGTTCGCACCGGCCAAGGCTGCGAGAGTGTAGCCCATGGATTCGCCCAATTCCACCGCCGCCGACACCCGCCTTACAACGCGTGCAAGCATCCTGCTGCCGCTGCCGTTGGCGGGCACCTATGATTATCTGGTCCCGGACGGGATGATTTTGCAGGCGGGCGATTATGTGGTGGTGCCGCTTGGCACGCGGGAGCGAATCGGTGTGGTTTGGGGACCCGGCGGCGACGCGCTGCCCGCCGCCCGGCTGAAAGCAATCCGCGACAAATGCGATGCGCCCCCCATGCCTGCGGATCTGCGCGCCTTCATCGACTGGGTGGCCGCCTATACGATACAGCCGCCAGGCGCGGTGCTGCGCATGGCGATGCGGGTGCCCGCAGCCCTCACCCCGCCCACCCCGGTCACCGCCTATCGCGCAAGCCATAACCTGCCTGCGCGGATGACAGCGGCGCGGCAACGGGTCCTTGATGTCGTGCAGGCCACCGAAGCGCCCCTGACAGCAGCGGAGATTGCCCGCAAGGCACAAGTCAGCAATGCCGTGGTCCGGGGACTTGCGGATAGCGGCGCATTGACGCGGGTGACGCGCCCGCGACATGCACCCGTGCCGCAACCCGCCCTTGATACAGAAACAGTCACCCTGTCGCCCGATCAACAAACAGCGGCCGACAGTTTGCGCGCAAGCATTGCCGAGGCGGCTTTTTCAGTCACCCTGCTTGAAGGGGTCACAGGGTCTGGCAAGACAGAAGTCTATTTCGATGCGATTGCAGAGACCCTGCGGCGCGGACAACAGGCGCTGATCCTGCTGCCCGAGATTGCGCTGACCGTTCAGTTTCTCAGCCGATTCGAAGCACGATTCGGTTGCCAGCCCGCAGCCTGGCATTCCGAGCTGTCGCCGCCCCGGCGGCAGCATATCTGGCGCGCGGTGGCCGAAGGCGAGGTGCGGGTGCTTGTCGGTGCGCGCTCGGCGCTGTTCCTGCCCTTTGCCGAATTGGGGCTGATCGTCGTGGATGAGGAACATGACCCCGCCTTCAAACAGGAGGAAGGGGTGATCTATCACGCCCGCGACATGGCGGTGGTGCGCGCCAGCCTGGGCGAATTTCCAATCGTGCTGGCGAGCGCGACCCCCTCGCTTGAGACCCGCGTCAATGTGGAAAGCGGCCGCTATCGCACGATCAGCCTGTCACGGCGGCATGGCGGGGCACAACTGCCCACAATCGAGGCGGTCGATATGCGCGCAGCCGCACTGCCTGCCGATCGCTGGCTGTCACCGCGGCTTGTGACCGCGATGCGCGATAGCCTTGCGCGCGGCGAACAGGTGCTGCTGTTCCTGAACCGGCGTGGCTATGCGCCGCTGACATTGTGCCGCGCCTGCGGGCACCGGCTCGCCTGCCCTCAATGCAGCGCCTGGCTTGTCGAACACCGGTTTCAGGGCCGTGTGCAGTGCCATCATTGCGGCTTTGAAACCGCAAAACCCGAGAGCTGCCCCGCCTGTGGCGAGGAAGACCGGCTGGTGCCCTGCGGCCCCGGCGTCGAAAGGCTGGCCGAGGAGGTGGCGCTGTTACTGCCCGACATCACCCCCGCCATCCTGTCGGGCGACAATCCGCGCGAACGCGGCCTGAGCAGCGTGCGCGATACGATCGATGCCTTCGGGCGCGGCGAGATTCCGCTGCTTATCGGCACCCAGATCATCGCCAAGGGGCATCATTTCCCCGGTCTGACGCTGGTCGGTGTGGTGGATGCGGATCTCGGCCTGGCGGGCGGCGATCTGCGCGCCGCGGAACGCACCTACCAGCTATTGCATCAGGTGTCCGGCCGCGCCGGGCGCGGCAACCAGGCGGGGCATGTCATCCTGCAAAGCTACATGCCTGAACATCCGGTGATGCAGGCATTGGTATCTGGCGATTCGGAACAATTTCTGACCGCAGAAACCGCGGCAAGGCGGGCAAGGCGGCTGCCGCCCTTCGGCCGGCTGGTCGCGCTTATTCTGTCGGGGCCCGATCTGGAGCAGTTGCGGCAATTCGCCACGACACTCGCCCGCACCGCGCCGCATGGGGACGGAATCAGCGTGCTTGGTCCGGCACCCGCACCGTTGGCGCTGTTGCGCGGACGGCACCGCTACCGCTTGCTGCTGATGGCGGACCGGCGGCAGGATATACAGCAAACGATCCGCCATTGGCTCGCCCGGCACAAGGTTCCGAACGCCGTGCGGCTGCATATCGATGTTGACCCTTACAGCTTTCTGTAAAGCCCGCATCCCGGCGCAAACAGGATTTCATGCATCGACCGCCAAAGGAAAATTTTGCGGTAATTGCCAAATTGTAGGGCCGGACGTGCTTGCGTGGCCGCGATCCGTATGTTACGACACGCCCGGCCTTGCGGGGGAGCGGTTGGGGCCGCACCTTTTTGGTTGCTCAGCGGCTCAATTTGGTTACCCAAAGGCTATAGTATTCAAGCTGTTAGCGTTTTCCGCCTGATGGCGGGCAAACGCCGCCCAACGAAAGTCGAGAGAATCTCACTTGGCGGATGATGGAATGACAATTGCCGGTGTATCCGGCCTGGCGGGTCGTTATGCCACTGCCCTGTTCGAACTTGCACGCGACGCGGGCGAGCTCGACACGATTGCAGGCGATCTGACGACACTAAAATCACTGATTGATGACAGTCAGGATCTGCGTCGCCTGGTGCGCAGCCCGGTTTTCTCACGCGAGGATCAGGGCAAGGCGATGGCCGCGATTCTGGAAAAGGCGAATGCGGCACAGCTGACGCAGCGCTTTATCGGACTGGTCGCCGCGAAACGGCGTTTGTTCGCGCTGCCTGGCATGATCGATGCCTATATGAGCCTGCTGGCGCAGCATCGGGGCGAAGTCACCGCACAGGTTGTCTCCGCACATGCGCTGGATGAGGGACAGATGACAGCACTGGCCGATGCGCTGAAAAATGCGGCGGGCCGCGATGTGCAGATCGAGACCCGTGTCGATAATGAAATTCTTGGCGGATTGATCGTCCGCATGGGGAGCCGGATGATCGACTCCTCCCTTCGCACAAAATTGACCAATTTACAGGTCGCCATGAAAGAGGTTGGCTGATGGACATCCAGGCCGCGGAAATCTCCGCGATCCTCAAACAGCAGATTCAGAATTTCGGCGAAGAAGCCGAGGTTTCGGAGATCGGACAAGTATTGAGCGTCGGCGATGGTATCGCCCGCGTTTACGGGCTGGACAAGGTCCGCGCCGGTGAAATGGTGGAGTTTTCGGACGGCACCAAGGGCATGGCGCTCAACCTTGAAACCGACAATGTCGGTGTCGTGATCTTCGGTAGCGACCGCAATATTCGCGAAGGCGACGTGGTCAAGCGGACCGGCGCCATCGTCGACGCGCCGGTAGGCAAGGGATTGCTTGGCCGCGTTGTTGACGGTCTGGGTAATCCGATCGACGGCAAGGGCCCGATCGAAGGTGCCGAGCGCCGCCGCGTCGAAGTCAAAGCGCCGGGCATCATCCCGCGCAAATCGGTGCATGAACCGATGCAGACCGGCCTGAAAGCCATCGACTCGCTGATCCCGGTTGGCCGTGGACAACGCGAGCTGATTATCGGCGACCGTCAGACCGGCAAGACCGCGATCGCGATCGATACGATCCTTAATCAGAAGTCGATCAATGCGACCGACGACGAATCGAAGAAGTTGTACTGCGTCTATGTCGCGGTGGGGCAGAAGCGCTCGACCGTTGCGCAGATCGTGAAGACGTTGGAAGAAGCCGGTGCGATGGAATATTCCATCGTGGTCGCGGCGACCGCATCGGACCCCGCGCCGCTGCAGTTCCTTGCACCCTATACCGGTTGCACCATGGGCGAATATTTCCGCGACAATGGTATGCATGCCCTGATCATTTATGATGATCTGTCCAAGCAGGCGGTCGCCTATCGGCAGATGTCGCTGTTGCTGCGTCGCCCGCCGGGACGCGAAGCCTATCCGGGTGACGTTTTCTACCTGCACAGCCGGCTACTCGAACGCGCAGCCAAGCTGAACGACGATAACGGGGCAGGCTCGCTGACCGCATTGCCGATCATCGAAACCCAGGCAAACGACGTGTCAGCCTATATTCC
>OBIC01000421.1_pt1 | contig 11640 bp, 11 predicted proteins | sample 1519831 | NCBI WGS metagenome assembly OBIC01 (sample SAMN03019805, study PRJEB22545) | beach sand metagenome | biome: beach; feature: sea beach; material: beach sand | place: USA: Municipal Pensacola Beach, FL | collected 2010-10-20 | depth 40-45 cm m | reverse complement strand
TTTTTTCAACCAATTGTATTTACCAGCAGCCAACCTGAGGGTCAACGTAAACCCGGAGATTGGGGAGGCGTGGTCTTGTTAGGCAATGCGCCGACTAATGTCGCCAATCCAACCATTGAAGGTGTTAGAGACCCCCGCATTATTACCAATTTTGGTGGAAATGACGTTTTCAGCAACTGTGGAGTACTCGAATATGTTCGTGTCGAGTTTGCGGGTTACGAAGCATTCGCCAATAACGAACTCAATGGTTTGACACTCGGTGGATGTGGGAAAAATACAATTATCCGCCATGTACAAGTCCACCGCTCACTGGATGATGGCATTGAAATGTTTGGTGGAACCGCTGACCTGAAAAATATTCTGATCACCGGCGCGGGTGACGACAGTTTAGACTGGGATATGGGCTGGACAGGACATGTACAGTTTTTGATTATTCAACAGCATAAAGACACAGGTGACAACGCTTTTGAAGGTGACAACCAGCAAAATAATGAAGACGCCAAACCGCGATCTGCGCCGAGTATTTATAATGCAACATTGATCAGTCATATAGATTCACCGGAAAAACATCGCGCGATGGTGATACGTCGAGGGTCAGGCGGCCAGTTTCATAACATGCTGATTACAGGTTTCTCAAACGAAGCGATCGATCTACGAGGCGACAATGTCGACCGTTTGATTGGCTCTGGTGAGCTTAATTTTTCCAATATTCTGTTATACAAAATAGGCTCTGCCGGCCTCTATTTTTCCCAAGAGGAAGGGGCCGATGACGACGACCAAGGTTTTTCTGAAGTCGATTATTTCTCAGACCCTGAGAGAAACACCATTTATGATGCCTCACCCGGGCTGCCTGTATTAGCCTTTTCAGAAACCCGGCCCAACTTCATTCCCGCCGCAAACTCTATTGCCACTGAACATGCCAGGAAGCCACCACAAGATGAATTCTGGGATGAAGGTGCCAATTATCTCGGAGCCATCCGCCCTGGTTCAGCGCAATCCTGGACGGACGGCTGGACGGCATTCCCGCCCAACTAAGAACCGGTATTTGCCGCAAAATAGACGGAAAATTCACTGATGACTCAGCATGTCAAAACGCATGCTGAGTACCCGCATATGTAAAAACTTCTTGAGTTTCAGGGTTGTAGGCAAAATCAACCCGTAGGTCTGTATTCACGAACGAAGCAATTTTCCAACGCAAGCCCACTCCCACGGTCATTTCCAAGTTTGTTAGTTTAAGAGTGTGCTTGGGATACACGTTACCAATGTCTGAAAACAAGACGCCTCGAATCCGCTGGTAGGCAGGTAAAGCATATAAGTATTCAATATTCGCCAGCACTTGTACGTTGCCTGTCTCTTCGTCGTCGTCTATTCCACGAATGCTACTGCTGTTACCAATTGAGTAACTATCATCACCGAATGCATTTCCGTTGGAATAGCCAAAACGGAGTTGATAGTTCAAGTTCACCAAGGCGGGTTGTTGGATAGGGCGATATTCTCGGTAGAAAATATCATAGCGGTGAAAATCAAATTCAGAACCAAACATGCCGTTCGCCCAAGTAAGTTCAATACCGTACTCTTTGCCTGTCCGGCGGTTAGGCTCAATGTGAACCTGATTGGAAATAAGCTTTAATTCGATACCTGCACTGCGACCATCTTCTCGTCTACCTAGTTCACCCGATTTAAGCTCTGTGCGTCGACGGTGGGTGAAATATCCGGTTTCCAAACGCCAGTTTTCATCAGGCCGCCATACGGTTACTTGCCGGGCAATCGCAAATGCGAATCGGTCGTTTTGTGTTTTTGCTTCACCGATCACCTCGCCATCTTCTTTTAAGTCTTCATTGGCCAATTCGTTACCAAAATCAATGCGAACACCATAAGGTGTTCCTGTGAATCGATTGGCTGAATATTTCAACTTAAAGACATCGGTTTTGTTGCCCTCGCCTTCATCTTCACGTTCCTGCTTGAAGACAAGTTGTAACTGTTGATTCAGGCCGAATAAATTGTCAAACCGTACAATACCTCCGGCACTGATGACACCATCGGCGCTGCGGTCAATGCGTGGAACCGGTAAAATGAACCACCGCTCGACCATTTTGAATGTTACGATAACCCCTTCGTCTGTCTCCTCAATCTCAGTCGTCACTTCTTTGAATAAACCCAAATCCATGATTGCCTGCCGAGACGACTCCACTTTATCGAGGTCATAGGGTTCACCCGGAGAAAACGTTAATTCCTCCAGGAGGACAGATGCTCTTGTGACATCATTGCCTGAGAACTCAACCGCAAGCACAGGCTGCTCAGCAAAGCTCTCAAGAGGTAAAGCGAGGATGACACACAGTGGAAAAAACAGATACCAACGCAGCACTACTAATGTGACCTTCTTCCTGTTAAAACGTGCACACCCAATTCCTTCCTTTGGTTAAATTAAATTAGCGTTTAATACCTAAAAACATGAAATAAATAAATTGCATAAGGCCTGTTTGAATCAGGCACAGAACAAAGTACTACCTGTCTTTATCACCGTGATTTTTTGTCTGCCTGCCGATTTATAACGTTGAGGATGCCTGAACCAACGGCGAATGACACTAGGATATCAATAAAAGTGTACTCTTTTATGGATATAAGGGCCCCGCGACGTCACCTTATACTCAACCCAAGGCCATTCTCGTTTCATATTGGTCTTTCCTAACAGGATCGCAATCAATCCGTACGGGGAGCTTGTAGGTTATTGAACCCGCTCATCTTTTGAGTCATGACGGACAGTCAATACAGTGAAAATCAACATTGTGTATGGCGGCATCTTAAAAATCGAGAGACTTTCGGGGTCCAAATCACTGGACCACCCACCGGTTTTTGCCGAAAATGTAATAACCCAGATCGGTCGGGTAGCTTTCAGTAACACAAATCCACTTGATTAACCTTAAGGAACTCATACCAATGATTGCACTACGTAAAATTTACGCATTTTTTATATGTCTGCTGTGTGCACTACCTTCGATTGTGGCGGCTCACCCTGGCCATGACCACGGTTCATCACAGAGTGTGCTGCTTCACACATTAACGTATCTATCTGTTGTAGTAGCCATTGGGGGCATTTCGTTTTTCATTTATAAAAAGCGCAACCGACAACACGGAGAGTAACAAGTACATGAAAGCCATGATTCACAATTTAGTTAAAATCTACGACACATTTGCAGACGTCAAACCAGCCGCGGCTCATTGTGATATCCCCTGCAAGATTTATGATCCATCCACAGCACAAATTGCGACGCTTAGTGTTATACGCTTTATGGACTTGATCGCCGAGTATGAGGGCAAATCATCCTTGACGCTTGCGGAACAAGCTCAATTAAGCCGTCTAACGAAGCAGAAGGAAGACCACGCTGAGATTGCCAAACACGAAATACGTGTCATTTGGGGTGATTACTTTAAACAACCCCAAATTGAGCAATTCCCAGATATTCATGACTTAGTGCACCGTATCATGTTGGCAGGGTCGGCCTGCAAACAAGGCATTGAACAGGATAAGGGTCTGCAGCTTTTGGCGCTGATCAACGAGTTTGCTGAAGCTTTTTGGGCGACGAAAAAAGTGGACACCTACACTGCAAAATGTCCCTATCCACCAAGTCAGGATGTGGTTTACCCCAAGCTGGGTTAATGAAACTAAAACTATTTAGGGTTAGCGGGGACAGTATGTCCCCGCAATTCGTTGAAAACGATTACGTTTTGGCTTTTTCACGCCGAAATCTGAGGCTAAAACCGGGCCAGGTCGTAGTCGTTAGTCATCCACTCTACGGCACAATCATCAAGCGCATTGCTCAGATCACAAACGACCATAAATTGAGATTGCGGGGCGACAATCAACAACAGAGTACATCAACAGAAGCGTTAGGTGAGATTATCCAAGAACAGGTAATCGGAAGAGTCGTTTGGCATATACCGAGCACATTTAGGAGTTGATTTCATCCATATTCCTACTTTTGTGAGCGTTAATTACTCATTCTGCCTCTCGGTCGTAACTGTCCGCTAAACCTCTCAAAGTAATGGCAAATCGCTGAAGGCCAGCATTCTCTGCGTCCTCGGCTTTATTTCGCCACTGGTTAGCGAGCTCTCTCCGGTTTCCCCGCTGGGTCCATTCGGTGTACACTGCGTGAATGGCATGTCCCTACCCTGAAACCGGCGCACATATCATCTGCTTCACGATCATTTAATGCGATCGCGACACCGTCTGGATCGGGCGGCGCGTGAATCAATACACCACCAATAATGATGAGTGCAACTTCCAAATGACCCGATATAGCTGGTCTTTTTTGGAACGGTAGATCAGTCGAATTACCTCACAAAAGAACTCGGAGTCATTGGCCAGTCTGCATTCAAGGAGTGGATGCGTTGCATCACTATGATGCTCGAACAGGAGAATAATCGGAGAGCATCACCCACAAAGCAGCTCGTTGATTGATGAAAAAAGCTGAAAGGCAGTCATTGGTTTTTGTAATGTGAACGGCCCTACTTTAGCTCCAGGGAAAAAGTGCTCCAGACAGGGCAATGATCAGAGGGTTTGCTCATTGAGCGAATCTCATAGTCAATGTCGCTATCATCTAAATGGGCGGTTAACGCTGCATTGGTGTAGATGTGGTCAATTCGCAAACCCCTTTTAGGTTCCCTTTCAAACCCCTTACTGCGGTAATCAAACCAACTGAAGCGGTCTGAAATATTGGGGTGTTTCTCCCGGTAAGTGTCATAGAGTCCCATGTCTGTCAATTGATCTATCCACTCCCGTTCCTCTGGTAAAAAGCTGGTTTTTCCCTCTCTCAACCAGCGTTTAGCATTGGCATCCCCTATACCTATATCATGATCCAATGGTGCAATATTATAATCACCAATCACGGCGAGGTATTTGTGTTCGCTGCAGCAGGACTTTATAAATGCAATTAAATCACGGTAGAACTTCATTTTGGCTGGAAATTTTACGGGGTGGTCCCGGCTTTCTCCCTGAGGGAAGTATCCATTTAAAACCCGCAATGTTTCTCCATTTGCCAGACTGAAGTCGGCTGTAATCATTCTTCGCTGATCATTTTCATCATCACTCGGATAGCCTTTGATCACAGCTGCAGGAGGCTGTTTTGACAGCATAGCAACGCCGTAGTGCGCTTTCTGGCCATGGAAGTACACGTGGTAACCCAATTCTTTAACCGCTTCAACAGGAAACAAGTCGTCCTGGACTTTTGTTTCCTGCAAGCCAATAACATCTGGCTGGTGTATTGAAATCAATGACTCAAGTTGATGTAGACGTGCGCGAATACTGTTGATATTGAAAGAGACAATTTTCATTGAAATTTTTTATCCCAAATGACTCTAAGGCTTTATAAATAAGTTGAAATATTCTTGGTATTGTAAGCGATTTGTATTGACACTAGCACCTCAACGAGATGCCAGGTGACGTGAGCAAGATATCGCGGGGTAAATTATATAGAAGCCCGCTTGCGGATGGCGTGAGGGAAAATTGTGATGGGAGGTTGATATTTAGAAACAGATAGACCCGGCATCGTTTTGTCTCTATGCCGACCACACCAAAGCATAATATCAGATGGACTTCCCAGACAAAACAAGTTCAAGGTCAGCAACGTCGTCACTAACTTCCTGAATAAAGTAGTGGTTTGTTAAGTCAACGCCTGCTTCTTTCAAGCACTGGATAACAGCATATTGCTGTATGTCCAGTTCACTTTCAAAAATACTGCGATTCAGCAGGATTGCGGCCGATGCAACAGCAGAATAATTGATCTTTTCAATTTTACGATCTAATTGATCACATTGTCTCACTGTTTCAATAAAGTCGGTTTCAAATTGCCAGCTGCCCAGAATCCATTCGCCTAAGGGACCTCTTAGATTGCGAATGGTATCATCCAGTTCCTCATCGCTGGCAAATAGCTCAGGATTTTCGTTTGAATAGACCAGTACTGGAATTTCTCCTATGTTGGCAAATAATCCATGGAGCAATGCCTTTTCCGGATCAAGCCCCGGTAACTTTCCCGCTATCGCATGGCTTAACGAAGAGGTTTGCACACTCTGTATATGCGCCTGTTGCATCTTTTCTTTGATGTAATCACTGTTTGTGTGGAATAAGTTAGATGCTGTAATCGCCATTGCCAGGTTGTATGTTGTAAACAGGCCCAAGCGGCTCACGGCTCCAGCAATGGTATTTACAGGTACGGCTCGGGCGTAGTAAGCACTATTCGCAACCTGAATGAGTTTTGCTGATACGGCCTGATCTTTTTGAATTTCTTCGGCTAAACGATTAATTGTCACACCTGCTGTATTCAATGCTCTTCTCATGCTGATGGCAACTTCTGGCAAAATAGGTAAAAAAACGTCTTCTGCCACAATTTCCTGATAAATTTTTTGACAGAAATCGTTGCTTGTTGTTTCTGTATTGTTGACTTCAGTCGCCATATTAATCCTCGATCAGCTGTGTTTTCATCAGTTCAATCAGCACATACCTTATATAGATGAGAATTTAAAAATTTTCAGCGGCTCTTGCTGATTTCAACTGGTAGCACTTGATATCAGGGACTGTGTCACTCATGTATAATTCTCCGGCGACGATTGATTCAACCTCAGGAGCCCAACCTATGAGCTACGAAAACATACTATTAGAACGCCACGGCAACGTAGGCCTTATTAAACTGAATCGCCCTCAAGCACTGAATGCGCTATCAAATGGCTTAATGGATGATTTAACTGCTGGGCTCAATGAGCTGGAGGGAGACGACAGCATTGGCGCAATCGTACTGACGGGCAGTGAAAAAGCCTTTGCAGCAGGCGCTGACATCAAAGAAATGCAAACAAAAGGCTATATGGATGTCTACAAAGAAAACTTCATTACAGCCAACTGGGAACGCGTTACAACCTGCCGGAAACCTGTGATTGCAGCCGTAGCAGGCTATGCTTTGGGCGGTGGCTGTGAGCTCGCCATGATGTGTGATTTTATACTCGCAGCCGACAACGCCAAATTTGGTCAACCCGAAATCACAATTGGCACGATTCCCGGTGCGGGTGGCACACAGCGTTTAACCCGAGCGATTGGTAAATCTAAAGCCATGGAAATGTGTTTAACCGGCCGGCAAATAGATGCTGAGGAAGCTGAGCGCAGTGGCTTGGTGGCTCGCATTGTGCCCGTAGCGGATCTGCTGCAAGAAGCCATCAAAACGGCTGAAAAAATTGCCTCTTTTTCGACGCCTGTTGTGATGATGGCAAAAGACTCTGTCAATGCCGCCTTTGAAACCTCATTGACCGAAGGTATTAAAGTTGAACGGCGAATTTTTCACGCCTCGTTTGCCACAAAAGATCAAAAAGAAGGGATGGCGGCTTTCGCAGAAAAACGGAAACCTAATTTCACCAACCAATAGCTCTCATTTTTGACGGGGATACACCGGCTCCCCCATCCCCGTCATGAAACTTTTCTAAATTGACTGGCTAATGCTTGAGTTGTCCCAACAATATCCTGCTCAGAAAAAATGGCGGAGATGACCGCTGCCATATCCACACCCGTGGCCAACACTTCCGATATATTTGTAGAGTTAATGCCACCAATGGCACAAATAGGTTGGGAAAATATTTGGCGAGCTTGTTGAAGCAAACTCACTGGTGCGATCACTGCATCGGGTTTAACACGTGAGGGATAAACGGCCCCCAAAGCAATATAATCCGCACCCGCTGCAAAGGCTTCTTCGGCCAGATCCAATTGGTTATAACAGGAAGCGCCAATCAACTTATCGGGAAGTGCGCGCCTTGCCTCGTTAACAGCCGCATCATCAGCACCAAGATGTACGCCGTCTGCGCCTGAGCCAGCCGCTAAAGCGATATCGTCATTGATGATCGATAAGGCGCTATATTTTCGGCAAAGTGAAACCAAGGTATTAGCCTGCATCTCCCGGCGCACTTTATCCTGCGTTTTATCCCGATATTGAATCAGCGACGCGCCACCGATCAACGTCTTTCGGATCGCATCTTCAAAACCACTCGGTTTCAGTAGCGCTGTATCCGCAATGGCATACAGCCCTGTTAGCCGAGTTGAGGTATCACGCACCGCCAGGAGACCAGTAATGGGTCATATCCTCAGCACTTTTACGAGCTTTCGGCATAATTGTCTCCTGCCGCCCCAGTGATATAAACCCAATGATTCGCTCATTTTTTGCGACATCAAATGCGGCTTTTATCTGATCGTCATCAACCTTTTTCCCCGACACTAATATCGAACCATAGCCCATCGAATAAGCTGCCAATTGCACTTGAAAGGCCGCAATGCCCGCAGTGATAAGTTGTTCATAATCCGGAACTTTTTCATTCTCCACTGTTTGAGCCACCACGACCAGTGTTACAGGTGGTCCAAGCGCTTTATCTCTTTGGCGGTCAATTTCTTTTTGTTCAACCGCCGGATCAATTCGTTCAGCGTGTTCTGCAAACAAGTCGGCCAATGTGCGACGGGCCTCTCCTTGCACCACGATAAACCGCCATGGTTTCAATCCACCGTGATCGGGAGCCGACATGGACGCTTGAAGCATCTGTTTGAGCTCAGCATCAGATGGACCGGGTTCTTTAAGCCGTTTCGACCCGGTTGAGACCCGGTTCATGAGCGCATCAAGTATTTCCATTAAGTATTCTCTCCTTTAAAGCAGGGCGGAAAAAGGCCAGTATTCAACGGTATCACCCGCTGATAATACAGAGTCCTCAGGAATCACTGCGAGACCATCGGCCCAGGCCACAGACGTCAAAACGCCGGACGACTGGTTGGGGTAATTAATCAGATAGTGTTTGCCATCGGCATCTGTTAAACATTGTACGCGCACAAACTCCTGCCGTTGCCCCTTATTTTTCCAGGCGAACCCAAGCGGCAATGGGTAGGTGGGTGAAGCAGTCTGCTTGGCGGATAACATTTTCAGAATATAAGGCCGAATAAAAACCGAAAATGTCACAAACAGTGCCACGGGATTGCCTGGTACGCCAAAAAAAGGCGTGCCCTTGACCGTCCCATAAGCCAGAGGTTTACCGGGTTTAATGGCAATTTTCCAGAGCAAAAGCGTCCCGAGTTTTTCTACAGCTGGTTTGACATGATCTTCTTCACCAACGGATACCCCGCCGCTACTGATGATTAAGTCAGCGGTCTGGCTGGCGCGATCAAGCAGATCCGTAATGGTGTCAACATCGTCAACCGCATGACCAAAGTCCAATACCTCACAGCCAGCGGCCTCCAGTAAAGCTTGGAGAGTGGGCCGGTTACTGTCGTAGATTGCCCCTTCTCCCAATACCTCTCCGGGTTGAACAAGCTCATCACCGGTCGAAAAAACAGCCACTTTGGGTCGTCGTACCACAGACAAAGTTTGTGTACCGACGGAAGCCGCCATTCCAATATGCTGTGGTTGGAGAAGGAGACCCTGCGAAAGCACTTCCTGCCCTTTTGTAACAGCCTCGCCGAGGCGGCGGATATTGTCACCGGGTTGCACGTTGACCGAAAAACGGATCAACTGATCTTCCCGCTGACATTGCTCTTGAATTACAACGGCATCAGCACCTTTCGGAATCGGTGCACCGGTAAAAATCCTCGCCGCTGTCCCAGGTACGAGCGGCTGGCCCACGTGACCCGCGGGAATATGCTGAGAAACCGGCAAACACGTTTCACTCTCAGGCACGAGGTCTTGGGTTGCAATGGCGTAGCCGTCCATGGCACTGTTATTCCACGGTGGAATGTTAACCGTCGAAGTCACCGGGGCGGCTAAAATGCGCTTGAGTGCCGAGGATAGATTGACTTCTTCATGAACTGTTAAAGGAGTCACTTGAGACAGCAAATAATTTAAGCTCACATCAATCGGATTGAGCCCACTGCCTGGTATCGTACATTCCGTGTTACTCGCCATTGCTGTTTTCCGCGTTATGCTTGCTCACTAAAATCAGATCCACTGAAACGCATGGATAAATCTATGGCTTGAATATGTTTCGTCAACGAGCCAATGGAGATGTAGTCGACACCTGTCTCTGCAATGTCAGCCAGTGTTTCCAGTGACACATTGCCCGAAGCCTCAAGTTCCACACGCCCAGCACTAAAAGCGGCCGCATCTTTTAACATCGCCAGATTGAAGTTATCCAGTAACACTCGGTCAACCGAAGCGTTGATCGCCTGATCCAATTCCTCCATTGATTCCACTTCAACTTCCAGTAGAAGGTCCGGGTTAATCGCACGTGCACGCGCAACCGCGGCGGCCATTCCTCCGGCTGCGATGATATGATTTTCTTTAATAAGAAAGGCATCAAAAAGACCGATGCGATGGTTATAACCGCCACCGCATTGAACCGCGTATTTTTGCGCCAGGCGCATACCTGGAATGGTTTTACGCGTGTCCAAAAGCTTAACGGAAGTATGAGCAACCGCGGCAACATAAGCCGCAACACGGGTTGCCGTTCCCGATAATGTTTGCAAAAAGTTCAGTGCCGTTCGCTCACCGGTTAACATAGCTCGCGCAGGTCCAGAAAGTTTGCACAATATTTGATCTGCCTGCACAACATCCCCATCGTCAGCAAACCACTGAATCGAAATGGTCTCATCCAGCTGGCGAAAGACCTCATTAAACCAGTCAACACCAGCCAAGATTGCAGTCTCACGTGTGATCACCTGTGCTTCTGAAAGTGCATTTTCTGCGATCAACATTGCTGTCACATCACCACTGCCGATATCCTCATACAGGGCTTTTTTTACTTCTTCATGGATATTTTCTTTAAAGTTACTCATTTACAAATCATCTTAATCAATACAAAAACGATCTATCTAAAACTGGAAGCCAACTTCATTTCAAGATAGATTTAACAATTAAAACGTGAACCATTAAAAATACAATCCAGAATAAAACTGGACATTGCTCGCTCGGGGATCATTATGAATAAACCAACTTTCCACAACGCATTTTGCGACGAACTCTCAATAGAATACCCTATTTTACTTGCTGGCATGGGAGTTGCCGGCCGTGCCACACCACCCAAATTGGTCGCTGCCGTCTCTGAGGCTGGCGGAGCGGGTATTATGGGATGTTCCGGCCTGAGTCCTGAAGAAACCCGTCGCCGCATCCATGAAGTGCGTTCTTTGACAGATAAGCCGTTTGGCATTGATTTACTTTTGCCGGCGAAAATATCCGCATCCGCCCCTACTCGACAAGGTGTCAGAGAGCAACTGATAAAAGACTACCCAGAACATGTTGCATTCGTAAAAGAGTTGATCAAAAAGTTTGACCTTCCGGAGGCTTATCCAGAGGACGACATCGTCGTTGATAATGAGTATGCCAAAACGGTGATTGAAGTTGTTCTTGACGAGAAAGTGCCGATTTTTGCCGCGGGTCTGGGTGATCCCAAGGTTATTGTCGAACCGGGGCACGCACAAGGTATGAAAGTCCTGGGACTCTCAGGCTCGGTACGCAATGCCATTCGGCAGTGCGAATCGGGTGTTGATGCCGTTATTGCACAAGGCAGCGAGGCCGGAGGTCATACCGGACGTGTTTCAACCTTCCCGTTAATTCCTCAGGTGGTCGACGAAATCAGCCCAACACCCGTGATTGCCGCCGGCGGTATTGCTGATGGCCAGAATGCGAAATTTACGAT
>OBIC01000419.1_pt1 | contig 11660 bp, 12 predicted proteins | sample 1519831 | NCBI WGS metagenome assembly OBIC01 (sample SAMN03019805, study PRJEB22545) | beach sand metagenome | biome: beach; feature: sea beach; material: beach sand | place: USA: Municipal Pensacola Beach, FL | collected 2010-10-20 | depth 40-45 cm m | reverse complement strand
CGGCTTCGCGCCGGACCTGTGTAGCCGTGACTGGAGTTCAGACGTGTGCTCTTCCGATCCCAGGTCCGGCGCGAAGCCGCCTGGCAAGCAGCTGAGCTGTTTCAGCAAGGCGGTGCCAATGGCCTCGCGGTGTCGGCTTGGAGCGATTACGTTCAGCGCCACCCTACGCCCGTTGCCGACCTCATCGAAGCGCGTGCTCAGCTTCTAGAGCTGTACGAAGCCGCGGGCGATGCTGCGGCGGTGCGGGCCCAGCGGCGGGCGATCATCCAAGCGGACCGCAACGCGGCGTCCGAGCGCAGCCGGCGCACCCAGTTGTTGGCTGCACAGGCTGCGCTCGGGCTGGCAGTGGAGCAGCAGGCGAATTTCGATGCGATTCGTCTGAGCGCGCCGTTTGAGCGCAGCCTTGCGCGCAAGCAGGTCGCAATGCGTGCAACCCTCGACGGGTTTGAGGCCGCCATCCGCTATGCCATTGCATCGGTCACCAGCGAAGCGACCTACCGCAGCGCCGAAGTCTACGCTGGATTCGCCTCGGCGATGATGGATTCCGAGCGGCCATCGCAGCTGGATGCCGATGCGTTGGAAGAATATGAGCTTCTGCTCGAAGAGCAGGCCTATCCATTTGAGGAGCGGGCCATCGCAATTCATACCCGCAACACCGAGTACACCCGGGACGGGTTGTACGACGACTGGGTTGCTGCCAGCTATCGAGACCTCGCGCGGATGATGCCTGCACGGTACGCCAAGGAGGAACGCGATGTCGCGGTTCATGCGTCGCTGCGCTGAGTGGGCGCTGCTGCTCGCCTGCCTATCCGGTTGTGCAAGCTTACAGTCCGGTTCGAGTGCACTCGAACCGGCTGGGGATGAGCAGCCTCCAGCTGAAGTGCTGAGCAGCCACCAAGATGCGCTGGCACACTTGGAGGCCGGGCGGTTTGGGGCGGCAGTGGAAGAGTGGCGCGCGCTGACCGTCTACGCCCCAGCGTACCCTGGTCCCTGGTTGAACCTCGTGCTGGCGCTGCAGCGCCAGCACGACTACGTTGCGGCGGAGAACGAGGCACGCAAGGGCTTGGAGTTTCATCCGGAATTCGCTGACCTGCAGCACCAGCTGGCGGTGGTATTGCGCCACCGGGGCCAGTTCACGGCCGCCAAAGCGGCGTATCAGGCGGCGCTTGCGATGGATCCGGGTTTCGCCCTGGCTCAGCGCAACCTCGGCGTGCTCTGCGACCTGTATCTCCATGACCTCGAGTGCGCCCAAGCAGCCTATGCTGAGTATCAACAGTTGTCTTCTGAACCCGATGCAGAGGTGAATCGATGGTTGGCCGATTTACAGCGGCGCCGTTCAGCGCGCTAGTCGTCGCCCTGGTTGTGGCGGGATCTGCCCGGGGCGAGGTCGCCACGGAGCGCGACCTGGGCATGGACGTGCGCGGTGACGCAAATGCCGAGAAAGTGATGGTGATTCTGCCGTGGCGCGAGGCGGCTCCTGTAGAACGCTACGCGGTACTCAAAAACCCGTTCACGCAAGTAAAAATTGGTGCACTCGACCCCAGCGAATTGCGCCTTGAACTACGCTTGCAGGACAACCTGGAAGTCAGCCAGCCCTAGAGACCCAAGTGACTCTGATCAGCATGGGCGAAGTTGGCAATCGACCCTGAGGAAGCGGAAATGACGATCATGGGTGCAGTCATTGCATTTTTTCAATCGGGCGGCGTGTTCATGTACCCCATCGTGGTGGTGCTGGCCCTCGGTATCGCCATCGCGTTGGAAAGGTATTGGTTCCTGAGCTTGGCGCAGTTGCGGAACCGCAAAGCCTGGAGTCAGGTCGTGCCGTTGTTGCGTGGCGGGAAGTACCAGGATGCCAAGCGCCTCGTTGATGAGTCGGGAGCTTCAGTCAGTACCGTGCTGCGCTATGGGTTGGCAAAGCTGAGTGCGGCACGCCGGCGAGATGACCTGCAGATGGCGATGGAAGAAGGGCTGATGGAAGTGATTCCGCGGCTGGAAAAGCGGACCCACTACCTCGCGACCCTGGCCAACATCGCGACACTGCTTGGCCTCCTTGGCACCATCATGGGGCTGATCCAGGCGTTCACTGCGGTTGCAACTGCGAACCCAGCAGACAAGGCCGACATGCTTTCGGCCAGCATTTCAGTGGCCATGAACACCACGGCGTTCGGCTTGATGGTGGGCATCCCACTGCTGCTGATCCACGCGGTGCTGCAAACGAAGAGTACCCAGCTGGTGGACAACATGGAGATGGTCCTGGTGAAGGTCGTTAACCTGATTGGTGATCAACGCCAGGCCGCATCCTGATGCGCCGACTTCAACGGCGTCGTCTCCGGCAGCAGGAAGTTGTAGAGCTCAACGTCACAGCCTTTATGAATCTCATGGTGGTGTTGGTTCCTTTCCTGCTCATGATGGCAGTGTTCTCGCGGATCACCATTCATGAACTGAGCGTTCCCAACGAGGCGGCGTCTGATGGCGTGGTCGAGGAGGAGCTTCAACTCGAAGTTGCTGTGCATGCCGACCGGTTGGTGTTGTCCGAACGTTCTGGTGGACATCTGGTCAGTCTGTCCCGCAACGAAAAGGGCCATGACTTGAGCGGGTTGCGTGACTGGTTGATCGACGTGAAAGCGCGCAATCCTGAGGTGGACCACGCGACCATTCTGGTTGCGGCGGACGTCCGCTATGAGGACCTCGTCCAGGTGATGGATCAGGTGCGACTCGACACCACCAGTGGTCCGTCTCCGGCCCAACCCCGCATGCTGTTTCCGGACATCGCGCTGGGTGATGCGCCACTCATCGGCATGGCGAGCCCCGGAGGTTAAACCGTGCGGCTGCACTCAACTCGCGCTTTGCGCATGGACCGGCACCACCGCAGACGCAAAACGGGTGGTGGCTTGAACCTGGTCGCGCTGATGGACATCTTCACGATTCTTGTTTTTTTTCTTTTGGTCAATTCATCCGACGTCCAGGAGGTTCCGGGAACCCGGGCCGTACAATTGCCCGAGTCGATGACACCCACCCTTGTCAGAGACACCATTACGGTGATGGTCACCAGTGAGCACATCCTTGTACAGGGTGATCCGGTGCTTTCCGTGCAAGCTGCGCAAGAAACGAAAGGGGAGGTGCTGCCGTTGTTGCGCACCGCACTGGAAGCACGCCTAAGCGCCCGCGCCGCCACAGCCAAGGCCCATGAAATTACTGTGCTTGGCGACCGCAGCCTGTCCTACTCGGTGCTGAAAAAAGTCATGGCAAGCGCTTCTGCAGCGGGGTTCAGTGAGCTGTCTTTGGCGGTGCGCCAGCGCGGCACCCAGGAGGCTTGAGGTGGAGGCAGCTTGGGACATTGCCTGGAACGGAGGCAACATTGATGAACGGCGTTTTCGCCGCATTCTGGTTGCTGTATCCGGTTTGTGCGTGTTGCTGTCGGTGGGAGTCGCGCTGAGTCCCACGCCCGCGGGCCTTCTGCTGGATTCGAGTATCCCAAAACGCACCACACGATTGATTCTCAAACCGCCACCACCTCCACCACCGCCGCTGGCTCCGGAGGTGAAAGCGCCAGAGCCTGTCCCTCCGGCGACGCCAGCGGTGCCTCAACCCGTGTCGCCAATTCCAACTCCGGTGCCACCTGTGGCGACCAAACCTGACAAAAAGGAGGCGCCGCAAGCCCGTAAGCCGACCGCTCGCGATCGAGCGGCCCAGGCAGGGTTGGTGGCACTACAGGACAACCTCGCCGATCTGCGCGCCCAATCAAGGGTCCCGGAAACTCGGGCGCAGCAAAGGGTCACAGAGGCAGACACAGGCTTTGGCCGCACGGAGCGGTCCCTCTTGACCTCAAACATCGCCTCGAGCAGTGGCGGTGTCGCGAACGCCGCGCTCAGCCGAGAAGCAGGCACAACCCAGTTGGCAGCCCGAGCGACGGAGGTGGTGAGCAGCGACCTTGGCGGCAACCCATCCAGGCCGGCGTCGACTAGGGGTTCAGCAACTGACGGGCGCAGCGATGCCGAGATTCAGCGGGTGTTCGACCGGAACAAGTCCCCGATCTATAACCTGTACAACCGCGCGCTGCGCACCGACCCCAGCCTGGCGGGCACTTTCGTGGTGCAACTCACCATCGCGCCGAGCGGAGATGTCGTTGAGATCGAACTGGTCAATACCGAGCTTGCTGACAGCGCATTGGTGAAGAAGCTCCTACTGCGCATCAAGCAATTCGACTTCGGTGCCAAAGCGGTTGCCGCGACCTCGGTGACCTACACCATGGACTTCTACCCAAGCTAGCCGGTCCAGAAATGGAAAAAAAATGGCGGAGTTACCGCCATTTCTCTCGACCACTGACCGAATAAAGGGTCACATATTGGGGTAGTTGGGTCCGCCGCCACCTTCAGGGACCACCCAGTTGATGTTTTGTGCGGGGTCCTTGATGTCGCAGGTCTTGCAGTGCACGCAGTTTTGCGCGTTGATTTGGAAGCGCGGCGCGCCGCCTTCCTCGACCACCTCATAGACCGCTGCAGGGCAGTATCGCTGGGCGGGTTCAGCGTACATGGGCAGGTTCTTTTCGATGGGGACCGACGGGTCTTTCAGCTGCAAGTGAACCGGCTGGTCTTCCTCGTGGTTGGTGTTGGAGAGGTACACAGATGACAGCCGGTCGAAGCTAATCACGCCATCGGGCTTGGGGTAATCGATTGGCTTGCTGTCTTTGGCCAGCTTTAGCGCCTCGTAATCCCGATCGGTGTTGTGCCAGGTAAAAGGCATTTTTCCGCCTGCAATGTTCTGGTCCACAAACACGAAAGCAGCGCCGAGGAAGGTACCCAGTTTGTGCAGGGCCGGTCCGTAGTTGCGGGTCTTGTGCAGTTCTTCGTGAAGCCAGGAAGCCTCGAACTTCTGCTGAATCTCGGTCAGGTTTTTGCCGCCTTCGTCCCCGGCAAAGAGGGCCTCGGCGACGGTTTCCGCTGCCAACATGCCTGACTTCATCGCAGTGTGAGAGCCTTTGATCTTTGCCGTGTTCAAGGTTCCAGCTTCGCAGCCTGCCAGCAATCCACCTGGAAAAGACATTTTTGGCAGGGACTGGATGCCACCCTTGTTCATGGCGCGTGCACCGTAGGTGACACGTTTTGCGCCCTCAAGATAGGTTTTGATCTTCGGGTGGTGCTTCCAGCGGTTAAATTCATCAAACGGGCTGAGGTAGGGGTTGGTGTAGTTCAGGGCCACAATGTAACCCAGGTACACTTGGTTGTTCTCCGCGTGGTAGAGAAAGCCCCCGCCTTCTGTGTGGTTGTCCATCGGCCAGCCGAGGGTGTGCACCACCAGGCCTTCTTCGTGTTTCTCGGGGTCGATTTCCCAGATTTCCTTGATGCCGATGCCGTAGTGGGGCGGGTCAGCATCCTTTGACAGGTCGAACTGTTGAATCAACTGCTTGCCGAGGTGGCCTCGGCAGCCTTCGGTAAAAATGGTGTACTTGGCCAGCAATTCGTAGCCGGGGGTGAACGATCCTTTTTGTTCGCCTTCCTTGCTGATGCCCATGTCGCCTGTGGCGATGCCGCGCACGCTGCCATCTTCGTTGTACAGCACCTCGGCGGCGGCAAACCCGGGAAAGACTTCGACGCCCAGGTTTTCGGCTTGCTCCGCCAGCCAGCGGCAGACGTTGCCGAGGCTCACAATGTAGTTGCCTTCATTGTGCATCGGCTTGGGAATGAAGGGGTTGGGCACCTTGACGGCGGACGTGGGGCTCAACATGTAGTGGAACACATCGCCCTTGACGGGGATGGTCACCGGCGCGCCCTGTTCTTTCCAGTTTGGGAACAGTTCGTCGAGTGCGGTGGGCTCGAAGACTGCGCCCGAGAGAATGTGGGCGCCGACTTCGGAGCCTTTCTCGACGAGGCAGACGCTCAGCTCTTGCCCCGCTTCTTGGGCGAGCTGCATCAGTCGGCAGGCCGCCGACAGGCCTGCTGGTCCGCCGCCAACGATGACGACGTCAAACTCCATTGATTCACGTTCCACAGGTGAAACCTCCACGGTTGAAGCGGTGCCGTTCGTGTTGATGCGGCGCTTGGGGTGCCCAGGCGGTCTCACACGGTCGGACGGCTCTTGTTATGGCGGTGCCTGGTGCCGCAACGCTCGACCTGTCCTCGACACCGCCCATTCCATCAAAAAGGTGCGAAATTATAAAGACCTGCGCTCGAAAGGCCAATCAGAGCCAGAGAAACCGGCGTTTTCGGTCGCTCGCCGCGGTTGACCTGATGCCCCCAAGCCGGCAAGATAACGCCGCTTTATCCGCGCTCGATGTCCCGGAAACCGGTGGTTCCCGGGGGTTTTTTTATACGCGACCAGCGATTCGATTCACTGTGGAAACGAGAAAATCATGAAGGTTATTGTCCCGGTCAAAAGAGTCGTGGATGCCAATGTGAAAGTCCGGGTGCGTCCGGACAACAGCGGTGTCGACCTCAACAATGTAAAGATGGCGATCAACCCATTCTGTGAGATTGCCGTTGAAGAAGCGGTGCGCCTCAAAGAGAAGGGCGTTGCAACCGAAGTGGTGGCAGTTTCCGTTGGCGCCACGAACTGCCAGGAACAACTTCGCACTGCGTTGGCGCTGGGCGCTGACCGGGCGATTTTGGTTGAAACCGACGAGGCGGTTCAGCCGCTGGACATCGCGAAGGTGCTCAAGGCCATTCAAGACAAAGAGCAAGCGGACCTTGTCATCTTCGGCAAGCAGTCCATCGACGACGACAATGGGCAAACCGGACAGATGTTCGCTGCCCTTGCCGGCATCGCCCAGGCCACCTATGCCGCCGAGCTGACCATCAGCGACGGCAAGGCCACTGTGAAGCGGGAAATCGACGGTGGGATCCAGACCATCGAGTTGAATCTGCCCGCGGCAGTGACTGCTGACCTCCGTTTGAATGAGCCGCGCTACGCTTCTTTGCCGAACATCATGAAGGCGAAGAAAAAGCCAATGGACAAAACCAGCCCAGCGGAACTTGGAGTCGAGATCAAGCCTCGGCTGAGCTTGGTGAAAGTCGAGCCGCCGGCTGAGCGTCAAGCTGGCGTCATCGTCGACAGCGTCGCCGAGTTGGTTGATAAATTGAAGAACGAAGCAAAGGTAATCCCGTCATGAGCGTGCTAGTCATTGCAGACCACGACAACAGCGAACTGCAGTCCGCGACCCTGAACACCGTCACGGCGGCCACCCAGATTGGTGGCGACGTCAGCGTTCTGGTTGCCGGCTCGGATTGTGGTGGCGTCGCTGAAGCCGCTGCCAAAATCGACGGGGTGAGCAAAGTCCTGGTGGCTGACAATGCTGCCTACGCCAACCAGCTGGCCGAAAACATGGCCCTGTTGATCGCAGAGGTTGGAAAGGACTACAGCCACATTCTTGCTGCGGCAACAACCAATGGAAAAAACTACAGCCCTCGGGTTGCAGCCCTATTGGACGTGGCCCAGATCTCTGAGATCACAGGCGTTGTGGATGCCGACACCTTTGTGCGCCCGATCTACGCCGGCAATGCCATGGCAACGGTGAAGTCGTCCGACTCGATCAAGGTCATCACTGTGCGGGGCACAGGCTTCGATGCGGCGGCGCAAGAAGGTGGTTCTGCCACGGTTGAGTCCCTGGACTCGGTGCACGACGCAGGCCTGAGTTCGTTTGTGGGCGCAGAACTGGTCAAGTCGGATCGTCCAGAGCTGACCAGCGCCAAGGTCGTTGTTTCTGGTGGTCGCGGAATGGGCAGCGGAGACAACTTCAAGCTGCTTGATGGCATTGCAGACAAGCTGAACGCTGCCATCGGTGCTTCGCGTGCTGCGGTGGACGCAGGCTTCGTTCCGAATGACATGCAGGTGGGGCAAACTGGCAAGATCGTCGCCCCGGACCTGTACATCGCAATCGGGATTTCCGGTGCCATTCAGCACCTTGCCGGCATGAAAGACAGCAAGGTGATCGTGGCCATCAACAAAGATGAGGAGGCCCCCATCTTTCAGGTGGCCGACTACGGCCTCGTCGCTGACCTGTTCGAAGCGGTTCCCGAGCTCGATCAAGCGTTGTAGGCCCACTCGGGTTGCGGTAAGAAACCCGGCTTCGGCCGGGTTTTTTGTATGTAGAACCCGGACATCGGTTATTGGTAGGAGTGTCGGATGACCCATCCCATCGCCATCATCGGTGGCACTGGCCTCGACCAGTACCAAGAGCTGGTCGTCGAGCGTCAAACCACGGTCGATACCCCATTTGGACCGCCATCGGCACCGGTCAAGCTTGGTCGCATCGAGGCGCAGCCACTGTTGTTTCTGCCCCGCCATGGGGTTGACCACAGCCTGCCTCCCCACGAGATCAACTACCGCGCCAACCTGCATGCGTTGCATGCGTTGGGCGCCAAGGCGGTGGTTGCCGTCAACGCAGTGGGCGCCATTCCACCTGCCATGGCACCTGGCATGGTCGTGGTGCCTCATGACCTCATCGACTACACCTGGGGGCGAGTCAGCAGCTTCTCAGCGCCGGGAGACGTGCGCCATGTCGACCTGACCCGGCCCTACGATGAGCGCCTGCGGGAGGCGCTGGTAGATGCCGCCGAAGCCGAGGGCGTGTCCTGCACCTCAGGTGGTGTGTATGCCTGCACTCCGGGTCCGCGCCTCGAGACGGCGGCTGAGATCAACCGGCTGGAACGCGATGGCTGCGATCTGGTCGGAATGACCGGCATGCCCGAGGCGGCGCTGGCGCGGGAACTGGGCTTGCCCTATGCCTCGGTGTGCCTGGTGGTCAATCCAGCCGCCGGGCGCGGTGCCGGGGAGATCACCATGGCCGAGATTGAAGTGGTGTTGGCCCAGGGGATGCTGGGGGTTCGCCGGCTGTTGGCGCGTTTTGCACGGGGAGCGGCGGCGCTGTGGTCGTGATCGGATGCGTTGGTGCACGCAACCAGAGGGGCAGCGTGCCGGCAGCCGGTGCTGGCGCTGTGTACTCTGGATCGACGGGCTCCACCAGGACCAGGAGCCCGAAACGCGGGTGGTCGAGGTAGTGGAGTTCGCCACTGCGCATCCTCCGGCTTTGACTCATGCTGGCGATCTCCACCACCGGGTCCGCGCCGAGCAAGTGCGCGATTTTCAACGGCGCGTCCCGTGGTGGCTGAAAGGGCAACGCACGGTAGCCCCGCAGAACGAAGTCGACAGGATTGTCGGGCGTGGGAAAGGCTGGCGCCAGCGTGGGCAGCTGGGGTGCGTTCCAGGTGAGCGCTGGCATGGCAGGACTTGCGTCCGAGGCGCGGCGCAGTGTCCAGAGTTGGGTCTGAATGTGCAGGTAGCGGTTCAGGCGCAGTCGCACCCAGCCGTGGATGGGCAGGTCGATGCCGGGTTCTCCGGCGACTTCGATCAGCACCGCTGAACCGGACTGGTTTTCCTCAAGGGCTTCACGCCAGGCCAAGACCGCAAGGGGGCGAAAGTCCCGTGAGTTGCGCAGTTGACGGTGCGCTTCAAGCATGCGGGGGGCGATTTGCGGCGTCGCCACGGCGACGCGCCGCCGCGGGGTCGAGGCCACCGCTTCGGGTGGCACCAAACGCGTCCAATCCTGGGGGATTTCGAGCGCGGTTCGGGGCCATGTCTCTGTCGCGTCTGGGTACAGGTGGCGAAACACCAGCAGATTGACCTGGTACCAGCGCGGCTCGGGTGGTTCCTCGGCCAGCGTGGGGGTGGTCAGCCACAGGGCCGCAAACAGCAGTCTTTTCGCCCAACGCTGGGGCTGGCGTGTTTCAGGCGGCATCGGAGTCGAGTTCTCGAAGTTGGAAGCGAGCCAGCAGGGCCTTGAGTGAATCGATGCGGTCTGACGGTTGCTCGCGCGGCGGATCCCAGTTGAATCGCAGCTCGTTGGCACTTTTCAACTGCATTTGGTCCGGCTGGGCTTGCACGAGCTGAACCAGGCTGAGCGGGTCGATGGCCGTGTCCGCGGCGAATTCCAGTACCCCACCACGCTCGCCCGCATCGATGCGGGCGATGCCGAGTGCTTCGGCTTTCAGTTTGAGGGCGGTGATCGCAAACAGCTGTTGGGTGTGCGTCGGCAGCAACCCGAAGCGATCAATCATTTCGACTTTCAGGTCGTCCAGTTCGGCGGCGGTCTTGGCGTTCGCGATCCGCTTGTAAAGCACCAGGCGGCTGTGCACGTCCGGGAGGTAATCGTCGGGGATCAATGCAGGAACGCGCAAGTTGAGGTCCACATGTGTCGGCAGGGGGTGCTCAAGGTCTGGCGTTTTTCCTTCCCGAATGGCTTTGACTGCGCGCTCGAGCATTTCCATGTACAGCGAGAAACCAATCTCGCTGATGTGGCCGCTTTGACCCTCACCGAGCAGGTCTCCGGCGCCCCGTATTTCCAGATCGTGGCTGGCCAGGGTAAAGCCGGCACCCAGGGTATCCGCCGCTTCCAGAGCGTCGAGGCGCTTGCGGGCGTCCGGAGTCATGGCCTTGGGCTCTGGAACCAACAGGTAGGCATAGGCCTGGTGGTGTGAGCGGCCCACCCGACCACGCAGCTGATGCAGCTGCGCAAGCCCCAGCCGGTCGGCTCTCTCGATCACCATGGTATTGGCGGTGGGAATGTCGATGCCGGTTTCGATAATTGTGGTGCAGACGAGCACGTTGAAGCGCTTGTGGTAGAACGCGCTCATGACCTGTTCCAGCTCGCGCTCGCGCATCTGGCCGTGGGCCACTCCGATGCGAGCCTGTGGAACGATCTCCTGCAGTTCCCGCGCGGCCTTGTCGATGGTTTTGACCTCATTGTGTAGGTAAAACACCTGCCCCCCGCGGTGCAACTCCCGGACGATGGCTTCGTGCACCAAGGCGTCGCTTTGGCGCCGCACGAAGGTTTTGATCGACAGGCGTTTGGCCGGCGGCGTTGCGATCACCGACAGGTCACGCATTCCTGACATTGCCATGTTCAGGGTGCGTGGGATGGGTGTTGCTGTGAGGGTGAGGATGTCCACCTCCGCACGCAGCGCCTTGAGGCGTTCCTTGTGGCGCACGCCGAACCGGTGCTCCTCGTCGATGATGACCAACCCGAGCTGGCCGAATGCAACGCCCTTCTGCAGCAACTTGTGCGTCCCGATGACGATGTCGACCTGGCCGCTCTTCAATCCAGTGAGGATTTGCTCTTGTTGGGCGGCGGTGCGGAACCGCGATAGGGATTCGATGCGCACCGGCCAGTCCGCAAACCGGTCGCGGAAGCTCTCGAAATGTTGCTCCGCGAGCAGCGTGGTGGGCACCAGAACGGCCACCTGCCGCTGGTTGCTGATTGCCATGAAGGCAGCCCGCATGGCCACCTCGGTTTTTCCGAACCCCACATCGCCGCAAATCAGCCGGTCCATGGGCGTGGGCGCACGCATGTCGGCAATCACCGCCTCGATGGCGCGTGCCTGGTCATCGGTTTCCTCAAAGGGAAAGTCGGCCGCGAACCGCTGGTAGTCGGCGGCGTCCAGCGCATGGGCATGGCCGGGACGGGCGGCGCGACGGGCATAGATGTCGAGCAGTTCTGCGGCCGCGTCGCGGACTTTTTCGGCCGCCTTGCGTTTGGCTTTGGCCCAGTGGTCGGTGCCAAGTTTGTTGAGCGGCACTTCGGCTTCCGCAGCGCCGCTGTAGCGGCTGATCAGGTGCAGGTTGGCGACGGGCACGATCGGAAGAGCACACGATCTCTCCCCCCCCCCCCC
>OBIC01000418.1_pt1 | contig 11731 bp, 24 predicted proteins | sample 1519831 | NCBI WGS metagenome assembly OBIC01 (sample SAMN03019805, study PRJEB22545) | beach sand metagenome | biome: beach; feature: sea beach; material: beach sand | place: USA: Municipal Pensacola Beach, FL | collected 2010-10-20 | depth 40-45 cm m | reverse complement strand
GTTGTAGTCCTGCATGGCTACTTGGTTGTCGTCCTGCATGGCTACTTTGTTGGAGTTCCCTTTATTTTTCAAACGAGATAGTTTTTCTCGAAAGAAACCAACACTTTTATCTACGTCAAAATTAAAACGAACTTTCATGTTTGAAGAAAACTCAAAAAGACCGAATAATCCCCACAAAGATATTCTGTCTTTGTTTTCAACCTTATCCAACAGGTTTTTATTGAAGTATTTATCTCTGTATAACTCTGGGAATGTAATGTCTTTTTCCTCCTTGAGGATTGTTTCAACATTCACATATTCAGTTTCTTTTATTTCAGCACCTTTTTTCTGTAGAGATTTTGTCCACGCATCGGCTAATTTTTTTGCTTGAATGTATGACATTCGCTCTATTTTTTTATTACATTGAGCAAGGTAGTCTAAAATATGTTCCACTTCTTCTGTTGGAACTTTGTTTTTTTCCAAATGATTTTTAAGTGTGCTGTCAGCCCACTTAGTTAGAAACTCATCTCCCCCTATGTGTTTTATGTATTCTATGTAATTCATACTTTATTTAATACTCCTCTCTCTCGCTATTTTTAATAATCTCTTTTGTTCAAGTTGAGAACATACTAACTTTTTAAGTGTTCTTGCTGTAGTTAAGTCCTCACGAACTTTACAAACAATCTCTATATCCTTTTTGTCTGGTTTGTATGTCATGGTTTATGTATCCATCTAAGACAGAGGGGGCGGGACTTTTAATCGAGGTTTGTTCCAGTACGGGCTGTTGCATTTTGCGCAGACTTTCGGTGGTTTCTCTGAGCGTGGTATCCAGTTATGAGAACAACGGGTGCAGGTTAGGGTTGGGAGTTTCATATTGTTTCCTTTATCTGGTAATGCTTCATACATTGCAGGCAACCATTTGTACTTCCGCACTTTGCGGGGCAAAAGGGAGCTACAACATAAATCTGTCCATCTGTGGTTGTGTATATCATAGTGTTTCTAAATAACTCTCAACCGTCCCGCCGTTGCATAGGTGGTCTATCATGGCGTGCATTTTCCATTGCCACTCTGGTATACCACTCATGTCAACAAGAGAATCAGCATCACTTTCCCAGTCGTATAATGCCCAAGTTGCATCACCAGCATTTCGCCTAAATCCTTTCCACCCCTCAGCACTTCCAACAGCCTTCCATACAGACGGGCGTAATACTGCATGGAGAACTTCAATAAAAGAGCGTTGTCCGTCTTTTTCAGCCCACACACCACAGCGACGATTGTCTACTGTGAGCGAGTGTTTTGAGTAGTCCACGCCTTGAAACGTAGCACCTCCCTCTATAGCTTTTTCTATGAATTGTTTGATGGTCATAGTTCTCCGAGCATACCAGTGCGAGCTTTTGTAATAGTTCCTTCATGTATAGCTTCTATTGTAGCCTCCATGTGAGCGTTCGCATTTAGACGTTTTTCTATTTCAGAAAATATATTTTCCATTTCAAGTTTTTTATCTTTAATAGCCAAATGATTTTGTCTCATTTTTTCTCTGGCAGATTTTATGTAATCTTTCTGATTTTGTGTAAGTTTTCCCATATCACCCCTTACACGGAGTACCTGCGTCTCCGTAATCTTTTAATACTCTTTTTAATTCTTCCACGTCGAGTCTTACTTCTTTACTTTCCAAACGATATTGTTCGATGTCCTCTACATAACTGAGACGTTTTTGGCGTTCGAGAAGTTTGCCGATGTGAACAAAAATCTGCGCCCAACTTCTTACACTAACCTTTTCTTCTGACTCGTAACCGAATGATTTATCTTTGTATGTAAAACCAAGAGCTTTACAAATATCTCTTCGTAATTCGACCTCCTGTAATCCTAGGCGTTCGTTGTCTGATTTAAGAAGAGTATTCTCTTTTTGTAGTTCTTCTTTTGTCATAACTACATACTATACCCATAACGATATACTGTCAACCCCGTTACCCACAGTTATTTTGTCTTGGGGGGTTAGAACATGGGGGTAGTTACTCCTGCTAGTCTTTCTTCTGATAATTTTACATATTCAGGATTCAGCTCAATTCCAATATAGTTTCTTCCGAGCTTTTTAGATACGACTCCCGTGGTTGCCGCACCAGAAAAGGGGTCAAGTACCAGTCCATCTTTTGGACACCCCGCTAGTACCATTGGCTCAATTAAAGTTTCAGGGAAGGTCGCAAAGTGCGCTTCCGCGTAGGGTTTGGTAGGAATTGTCCATACAGCTCTCCTATTACGCCCATTTGGGTTTGTCCCACCAACTACCAAACCATCTGCGTCGTCACCTCGTGAAGCAAAAGTGCCTTGCCCACGTTTATATCTAGCTCTCGGACTTCCTAAATTTTCATGGTTTTCTACATCGTATTTTCCAGCGTAAGGAGTATTTTTCTTGTATGGCTCTTTTGAGTTGTAACTTTTCCCCGCTCTCAGTGCTTGTCTGTAGCGAACATCTGAACCAAAATGTGAAGCGCACAAATGTAATATAATTTTTCTCATAGACATCAAATCAGTTTCTTAACCTTCTCCTTGTAATAATCCGAGAATTTCCAGCCCTCTGGTGTTGAAACCAAGAACCCCGTTACTTTCCTGCAAAATGCACACGTCTTTTTGTCATGATAACTTCGTACATGAAACTTCTCCTTACAGACTTGGCATTTCATATTCATATATTCCTTGTGCAATACTTCCAATGATTTTTCCAGTATCTCTCTCCTCGCATGACTCTTCTGGTCAATTCTCTCTGGTCTTCTCCCGACCATATATCACCTTTGAAATGATACTTTTCAGAAAACCACTTCCACGTTTTTGTCTTGTATTGCAGGAGTCCGATTGAGGGAGTGTACGGGTCGTTTGAATTGTAGGCATATTCTCGGTTTCGGGACTCGCAGTACGCAATTTTGTCTATAATTTTATTCTGTTGCTGTTCTTCTAGTGTGTAAGCATAGACAGTTTGGAGTGAGTAGTAGGTGTAAGTGTTTGGGACTAATAGCAACAAAAGAGCGAATATAAAGATAACCAACAACAGTGAGAAAAATATCTTAGTTTCTTTCCACATATTATCGTCTTACTTCAAAACCGTTTTCCTCCGCTTCTAAAGAACACCCGCAAAACTCGTCTGGTTCGCAATATGGTGAGCCGGTACAGTATTCGTAATCAAATATCTTTTTCTTTTTCATATTTTTTACGCTATAAAATAACCTGCTTCTATTGGGTCCGGTAGCGGTATATCCACCAACGCACATATCTTGTCTAAATACTCCCCAAACTCTACCTTGTCCAATTCTGTGGTGGATTTAGCAATCTGAATATCGTGTGTTTTCTTTTTTCCCTTTATGGTTACTTTTTTGAGGGGAAGTAGTTTTCTGAAAAAAAGATGTAAATCCTGCCTGTCATTTCCTGTTTCGTTTGCAATTACATCTAAATACACCCAGTAATACGAATTCTGTGAGAGAGTACGTTTACTTTTTCGTGGTGTTATGTCGTAGGTAGTACCTTCGTGGTTTTTAACGTGTTCAAGTAACCTCTGTTTTGTAAGGGGTGCAAAATACGGCTTTCCTTCCTGTGAAATGAAAGTGAACATAGTTATCTCTCTATAAATTCATCTCTAAGTCCCTTAATACTAATATCTTTAGGTTTATTTACAACGTAAACACCTCTCTCCTCGTCAAGATAACCATCTTCCCTTGGCACGGTCTCCCCCTCTAAAGCTCTTTTTTCTGAAATTGGGTATATAGAAACAATGAAAGACGGATTAACCACGCCTTTCTTCATTTTCACAAACGACTCTGAAAGATTCTCTACCAATTTTTTGTAATCAATCTGGTCGATGATTATCGGATCGCCTTTTGTTAATATTATTTGATAATAATTCATATCATTGTCCTCTTTTTACCCTGCTTTTTATCAGAAACCCTCTCAAACCATGTCCTCAACCTACGTTTAACCTCAAAAGTAGGTTGTTGTTCCCACCGCACTTTAGTTCCTGATTTATTAGGTTCAGTCCAGTAAAGTATGAACTTTCCAACTTCTCGGTCTACCACGTCAGTTGGTATTTTTTGCTTCAGTAGTTCTACCACTGACGTATAGTGTTCACCCCCTTCAAAGAAAGATCTTGCCACTTCAGAGGGAGAGGGGGCGATAGCCCCCCTATCTTTACTTACCTTTCCTTTCCTATCCTTACCTATCCTATCCTTACCTAAGGGCACGTTACGTGCACGTAAGGTAGACGCTTGATTTACAAACACATCTTCAAGCTGAAAATGTCCCTCTGGTACAGGGACTCCACGTCCATCATTGTTTTGGGTATATACCCCATTTGACCTTATAAATAAGGTTTTTTTAAGGTCTAGGTAGTTAGTTTCTTTGTAAATATCCTTCCTAATGTAGTTGTTTATTCTCCAGTGTTTTATTACACAAACACCGTCACTAAACGTGATTATAAACTTTTTTAATATCAGTAGTTTTAAGTCATCAGCACTTGCTCCAATTGTCCGCATTATCTTCTTTGGACTAGACACAAAACCATCATCATCAGCTCTTGAGTTGAGGTGAAAATACAAAAGTTGTGCTGATACAGACATATCCAAGAAAGCGTCTGTATCTATTATCTCTAAACTTATCATTCTTCTTCCCATAATATTTTACAAACCAAAAAGGTCTGACAACTTGCTAGAGGATACGTTGGCATCCATAGTTATCAGACCTTCGTGGTCAATAAAAATATTCAATTCCAACGTATTATCTAGCATACACATATAATATAAGATTAAAAAGTCAGGTCAAGAAATTTTATCATTATTTTGTGGATTAGATGTGGATTGTTTTTTAATCAATGATAATTAAACGGCTGTTTGATTTGAAACAAGGTGTCGGTTTCAGGCAGTTTCATTCGTTCTGGGGCAGTTTTGGGGCTTGTAGGGGCAATTTTGGGGCTTGTAACTACCTTATAAACGTAATCCTTTGAATTACCAGAAACACGATATTCTGTTTCAAACTCATACCCCTTTTTCTTGAGTTTACATATTATCGAACCCAGACGTGATATGTACCGCTCTAAACACCAATTCCTTGTTACTTCTCCGTACTCTTTTAATTGTTCTTCTACTATGTCTATTTGTTTCATATTTGTTTTATAATTTAATTATTCCTTTGGTTAGATATTTTTGTCTTTTTTTGGATGCGTAATATGTCTTGTTCTCTTTGTTCCCCCGCATAATCTCTTTGTTTTTTGTGAGGTTGGATAGGGCTTTCTTTACTGAAATGGGGGAATACTCCTCATCTCCTTTCGGAAAGCCCAGACCAATCAGCATATCCTCTGATAGCCACCCAAACTCATTATTTATGTACGCAAGTACCTGTTTTTCAAGAGTCAGTTTCACCAAAATAATGAGTAAGAATCTTTAATAATTTTTGCCTGTCTTCTATAGACTCATACGTTTCTGATGTAAGGGAGTTTGAATGACCCTTACAACTAGCGCCGTGTTCGTTGTATGGTTTGAACATATTTTTATATTATTTTAATTACTTGTTAGAACGATATGTCATCATCAGTAATCTCATCTTCAAACTCACTCTCAAGGCTATTATTTTGACTGTCTTTTTGACTGTCTGCTGAATTGTCTTCTAATCTGTCTTGTTCTTCCTTTGTCTTGGGTGTGTATGCTTGTGCGAACTTCGGTACAATCCTTTCCTTTGTGTAATCAACCAAGAACCTTCGTGTTTTTTTGTAGAAGATATCCCAATCATCTGTTTGATAGTCTTTTATATCTCCCTCTGGTGTTGGGAAACCATTTTGTGCTTCCCATTTATCATTTACTTTCTTATGGAAGAATGAAGTTATCTTTTTGTTGAAATTACCCGTGCCGTCTTGTTGTGTCAATTCAACCCCTGTAACCGGTTTATCTTCTCCGTCTGGTACGAATGAATATGGTCGTATCCTGACTTGCTCGAGAAAATTGACATTTGGTAGCTTCTTGAGTATGTCTTGCCCGTATCGGGTCCCAGTACCTACAGAAATTACAGGAAACTTGTCTGAGTCCTCTGAATCAAGTGTTATATTTACGTTTTGGAACTTCCTATTCCCACTCTCTCCTTCGTAGATATCCACTCCAACAATTCTTCCTCTGACGGCAGAGAATACCATTTCGTGTTTTACGCCTCTTTTTCCACCGACCTCCCATTCTCTAACTACTGCGCCTGATGTTCCCTCCGGTACACTCTGGCGTAGCGTTCCTTGTACGATTGATAAAAAGACCTTGTCGCTTTCGTTTTTTTCTAAAACTGACATATTATTTTGAATTATCTCTTTTATGTGTTGCTTTTGCTCTTTTAATAAGTTGTATATCGTCTTTCTGTGCTTTTGACATCTTGTGGTAGGTTTCCTCGTCTACTGGGCGACCTGCTACATAATTATACTTCCAAGCGTCAAAATCTGCTTGTGGTATTCCACCAAAACTGTCAATAACCTGTTGAAGAAAATTATCTACACTTTCCCTGCACATTTCTGCAAGCTCTTGGTGTGCCTGTTTTGGGTCTGATTCTGGGTCAATATGCTCTTTCATTGAACAGAAAGCGTCTGATGACTCATACTCATTTCCTCCGTACATAGCATGGTTTATTTTTCTTGAGTAGCTTGCGGTTACTTCGATTTTTTCCATATATGTTTTATTTCATTTTTAACGTTTTGTGATAGTCCAAAAACTTCAAGATAGACATTCCTTTCGTCTGCGTTTATTAGATGATTCAATTCTTCTGCTTGCTTTATTATCTTATCCATTATTTTCATCTTAGTATCCGTGTTTATATTCTCTTAATATGTCTGACTTATCTTCATCATCCCATTCTTCTTCAGTACGTTCCTTTGGGTCGGTACTTGGGTTAAAGACAAAGTCATCTTCTGGGTATGTGGTTTTCATATTGTTATATTCCTACAATCTTACTTATCACTGTTACAATAATCGCCGACCCTACTAATGCACCTGCTAGGAACGTGAGAACATAGCTCAAACACTTTCCTAGTGGGTATCGTCTGCGACGTTTGTACTCTCCGAAGTCTCCATCTATTTCGTCTAGGTCAAATATGACTGCGTGATTTTTTTTCATATTATTTGTTTTTTATAATTAACTCGCTGATCCAATCGCTCATATATCCATTCTTCTTTTTTGCAATTTTATAAGCGGTTTTTGTAATTCTCACCTGTACGGTTGGTTCTCTCATTTTTATTGTTTCTTTTTTTAATAATCATCGACCTGCATACAGTATATATCCTAGTATACTAGCTGTCAACTATGTAATTACAAAAAGATGTGGAAAACTTCACACACTCCCTATAAAGGAGGGGCAATACAGACACCAACATTCCCTGTTTTGTTTTGTCGAAAGTGATGTCTGTTTTTATCAGGATAAGGGTGGTCCCAGAAACCCAGAACGCCCTTTTGGGTTGCCCCTCCGTTGCAGAGAATCTGTGCGATTCAAATAGAATCTGTGCGATTTTACAACCTTTGTTCAATCATTTGTTCAATTCGCTCGTCTGCTCTCTGGTCAATACGAACCTTCAAATCTTCCGTGTATTCAAGTGTGTTGTGAGTGATTTTTACCACCCACAGTCCTGCTAGAAATGCTAGAAGCACAGTAAAGAAGATCAAAACACTTATCGTATACCAAAGATTTTTCAAATTCATTTAGTTCTTTCTAAAACCGAGAGGTGAAACATCTCCTCGTTTTGTGCGCTCACGAAGAACCCAAAGTCCGGTTACGATTGCGACCAGCGTTTGCACTGTAGTTGTAAGCTCATCACTTCCGATTGAAACCCCGATATGTGGCAATACCATTGAAAGCACGTTTACGATTATTGCCGTAAAAGTCGTTGAGTAATTTTTCATTTTTGTACAGATTAACTAATCTCCCATAAAGACCGACCAATGTATCTAATAGAGATATGTAGCGTTTAAGGAGACGACGCTTTTCTTCATCTTCTGTTTCACGCCTTAATCCCTTTAGATATTCTAACGTAATAAGTTTACCCGGACACGTTCTGTTTGGCTGAAGTAATCGGTGTAGGCTAAGCTCGGCATCTGGAAAGTCATCTAAAATTTCAAGAAATGTTTCCTTTTGTCTGTCATTGAAAGTCTGGGAATCTCCATCTAACGCAAAGCATATTGAATATGTATCGCACCTCTCAGGAACATCGCAATTGTGCCCTTTAATCGCACACGTTTCTTCTCCAAAATCTCGTATTTTACTTCGTGTCCCGTCTACATCTACGAACTCGTTATAGCATATATATAACCCTCGTTTAGATGGCATATTAAACTTCTCTTTGTGGTAACGATTCACTCCCAAAAATTGAGGGGTTATCCCTCGACGAACCGCTGTCTCATGTATGGCTATTTTCATTTTGTTGATGGTTTTAGGTCTAATTTGATGGCTGATTTTAGTATATCCCAAAAACTCTTTCTTTTCTCAATCTTGAACGCTTTAATTACTGTGTGTTCAAGGTCAATGGTTTTTAGTGCTTGGTCGTATGTATCAAAAACAGTATTCTCCTGTATTAAAGTCGTTGCGTGATTGTCCTTTACACCATCTGGTCTATAAAAGACACCATCTCTCTGATACCACGCCGGCACTGATACCAATAAAGGCGAAGATTGCAAGGCTTTTTTAATGTCTTTTTGCTTTACTGTCCAATAGGTTACTTTATATGTCTTTTTGAACCTTTTTGCTTTGTCTTTTATGTCCTTTGGAATGTCTCTAAAAAACTCCTCATAAGTGTCGGGGTAAGGATATTCTTCTTCACGACATACCCCCATTTTGCGAAGTGTATTGCATACCTTTCTTGGTGTGTTTCCGCCCTTTGTCTCTGATGCAACCGCAAGAAATCGGTCAGACAAGTTTATTTCTTCACCAAATTGCCGTCTAATTAAAATCTCAATACAATTTAACACTGTAAAAGACACACACGCATACGTCTCAAACCTGCTCGCTTGCATTTCCTTTTTTGGAAGATACGGAGTCCAATCACCTTTAGGGTTGAGTACAGAACCGCCGAGAAACTCGTAATCCTTGTCTGAAAAAACATCTTGTCTAAAGCCGTGGTCTATCATTTCTCCATCTTACCCCTGATATACGACACATCTTGTTCCATCTTTGAAAGGCGTTCGTTAAATTCTTTTGACCTCTCATCTTCCAAGTCCATGTGTTTCGTTACCCTGTCCGCAATACGTGTCATTTCGTCCTTTATTTCATCTTTTTGTGTGTTGTCTATACCTAATATATTTTTACGAAGAAATGGTACTGCAAGGATAGTGAGCAACCCGACAACTCCGATTGAATCCATCACCTCAAGTATTTGGTTTAATTCTGTTGTGATGAGTGTTTCCATAATCAAAAATTAAATATCCTACCTCTTGGGGGCGTTGCATCACTAACGGTTTTGCTCTCTTGAGTACCTATTGTCAAAAAACACTCAGAACAGATACCCATATTGTATAGCGTAACAAGGTCTTGGATGTGTGGCGGAATATCACTTGTCCAGGCATGACTTATTCTGCCCTTACCCTGAGATACAGTATCTCTTGAAGAATTAAAAAAAGATGATTGACTGTTATATGAGCCAAGTCCAGGCGGGTTTGCGTGGTTTGAAATTCCGGTAAACGAAGCTGATGTGTCCACAGTATCTTTCAATTCACCATTGACATACAATCGCATCTCTCCATTGTCATATACACCGGATACCATGTGCCATATACTTGCATCAGAGCTTGTTGCGTATGTATCAGTAGAAGATGCCTCAAAATAATTAGTTGAGTTTACCGCACCCATGACATACTCCGAAGTCTCAGCATCATATCCAAAAGCCAATCCGTTTCCATTCCCCCCTTCTTCCCATAGAGTGCCGAGTCTGTCATTATCTCCTGCCGGTGCAACCCAAAATGAATACGCTCTTGTAGTAAAACTTCCGGTAAATCGTGAACTGTCCATTTTGATAAAATCACTTGAACCACCGTCAAACTCCAATCCTGAACCAAGGTTAGTAGCCAAAAGAGAGTCCGATGTCGTAAGACCGCCAAAATCATTATCAGCATGGTCTGTCCCAACCCAGTCCCGAAACTGCTCTGATGCTTCATCTACGCTTTCATGTAGTGTCCATACGTTATATTCTGAGAGTCCTGAGCCATAGACGCTCGCTTTGTCACTTTGGTCTGATGCACCACTCAAACCAACAAACATCAGCGCTTTATTTTGCCCTCCTGTTGGAGAAGTTGATGCGATATCAAAATGTTCAAAGTGGACGGCGACATCTCCTGTTGTTGATGCGTATGACTCCACCTTAAAGTCAATCACCGTACCCTCGTCACTCTGGCAATCAGTTCCGTCAGTGATAATAAGGTCAAGCGGTGTGGATGTCGGCTGTTGTGGATTGTCGAGTGTTTTTATAACTCCGCCGTGGTCAGTATGCGCCAGCTCGCTGTTTGTTGTTGTCGCAACAATAGGAAACCCCGCCGTTGTCGTCGTACCTACGCCACCTGATGTACCTCCTGCTGTTAAGGTTATCGGATAGCAATAGTCAAATCCATTGTCAAACGTGATACCAAAAGCTGTCGTTGGTGTTATCAGTATAAATATAGGCAGTATCCATTTCATTTTACCGTTCATTTAACTTGACCGAACTCATTTCCTCTAAACTCAATAAAAAACTCTCCTGTGGAATCTCCTTGTTTCAATAGAGGTGGGACATCAAGTGTTACTTTGTAATACTTCCACGACTTGCCACCTATCGTTATGGGTGCGTGTCGGTTATGTGAAAAACCTGTTTCTTTTTGTGTTACTTTCCGTGAGGCGGTTTGTTTTATTTCTTTCTTTTGGTATTCATCTACAGTGTAGTTAATGACGTTTGTGTCTATAACAGTATCGTTTTTATCAAACACATATTCAATCCTCTGTTTTGGTACATCAAAGACTACTTCTTCAAGAGAAGTGAACTTGACCTCTTTATCTCCAAAAAGGACAACCAAATCTCCAGTCTGGGTTATAGATGTCGTATTCTCAATACAGATATGAAAACGTAACCTCGAACCGTTTATATGGCTCGCATCTGTCCATATCTTAATCTTCTCATTTGTGTCTGAGTCGGTATAGAAACAATCAATCTGTTTGTCTTGTACTGTAATTTGTCGTGGGTTTGAACTATCAAAGACAATAGGCGCAGCAAAAGCCACGGGGATAAACAATCCTATCAGCCACGCCCACCATTTTTTAATCGGTATATTGAACACGGAGAGTTAAATTAAGGTCGTCTGGGTCGCCAGACCCGCTTCCAACCGCTATGTAGTAGCATGTCCCTGCCGAAAACGTGTCAGAGACAGAAGTTGAGCCGTTTGTTGTCGTTATAATCGCACCAGACGTTGATGCGGTTCCATCACCAAATTGCGCCGTTAGATTCGTTCCTGTCTGTATTCTTCCCCTTATTCCTGTTACATTTCCACTTCTATCTGGGCAGTATTCAAGCGTTGATGTCGCTGAAGATGCGTAAATTGAACTTCCTACAGCCGGAGTAGTTGAAGACCATCCCGCAAAACTCCATGTATCATCTTCTGTCAAACAGTTTCCGTTTATTGAGAAACAACCACCAGAAAGGTCAAGACCGTTTGCGAAGGTGGAGGTGGCTGATGTGGAGGTAACCGCCAAGTATCCGGTAGTCGTTGCATTTCCTGAGTCATCTATGGTGAAGAG
>OBIC01000416.1_pt1 | contig 11792 bp, 10 predicted proteins | sample 1519831 | NCBI WGS metagenome assembly OBIC01 (sample SAMN03019805, study PRJEB22545) | beach sand metagenome | biome: beach; feature: sea beach; material: beach sand | place: USA: Municipal Pensacola Beach, FL | collected 2010-10-20 | depth 40-45 cm m | reverse complement strand
GATGCGGGCTGGATGCCGCATTACATGTACCGCATGGACCATGCGGCAAAATTCAATGTGGAAGGCGGTATTATTCCTGGCCTCACCAAACTGCCGAGCGAATATCTCAAATCCAATGTCTGGATGACGTTCCAGGATGACTGGACCGCCTTCAAGACAGCGGATCTGATGAATTACAAGCAGCTGATCTGGGCCAATGATTTTCCGCATACGGATTCGACCTGGCCGCATTCGCAGGAACTGCTTGCGGAACATACAACCGAACTGAGCGAGGAACAGTGCCAGGCCATCATGCGCGATAATGTGGCGGGTATCTTCAACCTGCCGGCGGGCAACAAACCCTGGCGGATGGAGAAGATGGCGGCGGAATAAACCCCACCTCTTAATCCGCTATGCGAAATCGAAAAGGGCCCGGATGTTTCCGGGCCCTTTTTGTGTGCCGATCGTTGGAGTTGTCTGCCGCTACCGCGCGGGCCGCGCCGCTGCCTGCAGGGCCGCTTATCGGTTGGATATGTCGATGACCCCGTTGCGGGCAACATAATCGGCCCAATCGGCTTTCAGTTCGTCAAGTTTCGCGGGGTTGCTGTCGGCGAGATCGCGGGTTTCGGCCGGGTCGGTTGCGATATTGAAAAGCTCCCACCCGCCGGGCGTGCCGTCGAACCGGTTCACCCATAGAAGCTTCCAGTCCCCCTTGCGGATCGCGCGGCTGCCAAACAGCTCCCATCCGATATAGTCATCATGTACAGGCCCTGCCGCGCCGCCGAAATAGGCTGCCATTGACTGCCCCTGAACGGGCGCGGGATTAATGCCATCAATTTCTTCGGGCAGTGTGATCCCGGCCATCGCATAGAGCGTTGGCGCGATATCCATGATATGGGCGACCGTACCGGCATCGGTTTCGCCGCGGCGGGTGATGCCGGGCCCCGCCGCAATAAAGGGCGAGCGGATACCCCCTTCGGCGGTAAAAAACTTCAGCAGGCGGAAGGGGGCCATGCTCGCATGCGCCCAGCCCGCGCCCACTGAAATACGTGAGCCTTTTTTGCCCCAATTCTCGCGATTATTGTCAAAGTTTTCGGGCAGCCAATCGGGCATCGTGCGGGGATAGCGTTCATACTGATTGCCGTTCGCACCATTATCGGAAAAGAAGATAATGACCGTATTGTCGTATAGTCCGCGTTCCTTCAAGGCATTGACGACCCGCCCGATCTGATGATCCATATTGGCGACCATCCCGGCATAGATTTCCATCTTGTGCGCGGCGTCTGTTTGCGCGGCGTGTGGCAGTTCGTCCCAAGGCTGAACATGGGGGAGGCGCGCGGCGGGCGCGACATCGGGCGGCAGCAATCCTTGCGCGGTTACCGCGTCGATCCGGCGCTCGCGCAGCGCGTCATAACCCTCATCATACCAGCCTTTGAATTTGGCCGACCATTCAGGCGGCGAATGCAGCGGGTCATGCGGCGCGGTAAAGGCCAGATAGGCAAAGAAGGGGGCATCGTCGGGATGCGTGTCCAGATAGCCGATCAGCTTGTCCGCATAATCGCGCGATGAATAAAAATCATCGGGCAGCGGCACCTCCGCGCCGTCCTCCACATAGCTAACGAGATAGTCAAGCCCCTCACTTGGCGGAAACAGTGGCAGGCGGCTGTCATAATGGCTGGCCCCTGCCTGCAGCAGGGCAAAGCTGCGGTCAAAACCCTTGTCGACGGGCCAGTGCCCACGCTTTTCACCCAGATGCCATTTGCCCGACATATAGGTGCGGTAGCCATTGCGCCGCAAAATGTCGGGCAGGGAATAAACACTGTCGAGCAGATACCCCTCATAGCCGGGCTGGTTCTGCAGATCGGGATAGCGGTCAAGCACCTCGCGCATCGTGCCGATCCCCGCCTTGTGATTATCGACACCCGAGAACAGCATCGCCCGCGCGGGCGAGCAGGTCGGCGCGGTATAGAAGCTGCCCATCCGCAGCCCTTCTTCGGCAAGCGTTTGCAGCGCCGGGGTCGGAATTTCCCCGCCAAACGGGGTGAAATCGGAATAGCCCAGATCATCCGCGACGATCAGCAGGAAATTCGGCCGCGACCCGGTTGTCCCGGTCTGTGCCGCCGATGCCGATCCCGGCCACAGGACTAAAATGGCGAGCGTAAGCAAGAGCTTCCGCAGCGCCTGACTGCGTTGAATGATCATGCCTCTCTCCTTGTTGTTATTATTCAGCGAGGCGGGTGGGGTGAAGGCCGGGGGTTATTTCTTGATGCCAACCCCCGGCACATCGCCCTCATGCGCGCGATAGATCACATAGGTCTTGATCTTTTCGGCCTCCTCGGCCGAGACCCATTTGTCAAACGATGCCATGCCGCGATCCTTCAGCATGCCGCCGCGTACGATTTCCTGCCAGTTATCAAAGATTTCGGGCTGCGAATGGCGCAGGTCGGGGATCATGCCGCCACCGACGGCGGCAAAGCCGTGGCAGGTTCCGCAATTGCGGTGGAACAGATCCTCGCCCGCCGCCACGTCTTCCATCGTGCCCTCAAAGGCAGGCGGTGTCGGCAGTTCGGCTTCCGCCGTTTTCGGGGGGAGCGTGCCGGTTGCGCCAACCTTGAAGGTCAGCAGCCGGCCGACATGCGTAACGCCTGCGGCCTTTGCGGCGCGGCCATAGATCGTGCCGACCCCGCCCCAGCCGGCCAGCACGCTGACATATTGCTGCCCGTCGACAAGATAGGTAACCGGCGAGCCGACGACGCCGGTTTGCGCCGGCGCATTCCACAGCTCTTCCCCGGTATCAGCGCGGAATGCGCGGAAGAAGCCATCGCCGGTGCCTTGAAAGACAAGGTTACCCGCGGTCGATAACAGCCCGCTGTTCCAGTGGCCCCAATGTTCGACTTTCCAGCGCGCCTTGCCGCGCACCGGGTCCCAGGCAATCAGCCGCCCCTTCAGGTCACCGGGTGCTGCGTCGCGGGTCAGATGCAGGGCGGACGCGGTGTTCCAGAAGCCCGGGCGGTAGACGAAATCATCTTCGGGCCCGTAAAGCCCGGGAAATTCCATCGCCGGAATATAGACAAGCCCTGTCTGCGGCGAATAGCTCATTGGCGGCCAGTTATGCCCGCCAGCGGGGGAGGGATAGACGATCTTGTTTTCGGTCGAATAGTCCCCGGCACCGGTTTCCACCGGCCGGCCGGTTGACAGATCCACATGGCTTGCCCAGTTCGCCAGCACATATTTATCGGCCGACAGCAATTCGCCCGTCGCACGGTCGAGAATATAGAAAAAGCCGTTCTTTGGCGCTTGCATCAGGACTTTGCGGGATTCCCCGAAAAGTTCAAGATCGGCCAGAATCATATGTTGGGTCGCGGTATAGTCCCAATTATCGCCTGGTGTCGTCTGATAGTGCCAGACAAGCCGCCCGGTATCGGGCCGCAGTGCCAGGATCGATGACAGGAACAGATTGTCGCCGCCGCCGGGGGATCGGTGATGCCGGCTCCAGGGAGAGCCGTTACCCACCCCGACATAGAGCAGATCGAGTTCAGGGTCATAGGCCATCGAATCCCATACGGTGCCGCCGCCGCCGATCTTCCACCATTCGCCGCCGCTCCAGGTCTTGGCGGCGGCTTCAAGTTCGGGATTCTCGAATGGCTGTGACGGATCACCGGGCACCGTATAGAAACGCCAGGCCAGCTCGCCTGTCTTGGCGTCATAGGCGCTGACATAGCCGCGCACCCCCAATTCGGCCCCGCCATTGCCGATCAGGACCTTGCCTTTCACCACGCGCGGCGCGCCGGTGATGGTGTAGGGCCGACTGCGGTCGATGGTATTGACGTCCCAGACTTGCTCGCCCGTCTTTGCATCCAGCGCGACAAGCCGTCCGTCAATGGTGCCGACATAGACCCGGCCGTCCCAGACGGCGACGCCGCGATTGACCACATCGCAGCAGGCCTTCTGCCCCCATTCCTTGGGCACTTCGGGATCGTAGAACCAGATTTCCTCGCCGCTGCGCGCATCGACCGCCCAGACGACGCTCCATGGACCGGAAAAGAACATGATCCCATCGACGACGATGGGGGTTGCCTCGATGCCCCGGTCGGTACCCAGGTCGAGATGCCAGGCAAGGCCCAGCTGTTTCACATTATCGGCGTTGATGCTGTCGAGTGGGGAAAAGCGCTGCTCGGAATAGGTGCGGCCATGGGCAAGCCAGTTACCGGGTTCAGTTTCCGCGGCAATGATCCGGGCTCCGTCGATGGCGGCCGCCTTGCCGATCTGTTCGGCTGTCGCCGCCTGCGCATATCCGTGCAGCATCAGCCCACATGCAACTACGCCGCCAAGCAGCTTGCCGATTGCCCGCATCATTCCCTCTCCGCTTGATTTTTATTTGCTCCAAACTATCCGCCCCTGCCTTCGGGCGCAACGGGGCATTGCTGTGCTATCCGCGCCGCTCAATCACCGGCGATCGAGGGGACGGTGGCCTGATCCGGTTCGGCGGGGCTCGCACGGCGGCCTTTCTGCGTGGCAGGGACAGCTATCACCAGGGTCAGTAGGCCGCAGCCGCAGATAATGAGGGTGAGCGGCAGTTGCGTGCCGTCGAAGCTGCGCCCGACCAGCGCGCCGACAAGTGCGGCGCAACTCATCTGCACGAAACCGAACAAAGAGGACGCTGCCCCCGCCATATGCGGAAACGGGGTCAGCGCGCCGGCAATCGATTGCGGCAGCACCATGCCCACCGATGCCATGAAAAAGATATGCGGTCCCACCACCGCCATCGGCCGGTCCACGCCACCGAGTGCGAGCCCCACCATGACAATGCCTGAGGCAGCCGCAAGCAGTGCGCCAAACCATACCATCCGGGCAAGCCCGACGCGCATGGTCAGCCGCGTTGCTATCTGGGTGCCCGCGACATAACCAAGGCAGACGAGCGCGAAATAGAGCCCGAAATTTTCCGCCGCGACCCCGAACACCCCCTGCAGCACGAAGGAGGAGCCTGAAATAAAGGCGAATAATCCCGCAAAGCTGAAACAGCCGCACGCCATATAGCCAAGATAGATCCGGTCCCGCAGCAGGCTGCGGAAATTCTTCGCCAGATGCAGTGGCTGCAACGCCTCCGGGTCCGGGCTGTGCAGGGATTCGGCGATCTTCAGAACAAGTGCGGCGATGGCCACGATACCGATCAATCCGACAAACAGGAAGGAAGCATGCCACCCCCACCAGATTTCAAGGTATCCGCCGATGATCGGGGCGATGGCCGGCACAAGCCCCATAACCGATCCCATCGCTGACAGCATCCGCGCCGCCTTGTCACCGCCATGCAGATCGCGCGCGATCGCGCGGGCAAGCACCGGTCCCGCGCTGGCGCCCACTGCCTGAAAAAAACGCAGTCCGATCAGCATCTCGACCGACTGGGCGATGGTGCAGGCAAAACTTGCGGCGACAAAGATCGCAAGCCCGCCGAACATCACCGGCTTGCGTCCGAACCGGTCCGACATCGGACCGTAGAAAAGCTGGCTGACCGCAAGCCCCAGCATGAAGGCGCTGAGTGTCAGTTGAATTTCCGCTGTGCTGGCCGAAAATACCTGCTCCATTGCCGGCAGGGAGGGCAGATAGGTATCGGTGGCAAGCGCACCGATCGATGTGAACAGCGCCAGGACGATGACAAGCGCACGCGAATCGGGTGTCAGCTTCCGCATGGCTGGCTGCCCTATGCCCGGTCCGCTGGCGGCGGATTGTCGGGGTGGGGCATCCCGGCTTCATGGCGATAGCGGTGCAGGCTCGCCCCTTCGTCGCGCAGCCAGCGGTCCGCTGCTTCCGTGTCATCGATCCGGCTGCGGACGAGCCGCCAGAAGGCGGGGCTGTGGTTCATTTCCACCAGATGTGCCGCTTCATGGGCGGCGACATAATCGAGGATTGCGGCAGGCGCGAGGATAAGGCGCCAGGAAAAAGACAGATTGCCAGCCGTGGTACAGGCACCCCAGCGCGTTTTGGGGTCGCGTACGGTAATCCGGCCGGGGCGTTTGCCAAATGCGGCGGCATGGGTGGTGGCCGCCGCGCGCAGGCTTTGGCGCGCCTCGGCTTTCAGCCAGTCCTCCAGTCGGCGGCCAAGATGCGCGGCCTCACCCGAAACATGGATCCGCCCGTCGCGCCGTTCGACCACGCCGCGCATGTTGGGTGTATGGACAATTATGTGCGGTTCCCCGGCAAACGGGATTTCGGCGCCAGCGCGCAGCGGGACGAGCGGTGCCTGCCTGGCGAGCCGTCTTGCGATCCAGCCGCGATGGGTGTCGAAAAATTCCCAGGCCAGGCCGCTTGCGCAATGGGCTGGCACCACAAGCGTGACCGAGCAGGGTTCGGGATTGATGCGGATCTGCACCCGCCGTGCCCGCGCGCTGCGGCGCAGGGTGACATGCAGTGGCCTGCCGTCGATTTCCACATGATGCCGGCTCAATTGAACCACGGGCTGTTTCCTGCTGCGTCTTGCTTTGCTTATGATGCTTGTCATGAACAGACCCGCACGTCCAGCATTTCACCTCGCTTTCTGCGTCGATGATCTTGAAGCGGCGCGCCAATTCTATGGCGGGTTGCTACAATGCGCGGAGGGGCGCAGTACCGAAGACTGGGTGGATTTCGACTTTTACGGCCATCAAATCGTGGCGCATCTGTTGCCTGAAGGTGCCGCGCGGCGCGGCGGGTCAGGACAGGTTGACGGTGTGGCGGTGCCGGTGCCGCATTTCGGTCTGGTGCTTGACTGGCCGGCGTGGCGCGCACTCGCCGACAGGCTCCTATCCGAATCCGTGCATTTTCTGATCGCGCCGGAAATCCGGTTTGCCGGTCAGCGGGGTGAGCAGGGAAGTTTTTTTCTGTGCGATCCGTCGGGCAACACGCTTGAATTCAAGGCGATGCGCCACCCTGAGGCTCTGTTTGAATGATTTGATGGCGATGCAGGACAGCAAGGCTAATCCTGCATCGTCCTATGTCAGCTTGCTACCGGAAAGGTGCGGATGAAATCCTTGATCCGGGGGGAGATTTCGGTGCGCCAGCGGCTGCCATTGAAGACGCCGTAATGGCCGACCCCTTTCTGGATATAATCAAGCTGCTTTTCGGGCGGAATATTCTTGCACAGCTCGTGCGCCGCCTGGGTCTGGCCGATCCCGGAAATATCGTCAAGCTCGCCTTCCACCGTCATCAATGCGGTCTTGGTGATCTTGTCGGGGCGGACCGGGCGACCACGATGGGTTGCCTCGCCCTTGGCCAGGCTGAATTTCTGGAACACCTCGCTGACTGTCATCAGATAGAATTCCGCCGTCAGATCCATCACCGACAGATATTCATCATAAAAGGTCCGGTGTGCCTCCGCGGAATCGCCATCGCCGCGCACAAGGCTTGCGAACAGTTCGCGATGGGCGTTCAGATGCCGGTCCAGATTCATGCTCATAAAGCCGCTGAGCTGCAGGAAACCGGGATAAACCCGGCGCATGAAGCCGGGATTGGGTAGCGGCACATGGGTTATCAGATTGTGCTCGAACCAGGATAGCGGTCGTTCGGTGGCCAGAACATTCGGCTCGGTCGGGCTTTGCCGGGCATCGATCGGGCTGCCCATCAGCGTCATGGTCGGCGGTTGATAGGGATTGTCTTCAGCCGCCATCAACGCCACGGCCATCAGCACCGGCACGCCGGGCTGGCAGACCGCCAGCACATGGGTATCCGCACCGATCACGCGCAGAAACTCGATGATATAATCGATATAGTCGTCCAGATCGAAATGCCCCTCACTGACCGGTGCCATGCGCGCATCGCGCCAGTCGGTGATATAGACCTCGTGATCGGGCAGCATGGCCGCAACGGTGCCGCGCAGCAAAGTGGCGTAATGGCCTGACATGGGCGCGACGATCAGCAGCTTGGGGTCGTCGCGCTGCGTGCGATTCTTGAATTGCCGTGCGAAATATTTGAGCTGACCGAACGGCTTGCGATAGACGATCTGTTCTTCGACAGCCACTTTCCGCCCGTCAATCGTTACGCTGTCGAGGCCGAATTCAGGCTTGTCATAACGCCGGGTCAGCCCGTCCAGCACATCGATCGCGGCAGTTGCGGTGTGGGCAAATGGCGTGAATCGCATGGGATTTGACGGATGCAGCAGAGAATATTTGCTTGCCCGCATCGCTGCGCGCATCGGGGCAATGGCCGCATGTCCCAGTTCGTAAGCGTGATAGAGCATAAAGTTAATCCATCCATGAGATCAGCTAATGCCAAGATTGCTGATTGTGCACTGCAACATAAATAGCATTGCATGGCACCGATTTCCAGCAGCAATGTTATTCCTTCAGCGTTACCGGGCCGTTTACGTCATGCCGCAATTGCGAAGAATTTTCTTGAAACAAGCTGTTGGCGGCTTGCCACTGTTGTATCCGTTGAAAGTCAAATATGAGACTATTTCGAATTTTACAAACTAAATGCCTTAAATGGCACGTCCAATTGAGGTTGTGTTTCAGTTTATTTGAAAAAATGGCAGAAATATTTTCGTTAAACCTTTTGTTAAGGTCTTTTTCTTATTCTGGTTCTTAGCTGTCATATGGATACGTCCCCCAACGGCATCCGCTTTGTCAGACGGCTCCCTGTTGAAACTTGGGCTGCAAATTTTGCGGCCCATTTTTTTTCCTTTTTTATGGGCTTTGATCTTCATCTTGGCGATTTCCTGATTTTTGATACGTTCAGTTAATCCCGACCGCCTATATCTGGCGGAAGCAGCTTTGCCTGGAAGGGGTTGGGCGATTGCGGCAAATATGTAAAAAGGGCGTTTATGGACGATTGGGAACAGGATCAGGATGTCGACGGGCAGCCATTTGCCGGCGTCACAGCCTTTGCGCGCTCTGAAATGTTTACGCGCATCTATGACGATGCGATGCAGATGGTGCGCGACGCCGCCGATTATCTCGAGCTTGATGGACAGATCGACCGCAATGCGATGCCGGACGATCTGGCGCCGGTCTATGCTTGCGAAAGCATGCGTCTGACGACGCGGCTGATGCAGGTGTCAGCCTGGTTGCTTGCAATGCGCGCGGTTCAGGAAGGCGAGCTGAGTGGCAATGATGTCAAGGGCAGCCGCTACCGGCTTGGCGCAGCGGAGGTTTGCCTTGGCGGACCGGTGCGCGGTGCCGGGCTGTTGCCGGCGCAGTTGATTGATTTGCTTGGCACGAGCCGCAGGCTGTATGAGCGGGTCGCCCGGCTCGATGGTTTGCTGTTCGATGACGTTACCGGGGACAGCAATGCGAACCCGGTCGATCAGCATCTGAACCGTCTTGCGCAGGCGTTTAATCGCAAGGAAGAATAAGCGCCGCAGCACGGATAGTAGCGCGTCCGACAGGTTACCACTGCCGATTTCCCCGATCTGGATTCTGTCTGCAAAGTGCAGCGTAAATGTTCGCATAAAATAAAGCCCGGCGGATTTCTGCCGGGCCTTTTCATGCTGGGTTACCGCTATGCCGGGCGGGATATCCGCCGGCCCCGACCAGAAACGATCAGGCGACCAGAAAAGATCAGGACAAGCCGAAATTCGCGAATTTCTTGTTGAAGCGTCCCACGCGGCCGCCGGTATCGACAAGCTGTTGCGCGCCGCCGGTCCATGCCGGGTGTGTCGTCGGATCGATATCGAGCTTCAGCTCATCGCCTTCCGCACCCCAGGTCGAGCGGGTCTGGTAGTTTGTGCCGTTAGTCATCACCACCGTGATGGTGTGATAATCGGGGTGAATTTCTTTTTTCATCGAACTGCTCCGAAGCGCTGGCGGGTGCAGGTCCCCGCGCGGCGTTGAACTAGTGTTGAATTTGCGCTGAATTCAAGGTGCGCGATTATACTCAGCCGTTTGGCTGAAGCAAGCCTTCCCGGGAAAATAATATGCGCTGTTATTTTAGCGGATCTCACCGTGAAACTTTCGGGCGAAACTGCGGTAATTCGCGTGAATTTCACCGTAAATTAGTCAATTTTGCACAGATTTAAGCGAATCGGCGGGCGCTTTTTATGCATCGCAGGCCCGTTCTTGCCTGCTCGTGCCTGATCAAGGTCCAATTGGTAGGCATCGGCGCATTGTATCTTGGCCGTTGATGCGCGTATATTCCCGCCGATTCAGTTGTTGGACTTTTTTTGCGCATGATTGCGGGCCGATTTCCGCGATAACCGCTTGTGAGCGCCGCTTTGCTTGCTTTAGTATCCTGGCGTTACCGAAGCCATGACCTGTGGAGAATCAAAGGGGTAACGGTTTGCAGGTCACAAGCGCTTGCGGCGCGTCACGAAGGTACAAAGGGGAACATCTTGCATAAGTCGCGGACTTTAGTTGTTGGAGCAGCTTTCTTGGTGTCTGCCTGCTCCTGGAATTCCGACTCCTTATGGCCAAGTCTTTCCGATAGCGGGGCAAGCGGCAATAACGAACGTGCCGCCGCCGCTGCCGCAAACGAACAGACGCCCGCATCCCCGGCGCAACCGGTTTTCAGCCCGGGCGATCTGCTTAATAATGCACCCGCCGCCGCTTCGCCGCCTTTGCTCGGTAACACGAATTTCGTCCCCACCGGGCCCGCCCCCGGTATGCCGACCGGTACAGTGGTTGGTCAACGGGTTGCGCAATTGCGTGCTGAATTGCAGGCACTGGACGGGCGGGTCGGTAATAACAATACGCGGTTGCAGCAATTGCGCGCGATGACGGCCGCCAATGCGCAGCGTTATCATGGCACCGTTGCCGCGATTACCGCGCGGTTGCAGCTTGGCACGACCCCGGGCAATCCGATTGTCGTCAATCAGTGGAATGCGGCACAGGCAGATCTCGACCGGCTGAGTTCCGATATCGGCGCGATGAACGCTTTGAGCGCCGCGGTGGCGGAGAATGCGGGCACGGCTGAATTCCTGCTCGAATCGGCGCGGGCGACCTTTGGTTTGTCCGGTGCGATCGACGAAGATCACCGTCAGCTTGAAATTCTGGAAGATGAAATCAATCGCTCGCTTGTTCTGATCCAGCGTCTGCTGAGTGAATTGACCGAAGATATCGACAGGCAGACCGCTTATGTCGCCAATGAACGCAGCCGTCTGACAACGCTCTCCAGTGCGATTTCGTCCGGTGAGCTTTATGGGGAGGCGCTTTCAAGCCGGATGGCCCCGCTTGGGGTATCGGGCGGTCGGCGCGGCGCGCCGTCAGCGGCGGCGGGGCCAGGTGGTGGGCGACCGCTGGTCGTCATTCGCTTCGATCGGCCGGATGTGGCCTATGAGCGGCCGCTTTACAACGCCCTGTCGCGGGCGCTGGAGAGTAATCCCAATGCCTATTTCGATATTGTGGCCGTTGCGCCGACCGGCGGCAGCCCGTCCGAGGTGCGCCGCGCGCAGACGCAGTCGCGCCGCAATGCGGAAGCGGTGATGAGCACGGTGGCGGAGATGGGCCTGCCTGCTAACAGACTGCGCCTGTCCTCAACGACAAGCGCATCGGTGGCAAGCAGCGAAATCCACGTCTATGTGCGTTAGGGCCCTGGCCGTCAGCCTTTGCGGTCATTGAAAACCGGTCACATTTAGGCAAGCCATGCTTGTCGGTTTTTGTCGCTTTGCCGTGACTGGCGATTGGCCGCGACTGCGGATCATCGACAGATAATGCTCAAACGGCACCATATATTTCCCCTGTGCGCGTGTTAATTGTACCAATGACGGCGAACAGGTTTGACTTGCGGGTAAGTATGTTAGCCTGCCTCTCATAAGCCGGTCAGCCCGGACCTGATTGCCGCAGTAACAGAGCATGGGGAGGTTGCAATGCGTATCGGAGTATTCACACCTTTTTCCAACCCGTTTGCGA
>OBIC01000415.1_pt1 | contig 11838 bp, 13 predicted proteins | sample 1519831 | NCBI WGS metagenome assembly OBIC01 (sample SAMN03019805, study PRJEB22545) | beach sand metagenome | biome: beach; feature: sea beach; material: beach sand | place: USA: Municipal Pensacola Beach, FL | collected 2010-10-20 | depth 40-45 cm m | reverse complement strand
GCTGCCGGCCAGCAAGGGCCCCCCCCGCCCCCGCCGCCGCCGCGCTTCACCGCCACGACCCGCGGGCCCGCCACTGCAACAGTGCGGGCCCGCACAGGCCGAGCCCCGATTCACTGCGCCACAGGGTATGGCAGCGTCTCCCGAGCCCGTTCCCGCCAGTTTCGCATCCTGTTAGAGTCTTAAGCCGTCGCGCAAGCACAGGAGCACACCATGTACTGCTGCCATCTGGACACCCCCATCGGGCGCTTGATGTTGGTGGGAGACGGCGACCGCCTGCATGAGATCCGCTTTCCCAATGCGGACCACGAGCCTGCACTGGGCTGGCGCACCAACGCCGCAGCACTCGACGCGCCCAGGCGGCAGCTGGATGCCTACTTCGAGGGCCGCCGCAAAACCTTCGATCTGCAACTGGATTGGCGCGGCACCGCCTTTCAGGTCTTGGTGCTGCGCGCATTGACTCAGATCCCATATGGGTCAACCCGCTCCTATGGCGCCATTGCGCAGCAGATTGGGCGGCCAAAGGCGGTGCGCGCTGTGGGCGCGGCCAACGCCCGCAACCCAATCCCCATTGTGGTTCCCTGCCACAGGGTCATCGGAGCGGATGGGCAGCTCACCGGCTTCGGCGGCGGAATCGACACCAAGGCTGTGCTGCTGCGCCACGAAGCGCAGGTGCTGTCAGCGGCGGCCTGAGGCTTCAATGCCAGCAGCTTGTTGCTCCGCGCCGCTGCGCTCAGCAGCGGCCTCTTGGGCCTCCGCCTGCTGCGCACGCCAGAGTTCAGCATACCGCCCGCCCAGCGCCAACAGAGCAGTGTGGGTGCCCTGCTCCACCACCCGCCCGGCATCGAGCACCACGATGCGATCGGCATCCGCAACCGTCGACAATCGATGCGCAATCACCAAGGTGGTGTGGTCACGGGAAAGGCGCCGCATCGCCTCGGTGATGGCCCGCTCAGCGGTGGAATCGAGCGACGAGGTGGCCTCATCGAACACCAGAATGCCGGGCTGCTTGAGCAGCACCCGAGCAATGGCCACACGCTGCTTTTCGCCGCCAGACAGCTTGAGACCCCGCTCTCCGACCTCGGTGTGCCAACCCTTGGGCAGGCGCTCGATGAATCCGTCCAGCTGCGCGAACTGCACCGCAGCGCGCACCTGCTCATCGCTGGCCTCGGGTTGGCCATACCTGAGGTTGTGCAACAAGCTGTCGTTGAACAGCACGGTATCTTGTGGCACCACGCCGATCTCTCGCCGCAAGCTGTGCTGGGACCAGTCACGCACGTCGATGCCGTCAACCAGAACAGCCCCCTGGTCCACGTCGTAAAAGCGAAACAACAGTCGCGCCAAAGTGGACTTCCCTGAGCCGCTGTACCCCACCAACGCCACCTTCTCGCCACTCCCGACCGAAAAGCTGACGTCTTGTAGAATCGGTCGGTCCGGTTGGTAGCTGAAGTACAGGTGGCGAAATTCAATGCAGTGTTCGCCCGACGGCAGGTCCCGAGCGCTGGGCCGATCCGTGATTTGAGGTCGTTGCGCCAGAAGGCCAAACAGGGTATCGATGTCCGCCAGGGCGGCCTTGAGTTCGCGGTACACAAACCCCAGCATGTTCAATGGAATGAACAACTGAATCATGAACGCGTTGACCGCCACCAAGTCACCAAGGCTGCGGGTACCATTGGAGACCTCAGAGGCTGCGAGCCACATCATTGCGGTGACCCCGCCGGCCACAATCAATGCCTGTCCTGAGTTCAGAAGGCCGAGGGAAAAGCGGTTCTTGAGCTTGGCCCGCTCCCAACTCGACAGGCTGCGGTCGTACAGGCCCGCCTCATAGGCTTCGTTGCCAAAGTACTTGACCGTTTCGTAGTTGAGCAGGGCATCCACGGCGCGGGTGTTGGCCCGGCTGTCGAGCAGGTTGGCTTCGCGCACAAAACGCGTGCGCCACTCGGTCGCGAACACCGAAAAGCCGACGTAAAGGACCACCGAAACCAGCGCAATGGCGGCGTACAGCCAGCTGTAGGTCACCAACAACACAACCGCGACCAATGCGACTTCAAACAATGTAGGGACGATGTTGAACAGGCCAAACCGCAAGATGAAGTTGATGCCCCGCGTCCCGCGCTCGATGTCCCGGGAGAGCCCGCCAGTGCGCCGGGAGAGGTGAAAATCCATATCCAGGTTGTACAGATGGCTGAAGACTTCCAGTCCAACCCGGCGCTGGGCGCGCTCCGTCACCCGACTGAAGATGGTGTCGCGCAGCTCGGCAAGGGCCACGTTGAAAAACCGCAGTGCACCATAGCCAACCAACAGTGCAACAGGCACGGCCACCAAGTTGAACACGGCACTCCCGCCCACCACAGAGGGGTCCATGGCATCGACGATGGCTTTGAGCAAAAGCGGCATGCCAACACCCGCAAGCTTGGCTCCCACCAACAATGCGAGCGCCACGAACACGCGGGTGCGGTACTCCAGCAAATAAGGCGAAAGCTTGCGCAAGACCTTCCAATTGATCGAGCCGGAGTCATGCACATCCGGCTCTCGAACCATCGATCGCATCCGCGCTCCGAGGTCTGTTGCAGCGGGGACCGTGGCCTACGGTCCCCGCTCTGGGGGCTGCATCATAGGTCAGGTCGCGTCTATACGTCGCCCCATCCTGCCGAATTCGCCAGGCGCTTAGCGTCTAGACACACCCAGGAGAACCCCACCATGTCTGCTGATAGAGACCGAGAAGAGCAGATCCAGATGGCCTGGCGCCACAACGCTGCCCCCTGGGTGCAGGCGGTCCGCAACCACACCATCGAGAGCCGCGTACGGGTCACCGACGCGGCCATCGTCGACACTGTGTTGGGGGATCAACCACAGACAGTACTTGACGTCGGCTGTGGCGAAGGCTGGCTGTGCCGGGCCCTACAAGCCCATGGCATTGCCACTCTGGGCATCGACATGGAGCCTGCCCTGGTTGCCGCAGCCAAGGCCGCCGCACCGGGTCACGACTACCGAACCACCGAGTACCGCCACATCACCACAGCGCTCGGCCATCACCGCTTCGACCTGGCGGTGTGCAATTTCTCCCTGCTCGGCGACCAGTCGGTGGCGCAGCTGCTGGAGGCACTTGGATCCCTGGTGACCCTGGGTAACCGCAACCTCATAATCCAAACCCTGCACCCCCACTCGGCATTTGGGTCCAGCGCCTACAAGGATGGCTGGCGCGCCGGCTCATGGCAGGGGCTCGGCAACGGGTTCGGCGAGGCGGCCCCATGGTACTTTCGCACCCTGGGGTCCTGGGTTGCTCTGCTGCACACGCACCGCTGGAGCATCCACCAACTGCATGAGCCACTGGACGAAACAACAGGACGCCCTGCTTCGCTGATCATTCATGCCCGCCGACAGGCTCCGGCCGGCGACCCCACGGAGGTCAAATGAAATACTGCACAGCCTGCGGCAACGATGTGCGCTGGGACATTCCGGACAACGACAACCGGGAGCGCCACATCTGCAACCACTGCGGCCAGATTCACTACCAAAACCCCCGCATCATCGCGGGCAGCGTGCCCGTGCACGGCGACCAGATTTTATTGTGCCGCCGTGCCATCGAGCCACGGCGCGGGTTTTGGACACTGCCTGCAGGATTTATGGAAAACGGCGAGACAGTGCAACAAGCGGCAGAGCGGGAAACGCTGGAAGAAGCGAACGCGCGGGTGCGGGTTGAATCTTTGTACACCCTGTTTAACCTGACCCACATCAATCAAATCTACATGTTTTTCCGGGCAGAACTCGCTGTTCCGGAGTTTTCTGCGGGGCCGGAGAGCCTGGAAGTGGCCTTGTTCAGCGAAGCCGAAATCCCTTGGGACGAACTTGCATTCGCGGTGGTGGAGCGCACCCTAAGGCTGCATTTCGAAGACCGCTTGCAGGGCAACTACCCGTTTCGCATTGAGGACATTCACCGCTCTGACCCGCGTTTCTCTAAGCGACCCCGCACTCCATGACCCCAGGCCGAAAAGACTGACTCATTCAGGCAGCTGGTCTGCAGAGAGAACAAATACACCATGCCCTCCGCGCATGAACTCAGGCCAAAAGAACGGCGTGTCCGGAAACGCATGTTCGACAGCGTCCTGCCCGTCGCCGACTTCAACGACCAGCAAGCCTCCGGGCGCCAGCCACTGCCTGGCCCCGGACAAGATGCGCCGAACGATGTCCAGGCCGTCTTGTCCTGCAACCAACCCCAGCTCCGGCTCATGGCGGTACTCAGCCGGAAGTTCGGCCATGGCCGCGACAGGCACATAGGGCGGGTTGCTCAAGATGAGATCGAACGGCCCAGCACCAAGGGGTGTATAGAGGTCGCCTTCTAGCAGTTCCACGCGCTCCTCAAGTCCATGACGGGTGCGGTTGATTTTTGCGACCTCCAGCGCCGGGGCGGAAATGTCCGTGCCCACGACCTCAGCCGCAGGAAAAGCCATGGCCGCAGCCATTGCAACACATCCGCTACCGGTACAAAGATCCAGGATTCGCTCAACCCGCGACGGGTCGATCCACTCCTGGAATCGCCCCTCAATCAGCTCGGCCAGGGGTGAGCGTGGCACCAAAACCCGCTCGTCGACGTAGAACTCCATCTCGGCAAACCATGCCGACCGGGTGAGGTAGGCGGTGGGAATGCGCTCCACCAAACGCCGCCGAAACAGCGCCACCAAATCGCGCCGCTCTTCTTCCAACAACCGGGCGTCCAGCACGCGGTCATCGATTTCCCAAGGCAGGTTGAGTCCGTACAGGATGATGGCCAGTGCTTCATCCCAGGGATCATCAAAACCATGGCCGAACACTGCAGCATCCTTGAACAGCCGCGAAACCCCCCAACGCAGGAAGTCCCGCAGGCTGGACAGTTCGTGAATGGGCGCCTGCCACTCGCGGTCGACCGGGGTCATGGGGTGTAGCCTCTGCCGTCAGCCTGGGCCAGCAAGGTCTGCCGCCGTGGCACGCGCCCACTTGTAATCCGCCTTGCCATTGCTTGCGCGCTTGACCTCATCAACAATGAACAGGTCACGTGGCTTCTTGTATCCGGCCAAGCGCCCCCGGACATGCTCAATCAACTCGTCTTCAACCGCCGACTGCCCTGACCTCAAGGAAACCACAGCAGCCACTCGCTCACCGAATTTGGCATCCTTCACCCCCACCACCAGGCAGTCGTATACCGCCGGGTGGGTCTTGATCGCTTCTTCGACTTCTTCGGGGTACACCTTCTCACCCATGGTGTTGATGCACATGGATCCGCGCCCGAGAAGGCGAATGGTGCCGTCCGCTTCGACCGTCGCGAAGTCTCCCGGAAATGCATAGCGGACCCCTCCAATCTCGCGGAAGGTACGCGCGGACTTTTCGGGGTCCTTGTAGTATCCGGTCGGCACGCGCCCACCCTGCGCGATCATCCCTACAACCCCTGACCCCGGTGCGACTTCTTGGTCATTTTCATCAAACACCTTGGTCGACTCCATCATTTCAAACTTGGCAGTCTCGCCGATGTTGTCTCGGGTGGTCAGGCTTCGTCCCATGCCTCCTTCGGTTGATCCAAGGCCGTCGTAGAGCACTGCATCCAGGTGCTTGAGCAGGCCCGCCTTGACTTCGTGGGTCCACATTACACCGGAGGAACTGATGAACTTCACCGAGCTGAGGTCGTAGGCCTTGCCCTGCTGCTTGGCCTCCTGCAGGGCATCGAGCATGGGTTTGGCAAAGGCGTCACCGACAATGATGATGTCGGTGACACGCTCGCGGTCGACAGTGCGCCAGAGTTCGTGGGGATCAAAACTTGCGCTTGGCAGTGTCACCACCGTGCCGCCCATGTTGTGCGGCATCAACGCACCAAGCCACATGCCGGTGCCATGCATCAGCGGACAAGCCACCAGAGTGACGGGAAGCGCACCTGCTTGCTCCAGCTTGGCAATCGCGTCCAGCGCTTGCTGATCGGACTCGGGAACGGGTGAAACGCCCCGCATCTCGAACGCTGAAAGAAACCCCTTGCACATCTCGCCAATGGGGTACATGACCCCCTTGGGCATTCCGGTAGTACCACCGGTGTACAGCATGTACACGTCATCACCAGAGCGGTGGGTGCGCGCAGCGGGAGACTGGCTGCGGATCACTGCCTCGTACTCGTGGGCACCATCCAGCAGCGCCGTCCCGTCACCCGCATCCACCTGGATCAACACACGAAGTTTCGGCAATTTGTCGCGAATGGCGCTGATCCGATCCGCAAATCGGGCATCGTAAAACAGCGCTTCAACGTCGGCGTTCTCCAGCAGGTAGACCAGCTCGTCCTCAAGGTACCTGTAATTCACGTTGATCGGTACGGCAGCCGCCTTGAATCCGGCGTACTGGGCTTCGAGGTACTGATTGCTGTTGTATAGGTACAGGCCGACCTTGGATTGGTGCCCGAGGCCCTGGTCACTGAGAAACTGCGCCAATCGAGCCGCGCGGTCATCGTACTGGCGCCAACTGATGCGCCGCTCGCCGTGAATAATCGCCGTGCGCGTCGGTACCAGGTCTGCTACCTGTTCCCAAAGCGTGGCAAAGTGCATGTCCATGGGCCGATCTCCGATTATTGGCATTATTGGTGGTTCGACCCCTGCATTGTACCCAGGATCCGATCCGCGAAGGCAAGCGCCCGGCAGGACCGGATCTCGGGTCGGGACCGGCAACCACTCACTCGCGGTGGACCACTGATCGGCCGCCGGCAACGGGGTCGAATCAATGTCCGTCACGTCCCTCATGCATTTTTTTCTTGTGGTCTTTGTCCTTGTGGGCACGCCACTCTGACTTTGAGATGACGTCATCACCATCAACGTCCAAGGCATCAAACCGGCGCTCCGCTTCTTGCATCCATTCTGTGCGGGAGGTTTCACGGCTGCCATAGGTCATCTGATCGGTTTTGCTGGCAGGCTCGTCACCTTGGGCCATGTGGGATGCGCCGTACGCGACTGCGCTCGCACTGCCGAGCAGCATGAACACCACCGCAGCGGCCTTTCGGTTTCTTTGACTGTTCATCGTAGACTCCTGGTCGTTCAATCCGAACCAAAGCCCTGGAGCTCTGGCGCCCGCGAACATCGGGGCGCAAAAACGCCCCCTCGCCATCAGTTGGGGCGCGGAATCGACCGAAAAGTTCCCGGTATCGACAGCCTACGGAAGCGCCGCTCCATTACGCCAAGGCCGATCGGCCTTGGCTACGCTCCGGTTCGGCGGTCGCATCCAGGCCGTCAATGGCGCCCAGGAACCGCTCGCGGTCCGCATCGATCAGCGGCATGTGCCGGACGTGCGCTGCGATCAGGGCCACCTGCTCAAGCAAGGCCTCGCGTTGCGCTTCGGTCTCGGCCATTTCGATGAGTTGCAGCAGTTTCTGCAGCAGGTGCCACATGACACCAGCGTCACCCGCTGCGTGCGGGCGCAGCTGGGTCAGCGCCGATGCAAGAATATCGCGGAACGACAAAGTCGGCTGAACCACCCGCAGCCTCCGCTGACCATCGAACTGGAGGTGACTCGGGAGCGCGCGGGTCATGACATGAGCAAGTCCAGCGCCGATCTGATCGATGCAGTGGATCGCGGTGAACGGATCGTTGATCCCCGGGGAAAGCGCGCGCACGGCGACTTCGACCAGCTGGTGGAACGCATAGTCCACATCCTGCAGCAAGGTGCGGCGCTCCCCCAACAGGAAGGCGGACTGTATGTCTGCCACGGTGCGCTCATCGACTGCCACCGAGACTTCGGCGATGGGCATACCGCGGGTGACAAAGCACCCCGCACGCATGCGCACCACAATCACCCCATTGACGGACTCTGCCGTCCGGGCCAGCGCCTGCAAATCCACGAGCTGCAGTATCCCGTTGAAGCGCGCCTGAATCGGCCACCAGCTGGTCGGCAGTTCAAACGTCTCGCCTTGGGTCAACTCCTGTTCACTGGACTCAGGGAAGAACCGCGTGATGCAGCGGTGCAGCTCTTCTGCCACCCTTCCGATCACACTGTTGGCCTGAATGGAGTCGGCTACGTGGTGGATGAAGTAGATCAACAGCAGGATCCCCACCACACCCCAGACCAAGGCAAAAAACACGGCCAGCTGCGGCACCGATGGGTCGCCACCGCTCCGAATGAAGACCGCCCGCAACACAATCAGGCAGTAAATGAAGATGCCGACAAAGTTGCCCAGTACCAACTGGTTGGCCCGATCGCGCATGAAGTTATAGAGCAGGCGTGATCCGTACTGGCTGGTTGCCAAGGTCAAAGCAACGATGGTGATTGAGAAGGTCAGAGTCGCGATGCTGATCATGGAGCTGGCGATCGCGGCCAACAGCGCGCGGGCGGACGCCACATCAGATATTTGCCAGGCGGGCGGAAACCCGATCCAGGCAGAGTAGCCGGCGCGGTCCAGCGCGACAAACAGCACCGCAAGCGATGCGTACCCCATCACCTGACCCACCGGAACAAACCAATAACTCGCCGTGAGGTAATCCCACAGGCGGCGGACGTTGGCGGTCAGACGAGAAGGCACGGCTCGCCCAAGGTCGAAGTGGCACGGCTTGGACGTGGGGCGGGCCTGCCCCGGCTCTCGCCATTCAAGTGCACGTCTCGCCGAGGCACCATCACTTGCCGTTCTTCACAAGCCAGCGGTACACGCCAAAAAGGTTGATCGCGAGCAGCACCAGGTACTGCACCACCAGCGCAATCTCCTGCTGGGCGGTACCGGTCACCACCCAAACGAGGGACGATAGGGAAAACACAAGAAACCCGTAGCCTGTCACCCGCGCCCCGGCGTTCAGCGACACCATGAGGGCCCCGAGGATCCCGGTCAGGCTCGCGGTCCAGTTCAGTACCGAGATCAACAACGCCCACTCCTTACACCACCCACCAAAAAACTACCCGCTCACGCCGGCACGGCAGAGCCACCCTCCCATCAGCGGTCGTCGAAATCCAGTGTGCGTTCACTCAGGCGCCACAGATCGAAGGCCGGCGTCTCATAGGGATGCGCGGCTTTCAACGCGCGCAAGACAGCGTCCAGGGCCTCGTCTGGGACCAGCGTTTCCACCCGATATTCGCCCACTTCCTCCACCACCCCGACTTGTCCGATCGAAGGGTTGGCACCGGCCAAGGGCCGAAACTGGCCCACCCCGAGGCTCTGCCAAGCACAACAGTCATAGTCACCCAACTTGCCGGCACCGGCATCGAACAATGCAGACTTGACCTGTTCCAAGGCGTCCACCGGCACGAAGACCACAAGTTTGTGCACAACCCATCCCTCAAATCGTTGCCATTGCCCGGAACGCGGATAAACGAACCACGCTCCCCTCGCCAGGCGAGCGCCATGGCCATACACCTGCGAAGGACCGCGGGGCCACCCGCTGAGGTTCAATGGGCGCTAGGGTACCGCAGATTGGCGCGGGCGCGCGCGCAGACCCGTCTCGCGGTGGCGCCTGATCAGCGCCCATCCCGAGCCCATCGCCAGGACAACCCAAGCCAATTGGGCCAGCAACGCCGCTCCAGAGGGGGCGAGGCCATGCTGGAGCAGGTGCAGCGCCGCGACGGCAGCGCTGGCGGCAGCACACAGCCCCAACAGGGCCTGCCTGAGCAGTTGCGCGCGACCAGAGACGACACCCACCACCGCAGCACCCGCGAACACCAACCAAAACACCGCCTTGACCGGCCCGCCGACGAGGGCCGACGCGGCAGCGCAGGCGAGGCCCGCGGGTGTCCCCCACTGCACGGCGGTCCAGGCTCCGCCAATCCACCCCGGCGGGGCGCGCTTGACGAGCCACAGGCGCATGCCCGTGGCAACCAGGACAATGGCGGCAGCACCAAACACCAGATACAGCCAACGGACCGCGGCGCCCCCAAAATGGCCGAAGTGCAACCGATACACCGAGTACGCCAGTTGCCGCCCCCAGGGACCACTGGTCAGCCCCTGATCACCCAAGGGCCGACCGTCCACGGAAAAACGGTAGATTTCAGAGTACGCCAACCGTTGCGGCAGGGTTGCCGCTACTTCTACCACCTGGTTCTCGGTACCGAGCCCCTGAACCGCCAGGTAAATGGGCGTGGCTGCGGGGGCCACGCGGGCCATCTGTGCCATCACCGCTGGATAATCCACCCTCGACGGGCTGGCATCGACCATTGGGTCCGCGCCATACACCGCCTCGATGGCAGCGCTCCGGTCACCCCCGTAATCCAGTTCCGCCCAAACCGCGAGGTACAGGCTGGCCAAGCCGATAAAGGCCCCCGTGAGCGACACCATCAGCAAGAACGGGGTGGCCCAAACACCGATTCGATTGTGGATGTCTGCGTGCTGCACACGCTGTGAACCGCCCCACCGCAACTGAAACGCGTTGCGCAGGATGGCAGGATGGGCCAGCAAACCGGAAATGATCAGAGAGGCCATGAGAACGCCCAGAACACCGACCACCACCAGCCCTAGGGTCTGCGGTAGCTGCAGATGGATGTGCAGGTCAGTGAGAAGTTCGACCCAGGGTTCGGTGGGCGGCACCACAAACTGACCCTGCACATCCAGATACCATTCGTGCTCCCCGTCCGACACATGCGCACGCGGCAGTGACGGGGTCGGGAGCACAAGCCACAGGGTTTCCGGAACACCTGCACGGCGAATGAACTCCTGTTCGACATCACCCATCACGACCGGAGGCAGCGCTCTGTACTCGGGGACGTCAGGGTGCTCCCAGCGCCTCAAGGTGTCACCAAACACAGCCAGGGTCCCAGTGACACAAAGCAAGTACAAGAGCGCGCCCACGCCGATGCCGAGCCAGGCATGGCCTGCGAGCCAGTATTGAATCCGCCGCCTAAACTGCAACTTCCGCATCGTCAACCCACCGCCCACAGCAGTGCTGCGCCGAGACCGACCGCGGTGCACCAGCCCGCTGGACGGCGCAGTTGCGCAGCAGTGCTCACCCAGAGTCCAAGGCACACCCAACCGACCAGCATCAGAGCGATGCCGGACAGCGCCCGGTTGGCCGGATCCCACGGCAAGGCCTGCGTCGCCAGCGCACCGACCAGAACACAAGCTGTGGCGGCGAGCGGGCCGAGCACGAGCGTCGCGGCCAGCCCCCTCAGTACAGTGCGATTCGAACCCGTCGCTGGGGCCTTATCCCCCGGCACCGCGATCCGGCGCGCCTTGGACGGGCGGTGGCTGGCGGTCGCCATTGCCACACCCCAGGCACTCACCGCCGTCCACAGCAACACCAGGACCACACCGAACTCAACCCCCTGGGATCGGCACCACTGATGGCTTGCCACCAACCAAAGCGAAGCCCCGGCAAGCACCGAAACCACCCGCCAGGGGCCCGCCTGCCGCCAGGCGCCGTACAGAACGCCGACAGCAAGAGAGGTGATCGCCGCTGCAGCCACGAATCCAGCCAGGCCGTGTTGGTTGGCCAGCATCAGTGGCGGTAGCGCAAACGGGCTTCAAGGCTTCGTTCGGCGCCAAACCAACAGTTGAATTGGTCGTAGCAACTGACAGTTCTGCGGTCGAACAGGTTGGTCGCAACCAGTTCCAGGGACCAACCAAGCAGGCCGAACTCGCTGTTGCCCAGGTCAAAGCCGAGCCCCAAATCGTACAGGGTGTGTGACGGAAGGGTATCGCTGTTGAGCGAATCCAATTGGGTCTCCCCAACATGGCGCACACCCACTCCGAGGTTAGCCCCCCGCATTGGGCCGGACAGAAACAGGTAGTTCGCCCACAACGACGCTGTACGCTCTGCAACCCACACCGGGGTTTTGCCTTCCAGGCCGTTGTTGTCCTTGGTGACCTCCATGTCCAGCAACGTGGCGCTGGCGTGCAGGCTGAGTGCAGTGGGAGGCCGGTGTCAA
>OBIC01000412.1_pt1 | contig 11883 bp, 13 predicted proteins | sample 1519831 | NCBI WGS metagenome assembly OBIC01 (sample SAMN03019805, study PRJEB22545) | beach sand metagenome | biome: beach; feature: sea beach; material: beach sand | place: USA: Municipal Pensacola Beach, FL | collected 2010-10-20 | depth 40-45 cm m | reverse complement strand
TCTGGGTCAATCAGTAGGCTGGTGGTGCGTTCAATCCCACCGCTTGGCCAGCGCAGTTGCACGATGAACTGGAGAAACGGCTCAGTGACGCGTGTCGCACCGCTCGTGATCCGCAGTTGCAGCGCACCGTCGGATCCTGCCTCAAGGGTCGCCACAAGGTTGCGGTGGATTTCTCCAACCTCGATGTCGGCGTCGCGGTGGGCGGCAAGACTGGCGAATCTGGCTTCCAAGGCAGTGCCCACTCCATCACTTGGATCCAAACGCAGCGGCGCAGTGGCCAGCAGGGGGCTGTTCAAGCTGGAAAGAACGTGAAAGTCCCCAAGGGTAATGGCGCCGACCGGGCCGGCCAGGGTGGCGAGCGTCAGGGCGAGCAAGGAAAAAAGGCTGCGGTGGGGGCGGCAGTTTCCGAAAAGGCATTGAATCATTGGGGTTGGCTGATTGGCTTGGGCTTGCGTGTACAGAGCCCGCACGGGCCGCTTGCTGCTTTGGACCACCCTTGCGGTCCCACGCGGAGGCCATTGTGCGAACGCGCGCCGTCGATGCCCTCTGTTGTGGTTGATTGGAAAGTATATCACCCAGCCAGTAGGCCCGTAGGGCGCAGATGATTGGGTTGTGTGGCCTCACCCAGCGGTGCTTTAATCGAGCGACCCAAACGCTTGGCGACGCATCCATGGGTGAGTTGGTCTCACTGCAGAAACATAAAAAGGCACTCCGCCGGCAGCGTGTGAAGGGTGCGACCCTGTGCGGCCACGGTCACCACCGCTGGGTTCGCTTGGATGCAGAGCCCTTTGACGTACGGACAGGCCGTTTGATCACCCGTTGGCGCTGTTCGCGTTGCGGTGCGGAAAAAAACGCCGCGACCTGATGCCCCAGGCTCGGTCCGAGATGGACGAGGAATAAAACATGGCGACCTCGCGTGCAATACCGGCTGAGCGTCTCGCGCGTCTGGTGGACGTGGTGGGCCCGACGGGGCTGTTGACCGGTGCCGACGCGGTCCGGCTTCGGGGGTTGGGGCGCCCTGGCACCGAGGCGCGCCCTGAAGTGCTGGTTCGGCCCAAGACCACCGCAGCGGTTGCCGAGGTGCTGGCCCTGTGCAACCAGTGGCGGTTGCCGGTGGTGACCCAGGGTGGTCTCACCGGTCTGGTGGATGGTGCCATTCCAGGTCCAGGCGAGCTGGCCCTTTCCCTTGAGTCGATGAACCTGATCGAAGAACTTGATGGCGTTCAGGGCACCTTGCTTGCTCAAGCCGGAGTCCCGCTGGCTCAGGCGCAGGAAGCCGCCGCTGCCGCTGGCTGGATGCTGCCATTGGATTTGGGTGGGCGTGGGTCGGCCACCCTGGGGGGCAACGTGGCCACCAATGCCGGCGGCAACCGCGTCCTGCGCTATGGCATGACGCGCAACCTGGTGATGGGTTTGGAGGTGGTTCTGGCCGACGGGACCGTACTCAGTTGCTTGAAAAAAGTCCTGAAGGACAACACCGGCTATGACCTCAACCAGTTGTTCGTTGGATCCGAAGGTACCCTAGGCGTGATCACGCGCGTATTGCTGCGCCTGGTCCCAAAGCCTGTGACACGGGCGACGGCATTGGTCGCGCTCGATGATTTTCCCGCTGTGGTTGGACTGCTGCAAAGGATGCGGCTGGGGCTGCAAGGGCAGCTTACGGCGTTCGAGGTGATGTGGCAGAGCTTCTATCGATGTGTGACCGAACCGCCGGCACCCCACCGCGCCCCGATCTCCGGGGCCCATGCCTACTACGTACTGGTGGAAGCCCTGGGGAACGACCCTGCGATTGATGGTCCGCGCTTCGAAGGCGTGCTCGAGCAAGCGGTGGCTGCCGGACAGATCGCGGACGCAGTGGTTGCCAAGTCGGAAGGCGAAATCGAAGCGCTGTGGGCGATGCGCGACGATGTGGCACAGGTGGCACGCCACCATCCGTTGGTCGGGTTCGACATCAGTTTGCCCGTTGATGCCATGGAGGAATACCTGCGGGTTGTTCACGAAGAACTGCGCGGCGTTTGGCCGCATACCCAACTGATCGTGTTCGGACACCTCGGTGATGGCAACCTGCATCTGGTGGTGTCGATGCGCGAGGACTGCCCCGCAGAGCGCCAACGCGTCGAGCGCTGCGTCTACCTGCCATTACAGACACGTGGCGGCTCGATATCGGCCGAGCACGGCGTTGGTTTGCAAAAGAAACCGTACCTTGAGTACAGCCGAAGTCAGCAGGAAATCGAGGTGATGCGGCGCGTCAAGCGGGCGCTGGACCCCAACCTGGTGCTCAACCCTGGGCGCATTTTCGACGCCATGCACGTAGACACTAATACCGAGGGGAACGTCCAATGAATGGAGCCGAAAGCCTGATTCAAACACTGCTCGACTCTGGCGTTGAGGTGTGTTTCACCAACCCTGGTACCTCAGAAATGCACTTTGTTGCGGCGCTGGACAGTGCGCCCGGCATGCGAGCGGTGCTGGCCTTGTTCGAAGGGGTCGCGACGGGGGCCGCGGATGGCTATGCCCGCATGGCAGGCAAGCCTGCCTGCACCTTGCTGCATTTGGGGCCAGGTCTTGGGAATGGGTATGCCAATCTACACAATGCTCGGCGCGCCTCGACGCCAATGGTCAACATCGTTGGGGACCACGCCACCTACCACAAGCAGTACGACGCGCCCTTGCAGTCAGACATCGAGGGGCTGGCGCGTACGCTTTCCGGTTGGGTCCACACCACAGTTGACCCTCGAAGCGTTGCGCCGGATGCGGCTCGGGCCGTGGCAGCCGCCCTGTCTCCCCCGGGACAGATCGCAACCCTTATTCTGCCCGCCGACAATTCCTGGAGTGACAACGCCGAGGCGGCGTATCCGACCATTGCGCCGAGCGCGCCGGCTTCGGTGCCGAGCGAGCGCATCACTGCGGTGGCCGAGATCCTGCAAAGTGGAGAGCCCGCACTGATCCTGATGAATGGCGCCGCCCTGCGCGCTGAGGGACTCCAGCTGGCTGCCCGCATTGCCGGCAAGACAGGGGCTGTGCTCAATGCAGAAACCTTTGCTGCGCGTACCGCGCGAGGTGCGGGGCTGCCTGTGGTGGAGCGGTTTCCGTATTTCGGTGAGCAGGCCATTGAAGCGATGCAGGCCTACAAACACCTGATTTTGCTCGGCGCCAAACCCCCGGTCGGTTTTTTCGCATACCCTGGAACCCCGAGCTGGTTCACTCCACCCCACTGCGCGATCCATACGCTCGCCCGCGCCGATGAAGATGCGCTGGCCGCGTTGGCGCAGTTGGCCGAAGCGGTGGGTGCAAAGGCGAGTGATGCAGTGCTTGCACCAAGCCACCGCCCGGATCTGCCCTCGGGCGCGCTCGACGCGATGGCGGTGGGGGCGGTGGTTGGGCACTTCCTGCCGGAAAATGCCATTGTTTCGGATGAAGCGGTGACGGCGGGGTTTGCCATTCCTGGCTGTACCGCAGGGTGTCCACCCCACGACTGGCTGAGCCTGACTGGTGGGGCCATCGGCCAGGGTTTGCCCGTGGCGACTGGCGCGGCCGTTGCCTGCCCGGACCGCAAAGTCGTGTGTCTTGAGGGCGACGGCAGCGCCATGTACACCATCCAGTCTCTGTGGACCCAGGCGCGCGAAAACCTTGATGTCACCACCGTGGTTTTCAATAACGCCGCCTATGCCATCCTGCAGCTGGAACTTGCCCGCGTCGGGGTGGAGCAGCCAGGGCCCAATGCAACAAAGGTTCTGGACCTTGCCCGACCGGTACTGAACTTCGCCCAAATGTCGCAAAGTATGGGTGTGCCTGGCGTGCGCGCGACCACCGCAGAGGAATTCATCAAGGCGTTTTCTACCGCGATGTCTGAACGGGGTCCCCGCCTCATCGAAGTGATGCTGTAATTTCACGGGCGCCCGCAGTCATCGATCTGGTTGACCCAACGTCCTCGCCTGACCCTGCAGATCCCCGCACGGCGCCTAGGGCATGTGCTGGCGGAAAAGGGCGGAACCAGAACAGGTGCGGTAGGTCAGCGGTGTGTAAACCCGGATGTTCCCGCAACCTGTAACGATTCGATCAGGGGAGAATCAATCACGCAAGACTGTGAATGGTGCCCCGGAGAGGATTCGAACCTCTGACCTGCCCCTTAGGAGGGGGCTGCGCTATCCAGCTGTGCCACCGGGGCGAAACAATGACGGTGTAGAGAGGCGCCATTGTATCGGTGTGGGTGGTGTTCACCAAACGGAGGCTCGACATACAATGGGCCGCAGCGCTGCATACCCGGATTTTACTTGCGGAGGTGAGCTTGCACGACACCCGACCCTTGTTGCTAAGTCACTCAGAATTCCCGTCCGTGAATCGCGACGGATTGGACACGCTACAGGTCAACCTTGGCTATCGCTGTAACCTCAGTTGCACGCATTGCCACGTGGGTGCGGGGCCGAAACGTACCGAAATGATGGCCGACCGAGAAGTTGACACTGTGCTTGAGGTGTTGGAACAGCTCGAGGTGCGAACCCTCGACCTGACTGGCGGTGCGCCAGAGATGCATCCCAGGTTTCGCGACCTTGTCCAGCGGGCCCGCGAGCTCGGGGTGCAGGTGATTGACCGCTGCAACCTCACGATACTGCTGGAGCCAGGCTACGAATCCCTGCCCGAGTTTCTGCGGGATCACCGGGTCGAGGTGGTCGCGTCGCTTCCCTGTTATGAAGAAGAGAACGTTGACCGCCAGCGGGGCCGTGGCGTGTACGGGGCGAGCATTGAGGCGCTGCACATACTGAATCGACTGGGGTATGGAAAGCCGGACACGGGCCTGGTATTGAACCTGGTGTACAACCCGGTGGGTGCCAACTTGCCGCCTCCACAGGCGGAACTCGAAGCCGCCTACCGTGCTGAACTTGAGCGCCAGTGGGGCATTGAGTTCAATTCGCTATTTACCCTGGCCAATATGCCGATTTCAAGGTTCGGCAGCGTGCTCTTGGCGAAGAACCAGTACCACCAATACATGTCCCTACTGAGGGACAGTTTTCGTGCGGAGAACCTCGATACCCTCATGTGCCGCTCGCTGGTCAGCGTCGACTGGCGAGGGCATCTGTACGATTGTGACTTCAACCAAATGCTGAGGCTGCCGCTGACTGCCCCGGGCCGTTCGCCAACCACGCTGCAGACCCTGCTCGGTGAACCACTCGATGACAATCCAATCGCCACAGGCCAACATTGTTTCGGCTGTACCGCAGGCCAGGGTAGCAGTTGCGGTGGTGCCCTGGCAGAGGTTTGACTCGCTCTAAAGTCCATGCGCATTTCGGTAGTGATGCCAGTGCTGAACGAGGCAAGGTTGGTGCGTGCTGCAGTCGACCGACTGCAGCCACTGCGCAAGATGGGGCACGAATTGATTGTTGTCGACGGCGGCAGTTCCGATGGGACGCCTGAGTTGGCGCAACTGGGGTCGGATCTTGTGGTTTGTACTGGCAGAGGCCGAGGGACACAGCTTGCTCGTGGTGCAGAAACCTCGACTGGCGACTTGCTGTTGTTCGTTCATGTTGACACACTTCTACCCGACTTGAAACGCCTGCATGCGCTGGCTCAGTCGGGTGTCTGGTCGGGTGGATGGGGCTTTCATGCGCTGCGCTTGGATGGGCGAGGTGCAGTGTTTCGCTGCATCGAGCGAGCGGTGAGTTGGCGTTCCCGCTGGACGGGCATCGGCACTGGTGACCAGGCGATCTTTGTTGATCGCGGCCTGTATCAGAGGGCGGGCGGGTTCGCAGCGATTCCCCTTATGGAAGACATTGAACTGTGCAAGCGCCTGAGGCGTCGGGTGCGGCCGCACTGGGTGGCCGACCCGGTGGTGACGTCGAGCCGACGCTGGGAATCACGCGGCGTGGCGAGAACCGTTGTACTGATGTGGGCCGTCAGATTTGCCTACTGGTGCGGTGCGAGCCCAGAGCGCTTGTCGCGTTGGTACGCTGCCTGATGTCGGGTGCGCCGCAGGTCAGGGCGCCCGCCATTGGGTGTGGTCGGGTACAGGTATTTGGCCGTGCACCGGAGCCTGGTGTCAGCAAGACCCGCTTGATTCCTCGCCTTGGAGCTGCTGGTGCAGCCAAGCTTCACGCCCAATTGTTGCGACACACCTTCCGTGCCCTACAACCTGCGCAGGACCGTTTGGAGTTTTGGGCCACGCCCAGGGCCTTGGACGACCGGTTTGTTGGCGTGGTGCCGGCGTCGGTGCCGCGATTCGATCAGCAGGGCGCTGACCTCGGCGCACGCATGGCCCACGCCCTGCGTGATGGCTTGAGGCGAAGCGAAGCTGTGGTGTTGGTCGGGAGCGACGCGCCGGGGGTCGACGCGCAGTACGTGTGTGGTGGATTGAGGGCGCTCGCTGCCGGTGCTGATCTGGTGTTGGGTCCCGCAGAGGACGGTGGCTACGTGCTAGTTGGTTTGAGGCGGTTGCATCCTGAGTTGTTCCTTGATATCCCCTGGGGCAGTGCCGAAGTCATGGTTCAGACTGAGTCGAGGGCCCGCGCGCTGGGCCTTTCCATTTTACGCCTGGAAACACTGTGGGACATTGATCGGCCCTCTGATGTCGAGCGCCTGCGAAACTGGCAGAGGAACAACCACTGGTATGGCGGTGGCGATTCGGTTGAAGTGCCGGCTCTCTGACTTGGGTTCAACTACACCGATTCGGCACGCAGGCGAGCGCGTTGCAGAGATTGAATCAGCCGAGATAGACCCCGGCTGTCGTCCACTTCGAGCAGTCGAAAGCCCACGCGCGTCAGGCCATCCCTCGTCGACCTGCAGTGGCGGACTTCCAACGTGCATTGAATCGCGGGTCCCTCTGGTGTCTCGATCGCGCAGGTGCCGTACTGCTGCCCGACCGCCCAGTCCCATCCTTCGGCGGCGTCGAACTGAACACAGCAACCCCCAAGCGACAGGTCATGCAGTCGGCCCACCGAAGGTGGGCTGTCAGGACTCTCTGAAAGTGCAGAGAGGCGCGCCTGCAGTTGATGGTTGGCCAAGTTGACTCTGTATCCATCTCGGCGTTGCAGGTGGTCGATGGCGGTTGGCCATGCGTAGTAGAGCGCTGCGCCCGCAGTGGTATTCTCGGAAGCCACGTTACTGATGGGCTCTAGGTTGCGCAGCCAAAGAAGTCCGCCGTCCAGTCGACCTTTCAGCGTCAGGACTTTCCCAGCCAAGGTGGCTGGGTCGACCCGTCGGGGCAGGGGGGCATCGAACCCCAACCACTGGCACTGCGCGCCGAGCGCACTGAGGGTGATGGTGGCTGAAGAAGGGGTCCGGGGTGCCAGCACTTTGAAGGCGACGTTCTGGCGCAGTGCACGCATCAGGAGGCGGGTGATTTCTTCGGACCGGCTGACGCGAGCCGGCTTTGTTGGCTCACGTGGGAGCAAGCGCGTGAGGTCCATGCCCTGTGACACCAATCGATTGGTTCAGGCGGTTCCGAGGGTGCGGTGTCCACTGCGCTGAGCACGTACCCCCTCCGCGCTGTAGGTATTTGCGTGTTCCGGGCCAAGCAGCAACTGCAGCAAGCGCTGCAAGCGATCCCGACCAGCCTGCACCAAGCGGCCGTTGATCTGATTGGCCCGGTCGCAGGCACGCAACAGCTCGCCACGACCCTGCCAGGAATTCGCAAGCTCGCCTGACGCACACTGCTGTGCGATTCCTTGCTCGGCTTGGTCGGTGCTCCACTCCGGATGCAGGCGGACAAACGTCTCGCGCCGCTCGCGGTGCAGCGCGGCCAGGTTTTCAATTGAGGTCGATTTTTGGGCAAGCAGTTCCGGTAGTGCTTCCCGGTCACTTTGTTCGAGCAGCACCCGCTCATCGGTCAGTTGTTGAAGAAAGTTTTGCAGCAGCTCGGTCTCGCGCTCTAGCGATGCGCGCAGCCAACCGACTGAGTTTTCGGCGGTTGGTGTCATGCGTCGTCCTTGAGCATCCGCTCGGCTTCAAGAATTTTTTCAGCGACCTTGGGGCTGTCGACTTCGTATTCGGCTGTGGCGATCTGATGGCGCAATTGGTCCACCACATCCAGACGCACGGGGTCTCCAGCCTGAATTGCCTGCTGAAGGCGCTGCAGTGTTTGTGCGTGGTCGCTGAGTTCGACTTGGGTGTCGGGGGCGGCCGCGCCGGGTGCAGTCCCAGGCTTTGATCCGTCGTTCGGTGTGCTGGGAGTGCCACGTGACCGCGATGCCCGCTCGTGCCGACTGCCGCCGATTGGCGGGATATCAATGCTCATGTTCGATCCTGGTTTCCCGTGGGGACGGCTGTTGCCCCAATCAGTTGATACCGACTGTAGCGGCAGCATGAGCGCGTTCTTGAATACCAGGAGACGGCCATCAATACAGCGCCACTTCGACTTGCCGGTCACCGACCACGCGTGCGTACACCACCCGGTCTGACCCTGCACTGCGGATTCGGACCTGATCGCCCTCGCCCCCGTTCGAGAGTGCCACCCCTGTACCAGTGATCTGCATCGCGCCCTGCTGGGCAAGGATGAGCACTTCGTCGCCCCGCTTGACCAGCGTGGGTTGTTGAATCAATCCACCGCTGAGGGGTTCCTGGGCGTTGATATTGCGCCGAGCAATGGCCCCAATGACGGCATCCAGATCCCGGAAATAGCCACTGGGCAGCCGAGAGATGTCGTGTTCAACCTGTTGCAGGTGCGCGGCGGTCAGTGGGGTGCCGCGTGCAATGGGGCCCTTCGCCACCACGACGTGAAGGTACCGGCGCACCTCCACTGGAACAATCAATGACCAGGTTTTGGGCGCTGCGCAGTGGGCACGAACGAACAGCCGCCCCTGGGCGGTGGAGCGGGAAATCTGGGTCTCGATGGGTGTGGCGCAGGGGCTGAGACTGAGCCGCGGATCCAGCGCAGTGACGCTGACTTCGAACCGTCCGGGGCCAGTGGCAGCGTGCGCCATCGCTGCTTGACGTACCGCGTCTTGGATGTCTACGAGAACGCCGCCCGCGGACACTGCGGGCAGCCAACAGGCTGCGAGCAGCGCAAGCGAGCGTTTGGCATGGGTGCTAAGAAGGGATGACCAAAGAATCATCGACTATGCTCATTCTGTGCTTGTCGCGCCGACACTGAGACGGGTCGCGGCCGTTGCATCGCCAGTGGACGTCAATGTGTTGACGCTCGGAGCGGCGAACCGGCGGTCCACTTGGACTCATGCAATTATTGAACCAGGAATGGTGTTGGCTGTTTTACAAAGGGCAAAGGTCCAGGAGACTAGGCAATGGGCGGAGTTCTCGAGAGCGTCAATCAACGGACCCAGTTGGTGGGCCAGAACCGCTTGGAGTTGTTGCTGTTTCGATTGGAAGGCGATCAGCTATACGGCATCAACGTGTTCAAGGTAAAGGAGGTGCTTCAGTGCCCTCCCTTGACCGTGGTGCCCCAGAGCAACCCTTTTGTGCGCGGTGTCGCGCACATTCGTGGCAGCACTGTACCCATCATCGACCTGAACAGCGCGATTGGCCGCGGGCCCGCCTCCGACCTCGACCAGCACTTCGTCATCATCACCGAATACAACCTGCGGGTGCAGGGGTTTCTGGTGGCTGCCGTCGAGCGCATCGTCAACATGAATTGGGGTGACATCCACCCACCCCCCCGAGGGGTCGGGCACGGCAACTACCTCACGGCTGTCACGGACCTCGACGGCAAGCTTGTTGAGATCATCGACGTCGAGAAAATTCTCGCCGAGGTGTCGCCAGGCTCACAGCACATCAGTGAAGGGCTGCTTTCTGCTGGCATGCTGGAACGCCATGGCACCAAGCACATCATCGTGGTCGATGACTCCAGCATCGCGCGCAAGCAGATTGTGCGTTGCATCAAGGAATTGGGCTGTGAAGCGACGACGTTCAACGACGGTCGCCAAGCCTACGACTACCTGACACAGATGGCAGCCGAGTGCGACAGCCCCTTGTCGGAACGGTTTTTGATGGTCATCTCCGACATCGAGATGCCTGAGATGGACGGATACACCTTGACCGCCGAGATTCGGGCCAACCCGAATCTGCAGGACCTCTATGTACTCCTGCACACTTCGTTGAGCGGCGTGTTCAACAATGCGATGGTCAAGAAAGTGGGGGCCAATGCCTTCATCGCCAAGTTTCAACCCGATGTACTGGCCGAGGCTGTGGTTGAACGCATCCAGTCTGGTCCCGACGAGCCGGTGAACGCCGTCGCCTGACGGTGTTCGTCAGCGTACCTGAATGTCCAACCACTCCGGCAGCGTGTCCAGCACTCGAATGGCGCCAGAGTTTCTCGCCTTTCGGGATTTTCTTGAGACGAGTTGCGGGATCCTCATTGGCGAAGGCAAGGAATACCTGGTCGAAAGTCGTTTGCGCAGGCTGATGGCGCAGCACGGCCTCGGTGGCCTGGATCAGCTGGTTCAGGCCCTCAATCGTCCTGGTTCACGTGCCCTACGGGCCCAGGTCATCGATGCAATGACCACCAACGAAACCAATTGGTTTCGGGATGCCCATCCCTTCCAGATCATACTCGAGCGGCTGTTGCCCGAGGCGGCCAGCACGGCGCGGCCGTTCCGAATCTGGTGCGCAGCCTGTTCGTCTGGGCAAGAGCCGTTTTCGATCAGTATGTTGATCGAGGAATACGGCCAGCAAGGCGGTCGTTTGCCTCAAGGCGTTGAAATCGTAGCGACGGACATTTCTACGGACGTGCTGGATCAGGCGCAGCAGGCAGAGTACGACCTGACCGCCATGTCGCGTGGGCTTTCTGCCAAACGCCGTCAGGCCCACTTCCTACAGGGGAGTGCGGGTCGCTTTCGTGTCCGCGACAGCATCCGAGAGCGGGTGGTCTTCCGCCACCAGAATCTCCTGGAGGGGTTTGCAAGCCTGGGTCGGTTTGATCTGGTGCTCTGTCGCAACGTGTTGATCTACTTCTCCGCCACGACCAAAGCCGACATTCTCTCCCGCATTCACCGCCAACTCCGCCCAAACGGCGTCTTGATCCTTGGCGCCTCCGAGGCGTTGGCGCAGGCGCAGGGACTGTACCGCATGGAACGGTGCAGCCCAGGTTTGATCTACCGCGCACTTCCGGGCGTTCGAGACCGCGCCAGCTAGCTGGTTGCCATTCGGCAACGGCAACACCTCTCCCCCTACCGTGCCGCGATCGGCAACGCCTTGCCGATGTTGACCGGCCGCTGCTCTTTAATCCTATGGTTTTGAGCAGGTTATGTGGCTGGCATGGGCTTTGCTCAGATGACTTCTAGTCAGTTGAACACCCCAGGCGGCACCTGTCGCACTTGCCGACACCGGAGAGACCAGCGAACCATGAGCATTTCGTTTGCCACCGCACTTGGACCCCACGCACAGGCCCTCGGCATTGGGCTCGAGCGCACACAACTGTTGGCTGCCAACATCGCCAATGCCGACACGCCAGGTTTCAAGGCCCGCGACATCGACTTTCGTCAGGCGCTTGCCGCAGTGCAGGGCTCAGAGGGCGAAGCCCGTCTTGCCGCCACCAATGCCCGCCACTTTCGCACCGGCGACAGTGGCACGAATCAGGCCTCTCGCAGTGCTGCCAGTGCTGCGCTTTACCGCCAGCCACTGCAGCCGGCGCTTGACGGCAACACCGTGGAATTGGAGCGCGAACAGGCAGAGTTCGCACAAAATGCCTTGCGCGTCCAAACCAGCTTGACCTTGCTCAAGGGCAAGTTTTCCGGTTTGGTCAAAGCGATTCGAGGGGAGTAAAAACGATGGCTGTAACCCAAATATTCAACATTGCTGGGTCCGCCATGTCGGCCCAATCGATTCGGCTGAACACCATCGCCAGCAACCTCGCGAACGCCGAATCAGTGTCTAGCAGCGTGGACACCACCAGATCGGAAGAGCACACGTCTGAACTCCAGTCACGGCTACATCTGGTGG
>OBIC01000411.1_pt1 | contig 11891 bp, 12 predicted proteins | sample 1519831 | NCBI WGS metagenome assembly OBIC01 (sample SAMN03019805, study PRJEB22545) | beach sand metagenome | biome: beach; feature: sea beach; material: beach sand | place: USA: Municipal Pensacola Beach, FL | collected 2010-10-20 | depth 40-45 cm m | reverse complement strand
CACGTCGTCATGCGCATACGCGCCGCCCCGACGTCCCCCCCCTGGCGCCGCGGGGGGGTTCGCCCGCCGAGACGCTGATCACCGCCCTGTCCGGAAGTAATGAACTGCTCGCGGTTTCCTACACCACCGAGGCCGGAATCTTCCAGGATGCGGGCATTCCCGCCGTCATCTGCGGTCCCGGCAGCATCGACCAGGCCCACAAGCCCGACGAGTTCATCGGCCTCCCGGAACTCGCCGCCTGCGATGCGTTTTTGCGCCGTCTGCTGCAATCCCTTGTCTGACCATGCGGCGCGCCCATTTCTCAACCGGGGCTTATCCGTTTCTCCAGATCCTCGATCGCATTGATCGAGATGTTTTCAACCGAACCGTTCTGGTAATAGCCGAACGGATTGTCGAGATCCTTGATCAGGAACATCATGTAGAGGAACAGCAGCGAGATCGAGCCGGTCAGAAAAAGCGTATGGGCGAAAGGATCAAGCGCGACGCCAATCAGGCCAAGGATGAGAAGCAGTGAATTGATCTCCGCAATCCGGTAGCCGGATGAGATGAAGGAGGTGTCGCGTATCGCGTCAATTCTCGTCACGATGCGCCGTATATTTGTCTGCTCCTGCTTCAGACGCACAATGAAATTCGCCTGGGTATGGGGTTCCAGCGCCGCGATCAGCCGGTTGAGTTCCGTCAGATGCCTGAACAGCGTGCGGGTGCGTTCTGTTTTATGAAACCAGCCCCTAAGGCAGGCGATCAGCAGGCGGACATGCTCCAAACATTTTTCCGCCTCCTCAAGCTGTTTGGCCTGATAGAGCAGCGCAGCCTCGTCGGCGATCGATTCCAGGCTTACGGCGAGTTCTCCGGGAAGTTTCTCACTTTCCTTGAAATCGGTCAGCACGCCAGCCATGAGAAAACCCAGCAGGAACACGTTCGCCGCAATGAATGAGGTAAAGAGCGCATTCAGTTCGATGAATTCATATCCGAAAAGATGCACCATATATTTGACCGCCATGATGAGGGCGACAAAGGGCAGCGTTTTCAGCAGCAGCCGGTAATTTTCAAAAAACTTGCGCATTCGTGGATGTAATCTGGTCAAGGGGCGGCGCGTATTCACCCCGCGCCCGGCAGAGCTTAAAAGGTATTGCGCACCTGAAGGAGCATGTAACTGTAAGGGAAGGGTAAGGTGGTGTCAGTCTAGCGTCTTTCCGGGAGTGACTGAGGCGCCCCCAACGCGCGCTCTCGGAGCGTTTGTATTCGGGCCAGCCAACTTACAGGCTCAGCGTCTCGCGCACAAGCCGTAAGCGCTTCATTCAAATACAGAAACGCTCCCGTTAAGGACAGACTTAGGATCGGGCTATCTCGCCGAAGTAAGGGGGCTGACGGTCCGCAACGTCGTCAGATTGTCGGGCGCCTTGTTGATATCGCCGGAGTCCAGAAGCGGCGCAGCATCGATATCGGAAGCGTCGAGCAGCTCGCTCAGCCGTTCCAGCGCTGCGAGCATCATCGCCTGTTCCCAGGTAGGCAGGGCTTCGAAACGGGCCACGAAACGCTCCTGCAGAAGGTCCGGCGCCCGGTTGAGTGCCTCCCTCCCCTCCTTTGTAATGTCAAGCAGCATCTGGCGCTTGTCCCGCTCGCCCCGGCGGCGGGTGGCGAAACCAACCGCGACAAGGCGATCGATGATATTCGTGACCGTCGCCTGGCCAAATTGTAAATCTGCGGCAATTACACCTGGGGTTGTCTCGCCACTCTTTTCGATCTGCTGGAGGACGAGAACCTGCGAAGCGGTAAGACCGGTCGCCGCCGCGAGGCGACGGCCGCTCCTGTCACTCGCCCTCATGATACGGCGGATCGCCCTAAGAGTTGCGCTGGAGATATCCCGTTCCATGACTCTTACTATCGTGTCAGCAACGAATCAGCAAATAAATTTAAATAGTTCATAAACCAAAATAATATATTTATATTATATTTACAGTCTGAAACGCACCAGAATATAAAAACTTGAAAAAATTGGCATATATGCTATATTCTGCGCGTATCGTGCTATGAGATAAGCTTCTGTTTTAAAAATAACTAGTTCGGAAATTGAAATGTATTGCCTTCAAGGCCTGACTGAAAACGAACCGGAAGAGACTGCGGACGACCCAACCAGTAAAGAGAGGCCGTCCTTTCCGTATCGTTTGCGAAGGCCCAGCCCGGCCGATGGTCCAAAGGTGACGGCGCTGATCCGCGCCTGCCCACCCTTGGATGTAAACTCTGCCTATTGCAACCTTCTGCAGTGCAGTCACTTTGCGGGGCACCTGCGTGGTAGCAGAGCGGGAAGGCGGTATCGAAGGCTGGATATCCGGTTATATCCCCCCCGATTCTACCGATCATTTTTTCGTCTGGCAGGTGGCCGTCGCCGACACGGCGCGCGGCCTGGGCCTGGGCGGCCGGATGCTGGACCACCTTCTTTCGCGCCCGGCCGCAAAGGGGGTCGACACGCTGATCACAACCATCACGGAGTCGAATGACGCTTCGTTGGCCCTTTTCAGCGGTTTTGCAAGGCGGCGGAAAGCAACCCTGCACAAGCAACCCTATTTCGAGCGCAACACCCATTTTGCCGGCAAGCATGACACCGAATGGCTGATCACGATCGGTCCGCTGGCGTCTACCGCCACCGACAGACCGAACGCCCAGCCATCTGAAAATTAAAAACTGAAAGGGAGACAAGATGTACAACCATCCCAGGCCAACCCGAGCCCTGCCCGATATTTCCATCTATGAGCGGCGCGAATCCTGCGTTCGTTCCTATGCGCGTTCCTTTCCACGGCAATTTGATCGCGCCGAAGATGTCTGGCTGTTCGATGATCAGGGCGGCCGCTACCTCGATTTCCTTTCCGGATGCTCCACGCTGAATTACGGGCACAATCATCCCGTGCTGAAGCAGGCGTTGCTTGACTATATCTCGTCCGACGGCATCTGCCATGGGCTGGATCTGCACACGAAGGCCAAGGACGCCTTTCTCAGCACTTTCGAGGAGCTGATCCTGAAACCCCGTAAGCTCGACTACCGCGCCATGTTCACGGGGCCGACCGGCACCAACGCCGTAGAGGCCGCCCTGAAACTCGCACGTAAAGTGACCGGACGCGAACTGGTCATCGCCTTCACGAACGGCTTTCACGGCATGACGCTGGGCTCGCTCGCCTGCACGGGAAATGCCGGCAAGCGGGGCGGCGCCGGGGTGCTTCTGACGGGGGTCAGCCACGAACCTTTTGACGGCTATCATGGTCCTGATGTGGATACGGCCGCGCTTCTGGAACAGAGACTTGCCGATCCCTCCAGCGGACTGGACGCCCCGGCGGCGATCATCGTGGAAACCGTACAGGGTGAAGGCGGGCTGAATACGGCGTCGCCAGCCTGGCTGCGCCGGATCGCGCGGATCGCCAAACGGCATGGCGCGCTGATGATTGTGGACGATATCCAGGCCGGTTGCGGCCGTGCAGGCGGCTTTTTCAGCTTCGAGGGCATGGGATTCGTCCCGGACATCGTGACGATGGCGAAGTCGCTTTCCGGATTCGGCCTGCCTTTCGCTCTGACCCTGATACGTCCGGAACTGGACCAGTGGGCGCCGGGCGAGCATAACGGCACATTCCGCGGCAACAACCACGCCTTTGTGACCGCCACGGCGGCCCTTAAGCATTTCTGGTCAACGGACGCCTTCCAGCAGGATATCCGGCGCAAGGGCGATCTTCTGGCGCGGCGGCTTGAACAGATGGCCGCCAGGCATGGGCTTTCCGTCAAGGGACGGGGAATGATGCGCGGGCTGGACGCCGGATCAGGAGAAATGGCGGCCCTCATCACCTCCAGCGCCTTTGACCAGGGGCTTATCATCGAGACCAGCGGCGCCCATGACGAGATCGTCAAGATTCTCGCGCCGCTCGTGATCAGCGACGCGGCCTTCTCCTCCGGACTGGACATTCTCGAAAACTGCGTCAAACGCGCATTCTCCCATGCCGCAAGCGTCGCTGCAGAATAATTCAGAAAGAAGGAATCAAAGAGAAGGAAAATGATTATCCGAAACCTGGGCGACGCCCAAAAATCAGAACGTAATGTACTTTCAAAAGGCTGGGAAAGCGCCCGCCTTCTGCTCAAGGATGATGGGATGGGTTTCTCCTTTCACATCACCACACTCTACGCCGGCGCGGAACTGAAGATGCACTACCGGCATCATCTCGAATCTGTCTATGTGATCAGCGGCCATGGCACGATCGAGGATCTGGGGACGGGAGAGACGCATGAGTTGCGGCCCGGCTCGCTTTACGCTCTGAACAGGCATGATCTCCATATCGTCCGTCCACAAACGGACATGATCACGGCCTGTGTCTTCAATCCGCCGGTTACGGGTCGCGAAGTGCATGACGAAACCGGCGCCTACCCCGCCGACGCGGCCGCAGACGCGTCCTAGAGCGGAGATGTGACATGACGATGATGAGTGACCCCTATCCATCCCGATGCGCGTCTCAAGCCGGCGTCCTGCCGCGGCGTGATCCGGTTGTTTATCGTGAATGGAGTCCGAACGCGCCGCTGACGCAGGAACAGACCAGGCATTTCGACGCACAGGGTTATCTCGTGCTGCGGGATGTTTTCACGCCAGAGGAAATCGCCTCTCTTCAGGCCGAGGCGCAGGCGTTGCTCGCCGACCCCAGCGCGCTGGACAACCGCACCGTAATCACTGAACCGGGAGTTAACGAAGTCCGTTCGATCTTCAGGATCCATGGACAAAACAAAATGATCGCCCGTATGGTGGCTGATGAAAGGCTGGCGGGCGTCGCCAGCTTCCTGCTGGACGACGAGATCTATGTCCATCAGTCCCGTCTGAATTACAAGCCGGGCTTTCATGGCAAGGAATTTTACTGGCATTCGGACTTCGAGACCTGGCATGTGGAGGATGGCATGCCGCGCATGCGGGCGCTTTCCATGTCCATTCTCCTGAGCAGGAATACGCCTTTCAATGGCCCGCTCATGCTGATCCCGGGCTCGCACAGGAAATATGTCGCCTGTGTCGGCGAAACGCCGGAAAACCATTATCTGTCATCCCTGAAAAAGCAGGAATATGGCGTGCCGGATGAACAGATCCTCGCGGAACTCATTCACGAGAGCGAAATTGTCGCCCCCGTAGGCGAGCCTGGCGCCGTGATCATTTTCGATTGCAATATCATGCATGGCTCCAACAGCAATATCTCGCCCTATCCCCGCGCCAACGCCTTTATCGTATACAACGCCGTCTCCAACCGCCTGCATCGTCCCTATGGCGCACAAGCCCCGCGGCCGGATTTCATTGCAGCCAGGGAATGCAAGCCTGTCAGGCCTGTCAGTGGCGCGCTGAAGGAGGCGGCGGCATGAAGAGTGGACACAGCGTCGAGAAGATCGGCGGCACCTCCATGTCGGCGATTGCGCCGGTCTTAGCCAATGTGCTGATCGGCGGCCGCAAGGGAGCGGACCTCTACAACCGGATTTTTGTCGTTTCCGCTTATGCGGGGATGACGGATCTTCTGCTGTCCAGCAAGAAAACGGGTGAACCTGGCGTATATGCCGCCTTCGCTTCCGGAAACGAGTGGTCCGGAGCGCTGGATAAGGTGCGGGACAGGATGTGCGGGCAGAACGCGGAAATGTTCTCCTCGTTCGACTGCATGACCGCCGACGCCTTTGTGAATTCCAGGATATCTGAAATGCGGGACTGTCTGGAAGACATCGACCGCCTGCGGACCCACGGGCGCCTTCCCTATCAGGAGCCGCTCGCCGCCGTTCGCGAAATCCTGGCGGGACTGGGCGAGGCCCATTCGGCCCACAATACCGCGCTGCTGCTGCGCACCCACGGGGTAAATGCGGTTTTCGTCGATCTGACCTCATGGGGCCAGAACGGTAGAAAATCACTTGACGCCCAGATCGGTGAGGGATTGGCCGGCATCGATCTTTCCTGCCAGCTGCCGATCGTCACGGGATATGCCGCCTCGGAAGAAGGCACGCTGAAGACCTGGGGCCGGGGCTATTCGGAAGTGATTTTCTCGCGTCTCGCGGTCCTGACAGCCGCGCGCGAAGCCGTGATTCACAAGGAGTTTCACCTTTCCAGCGCCGATCCCAGACTGGTCGGCCCCGAAAACGCCCGCAAGATCGGGAGGACGAATTACGATGTCGCCGATCAGCTCGCCAATCTGGGAATGGAGGCGGTGCATCCCGGCAGCTTCAAAGGACTGCGCCAGGCCGGCATTTCGCTTCGCGTGCGCAACACCTTCGACCCGAATGACGCGGGCACGCTGTTCAGCGGCGACTATATGCCGGACATGCCGTGCGTCGAGATCGTGACGGGGAAAAGCGGACTGGTTGCGCTGGAAGTGTTCGAACAGGATCTTGCCGACGGACCCAGCTTCGACAGCGCCCTGCTCGAGGTGCTGGCGCAGCACGATGTACGGATCGTATCCAAAAGTTCGAACGCCAATACGATCACCCATTATCTCGATGTTTCTGCGGGGGTGCTGGCGCGCGTCGCCGCTGAACTATCGGCCCGTTTTCCCGCGGCGGAGGTGACCTCGCGGCAGGTCGCCATGGTCTCCGTGATCGGCAGCGATATCGGCTCCCTGGGAATTGTCGCCCGCGCGGCAGGCGCGCTGGAATCCGCCAGGGTGCGCATTGTCGGCATGCAGCATCAGATGCGCAATGTGGACATCCAGTTTCTGGTTGCGCCGGAGGATTTCGAAAAGGCGGTAATGGCGCTACATGATGCGCTGATCGTTCGCGCCGCCTCTGCGGCGGCCTGAGTCCCCCAATGGTCGTCACGAGTTTTCTTCTCTTCATGGCGGCCTTTCTTGGGATCGGTCTGACCTCGGTTCTGCGCTCTGACGGCTCCAGGAAGGATTACTATCTCGCCAGCCAGAAAGTCTCGCCCATGCTGGCGGGCCTGTCCGCGGTGGCGACCAACAATTCCGGCTACATGTTCATTGGGGTCATCGGTTTTACCTATACCGCGGGCCTGTCGGCCATCTGGCTGATGATCGGGTGGATCACCGGAGATTTCATAGCTTCGCTTTTCATTCACAGGCGGCTGCGCGCCGCTACGGAATGGACGAAAGAGGCCAGTTTCGGCTCCGTCCTCGCCAGATGGCGGGGGGTGGATATGCCGGTCTGGCGGCGGCTTGCCGCCGTCGTCACCATTCTTTTTCTAGGCGCTTACGCGGCGGCGCAGATCGCCGCGGGCGGCAAGGCGCTGCAGGGGGTTCTGGGCTGGGATCCTGAGACAGGGGCCTGGATGGTCGCCACCATGGTTCTGGTCTACTCCGCCGCTGGGGGCATTCGCGCCTCGATCTGGACCGATGCCGCGCAGAGCTTTGTCATGCTCGTTGCGATGACATTGCTTTTTGCGGCCGGGGTGTCCGGATTCGGCGGCTGGCAGGCGGTCCTCGATGGCTGGCGCGCCGTGCCGGGCTTCTTCGATCTGACCCCTCCGGACTTGCTTGTCCCGGGATTTTTCGGCCTCAGCCTGTTCGTGATCGGCTGGATGTTTGCAGGGATCAGCGTTATCGGCCAGCCTCATATCATGGCCCGGTTCATGGCTCTGGACAAACCGGCAAGCATGAATCGCGCGCGGGTCTGGTATTATGGATTTTTCATCGCATTTTATGGCCTGGCGACCGTGGTGGGCCTGCTTTCCCGGCTCTATCTTCCCGATCTCGGCGGCATGGACGCCGAACTCGCCCTGCCGACCATGGCGGTCCATCTTCTGCCGCCCATGCTCACCGGACTGGTGCTTGCGGGTATTTTCGCCGCGACCATGTCAACGGCGGATTCTCTGGTGCTAAGCTGTTCTGCAGCCCTGACCCATGATCTGTCCACGAAGCGTTTTGAACATCCCTGGCTGATGAAGGGGGCGACCGCGCTGGTGACGGGCCTTGCTCTCTTCATCGCTCTGTCCAACAGCTCCAGCGTGTTCAGCCTGGTGATCTTCGCCTGGTCAGCCCTGGCCGTAGCATTTGGTCCCCTGCTGATTCTGCTGGCAACTGGGCGGCATGTCTCTGAACGGCGCGCCATCCTCATGATGCTGGCCGGGCTCGCCGTAGCGCTGGCCTGGCGGTCGGCCGGACTGGAGGGATGGATCTATGAAGGCCTGCCCGGCATACTGACAGGACTAGCCATTGGATGGCCTTCAGGCGCAAGCGCCACCTTGCAGGCACGCCCTTCAGAAACAGCAGCCACCACCCGCACCTGACAGTGAAGGCCGTCAGCCCGTAGAAGATTGCTGCATATGATAATGCGGTTTTGTGAAGTCTTCTTCGCGAGCCTGCGATATCAGATAATTACGCACGGCGATCTCTGTCCCCATCAGAATGGCGATGAGCATGTAATAATATTCATTCATCCCGTGATTTTTGGTAAGGCCGCCGACAAAATATCCCACCATCGTGATCATGATGAAGAAGCTGAGATCATACGCCCACAGCAAATCCGGGATTCCCTTGGAAAGCCGGCGAATACGCAGGATCGTATTCAAGGTGAGGAGGGCGATCACGCTCCACAGAGCGAAGCCGACGAACCCGGATTCGCCAAGCACTTCGAAATAGCTGTTGTGCGACGCCCGCCCATGAATTCTTTCGTAAACGCCTGGACCCCCGCCTAAAACCGGATTCTTTTGAACATATGCCCAGCCCCATTCCCAGGCTCTGGTCCGGCCCACGAACGAGTTATCCTCGTCAGCACGCGTTATGGTGGACTGCCGGCTCGTAAAGCTTTCCAGCCTTTTTTCAGAGGCGGCAAAATAGAATACGGAGGCTAACGCTCCAGCTATCAGCATATACGTTATTTTTCTGCTGGAATATAGCCACAGGATGAAGCACATGGCGGCGAAAGCCACCATTGCGCCTCGTGAATTGGTGCCGATGAGGGCAAAAACAGAGATTCCGGCAAGCGCCATAAAACCGTAACGCACATAGGCATGCGCAGAATGGCGCGAAAGGAAAAGCATTAATGGCCAAGTATAGATGACGAAGCGCGCATATTCATTGGTTTCCCCCAGAAAGGAAGGCCCCAGGACATTCTTGCTGCCTGCGGAAAGGACCGTGATCAGACCCGTGCGGAAACTGGCCATGCCGATGGCGATGACGACAATCCAGATAAGGGCGTGAATCCGTAATCTGGTGTTGATCACCGATGCTGTGATCACGCACATTAAAATGATTTTGATAAAATCCACGGCCAGAGAAAATTCCTGGCTATTGACATTGTTCACCAAAGCCGAGGAAAAATACCAGATACTGAAAATGATCAGGATTACCGTCAGGGCGTTGCCTGGCCAGACCCTGCGGCTTCCTATGTAGAGATAGCTGATCAGAGAGACGACGGCGAGCACCATGCCCCAGCGTAAATTCAGCCCGCCATACATCTGCTTTTCCGGATGCATCCAGTCCACCATATAATAGACCAGAGGCCCGAGAACGGGCTGGAACATGATCGCCACGGCAAGGCCAATCAGCCATAATGTTATGACTATTCCCGACATGATGTCCTTACGTCAGGGTGATTCGGAAATCTTCGCACCGCCGTTCCGGGCGTCAGAACGGGACGCAGACATTTTCCCTCACCATAAAACCAATTTTAAATCTTTGAAGATTTATCTAAAGCGCAGGTTTTAATTTTTATCCCGTATGCTTTGCGGAAACCGGCAAAGACAAGGAATACTATAGCAGCATGATTGAAAGACTGTTACTGATCATGGCCCTGTTCGGGATCGTCTGGCTGATGTGGTGGCTTATCCAGACGGAACGGGACGGGGAATCCGTTAAAAATGACAAAACCCCTTTCGCCATGCGTCCGGGGGAGGACATCCTGCGCCACCGCGAGGCAAAGAAGAAAAAACGTCCCCCGCCGTGAGCTCTTTTCCCGCGCCATGACCTCTTATGTCCGGGACTGCCGCGTGATGGCGATCAAACCGCCAGCAGAGCACAGATCCGGCACTCGGTTTCGGATAGCACCCAGCCATCGAGGCTGACAGTGCGTCCCTCCGCAAAATCGCTTCTGATGAGCGCGCGGACCTCCTCTCCGCCGCCCGCAAAGGGACTGGCGCCGGACGGGGGAGCATCCGGTTTATTCGTGGTCAACATGACCCGCCGCAACTCTTTCAGCAGCATCTCGCGCCCGGCCTCGTGCGGGCGGGATTGCAGATAGGCTTGACCGACATATTTCATGCTCCGCAAGGAGCCGCGCTGTACAAGCCCCGCGCCCTGTGCGGAAACCGCGGCGCCGGCCTGCAGGGAAAACGCCGCGACGGCCATGACGCCATTCAGGAATGTTCTGCGGTCCAGGCGCAGGGTCATGCCCCCTCCAGTTTCCTGTTGAGATGTTCCGCCATCCGGACGGCAAGAGCAACAAGCGTCAAAGTCGGCGGCACATGACCGCCCGTGGGGAATACCGAACTTCCCGCGACATACAGATTGTCAACCCCGTGCACTTTTAAATCGCCGTCCACTACCCCATGCCGTTGATTTTGATGCGCGCGGGTCGTGCCTATATGATGGTCGCCAAAACTGAGCAACTCACCGAATGTGCGGCCTTCACGATCGCCCTCTATCCGCATCCTTCCCAATTCCGCACGGGCGAACTCACTGGCGATCAACTGCATCGCCCGCCACAGATTCTCCTTGTCATCTTCAGCAAGGCGGATCGATACAACGGCTTTGCGAAGCCCCAGACGGTCCCTTTCAGCCGACAGGGTTATTCTGTTGGAAGGCTCCGGCCGCATCTCGATCATCACGTCAGAATACAGGAAATTCATGTCGTTTGCGCTGTCGAAAAGCCTCGTATTGAAGGATTTACGGGCTACGCCTTCGATCACCATATCCCAGTCACGCACCACATTGACGATGTGCCGCCCCAGATTCTCAGGCATTCTGCCGGATGAAAGCGCGCTGCTGATCTGGTGCAGGGATTCGACGCCTTCCGAAATCCTGAAACGGGAAATGGGCAGGAGCGGCGCTCGGACATTATTCAACTGGTGAGCGGAAATGGCCGCGTCTGAAAGCTTCAGAAATCCATAGGGCGCATACCGGTTTTCCTTACCGGGATAGTCTGACGGGCGCTTGCCATAAAATCCGATGTCCTGCTGGGGATTAGCCAGGAAAAAAGTCGCGGCGGAAACAATGGCGTGGTCCATGAAGTAACGGCCGGCCAGATCATACTGGTTGCCGATCCCATTCTTCTGCACCTCGTCGCAATTCAGCAGCATCCTGGCGTTTTCTATCCCGCCCAGCGCCAGGACAAAAAACCGCGCCCTGATCTGGAAGCGCCTGCCGCCGGTCGCCGCCACCTGAACCGTCTCCACATGCCCGCCATCCTGGTGCAGGTTGACGCCCGTCAGATCCGCGTTGAGATAGACGGTGACGTTCTGGCTGTCGCCGATATCGTTCCTGTAAACCTCACCGAACCGGGTCGGGGGGCTGTGCTGCGCCACGCCCGTAACCACTTTTTCCGGATCAAGGGGCAGCAGAGGGTGCGCGGAGAATTTTCGCCAGTATTCGGCGTCATAATTGAACACATCCAGCTGACAATATTGCTGGGCTTTGACGTAATACGGATCCAGCGTCTCACGGCCAAACGGCCAGCCGCTATGGGGCAGCCAGGGACGGCGTTCGAAGTCGATGGGATCCAGCGGGCTGCAATTGCCCGCCCAATGATTGGTGGAGCCGCCGAAAAAACGCAGCCTGCTGTATTCGGGATCATTATAGAGCTTATCGGTCAACGTGGCCTGGTAAAGCTCCTGAATCTCCGCATCAAAATCCAGACCGCCGCTTTCCAGCATGATGACCCTGAGCCTGCCGCCCGATAATTCCCGCGCCAGCGTGATTCCCGCCGCTCAACCCCCATGCGATCTCTGGATTGCC
>OBIC01000408.1_pt1 | contig 11917 bp, 11 predicted proteins | sample 1519831 | NCBI WGS metagenome assembly OBIC01 (sample SAMN03019805, study PRJEB22545) | beach sand metagenome | biome: beach; feature: sea beach; material: beach sand | place: USA: Municipal Pensacola Beach, FL | collected 2010-10-20 | depth 40-45 cm m | reverse complement strand
TTGGCAGCGACCACGCCTTGGGTTAGCATCCTACCTATCGATAGGTTTGGATGCCCCCTATGCAGATCAATACGGATTACGCGCAACGGGTGGTGGTGGACACCACCCAGCTCGAATGGCAGCCCTCACCGGCGCCGGGCGTGGAGCGCAAACTGCTGGAGCGCGATGGCGGCGAGGTCGCCCGGGCGACCTCCGTTGTGCGCTACGCACCGGGGTCACAGTTCGCCGAGCACGGGCACGATGCGGGAGAAGAAATCCTGGTGCTTGAGGGCACCTTTACCGACGAGTGCGGCACCTACCCCGCCGGTACCTACCTGAAGAACCCGCCCGGGTCACGCCATGCACCGGGTGCACCAGACGGTTGCACCCTGTTCGTCAAGCTTCGCTACCAGGCCCCGGAGGACCAGGCCCGCATCGTGCTGGATACCTCAGACCCAGCACAGTGGCAGCCGGGGCTGGTGGACGGGCTCAGGGTGTTGCCTCTGTCCTCCTACGGGCATCAGCACACGGCGTTGGTGCGCTGGGCCCCTGGCACGCTGTTCAACCCCCACCGCCACCACGGTGGGGAGGAGATCTTTGTGGTCCAGGGCCTGTTTGAGGACGACCAGGGGCAGTACCCTGCCGGTACATGGCTGCGCAACCCGCACCTCAGCCAGCACCAGCCGTTCAGCACCCAGGGCTGCACGATTTTCGTCAAGACGGGCCACCTGCCAGCTGCAGGCGGCGCAGCAACCCGGCGATGAAGCACTTCTCGGAGGTGACCCCAGCGGGCGAGCGTGTGCTGGACGTCGCGGAGGAACTGATCGCCGGCTGGTGCTGGCTGAGGCGGAGGCACTGATCGCCCGGCGCGGATACAACGGGTTTTCGTACGACGACATCGCCAAGCGCATCGGCATCAAAAAGCCCAGCATTCACCACCATTTTCCCACCAAGGCAGAACTGGTGGCAGTCATAGCGCAGCGCTATACGCACAGGTTTCGAGGGGCACTGCTTGAGATCGAAGGCCGCCAGGCGGTACCGCACGCACGCTTGATGGCATACGCAGACCTGTTCGAGCGCACTCACCTGCGCGAGCGCGAGTTCTGTGTCTGCGGCATACTCGGCGCGGAGGCGGAAACCCTACCGGCCCCTGCGGCGGAGGAAGTTTCGCGCTTTTTCACCCTGAACCTGGATTGGCTAGGCGCAGTGTTCAAGCAAGGCGCCGAGGAAGGCAGCCTCCGACTTCCAGCGCCCGCACCGGTCCATGCCGAGGGGCTGCTTGCTTTGCTTGAAGGGTCGATGCTGCTCGCCCGCGGGCTGCGCCAGAGCACAGCCGGCGGCGCCGGCCCCGTGGCGCTTGCTGCGGCCTACCTCACCCCGCTGCAACCGCTGTGATCGGGCGCCGTGAGCCAGGGCCAATGCAGCCATTAGCAAACCGATTGATCGGTAGGTGAATGGCCGATTCGTGGGACGAAACCGGCGGCCAATGGCCGCCAGAAGCGTCCCATTTCCGGCTGCCATCGCAATGGCAGCCGGAAATGCCATTGCGGGCCAAGGCCAAGCGCCTGGGATCGACAGCACATCAAGAGCATGAAAGCTGGGAGGGTCTGCGTGGTCGGGTGGAGCTGGGGGTCCGTCGGTGCCAAGGCACAGGCCTTGCGCAAACGAAACCAAGGATAAGGGCAGGTGGTGCGGGCGGGGGGACTTGAACCCCCACGGGCTTGCGCCCAACGGATTTTCGTACCAACTACGGCTTTCGCCGCCCCGGTTCGCGTGATGCAAACTGCAGGGTTTGTGGTCTGGACTATCCCTTCACCCTAGCCACTTCAACAGCCGGCCGTAGGCGCTGCCCGTCTAGTCTCTACACCTTCCCGGCGGGGCCGGGCTTGGCTCGGGATCGCCATTTCACAGGGTTCCCCGAATTTGAGCAGTTCTACGTCTTCGGTTTCCCGAAGCGCACTCAATGTATTCAAGTCCGTTGCGTCTACCGATTTCGCCACGCCCGCAAGAGCCTGTGCAGCGACGCCCCCGGGGGAATCGGCCGAAGGCGCCGGGCAGTATACCGTCATCGGGTGATTCCGGGGTACCGCGCAGGCTGCAAGCAAACCGCGTGCACCAGACGCCCAGGGTACCCAAGACACACTTAAAGAGGGGTGGAGGCTGGGGTCGGAATCGAACCGGCGTACACGGAGTTGCAGTCCGCTGCATAACCACTCTGCCACCCAGCCTGGAAAGCAGGTCGCGAATTGTACGGATTTCTTTTGGGTTTGACGAGCGCGGTTCAACCGCGACCCATCAACAGCGGCCAAGCGGCCCGTAAATACAGCACCATTGACCACAGCGTGAGTCCCGCCGCCAGATAAAACAGCACCAGACCCACCCCGATGAACAGCGGCGGCGCGCCACGCGAGCACAGCAGCAGCAAAAGGATCGATGCCATCTGCACACCGGTCTTCACCTTCCCCATGTAGGACACGGCCACACTGGCCCGCTGTCCCAGCTCTGCCATCCATTCCCGCAGCGCGGAGATCGCGATCTCCCGCCCGATGATCACCGCGGCCGGCACAGCGAACCAGGCACTGGGGTAGGATTCCAGCAACACGACCACAGCAACGGCGACCATCAATTTGTCCGCCACAGGGTCCATAAAAGCGCCAAAACGGGTGCTTTGGTTCAGTGCCCGCGCGAGGTAGCCATCCAGCCAGTCGGTGATCGCCGCAACACCAAAGACAGCGGCCGACCCCCAGCCGCTCCAGCCATACGGCAAGTAAAACACCATCACCAGCACCGGAATCAGCACAACGCGAAACCCAGTCAGTGCATTGGGGATGTTGAAGTTGGGGGGGCTTGTGTCCTGGCTTGCGGTCATGCACTGCGCTCTTCGCCACGCACACTCGAGTGGATCCTGGCAGCAAGGGCTCGGCTGATCCCCGGCACCTTGGCAAGCTCATCCACAGTGGCATGCTGCATTTGCTGCATCCCACCAAAATGGCGCAGCAAGGCCCGCCGGCGCTTGGGTCCAACGCCTTCAATTTCTTCCAACACAGACCGCCCCTGCGCGCGACCACGGCGCTGTCGGTGTCCGGTGATGGCGAAGCGGTGGGCTTCATCCCGAATTTGCTGAAGGAGGTGAAGCGCGGGGGAGTGTTCGGGTACCGACACCACAGCGCCAGAAGCCAAAAACAGGGTTTCCATTCCCGGCTTTCGGGTTGTGCCCTTGGCGATGCCTAACAGCAGCACCCCTTCGACCTGCAATTCATCCATCACAGCTTTGGCCTGCGCGAGTTGGCCTTTGCCCCCGTCAATCAACAAGAGATCGGGCAATGCGGCCTCTCCCTTTTTCAACCTGGTGTATCTGCGCTCCAAGGCCTGGCGCATGGCGGCGTAGTCGTCTCCTGGTTCAATGCCGGTGATGTTGTACCGGCGGTAGTCGGACTTCACTGGGCCCTGTGGGCCAAACACCACACAGGAGGCGACCGTCTCACTGCCCTGCGTGTGGCTGACATCGAAGCACTCGACACGCCCAAGCCCGTCCTCTACACCAAGCACCACTTGCAGTTGCTCGAAGCGCTGGCGCATGTTCTCACGGTTGGCCAGGTGCGCGCTCAGGTGCTGCTGGGCATTGTCCCGCGCCATGCGCAGCCAGCGGGCGCGCTCGCCACGCACCTGGTGTCGCACCGTCACCTGCTGGCCCTTCGCACCGGTGAGCGCCTCGGCCAGCGCCTCGGCATCCTCTAAGGCCTCGGACACAACAGATCCGAGCAACTGCAAGTGGTGGCCTCGGCATCCTCTAAGGCCTCGGACACAACCACCAGCGCTGGGATCTCCACCCCCACCCCCTTGCCCAAATAGTACTGGGGAACGAACCCATCAAGCAGCGCCGCCGGCGTGTCAGCAATGCCCACCTCGGGGTAGTGGCAGCGGCTGCCGAGCACACGCCCGTCCCGAATCGAGAGGACCTCGACGCAGCCCCCACCGGGTAGCAGCGCCGCCGCAAGCACATCGACATTCGCGCTCCCACCGGCCACAACCGACTGTTCCGCGCGCAGGCGCTGCAGGCGAGAAATCTGATCGCGCAGACGCGCTGCCGACTCAAACTCCAATTCGGCCGCCGCGGCCTCCATCTGGTCCGCCAGTTCATCGCACACCGCCTGGCTGCGGCCCTCCAAAAACATCAGGGCGTGGCGCAGGTCCTCCGCATAGGCCTCCGGCTGAACCAGGCCCACGCACGGCCCGCTGCAGCGATCGATCTGGTATTGCAAACAGGGTCGGGTTCGATTGCGAAAGAAGCTCTCATCACACTGGCGGACGCGGAACACCTTCTGCAACAGCCCAAGCGTTTCCCGCACCGCAGCGGCGTTGGGGTACGGCCCATAGTAGCGGGCTCCTTCCCGTCGGCGGCCACGGTAGAACCCCAAGCCAGGAAACTGGGCGTTTCCCGACAACCGAATGAACGGGTACGACTTGTCGTCCCGCAGCATCACATTGAAGGGGGGGCGGTGGGCCTTGATCAGGTTCTGCTCAAGCAGCAAAGCCTCGGTCTCGGAACCTGTGACCGTGGTTTCCAGGGCCACCACCCGGCGGACCATGGCCATGGTCTTGCTGTCCGTTGCTCGGCCGCTGAAATAGCTGGAAACGCGGCTTTTCAGGCTCTTTGCCTTGCCCACGTACAGCACCTCCCCCGCGGCATCCAACATGCGGTAAACGCCAGGTGCAAGCGGCAGAAGGCGCAATTGCTCAGAGAGGTCCACTGGAGCCACCGTCACCGCAGAATCATCACTCGTAAGCTCGTCTTGCGCCGAAATCGAACTCAAGCGTCGGTCAACAGTTGGTGACGCATCGCCAAACGCGTAAGCTCCACGTCGTTGCTGACCTCAAGCTTTTCGAAAATTCTGTATCTGTAGGTGTTGACCGTTTTGGGGCTCAGGCAGAGCTTGTCGGAAATGTACGAGACCTTCTCCCCGTTCACCACCATCATTGTCACCTGCAACTCTCGCTCGGACAGCGCGTCGAAGGGGCCGTAGGATGTGTCATCCGGGGACACCGAACGCAGCGCCAAGTCCTGAGCAACCGACTGGGTCAGGTAGCGCTGACCAGACTGCACCTTGCGAATGGCCGAGACCAGCTCCTCATGGGTTGCGCCCTTGGATAAGAACCCCCGCGCACCTGCCTGCAGCAACCGCGACGGCAACGGGCCATCCACACAAGCCGTGAGCCCGATCACTTTGGTCTCCGGCGCACTGCGCAAAATGCGCTTGGTGGCCTCGAGCCCGCCAATCCCAGGCATAAGGACGTCCATCAGCACCACATCCGGCAGCAGCGCCTTGGCTTGCTCCACCGCCGACTCTCCGTCGACCGCCTCACCAACGATCTCGATTCCGTTCGAACTCGCAAGCAACGCTGCGAACCCTTCACGCACCAACTTGTGGTCATCGACGAGCAGTACGCGAATCAATTCCAACCCTCCGCAACGGCCCTCGGCCGCCGATCTGAGTGGGCCAACGCTGATTTGCAACGTGCGCAGCGATCAGTGGACCCCCAGGTCATGAGCAAAGACCGGATTTTCCCCCATGGCATCCATAAACTAAAGCCCCAGCGCACGAACGGACAGCCCGAGCCTGGCTCGATGCAGTTGGCATGCTCGCTTCGCCATTTGCTATGATGCCGACCGGTTTTTTTCCAATAAAAACATTGAGCCGAGCCCAACATTCAGACCGAAGGTGGTCCCTATGCAGCGTATTCGCGATCTCACTGGCCTAGCTGTGCTGATGACAGCAACAGCACAGCCTGTTGCTGTCATTTGTTATGCCGGTGCGTGGCATCCACGCCGAAGAAGTATCCCAAGAACCAGCCATCCAGGCACCGCTCGCTGCAAAGTCACTCTTGATTGATGCTGCGCGGGTCGGCGGCAAGCTGCTGGCGGTGGGCGAGCGCGGCCACATCGTGTTCAGCACCGACGGAGGCAAAACCTGGGACCAAGCCTCAGTTCCGACGCAAATGACCTTAACCGCCGTAGACTTTGTCGACGAATCCCTTGGCTGGGCTGTGGGCCACGATGCAGTGGTGGTTCACACTGAAGACGGAGGCAAAACCTGGACCCTACAACACGCGGCCCCGGACTGGGAGCAGCCACTGCTGGACGTGTTGTTTCTTGACGCGGATCGAGGCCTCGCAACCGGAGCCTACGGGTTGTTGATGATCACCGACGACGGCGGCGTAACCTGGCAAAAAACCATGGTCGACGAAACCCTGGACTGGCACCTCAATAGCATCGTCCGCCTACCGAATGGAGTGTTGCTCATCGCTGGCGAATCCGGCACCCTGGCCCGCTCAGCCGATCGTGGCGAGACTTGGGAGATTCTCGAATCACCCTATGTGGGCTCGTTTTTCGGGTGCGAAGTGCTGGACGGCGGAAAACGAGTCCTGGCCTATGGCCTGCGCGGCAACGCCTACATATCGGAGGACATGGGAGACTCCTGGTCCAAGGTTGAAAATCCATTGGGCTCGAACCTGTACGGCGGCGACCACCTTCCGGGGGGTGGAGCAGTGCTGGTTGGTGCAGGTGGCACCATTCTCAAGCTGCCCGCAGGAAGCACGGCATTCGAGCGCGTACCCTACCCGGCCTTCAACAACCTGGTCACCGCCGTACACATCAGTGGTTCAGAGGTCGCGATCTTCGGTTCGCGTGGCTACCTGCCCTACATCATCGAATGAACGCCTCCTCGGTCCTACTGCTCTTCTACGGTACGCCAAGCGAAATAGATTGATCTTTGCCCCCAGCATGGCGCCCGAGAGCGCCGCTGGGGATGGCAACGGCGCAAACACACTGCTCCCACCTTCGCGGGCGAACAACCTAGAAACGTTTAGGGAATGCAGGCGTGCTGCAATTGAGGCGGCAGTATGTACTGCCTGTCGTACGCTGGGTTCAAATGGCGGAGAGGGAGGGATTCGAACCCTCGATGAGCTATTAACCCATACTCCCTTAGCAGGGGAGCGCCTTCAGCCGCTCGGCCACCTCTCCGGATCGAATGGGCCCGGGGCCGCATTCAGCGAAGGCGAATGGTACACGAAACCAACATGACCTGACTACGACTCAACGGACAGGCCGTGGAAGCGCAAGGTCATCGATCATCGCCAGCGACGTTGCCGCCTTTCTCAGCTTGGATGCGGTGGTAGATCTCTTCCCGATGAACGGAAACCTCCTTGGGTGCGTTGACGCCCAAGCGAACCTGGTTGCCCTTGACGCCGAGCACGGTCACCGTGACATCATCGCCAATGATCAGCGTCTCCCCAACGCGCCGGGTCAAAATCAACATATCCACTCCTCCAGGTAGCACCGCCGTCGCAGCACAATTGCAAAAACTTTCTTCAAGAAATCAGGCAACCCACGCTGCATAACCGCAGCGGGAACGCAGCCTCTGCCTCAGGCGCCGCCGCCCGGGACCACAACCGGCTCGGTTGCGTCCAGACCGAATGCGGTGTGCAGACAGCGCACCGCAAGTTCAAGGTACTTCTCGTCAATCACGACCGAAATTTTGATTTCTGAAGTCGTGATGATCTGGATGTTGATGCCCGCATCGGCAAGGGCTGCGAACATCTGCGACGCAATACCCGCGTGTGACCGCATCCCCACGCCCACGAGTGATACCTTGACCACACTGCGGTCGCCCACAAGCTCCCGCACACCCAGTGCAGCCGTTAATGGCTTGAGCACCTCCATGGCGCGGGCGAAATCGTTGCGGTGAACCGTAAAAGTGAAATCGGTCGTCTTTTGGTCCGCAGCGATGTTTTGGACAATGACATCGACCTCGATGTTCGCATCACTGACAGGTCCCAAAATGCGTGCGGCCACACCAGGCACATCCGGCACACCGAGCACCGTCACCTTGGCTTCATCTCGATTGAACGCAATCCCCGAGATTTTGGGACTTTCCATTCCGCTGTCTTCCTCTAAGGAGATCAATGTCCCTGGCCCCTCTACAAAACTCGATAACACCCGCACCGGCACACCGTACTTGCCGGCAAACTCCACCGCCCGAATTTGCAACACCTTGGAACCAAGACTCGCCATTTCGAGCATTTCCTCAAAGGTGATGCTGTCCAGGCGACGCGCCTGCTCCACGACTCGAGGGTCTGTGGTGTAAACGCCATCCACATCGGTGAAAATTTGGCACTCCTCGCAGGCGCGTCGCCTGGACATGGGTGAAAATTTGGCACTCCTCGGCTTTGAGGGCAGCGGCCAACGCGACTGCCGAAGTATCGGACCCGCCCCGACCGAGGGTGGTGGTGTTGCCCTCTTCGTTCACCCCCTGAAAACCAGCCACCACCGCAACCTTCCCTTCCGCCACCGCGGCAAGGATCCGGCTCGCTTCAATGTCTCGAATTCGGGCCTTGGTGTGGGCGCTGTCGGTCAGTACCCGCACCTGTGCGCCGGTAAAGGACTCAGCCGGACAACCACGCGCATGCAGGGCAATCGCCAACAGTGCGATGGTGGTTTGCTCGCCCGTGGCCAAGAGCACATCCAGCTCACGTGGCACGGGCCGCTCGCTGAGGGCACTGGCAAGGCCCAGCAGTCGATTGGTCTCCCCGCTCATGGCACCAAGGCCCGAATTCGAGCACCACGAGGTCATGCCCCGTTTTTCGGTCCTGCACGATCCGGTCTGCGACGGCTTCGATGCGTTCCACGCTGCCGACGGAAGTGCCGCCGAATTTCTGTACGAGAAGCGCCATATTCCCTGTAAGCCAAAAGCTATTGTTAAATCTACAGAATTACGCCGGCGCGGACAAGATCAGCGCAGCGCCGTTCGACAAACGGTATCAGTGTGCGGCTGCCAGTAGCCGTTGGGCGACAAGGTCCGGCACCTGATTGAGCGCCGCAGCGAGCGCTTCAGGTTGATCTCCTCCGCCCTGCGCCATGTCGGCGCGACCGCCGCCGCGCCCACCCACCAGTGCCGCGATTTCGCCCAGCAGCTGTCCGGCATGCACGCGGGATTCCAAATCTCCCGTGACCCCCGCAACCAGGTTGACTTTCCCGGCGCGCTCGGTGGCCAGCACAATCACGCCCGAGCCAAGCTTTTGTTTGAGGTAGTCCAGGGTATTGCGCAAGGATTTCGGGTCGGCGTCATCCAGAGCATGCACCAGCAGAGAAACGCCTTCCACCTGCTGGGTCTGATCCAGCAAATCCGAACCACTCGAAGTGGCCAGCTTCGCCTTCATCCGGTCCAGTTCGCGGTCTTGCTCGCGAAGTTGGTCGATCAGTGCGCTCACGCGCTCTGGCAACTTGGCCTCAGGGGTCCGCAGTAGTGCCGCAAGCTCGGCCAGAAGCCCTGCGTCTTCGCGCATTCGCGCCACTGCCTGCTCTCCGGTGACTGCTTCGATTCGCCGAACACCCGCGGCGACACTGGACTCGCTCGAGATGCGAAACAGCCCAATGTCGCCGGTTCGGTGCACGTGCGTGCCACCACAAAGCTCTTTGGAAAACCCCGCGCCCATGGACAGAACCCGCACCTGTTGGGCGTACTTTTCGCCGAACAGCGCAACCGCGCCCTGCTGTTTGGCCTCTTCCAGGTCCATCAGCTCGGTTTCGACTGGGGTGTTGCGGCGGATTTCGGCGTTGACGCGCGCTTCGATGGCGTGAATCTGGGCTGTACTCAGGGGTTCCGCGTGAGTGAAGTCGAACCGCAACCTCTCCGGGTCCACCAGCGACCCTTTCTGCTGCACATGGCCGCCAAGCGCTTCGCGCAGTGCGGCGTGCAGGAGGTGGGTGGCGGAATGGTTGCGGGCCGTGGCCTGACGCCGAGCCGAATCGATTCGGGATCTCACGCGCTCGCCGACGCCAATGCTGCCCTCGCGCACCTGAACACGGTGCAGAATTTGGTCCCCCTGGCGCTGGGTGTCCAGCACCTCCGCATGGGCGGTGGGCGTTTCGAGAGACCCTTGGTCGCCAACCTGGCCACCTGATTCAGCGTAAAACGGTGACCTGTTCAGCACCAGCCAGCCGGTTTCGCCTGCTACAAGCCGTTCCACCTCAGCCTCCGGCCCCACCAGCGCAACGACCTCGGCTTCGCCATCGAGCGCCTGGTAGCCGACGAATTCGGTGCTCCCCTGAATCCGCAACTGGGCTGCCGGCGCGGAAGCGAACTGGCTGGCCGCCCGGGCGCGCTTGCGCTGCGATTCCATCTCTCGCTCGAACCCTACCCGGTCGATCTGCAGGCCCCGCTCGCGGCAGATGTCAGCGGTCAAATCCTCCGGGAACCCATAGGTGTCGTAGAGGCGAAACACCACTTCGCCGGCAAGGCTGTCGCCTTCTACTCCCGCAATGGCGTCTTCGAGGATGCGCATGCCTTGGTCGAGGGTGCGGGCGAACTGCTCTTCCTCGGCCGTCAAGGTTTGCTCGATCCTACCCTGGGCTGCAGCCAGCTCCGGGTACGCCCCCCCCATCTCCTGCACCAGTGGCGCAACAAGCCGGTGGAAAAAAAGCCCTTGCTGTCCAAGCTTGTGGCCATGGCGCAGGGCCCGACGGACAATGCGACGCAGCACGTACCCGCGCCCCTCGTTGGAGGGAACCACACCATCGGCGATGAGAAACGCACTGGAACGGATGTGGTCAGCAATGACTTTGAGCGAATTCGACGACCCCGCTTCGACCCCCACCACCTGCGCGACAGATCGCAACAGACTTTGAAACAAGTCGATCCCGTAGTTGCTGTGGACCCCTTGCATCACCGCAGCGATGCGCTCAAGGCCCATCCCGGTGTCGACCGAAGGGCTGGGCAAAGGCTCCAGGGTGCCATCGGCGGTGCGGTTGAACTGCATGAACACCAGGTTCCAGATTTCGATGTAGCGGTCGCCATCCTCGTCGGGACTGCCCGGCGGCCCACCGGCCACTTCAGAACCATGATCAAAAAAGATTTCTGAGCAAGGCCCACAAGGGCCCGTGTCACCCATCGACCAAAAGTTGTCCCGCTCCCCCAGTCTCGAGAAACGAGCGGGATCAACGCCGATGTCCTCAAGCCAAATCCGCTCGGCCTCGGCGTCCTCGTGGAAGACGGTGACCCACAAGCGCTCTGGCGCGAGGCCAAGTCGCTCGGTCAAAAACCGCCAGGCAAACGCAATCGCTTCAGCTTTGAAGTAATCTCCGAAACTGAAGTTGCCCAGCATTTCAAAAAACGTATGGTGCCGGGCAGTGTAGCCGACGTTTTCCAAGTCATTGTGCTTGCCCCCGGCGCGCACGCAGCGCTGCGCAGAAGCCGCCCTTGTATAGGGGCGTCGGTCCGCACCGAGAAATACGTCCTTGAACTGCACCATTCCCGCGTTGGTGAACAACAGCGTCGGGTCATTCGACGGCACCAGGGAACTGCTTGGCACAATGGTGTGGCCTTCGGCCGAGAAAAAATCAAGAAATGCCTGGCGAAGCTCAGCGCTGGTCATCATACAAAGTCCGGTACCGGTGGGGTCGGTCAGAGGGCTCGCGCGGTCACGCCAACCGCCGCGAAACCTCTGATTATACGGCATCCCCTGAGCTTTCGGACTGCTCCCGGAGCGCCCGCTCGATTTGACTCGGGGTAAAGCCGCGCGATTGCAAAAACCGGCATCTGCGTGCCCGCTCAGGCAAGTCGCTGGCAGGCTCGCCCCGGTACCTGGAGGCAAGTCGCTGGCAGGCTCGCCCCGGTACCTGGACCTCACCAGCTTGCCAAGCGCTGCGTCCCACTCCGGCGACCTAGGGTCAACCAGCGCGTCGAGCTCGGCGGCGCCGACACCGCGGCGGGCCAAGTCGGCCCGCACATGGCGCGGGCCGAAGCCGCGGCCCCGGCGGTGGTGTACAAAGGCCTCTGTGAAACGCACGTCGCTTTGTAGCCCCTCATCAACCAATGCGCAGACCACTGCTTCAATGACAGCCAGATCAGCACCGCCACGGGCCAGCTTGTCGCGCAGCTCT
>OBIC01000407.1_pt1 | contig 11955 bp, 9 predicted proteins | sample 1519831 | NCBI WGS metagenome assembly OBIC01 (sample SAMN03019805, study PRJEB22545) | beach sand metagenome | biome: beach; feature: sea beach; material: beach sand | place: USA: Municipal Pensacola Beach, FL | collected 2010-10-20 | depth 40-45 cm m | reverse complement strand
GGAAGGCCGCATGACCGTCTGCAACATGACGATCGAGGCGGGCGCACGGGCGGGCCTTATCGCCCCCGATGAAACCACTTTCGCCTATGTCAAGGACAAGCCGCGCGCCCCCAGGGACGCGAAGTGGAAGCAGGCGGTGGAATACTGGCGCAGCCTCAAGAGTGATGAGGGCGCGCGTTTCGACCGTGAAGTGCGTCTGGACGCCAGCGCCATCGCGCCGCAGGTAAGCTGGGGCACCAGCCCGCAGGATGTGCTTCCCATTACGGGCAGCGTGCCGGACCCGGCGGCGGAATCTGATGCCGGCCGCCGCCAGGCGATGCAGCGCGCGCTGGAATATATGGGGCTTACACCCGGCACGCCGCTGCAGCAGGTGAAGATCGACCGGGTGTTTATTGGCTCCTGCACCAATGGCCGGATTGAGGATTTGCGCGCCGCGGCCCATATCGCCAGGGGCCGCAAGGTCGCCGCTGGGGTGGGCGCAATGGTGGTGCCGGGTTCAGGACTTGTGAAGGAACAGGCGGAACGCGAAGGCCTCGACCGCATCTTCGTCGAAGCGGGCTTCGAGTGGCGTGAGCCGGGATGCTCCATGTGCCTTGCGATGAACGCGGACAGGCTGGAGCCGGGGGAGCGCTGCGCCTCCACCTCCAACCGCAATTTCGAGGGCCGTCAGGGACGCGGTGGGCGCACCCATCTGCTCAGCCCCGCAATGGCCGCCGCCGCCGCCGTCACTGGGCGTCTCACCGACGTGCGGGATCTGGAATACGTAATATAAGGACGGGGCTTGTTTTTCTCTTCCCCTTCCGCTTGTGGGAAGGGAATAGGGGGAAATAGCGGAATGAAGGCGCTACAGGAATAAAAACCATGCAGAAGTTTGACAAGCTGACCGGGGTTGCGGCGCCTTTGCCGCAGATCAATGTCGATACCGACATGATTATCCCGAAACAGTTTCTGAAGACCATTCAGCGTTCGGGGCTTGGCAAGAACCTTTTCGATGAAATGCGCTACACGCCGGAAGGCAAGGAGATCCCGGAATTCGTGCTGAACCGCCCCGCCTACCGGGAGGCGAAGATTCTGGTGACGGGGGAAAATTTCGGCTGCGGCTCCAGCCGCGAACACGCCCCGTGGGCGCTGATGGATTTCGGCATCCGCTGCGTCATCGCCCCGAGCTTTGCGGATATTTTTTACAACAACTGTTTCAAGAACGGCATTCTGCCCATCATATTGCCGCAGACGGAAGTGGACAAACTCCTGGATGACGCCGGCCGCGGCGCCAACGCCATCGTCAGCGTCGATCTGGAGCGCCAGGAAATTCGCGGCCCCGATGGCGGCGTGATCAAATTCGATATCGATCCGTTCCGCAAGCAGTGCCTGCTGGAAGGTCTGGACGATATCGGTCTGACCCTGAAACAGGAAAATGAAATCACCCAGTTCGAACAACGGCGCGCCGCAAGGCAGGCCTGGCTTTAAAAGACAGAAACCATGTCCAGCAACAGATCGCTTCTCATTCTGCCGGGTGACGGCATCGGCCCTGAAGTCATGGGGGAGGTGCGCCGGGTTATTGACTGGTTCGGCAAGCGCCGTTCAGTCAGTTTCAGCGTCGAGGAAGATATTGTCGGCGGCGCGTCCATCGACAAACACCGTACGCCGCTCACCGATAACGCGATGGATAAGGCCATGCGTGCGGATGCGGTGCTGTTTGGTTCTGTCGGCGGCCCGAAATGGGACAATCTGGGCTTTGACATGCGTCCTGAAGGGGGACTGCTGCGGCTGCGCAAGGAACTCGACCTCTTCGCCAATCTGCGCCCGGCGATCTGTTTCCCGGCGCTGGCGGGGGCTTCTTCGCTGAAGCCGGAACTGGTGAGCGGACTGGACATCCTGATCGTCCGTGAACTGACGGGAGGCGTTTATTTCGGCGAACCGCGCGGCATCGAGACCCTCCCGAACGGGGAGCGGCGCGGCGTCAACACCCAGGTCTACTCTACATCGGAAATTCACCGCATCGCGCGGGTGGCGTTCGACCTCGCCCGCAAGCGCCGCAATCTGGTGCATTCCTCTGAAAAGGCGAATGTTATGGAATCGGGTCTGTTGTGGCGTGAGGAAGTGACGAAGCTGCACGGTGCGGAATATGGCGATGTGAAGCTGCAGCATATTCTGGCGGACAATTGCGCCATGCAACTGGTGCGCGAACCCAAACAGTTCGATGTCATCGTCACGGATAACCTGTTTGGCGATCTTCTCTCGGATGTTGCGGCGATGCTGACCGGATCGCTGGGCATGCTGCCTTCCGCCTCCCTTGGAGCGAAGGACGAGAATGGCAGGAGCAAGGCGCTGTATGAGCCGGTGCATGGCTCGGCGCCGGATATCGCGGGCCAGGGGCTGGCCAATCCCATCGCCACGGTGCTCAGTTTCGGCATGGCGCTGCGTTATTCTTTCGATCTGCCGGAAGACGCCGATCTGATCGATAAGGCGGTGGAGAATGTGCTGGCGGGCGGTCTGCGCACAGCCGACATCATGCAGCCTGGGATGGCCAAGGTTTCGACACGCGTCATGGGTGACGCCATCATGCTGGAACTGGATAAACTCACTTCTTGATTTTTACCCGCCGGGACTATGTGCGCCCGGCTGAACGGGAGCATAAGCCATGGGATATAAAGTAGCTGTCGTCGGCGCCACCGGAATGGTCGGGCGCGAAATGCTGAATGTGCTGGCGGAACGGGAGTTTCCCGCTGATGAAGTCGTGGCGCTCGCCTCGCGCCGCAGCATCGGCAAGGAAGTTTCTTTCGGCAATAAAACCCTGAAGACCCAGGCTCTGGAAAATTACGATTTTAAGGGCACGGACATTGCGCTGTTTTCGGCGGGGGGTTCCGTATCCGCCGAATGGGCGCCGAAAGTTGCGGCGGCGGGCGCGGTGGTGATCGACAATTCCAGCCATTTCCGCATGCATCCCGATGTGCCGCTGATCGTTCCGGAAGTGAATGGCGCGGCGCTAGCCGATTACACCAAACGCCGTATTATCGCCAATCCGAATTGCTCTACCGCGCAACTGGTGGTGGCGCTGAAGCCGCTGCATGACGTGGCGAAGATCACCCGGATCGTGGTGTCTACCTATCAGTCTGTGTCAGGCGCGGGCAATGCGGGTGCGGACGAGCTGTTCAGCCAGACACGGGCCGTGTTCGTTTCCGATCCGATAGAGAAAAAGAAATTCACCAAGCAGATCGCCTTCAACCTCATACCCCATATCGATTCCTTCATGGAGGACGGGTACACCAAGGAAGAATGGAAGATGGCGGCCGAGACTAAAAAGATGCTCGACCCGAAAATCAGGCTAACCGCAACCTGCGTGCGGGTGCCGGTTTTCGTTGGCCATAGTGAATCGGTGAATATTGAATTCGAACGCCCTATCACGGCGGACGAGGCGCGCGATATCCTGCGCGCCGCCCCCGGATGTATGGTGGTCGACAAGCGCGAAGACGGGGGCTATATCACTCCTGTGGAGTGCGTGGGCGAATTCGCCACTTACATTTCACGCATCCGTGAGGACGCCACGGTGGAGAACGGCCTGAGCTTATGGGTGGTGTCGGATAATCTTCGCAAGGGCGCGGCGCTTAACGCGGTGCAGATTGCGGAGATGCTGATCACCAAACATCTGAAAAGCGCTGCGTGAGTTCCATCAGGCGCGCGCCAGGATCTGGGCGGAGCCTGCATGCGTATGGCAACGCCCTTCGGGGTATGCTTAAATGGCCCGCAAAGACGGCGAATATGAAACAGGGAAGACGATTATGAAACTTGGGCTGACGCTGGGCTATTCCGGGGGATCATTCGAAAATCAGGTTGGCCTGGTGCGCCATGCGGAAAGCCTGGGCTTTGACAGCGTCTGGACGGCCGAGGCCTGGGGTTCGGACGCGGTGACGCCTGCCGCCTGGCTGCTGGCCAGCACCAGCAAAATCAATGTCGGCACCGCCATCATGCAGATGCCCGCGCGGACCCCCGCCATGGCCGCCATGACGGCCATGACCCTGCAGGCCATGTCCGGCGGACGTTTCATTCTCGGCATCGGCCCGTCTGGCCCGCAGGTGATCGAAGGCTGGCACGGCGTCGCCTATGGCCGGCCGCTGACCCGGACCCGCGAATATATCGGCATTATCCGCAAGATACTGGACCGAAAGGAAGCGCTGGTCCATGACGGCTTTCACTATCACATTCCGTTCAAGGGCGAAGGGGCAAGCGGCCTCGGCAAACCGCTGAAGAGTATTCTGCATGGCGACCCCGATCTCAAAATCGTCACCGGCGCCATCTCGCCGGCAGGGATTGCGGTTGCGGCGGAAATCGCCGACGGCTTCATCCCGGTATTCATGAACCCGGAGCGTTTCGATCTGTTCGAAAGCGCGATAAAAGAAGGCTTCGCCAAGGCGGGCGGGGGCAGAAGCCTGGATAATTTCACCATAACCCCGTTTGTCAATGTGATCATTGGGGATGACCTGGACAGATGCCGTATTCCTGTGAAGAATTTCCTCGCCCTTTATATTGGCGGCATGGGTGCCCGGGAGAAAAACTTCTATAATGATTATGCAAGGCGGCTGGGATATGAGGCGGAAGCCAAGATCATTCAGGATCTGTATCTCGACGGGAAGAAGGCGGAAGCTGCGGCGGCCGTGCCTGATAAATTATGCGATGAAATTGCGCTGCTCGGTCCTGCGGACCGTGTGAAGGACCGCCTTCAGGCCTATAAGGAGGCGGGCAGAAAGAAACACATCTCGGCTCTGCTTGCAGCAGGCGCGCGGCCGGAATCCCTGCAACTGCTGGCGGAACAGGTGTTATAGACCGGGCCGCCCCGGCCCGCGCGCGTCCCGTCATCCACCATTCTGGACCCTGATCCGTGAAATCCATCGAGTCTGCGCTTGAAACCCTGATGTTCAACAGCCGCTGGCTGCTGGCCCCGCTTTACCTGGGGCTGGTTCTGGCGATCCTGCTGCTCCTGATCAAATTCGCCAAGGAGCTTTTTTTCCTGTCGGTAGGCATTATGCAGGCCAGCAGTGGCGATATCATCATCGGCATCCTGTCCCTTGTGGACATCACGCTGATCGCAAACCTTTTGATCATCATCATCTATGCGGGATATGAGAATTTCGTTTCCAAAATGCATACCGGTGATCACGAAGACCGGCCGGACTGGATGGGAAAGGTGGATTACTCCGATCTCAAGATCAAAGTGATCGGGTCCATAGCCGCCATTTCCGCCATCGAATTATTGAAAGCGTTCATGTATGCAGACAAACTCACCAATGCCGAACTGGGCTGGAAAGTCGGAATTCACCTCACTTTTGTCATCTCCGGCGTGTTGTTCGCCCTCATGGACCGTCTGAATCCGAAGCACAGCAAAGGAAAAACTTGAGCGCCGCTAATGGCGTCCCCATATGCGGAGAAGATCCCCAGCAGCCCCCACCGGACGGCCTGACGATGCGTGCACAAAGCATTCCTGACGCCAAGACTGACACTCAACCTGACTTTCTTCCTCAGCATATGGCGCAGCAGGACGCCCATCATTATAGTATAGAGGCCGCTTTGGCCTGCATGGGCGTTTCCTCTGCCGGAGGACTGACCAGCCGGGAAGCTGCGGAACGCCTGAATGTTTACGGCTGGAACCGGCTTACTGAAAAACCGCCACGGTCCGCCTGGCTGATATTTTTCGATCAGTTCAAAAGCTATTTGATCCTGGTGCTGATTTTTGCCGCCATTCTCGCGGGCCTTATCGGCGATATTACAGATGCGCTCGTAATCCTTTTCGTGATCGTTCTGAACGCCTTTTTGGGGTTCAAGCAGGAACAGCGGGCGGAACACAATCTGACGGCCCTGAAGCGCATGCTTGAGGCGCATTGCAGGGTGCGGCGTGACGGGACGGTCATGGATGTCCCCACCGAAGAACTGGTCCCTGGCGATATCGTGCTGCTGGATGCGGGCAGCCGTGTGCCCGCGGATGGACGGCTTATCCTGGCGACGACCCTGGAGGTGGACGAATCCCCTTTCACCGGAGAATCGGTGCCGGCCGAAAAGGACGCCGCGGTGACGTGCGCGCGCGAGACCCCCCTGGCCGAACGGATGAACATGGTGTTCATGAATACCTGCATCACCCGTGGGCGTGGCGAATGCGTCGTCACCGCCACAGGCATGCATACCCAGATCGGCCAGATCGCCAAAATGATGGAAACAGCCGAAGCCCCCATGACGCCGCTGCAGATTCAGCTGGATGCGGTAGGCCGAAGCCTGGCGATTTTGGCGGGGATGGTGGCCGTCCTGCTTCTGGTTTGGGGTCTGCTCCGGGGCGAACCTTTGATGGAGACCTTGCTGACCGCGGTAGCGTTGGCGGTCGCGGCGATCCCGGAAGGGCTGCCCGCCGTCGTCACCGTCACCCTTGCGGTCGGTATGCATCTGATGTCGCGCCAGGCCGCTATTGTAAAACATCTGGCCTCGGTGGAGACCCTCGGTTGCACCACGGTGATCTGCTCCGACAAAACCGGCACCCTGACCCTCAACCAGATGATGGCGAGGGCGTTTTATTTTATGGGCCGCCGTTTTACCGCCGATGGAAAGGGATATGACGCCAGCGGTCTGATTCATGCCGAAGATGGCGGGGCGTTACCGGATTTCTCGTCTCTCATGCTGCCCGCCGTGCTTTGTTGCGACAGCACTGTGTGTGAGGGAAAGGTGTCGGGCGATCCCATGGAGGGCGCGCTTGTCGTGCTGGCGGCGAAGGCTGGGATCCAGTGCGGCGCCCAGCAGGAGCAATGGCCGCGCGTCGCGGAGATACCTTTTGAATCTACCCATAAATTCATGGCGACGTTTCACCATATGGGCCACGCGATACGCATTTGCGTCAAGGGTGCGCCAGAGGTGCTGCTGCCGCGATGCGCGCTATGGCTGACGGAAAATGGTGTGGCTCCCCTGTCTGCCGGGCCTGTGATTGCAGAAGCCGAGAAAATGGCGCAAGGCGCCCTGCGCGTGCTGGCGGTGGCTTACCGCGATGTGCCGCTGGCGGAATTTGACGTTTGCGGCGATGTGACGCCTCTGGTGAATCAGCTCACATTAGCGGGCATTGTCGGCCTGATGGACCCCCCGCGGCAGGAGGCGCGGGAGGCGATCGCCACCTGCCGTCGTGCGGGTATTCAGGTGAAGATGATTACGGGCGATCACAAGCTTACCGCTGCGGCAATCGCCGCCGAACTCGGCATTCCAGGCGGGATCATGACCGGAGCGGAGCTGGAAAGCCTTTCCGTTGAAGAACTGGCGGAGCGCCTGGAAACCACCGGGGTATTCGCCCGTGTCGCCCCCGAGCACAAGGTCAGGATCGTGCAGGCGCTGAAGCGGCGCGACCATGTGGTCGCCATGACCGGCGACGGGGTGAATGACGCCCCCGCCCTGAAGGCTGCGGATATCGGCATCGCCATGGGGATCAGCGGCACCGATGTGGCGAAGGACGCAGCGAAAATGGTCCTTACCAACGATAATTTCGCCACCATCGTGACTGCCGTGTATGAAGGCCGCCGCATTTATGACAATATCGTCAAGTTCCTGCGCTTTCAGGTTTCCACCAATGCGGGGGCGATTTTCACCATGCTGCTGGCGCCGCTGTTCGGCCTGCCGGTTCCTTTCACCGCGCTGCAGATCCTGCTGGTCAACATCATTATGGACGGTCCACCCGCCATGGCGCTGGGCCTTGATCCCGCGCGTCCCGACATCATGCAGGTTCCGCCGCGCAAGACGGAAGAGCGGGTGCTCTCTTTAGGACGTCTTCTGGTGATCGGTTTTTATGGCGCGATCATGGCGGCGGGCACGCTAATCATGCTTCATTACGGAATGCAGGAGGGTAACGAACAGCGCGCCACCACCATCGCCTTTACCACCTTCGTGCTGTTCCAGTTCTGCAACGCTTTCAATGTGCGATCGGAAACCTGTTCCGCATTCGCCTATAATTTCTTCAGCAACTGGAAATTATGGGCGGCGCTTGGAACTGTGATCGGTTTGCTGGCGCTGGTGATCAACTGGCCGGTGGCGCAAAAGATCTTCCACATGAGCCCCCTCAGCCTCACCGATTGGGCGCTCGCTACCGGTGTTGCGCTCTCGGTTCTGGTAATAGAGGAGGCGCGTAAACTGTTCCTCAAATCCCTGGGCAAGGGGCGTGAGGGATAATATCTTTCTGAATGTTTCCACGGTTGTTCAGGCCGCGCCATTTCATGGCCAGGGGCCGCGCGCAAAGGGCGCGGGCGGTTCGGGCGCCCCGCACCAGCAGCTCGCCCCCCGTCAGTAACGGGGCCAGAGCGTCAAAGGCGAGGATGAAGCCCATCTCAGATCATTGTGCATACTGGCCCTGCGGGCATTCATGATCAGCGCCTGAATTTTGTTTTCCGCGTTCCCGGCCTTCCGGCGGTCGAGCGCGCCTTCGGTTTCCGGTTCCGGGCATCTGGGTGGGCGCTTTCCGCCACGGCGTCCTCTATTCCGGACTGGCGGGCCATCGGATCATCGGCCACCGCCATTTCCACCGTCTGCAGGCGGCGGATTTCGTCGCGCAGGCGCGCCGCCTCCTCGAATTCGAGATCGCCTGCCGCAGCGCGCATCTTTTTCTCCAGATCCGCGAGGTGCGTTTTCAGATTGCCGCCAATGAAGTTCAGCGCGTCATCCATCCCCGACGCTACCGTGTAATGATCCTTTTCGTAGACGCTGGCGAGAATGTCGCCAATATTCTTGCGGACGCTTTCGGGCGTGATGCCGTGCTCTGCGTTATAGGCCTGCTGCTTGCGCCGCCGCCGTCCGGTTTCGTTGAGCGCGCGTTCAAGGCTTCCGGTGATTTTATCCGCATACAGAATGACCCGCCCTTCGACGTTGCGTGCGGCGCGGCCAATGGTCTGGATAAGCGAGGTTTCCGAGCGCAGGAAGCCTTCCTTGTCGGCGTCGAGTATCGCCACCAGCGCGCATTCGGGAATGTCCAGCCCTTCGCGCAGCAGATTGATGCCGATCAGAACATCAAACGCCCCCAGCCGCAAATCCCTTATGATCTCGATCCGCTCCAGGGTTTCTATGTCGGAATGCATGTAGCGAACCCGCACCCCCTGTTCATGCATGTATTCGGTAAGGTCTTCCGCCATTCGTTTGGTCAGGGTGGTCACCAGCGCCCGTCCGCCCCTGGCGGCAACCTCCCTGCATTCGGCGGTCAGATCATCGACCTGGGATTTGACGGGACGGATTTCACAGACCGGATCGATGAGGCCGGTGGGGCGGATCACCTGTTCGGTGAAGACCCCATGGGTGCGGGCAAGCTCGCGCGGGCCGGGGGTTGCCGACACATACACGGTCTGCGGCCGCATGGCGTCCCATTCCTCGAATTTCAGGGGCCGGTTGTCGACGCAGGACGGCAGGCGGAAGCCGTATTCCGCAAGCGTCGCCTTGCGTCTGTAGTCGCCGCGGTACATGCCGCCCAACTGCGGCACGCTGACATGGCTTTCATCCGTGAACAGCAGCGCATTGTCGGGCAGATATTCGAACAGGGTTGGCGGCGGTTCGCCGGGTCTGCGTCCGGTCAGGAAGCGTGAATAATTCTCGATCCCCGCGCAGGAGCCAGTGGCGGCGATCATTTCCAGATCGAAATTGGTGCGCTGTTCAAGGCGCTGCGCCTCCAGCAGCTTGCCTTCGGCGTTGAACCGGGCAAGGGTCTGCTCCAATTCCTCCCTTATGCGTTCAACCGCCTGATTGAGGGTGGGACGCGGCGTGACGTAATGGCTGTTGGGATAGACCTTGAAACGGTCGAGTTCCGCGGTTCGGGCGCCCGTCAGGGGGTCGAATTCAGTAATGGATTCCACCTCGTCGCCGAAAAACGAAACTCGCCAGGCGCGGTCTTCAAGATGCACGGGATGCAGTTCCACCACATCCCCGCGCACGCGAAACGCGCCGCGCTGAAAGGCCGCGTCATTGCGGCGGTATTGCAGGCTCACCAGATCGCGCAGAAACTGGTTGCGTTCCACCCGGTCCCCGGCGGCGAGGGATACGGTCATGCCCGCATAGGTTTCCACCGATCCGATGCCATAGATGCAGGAAACGCTGGCGACGATGATTACATCGTCGCGCTCCAGCAGCGCGCGGGTCGCGGCATGGCGCATCCGGTCGATCTGTTCGTTGACCGAGGATTCCTTCTCGATATAGGTGTCGGTGCGCGGCACATAGGCTTCGGGCTGGTAATAATCGTAATAGGACACGAAATATTCCACCGCATTGTCGGGGAAGAAGCCCTTGAACTCGCCATAGAGCTGCGCGGCCAGGGTCTTGTTAGGGGCAAGAATGAGGGCGGGCCGCTGCATCGCCTCGATCACCTTCGCCATGGTGAAGGTCTTTCCCGAACCGGTGACCCCCAGCAGGATCTGGTCCTGAAGGCCCTCCCGCAGGCCCGCCACCAGCTCTCCGATCGCCTGCGGCTGATCGCCCGCCGGCTGATACTCCGAGACCAGTCTGAAACGCACGCCGCCTTCGGTCTTGTCCGGGCGGGCCGGGCGGTGCGGAACGAACGCGGTCATTTCCGCGCCGCTCATCGGTTCATGGATGATCGAGGACATGACCGATTATATAGCGCAAGGACGGCTTTGCGCCAGTGCGCTACATGATCGCGCCCTCCGCGCGCAGCGCCGCGATGTCGGCGTCCGTGCAGCCCGCCTCGCGCAGGATTTCCTCGGTATGTTCACCCACGCCGGGCGCTGGTTTAGGCGCAACCTTCTGCATGCCCTCCATCCCGATGGGGGAGCTTACGGTCTTGATCCTGCGCCCATCCGGCAGGTCGAGATCAGCCAGCATCTGATTGGCCAGAACCTGGCTATCGGTGATCACGTCTTCTATCCGGTTCACGGGGCTGACGGTGATCCGGTTAGCGAGCAGGATTTCCCGCCACTCCTCCCAATCCCTGCTGGCGAAGGTGTCCCCCAGGATCCGCAGCAGTTCCTTCATGTTTTCACCGCGCGCCGCAGCGGTGGCGAAACGGGGATCGCTGGCGAGTTCCGGACGCCCGATGCAGTTGGCGAATGTAGGCCAGCCCCGGTCGTTCGCCATGACGGCGATGATGAAGGCGCGCCCGTCCCGGCACTCGAAATGGTTTACGAGTTCCTGTACGTTCACTTTGGGATTGCCGGGGTCGTTATACATTTTCGCCCCGCACAGCGCCGCCTGGATGGCGACGGAATTGGACCACACGCCGCTGGCCAGTAGCGAGGTGAAGACCTTGCCGCCTTTTCCCGTGCGCTCACGCCGGTACAGGGCCAGAAGGATGGCGGACAGCATCGACATGGCGGTGGAGTTATCCCCTGCGGCAGGCGGCAGGACGGCGCGTCCCGCGCCCTCTGCGCGGGTGTGCTCCATCAGGCCTGCGCGCGCCCACCAGGCGGTGGCGTCATAGCCGGGCTTGCTCGCCTCATCGCCCAGTTCGCCGTAGCCGGTCAGAGAGGCGAAGATCATCCGGGGGTTGAGCGGGGCCAGATCCTCGTAACGGATTTTCAGACGCTCCTGCACCTCGGGCGGCAGATTGGTCAGGAACACGTCGCAGTCTTTCACCAGCCGTTCGAAGGGCGCGCGGGCGCCGGGTTTTTTAACGTCCAGCGCCAGGCTGCGTTTGTTGCGGCTGACCACCAGCCAGGAATAATTCAGATCGCAATCGGGTAATTGCGAGACCATCGGAAGATATCGGTAAAGATCCCCAATCCCCGGCGGCTCCAGCTTGATGACGTCAGCGCCGAAATCCGACATGATCGTGGCGGCTGCAGGGCCGGCCACAAAACTGCCGAAATCCAGAACCTTTATTCCTTCAAGAACCTGCTTCTCCCCACCCATGTTTTCCTCCTGACTTTTTTGTTCATTTCATCATACTAGGGGTGGGTTTGAAACGCCAGCACAGGAAGGGGGCCTAGCCGCCCGCCCCCCGGGCTTTGG
>OBIC01000406.1_pt1 | contig 11966 bp, 8 predicted proteins | sample 1519831 | NCBI WGS metagenome assembly OBIC01 (sample SAMN03019805, study PRJEB22545) | beach sand metagenome | biome: beach; feature: sea beach; material: beach sand | place: USA: Municipal Pensacola Beach, FL | collected 2010-10-20 | depth 40-45 cm m | reverse complement strand
GGCGAGGCTGGGTGTGGCCGGCCCCGGCGCCCTTCTCCCGCCACTTCAACCATGCCCCCATCATTCGAGCAGAAGGGCGCAGCTATCCGGTCACAATGCATTACCGCCCTCCCGCCGAACGCCCAGAGAGCGACAGAGAAAACGACCTGCAAAGCGCGATTGTTGAAGCCTGTGAAGACCTGGCCGCCGAAGGGCCGGGAGATATTCTGGTTTTTTTGCCAGGTGAACGGCAGATTCACGAAACAGCCGATGCACTGGGAAAGCAAATCACACATTCACCACGTTTGCGGGGCACGTTGCTGCTACCCTTGTTTGCCCGCCTTTCCCATGCAGAGCAGCAACGGATTTTCACCCCCCAGACCCAACGGCGAATCGTCCTGGCTACGAATGTGGCAGAGACCTCTCTGACCGTTCCTGGCATTCGCTACGTTGTCGATAGCGGTTTAGCCCGTATTTCCCGTTACAGCTTGCGTAGCAAAGTGCAACGGCTACCTGTGGAACGCATATCCCAGGCTTCCGCAAACCAGCGGGCAGGGCGTTGTGGGCGGGAAGCACCTGGCATTTGCATTCGCCTCTACGCAGAAGAGGACCACTTGGCGCAAGCGCAATTTACTGAGCCCGAGATCCTGCGTACCAACCTTGCTTCCGTTATTCTGCAAATGGAAGCCATGCGTATCGGTCATATTGAAGACTTTCCTTTTGTAGAAACCCCTGACCCACGGCTCATTACCGACGGGTATCGGCTTTTGCACGAACTGAACGCTGTCAATGAGCAGCGCACTTTGAGCAAAACCGGGCGGCTGATGGCCAAACTCCCTATCGACCCCCGGTTTGCCCGCATGTTGATTGAAGCAGACCGGGAAGGTTGCCTGGATGATGTTTTGACAATTGTTAGCGGTCTTTCTGTCCAAGACCCGAGAGAGAGGCCAATCGAGTTTCGCCAAGCTGCAGACGAACGACATCGCGAATTTCAGCACGAACAATCCGATTTCATCAGTTATATAAACCTCTGGGCATTTTATACCGTCCAGTCGAAACGTCTGTCCAAAAACCAGTTACGCAAAATGTGTCGTGAACGCTTTTTATCGCATTTACGCCTGAGAGAATGGAGTGATGTGCGCCAGCAGCTGCTCTCGCAGCTCAAAACGTTGGGATACCGGCTCAATGAAAAATCGGCAACACCGGACAATATCCACCGAGCGTTGTTGGCAGGTTTATTGAGCAACGTTGCCGTTAAAAATCAAGCACACGAGTACTTAGGTACACGCAACCGGAAGCTGCATATCTTTCCGGGCTCTGGTTTATTTAAAATGGCGCCTAAATGGTTTGTTGCCGGGGAAGTGATCGAAACCACCCGGCTCTACGCGCACCAAATCGCCAAAATTCAGCCCGAATGGATAGAAAAACTGGCTGGTCACTTGCTTACCCGCAGTTATTTCTCGCCTCATTGGCAAAAAAAGCGCGCTCAGGTCGGTGCTTACGAAAAGTCATCGCTCTACGGATTGATCGTCAACCCAAAGAAGCGCGTCAATTACGGCCCAATTAACCCCGCTGAGGCGCGGGAAATTTTTATCCGTCAAGCGCTGGTCGAAGGCCACTATGAGACTAAGGCCGCTTTTTATCACCATAACCAAAAGCAGGTGGATGAGGTCTTCAAGCTGGAGGAAAAGTCACGGCGGCGCGATATTCTGGTTGAACCAGAAGATCTTTTTCACTTTTACAACGAGCGGGTTCCCGCCGGTATTTATACCGGTCCCGCGTTTGAACAGTGGCGCCAAACATTTGAAGCCGAACAACCCAGAGGGCTTTTTTTTACACAAAAAGCTTTAATGCTGCGCGAAGCCGATGAAGTTAATAAAGACGCCTATCCGGATGAGATGGAGTTTGCCTCCATCACGCTACCGCTCAATTACTGCTTTAAACCCGGCGCAAACGAAGATGGAGTCACACTCACAGTTCCTATCACCTTGCTCAATCGGGTTTCAGAGCGCCGGTGTGAGTGGTTGGTACCCGGCCTGTTAGAAGAAAAAATCATTGCACTCATTAAAGCACTACCCAAGTCCCTCAGGCGCCATTTCGTACCGGTTCCTGATGTCGCACGCACGTGTTTTCAACAATTGGAGCCTGCCGACACTCACTTTTTAAGCCAGCTGAGCGGAGTACTGCAACGTATCGCTGACGTTGCTGTCTCTGTTTCTGAATGGAACCCCCAAGCCTTGCCTCCTCACTTAAAAATGCGCTTTCGACTCACGGATGCCCAAGGTCATACACTTGCCACAGGGCGTGATCTGAAAACGCTTAAGGATCAATATCTTGATCAGGTTGAGGCCCATTTATCAGCCACACCGGCCAATGCGCTTGAGCAGGAAGACATCACGGACTGGAACTTCGGTGACCTGCCTGTTGTGGTCGAATTGGAGAACGCGGGTGTCAAAATGCAGGGTTACCCCGCGCTGAATGCAGAAAAAGGGCGTATCGCGCTGCGTGTTTTTGCGACAGAATCCAATGCCCGGCAAGCAATGCGTACCGGCCTTCGGGAGCTGATCAAGAAAACCTGCCAAAAAGAAGTTAAATATCTACGCCGGAATATGCCGGGCATGGATCGTATGGGCCTTCGCTTCGCGCCATTTGGCAGTGTAGACATACTCCGTGACGACTTGATCAACGCAGCGATCGATCAAACGTTTATTGACCCGTTTGACATGCCCCGAACACGTGAAAGTTTCTATGGTATCGTGCAAGCCCAGTTGCCTGCATTAACTCTCACAGTTAACCGCCTCTGCGACACGACAGACACGATCCTGGAAACTCACCGCAGGCTGTCCCAGCGTATCTCCGGCAACTTGCCTTTATCTTGGATAGAAGCCGTTTCTGATATTAAAGATCAAATCAACTACCTTATTTACCCAAATGTGGCCACCAAAACACCAGCCAACTGGTATTCCCGCATACCGTTATATTTAAAAGCCATTGATATGCGTTTGGATGCCCTCGACAAAGCGCCGGACCGGGATCGCCAAAGACGTGCCGAACTTTTACCCCTTTGGGATGCATGTAAATGCCTGCTGGCCAAAGAAAATCCACCAGACGGTGCACACGATCTGCACTGGATGATTGAAGAGTTGCGCATTTCTGTTTTTGCTCAGTCCATTGGCACAGCAATCAAGGTTTCCCATAAGCGAGTCGAGAAAAAAATTCAGGATCTCACCAAAACTTAAGGGTTAGCCTTCACTGCCGGCCGCGCAGAAACTTTTTCGTGCCATGCCAAGAGATGGGTGCAGTGTTCTGGAATGTTCACTTTGATCCAGCGGGCAAAGTCACACGTGACTAACGTTGTAATATCAGCCATCGAGTAGAAATTACCTGCAATGTAATCATGCTTTGCCAATTGTTGGTCAAAGTCTTCAAAAAAATGCGCGATACGCATTTTCCCGCGCTCCGCCAATTCGGGTGACTGCGGATAATCATGCGGACCAACCATTGCACGATTAATAAACCCTTTGGATGTGTTGCGCAGCACTTCCGCAATGGCGAGCATCCCATTCATGAATGCCAAATGATCCCACATTTCGACCAGCCCTTTTTCAGCAGGTGTTTGGCCAAGTAGCGGCGTTTGAGGGTAGGCTTCTTCCAGGTACCGAGCAATACCCCGAATCTGGCTAATGCAGGTCCCGTCATCAAGCTCCAGCATGGGAACATCACAAGCGGGATTTTTACTTCGGTAGGGATCGCTCAACTGCTCCTGTTTACCCAGGTCGACGGTTTCTCTTGGAATTTCAATACCTTTTTCTGCTACGAAGATATTGATCCGACGTGGATTGGGCGCTGGGGGGTAATCATAAAGCTTCATTGGTGTCCTCCTCGTTATTATCAATTATCAGTCACTCGTTGTTTCTTTCTAAAAAAGACTGGCTAAAACTCAATACCCTTCTGAGCCATCACACGCTGGCTTTTAAACGGGTGTTTGATCGGACGGATTTCGGATACCAGGTCTGCCGCCTCAATCAGCTCATCATTAGCATGACGGCCGGTCACAATGATATGTTGCATCGGGTGGCGCGCCTGGAAGGTGGCAAGCACATCTTCTATGTCCAAGTAATCGTATTTTAAAACAATGTTAAGCTCATCGAGCACCACCATATCAATATCAGGGTTTTCAATCAGGCTTTTGGCGACTTGCCACGCACTTTGTGCGGTGGCAACATCCTTTTCCCGGTCCTGGGTTTTCCAGGTAAACCCATCGCCGATCGCGTGGAATTCAACTTGCTCAAACTGGCTGAGCACATCTCGCTCTGCCGTGTCCATCGCACCCTTGATAAACTGTACGATACCTACCTTCATACCATGGCCAATGGCCCGCAACACCATCCCAAAAGCCGCCGTTGATTTCCCTTTTCCCGCGCCCGTATTGATAATCAACAAACCTTTGGTTTGTGTCGCCTTGGCTTGTTTTTTTTCATAACCTTCATTGCGCTTTTGCGCTTTGAGTTTGTGAGATTCATTCATGTCTGACATTCGCAATTTCTCTCAATTCGGTGTTCCGTTATTCTGACATGATTAAGCCACATGTTAAAATTAACCACTTCTGACGATCCGTGGTAGCCATATCAAACCGCACAACCGAAACTCAGCCCAATGAACCCAAGCATAAAACGATCATGCGGATAGCGCGCGTTTTTTTAGACCAGCCTCTCCACCCTGGCATGGAGGTAGCCCTCGATAAAAACGCCTATCGCCATGCAGTCCAGGTTTTGCGATTACGCACTGGCCAACCCATCACGCTGTTCAATGGTGATGGTGCCGACTACTCGGCTACATTGTCAGTTGGCCCTCGGAGCGGCTCTGCCTTGATCACTGAAATGAGCGCCCTCTCACCCGAGTCGCCGTTAAACATTACGCTTGTCCAAGCTATTTCCCGAGGAGAGCGGATGGACTTTGCCCTGCAGAAAAGTGTGGAGTTGGGTGTTCACTGCATTCAGCCTGTATTAACCGAGCGCACCGTTGTAAAGCTGGATGCGAAACGTCGAAAGAACCGCACAGATCACTGGCAAGCCATTATCATCAGTGCATGTGAACAAAGTGGGCGCAACCGCGTGCCCACGCTGAAGGAGCCGTTAACGCTGACGGATTATTTTAATGACGCTTCGATCGAGTCACAGACCCGGCTGGTGCTCTCACCCACGGCCAGCCTGTCGATGAGTGAGCTTTCCCTGGAAAAAGGCCTCGCTGCGGACCTGTTGATTGGCCCGGAGGGGGGCTTGTCCGATGATGAAATTGAAAAGGCGATATCTCACCAATTTACACCTATCCGCATGGGTCCCCGGATTTTGCGAACAGAAACGGCAGCGCTCGCTGCCATCAGCGTCTTGCAAAGCCGGTTTGGAGACCTTGGATGACAACGGCGTTATCAATAACTGCGCTGATAATGTAGAACGGGATCATCGGGGTCATTACTTGCAATGGGGGTGACACAGTTCATCGCCTTTTCCAAGTATTCCAGGTGAGCCAGGATTTCTTCCAGTGCCAAAATGCTGTCATATCCGCTGACGATTTTACCCTCAATCTGCTGGAAATATTCTGTGGTAATTTGATTGAGTGTTTTCGGCTCATCAAGAATAGACATGATATCCGCCATCCGCTCGTGGTGCGCATCAATAATTTCCATAGCCCGGCCACTCACATCCAACACTTCATGGTTATGGGACGCCAGCCCGAGCCGGATATTTTTAGTCACAGCAGCCACTTTGAGCAGGGAGGTAATGTAGTGCACGAGCCCCATGCCTTTCATATAAAAACTGGGAAACTGGTGTGGTGTGATATCCATGAGGACTTGATCTCCCAGAAAAATCACGTCTCCCACAATGATATTGATCTGACCTGAGCAGTGGCCGGGAACATGAAGGATTTTATATCCGTCGATGATTTCCATACCATCTGTCAAGCGATCAGTAACCGGGCAGCCCTTCATGGTTTTTTTGCTGCTCATGTACATATCCAGCATTTCTTCAAGATTATCGGCTTGTATCCCGGCCGAATGAAGAAAGTCTTTAATAACTGTCTGGGTTTTTCTTAAGGCACCCGGTACGTCTTCAATGGTCTCAGCATCATCTTCGTGGGCAAATATGCGCCCTTTCGGCTTCATTTGCTCGCGCAAAAAGGATAAACCACCGTAGTGGTCAATATGCGCATGGGTGATGATGACGTTGTCCAAATCCGCCACACTGATATTCTCACCAAAATAGTGACTGACCACCTCAAAACACTTGTGCATGTAGTGCTCTGAAAGCACCGTACCACAATCAATCAATGTAAGCTCTTTGCCAACAATCAGGTAGGTGTTGGTGAAATGATCCCGCCAATCGTTCATGTTAAAGCTCAGAACAGGCAATCGGTAGATTTTTTCTCCTGTTGATGAACGGTAGCGTTTGATCCCAAAGATTCCATATGACTTCGCATAGTAAGCAAACTCATGGTAAGTCGAAGGATTCTGTGCTTCTTTTTTCAACGCAGCAAGGCGACTGTAAACTTCCCGGCGTGAAAGGCGGTCATTGTATTTCCGAATCAGGTCCGTCAGTTCTTTCTCTCTTTCCGGCGTCACACGATCCAGAGACTTTTCGACAAATAAGTCGTACTCAAGTGCTGCAAATTTCTGATCAACAATATTCATGCTACCTATCCCGGTCTCCAGCACACCTTAGGGGCATACTTTAAAAAACAGTTTTGCATTTTATCAAAAGTGCTGTCAGTCCACACTTAAAGATATAAGGGTTCATCCATTACCTAATGTAACCAGCAGCAGAGCTGTGCACAAGCACCAGGTGAGATGGCTTTATAGCGATTACTGTTGCATACACATCGCCATCCAACGTTCAATGCCCGGGCTTCGGTATTTCTGCTGGTGAATAATTAAATAGAAAACCCGCGAAAAATCACGCCCGGGTATTTTTAATGGCACTAAGCTGCCACGTTTAAAGGCATCAACCAACGCTATCTGAGAGAGGCATCCGAGGCCTAAATTGGCTTCAACAGCGCGCTTAATACCTTCGGTATGCTGCAACTCCATCATAATATTGATGTTAGGCAACAAACCGTGCATGGCCCAGTCGAATGTTTGTCGCGTACCAGAGCCCTTTTCCCGAACGATCCAGGGCGATTCAAGAATATCCTTTTCAGTGAGTATCTGCTTTTTGGCCAGTGGGTTTTCCGGGGAGCAAAAAGGCATGAGCTCATCATTTCGCCAAGGAATAATTTCCAACAGAGGGTTTTGAATTTCACCTTCAATCAAGCCAATATCCAGTTCAAAGTTACTGACTTTTGCAGCAATATTTTCCGTATTGGCCACATCCAAAGCCACCTTCGCCCCCGGGTTAGCCTGCATGTAGCGGGGCATAATATTGATCGCCAGATAGTTGCCTATCGTCAATGTTGCCCCTACTTTAAGAGTACCGGCTTGATTATGCTGACTGAACAGGCGCTCCACGTCACTCGCATGTTCAAGCAGCGCATGCACTTGAGGTTTCAAGACCTGGCCCAGCTCATTTAATTTAAGGCGCTTACCGATGCGATCAAATAGCTGGAGGTCAAATCGTGTTTCCAGTTCGCGTAAAGCCCCACTGGCGGCTGATTGCGACATGTTAAGCCGCTCGGCGGCTTGGGTGATGTTTTCCGAATGAGCAACCGCACGGAAAACCTCAAGCTGACGTAAGGAATATTTCATTATCTGAATTTCCGATAAAACATATCAATTTAAACTGTTTTTCAGATTTAAAAGTTTACGCTAAATTAATAGCCGTTTTAACGAAAATTGAATGACATGAGTGAATTAATCAAAGAGCGCATTACAGAAGTCCATCATTGGAATGATCGTTTGTTCAGCTTTAAGACAACACGAGACCCGTCTTTTCGGTTTAAAAGTGGTCAATTCACGATGATCGGGCTGGAGAATGAAGGGCGGCCGCTTCTGCGTGCTTACAGTATCGCCAGTGCAAACTACGATGATGAACTGGAGTTTTTCAGTATCAAAGTCCCCAATGGTCCCTTAACATCCCGCTTACAAAACGTGAAGCCGGGTGAAGAACTCATTTTGGGCAAAAAAGCGCTGGGAACACTTATTCTGGACCGTCTGTTGCCGGGAAAAAACTTGTACCTACTGAGCACGGGTACCGGGCTGGCTCCCTTTCTCAGCTTAATTAAAGATGTTGAGCTGTACGAACAATATGAGAAAGTGATTCTTGTACACGGTTGCCGGTTTATTTCAGAACTGGCTTATCAAAAAACAATCACTGAAACCTTGCCCAACGATGAGTTTTTAGGGGATCTGGCTCGCGAGAAACTGATCTACTATCCAACGGTCACACGCGAACCCTTTATTCATCAAGGCCGCATTACAAATCTGATGCAGGATGGCCGTCTTTTTGCAGACATTGGCCTGCCACAGCCAACGCGTGATAATGATCGGTTCATGATCTGCGGAAGCCCGGCCATGACACAGGATCTCACCCAACTGCTCAAAGGCTGGGGATTCACTGAAGCGCGGGGCGGTAAGCAGGGGCATTTTGTCACCGAACGTGCTTTCGTTGAAAAAATCCAAAAGCATTAAAAAAGGCCGCTCCCGGGTAACACAAATAGAGGTGATCTTTCCCGGGAGCCTCTATCACGAAGCTTCTTCTTCGACCTCCACCATCAAGCGTTTTGACGCGATTTGCTCACCTTCTTGAACCAGGACCTGAGTTACGGCACCGGTTTTACCGGCCCGTAATTCGTGTTGGATTTTCATGGCCTCTAAAATAGCAACCACTTGGCCCTTTTCTACCTGATCTCCGGCTTTAACTCGAATTTCCACGACTTTACCGTTCATGGGCGACAACACATCTGCGGGCACTTCCGGTTCTTCTGCCGCTTTGGAAAGTGACACCTCCTGATAGCACACAGTGCCTTCTCCATCATCCAGATAAAGTACGTCCTCTTCAGCAAAAACATAGGCGGCTTTGCGCAGCACGCCACCACAAAGGTAGGACACAGTTGTTCCTTGAAGACCCTCAATTTGTACAGACAAAGTTTCATCATCAAAGCTAACCTCATATGCGGTTCCTTTCTGCACGAGGTTCACAGCAATATCTTGATCATGACAACTCAGTTTGATCGGCCAATTCAAGGTGCCCGTGCTTCGCCATCCTCGATTTGCCGTATTTGCCTGGTCAGAAATCAACACAGCAGCCAAGGCCAGTGCTTTTCTGGAAACCTTTTTCTGGGTTTCTTTGGGCTCAATATGCCGACCAATAAACTGGGTTGTAGCCTCCCCTGAAATAAACACAGGGTGTTTTAAGATATCCATTAAAAAACCCTTGTTGGTAATGAGCCCCAATGCTTCCGTTTGGGCCAGGGCTCTGAGCATGCGCCGCCGGGCTTCATCACGATGACTCCCCCAGGTGATGATTTTTGCCAGCATAGGGTCATAATAATGCGACACTTCTAGTCCACTTTGAATACCACTGTCGACTCGCACACCTTCACCACTCGGTGCTCGCCAGGAAAGCATACGGCCGGTTTGGGGCATGAAATTATCGTACGCATCTTCTGCATACAGCCGGACTTCGATTGCATGCCCCTGGAAACGGACGGCTTCCTGGTTCAGGGGTAATGGGCTACCGGCTGCAACCAGTAATTGCAAGTTGACTAAATCAAGCCCTGTTACCATTTCGGTGACGGGGTGTTCGACTTGTAAGCGGGTATTCATTTCGAGGAAATAGAATTCACCATCTTCATCCAACAAAAACTCGACAGTACCCGCGCCGACATAATCGATTGCACGTGCCGCAGCAACCGCTGACTGCCCCATCTTTTCACGGATCACACCATCGACGGCTGGCGAGGGTGACTCTTCGATAATCTTCTGGTGCCGGCGTTGAACCGAGCAATCCCGCTCACCCAAATGAATGACGTTGCCATGCTGATCGGCAAAAACCTGAATTTCGACATGTCGGCCATTAAGCACAGCACGTTCAAGGATTAATTCACCCGACCCAAAAGCACTTTCGGCTTCCGAGCGTGCGGTACGAATAGCCGCCCCAACGTGATCGAGATGATCAACCAGCCGCAAACCTCGCCCTCCGCCACCAGCGGCGGCCTTGACCATGAGGGGAACGCCAATACGCTGCGCTTCTGCGATCAATAAGGCCTCATCTTGGTCACTGCTATTGTAACCCGGCAAGCAGGGCACTTTGGCGTCCATCATTAAGTCTTTGGCTGCCCGCTTGTTCCCCATCAAATCAATGGCCTTGGCACTTGGGCCAATGAAAACTATTCCGGCGGTTTCACACGCTTGGGAAAAATCTGCATTTTCCGAGAGAAACCCATAGCCTGGGTGTACTGCATCCGCCCCTGTTAATCTGGCAGCATCAAGAATTTTCTCACTCAATAAATAAGATTCACTGACCGGGGCCGGACCAATACAAACGGCTTCATCAGCCAGCTCGACATGAGGAGCATAGCGATCCGCTTCGCTGTAAACAGCCACCGTTTGATAACCTTGAGCTTGGGCGGCACGGATGACTCTGACCGCTATTTCACCCCGATTAGCAATCAGTACTTTAGAAAAGGCACTCAAACTTTTTTCTCCAATGACGGCCAGACAGGCTGGCGTTTTTCCACAAAAGCGGCATGACCTTCTTTGCCCTCCTCGCTCCCATTCATTTCTGCAAATTTCTGCGCGGCAAATTTGACCATGTCTTCATCGGCGAGCGTTCCAACTTTGCTGATGATTTCTTTGGTAACCGCATTGGCGATAGGACCACACTTTTCAACATTGCTGACGACGGTTTCAATGGTTTCTTCCAGCGCTTGATCATCCGCACAGAGGTAATGAGAAATACCAAGCCGGTGAGCTTCTTCACCGTTGATTCGTCGCGCGGTTAGAGCCATGTGCAACGCCTCTGATTTACCAATGCGTTTGACCACATAAGGTGAGATTTGTGCTGGAGCAATCCCCAACGTTGTTTCCGGCATGCCCAAACGTGCTTCCTGGTGCATGATGGTGATGTCTGCAAGACAGGCGTAGCCAAACCCACCGCCCATCGCCGCCCCTTCAACGACGGCAATGAGCGTCTGCGGGATGCGGCTCATGCGCACAAACATCATACCCGAGCGGTAGTTGCGGTCATAAGCAGGATCTGTCCCAGGCGCCGCATTGTCCGAAAGCGCTTTGCGTTCCTTAATATCCCCACCGGCACAAAAGTTACCACCTGCCCCCCGAAGAATCACCACACGAATGGTGCTGTCCTGCTCAAGATGGCTTACCAATTCGGCAATTTCCTGCGCCATTTGATTGTTAATGGCATTACGACGCTCTGGACGGTTAAAGGTCACATACAAGCGCGCCCCCTCTTTTTTCAACAGCAGCGCTTCGCACTGAGGTAACGATGACATGTTTTAACTCCTGGAATGTTTATTCTTTAAGCACTATTTGCCCATGCCCATTTCTTTCGCGATCACTTGCAACATAACCTCACTGGCACCGCCAGCAATCGCTCCGAGGCGCGCATCCCGATAGACTTGGCTGACCCGGGTTTCATTCAGATAGCCCTGACCTCCCCAATACTGCATTAACGCAGAGGGGAGTTCGATTGCCAGTTGTCCCATCTGATATTTGGCCATGGACGTCAGTAAGGTGACATCTTCACCCTGAATGTACGTATGTACAGCCCGGTAGAGCAGGGAGCGGACGCCTTCCACTTTTGTTTTAAGCTCGGCGAGTTTGAATTTGACAACCTGCTTTTCCAGCAGCGGTTGACCAAAAATGATCCGCTGGCGGGCATAATCGATGGTCTCCTGGATAATATCTTCATAATACTTAAGCGTCCGTGCGACACCATACATCCTTTCCTCTTGAAACTGCTCCATCTGGTAGATGAAGCCCATGCCTTCTTCTCCCACCCGATGGCGTTGCGGCACCCGGACGTTGTCGAAGT
>OBIC01000404.1_pt1 | contig 11987 bp, 3 predicted proteins | sample 1519831 | NCBI WGS metagenome assembly OBIC01 (sample SAMN03019805, study PRJEB22545) | beach sand metagenome | biome: beach; feature: sea beach; material: beach sand | place: USA: Municipal Pensacola Beach, FL | collected 2010-10-20 | depth 40-45 cm m | reverse complement strand
TGCCACCGCAACTCGGTACGCCAGTCTGTGGCGGCCCACCTGCAATCTCCTCAGACTTTGGAGGTCACCTCCACCGCGGTGCGGCGCCCATCGAACCGCGAAGCCGCCAGCATTGACATGAACCCGGGTGCGCGGATTCTGGGCGCGGCGCGCTCGGAGGTGAGCCTGCTGACCGATGCCTCCATCTGGTTGGATGGCGAGGTGGTGCTGCCCGGTGGACGGCTGGCGCTTGGCACCCTGGCGCCTGAGCATGAGCTGGGTTTCGACCCCCGCCAAGGGGTTTGGGTCGGTTCCAGTGCGCGGGTTGACTTGGGTGGCACAGTGCACAGCTACATCGATCCCCAACGCGGCACCCTGGGCACGGTTTCGGACGGTGGTGTGTTTGAGGTCGATGCCGTTCGCGGCCTGGTGGCGGTCCTGGCCGGTGCCGAGGTGGTGGCAGATGGTGCGCAAGGCAAGCTGAACGCCCTGCTCGGCGGCATGGCCCCGCCGGCGGATGGCTCACCTGTGTTGGTGGCCTCGGATGGTGGCACCATCCGCTTGGTTGGCGCCGAAGGGCTGTTTGTTGCGGGGTTGCTGTCCGCCGAGGCCGGTGGTGCTGGTGCCAGCGGCGGTACGCTCGAGTTGGTGCTCGAGCGGCGCCGCCAGCTTGAGAACCCCTATCCGAGCGGGCTCGCCATCTATCCGGATGACCCTGTGTCGGTGTGGCTGACCGAGACCGCCGCGCCGCTGGACTGGTTGACTGACACCGGCATTGCGCCGGTCGATGGCGCCATCGGCACCGGCCAGCTGGGCGTTGACCAGGTGCGGGCCGGCGGTTTTGATCGATTGTGGGTGCGCTCGGATGACACCCTGTATCTGGGGGCAGGGGTTGATCTGGAGATGGGGGCGGCGCTCGCGCTGGATGCGGAACGGTTCGTGTACCAAGGCGCCACGAGCGACCTGGCGGTTCGGCTTTCAGCGCCCTACCTGGCGCTGTCAGGTGTGGACAGCCGCAGTGCTACAAGTCCTGCCGCTGCCCCCACCGGTGGAGCACCGCTGGAGGTGCACGCACAGACCCTGGACCTGCGCGGCGCCTTTGCTGTGGAGGGGTTTTCCACAACCCGCCTGTCGAGCGCGGGCGACCTGCGCCTGTCCGGGGTCCGGTTGCAGGACAGCCAGCGCGACTACCGAGGCGAGTTGGCCGTTCAAGGTGACCTCGAACTCAATGCGGCGCGCTTGTATCCCACCACCCTCAGTCAGTTTCATGTGGGTTTGAGCAGCGCCGAGCCAACCCACCTCCACATCACCGGTGGCGGTCCAGTAGCAGTGCCGCTGAGTGCGGGCGGACAGCTCAGCTTTGCGGCGGACCAGATCGTTCAGGACGGCGCGCTCTATGCGCCGCTTGGCACCTTGGAGCTGGTCGCGACCGACAGTCTGACCCTTGGGCCGGACAGCTACACCGGCGTTGCCGCGACCGGCCAGACCATTCCGTTCGGGGTGACCCAGGCTGGTCTCGACTGGCTGTACCCGCTGGATGGCCTCAACAACCTGGTGTTCGATGCCCCGCCGGACAAGCGCCTGCGGATGGAAGGCGCGACGATCGACCTGAGCGCCGGGGCGCAGTTGGATGTGTCAGGTGGCGGCGCGCTTTACGCCTGGGAGTTTGTGCCCGGGCGCGGCGGATCCACCGACTACCTGTTGCCGGGCAGCGCGAGCTATGGCGGAGGCTTCGCCGTTTTGCCCGAGTCGAGCTGGATGATCGCTCCCTACGACCCGTTGTTGTCCGCTGAGCACCCGTTTGCCCCCGATGCCCAGGTGTACCTGCAAGGTGTTTCAGGCCTCGCCGATGGCCGCTATGCAGTGCTGCCGGCGCGCTATGCGCTCCTGCCCGGGGGGCGATTGGTCACCCCCTTGGAGTCCGGCTACGCAGTGCAGCCCTTTGCGCCCCAGCGCGAGCCCTCAGGTGCGGAGCTTGTGGCCGGCCACCCGACCGACTTGAGCGGCCACCAAGCGGGGAATCAATGGGGTCGCTACCGTGTGGAAACTGGCGCCCTGGTTCGCACCAAGTCCGAGTACAGCGAGGTGAGTGCGCAGTCGTTCTATGGTGGGCGCGCCGCGGAGCAGGCGCTGTTGCCGCTGCTGCCCCGCGATGGTGGCGCCATCAGCCTGGTGGCAGACGAGCGGCTGAACCTTGCCGGAACGCTCAGCGCGCGGCCCGAGTCCGACGGGCGCGGCTCCAGCCTCGATATAGCGGCCACCAAGATCCGGGTGGTGGAAGAGATCGACCCTGAGCGTGACGCACTGCAGTTGCGGGGCGATCAGTTTTCCGGCCTCGGCATCGACAGCCTGTTGCTGGGTGGCGCACGGCGCTTTGATGACAGCACAGGCCGCACCCGGGTCGACGTGACCGCGACCGAATTGGTGTTCGAGTCCGGTGTTCAGGTGCAGATCCCGGAGTTGATCGCGGTGTCGAGCGCAGAGCTCTGGGTGCAGACGGGGGCGCAAATCCGGGCATCCGGTCGTTTCACCGGGCGCAGCCAGGTGCTCGAAACCGAAGGCGACGGCGTCTTGATGCGGGTGTCCGCCACCGACCAGGTGGGCTTCGCACGGCTGTATGGCGACGCCGAGCTGCCGGGGGACTCGGCCCAGTTGATGATTGACGCCGGCGCGCTCTTGGCGGCGGAAACCTCAATCACGCTGGATTCCAGCGGCGGCGCAACCCACGCGGGCCTGCTGCAAATGCCCCATGGCTCACTGAATCTGGGTGCGAGCGCCATCGCACTCGGTGAGCCCGAGGCCAACCCGCAAGCCGGCACGCTGCAGTTCACCGCGGCAGACTTGGTGGGACTCGGGGTGGATGAGTTGGTACTGACCAGCCGTGCGCCCATCACCATCCGCGGGGTGCTCGGACTTGCGGATGACACCGGCCACCTGCAGCCCATTGCCGGGTTGCAGCGGCTCGTGCTGGATGCGCCGGGGTTGGTGTCGCCCGCTGGGGCTTCGGCTGTTGGAGGCCTCGCTGCCAGCCAGCTTCGGCTCACCAACAGTGCGGGCACAGCCGCCGTGGTGGACACGCCGCTGATGGGTGAGTTCGAGCTCAGCGCGGAGGAGCTGTTGGTGGGCCCCGGGGGTTTTCGGGTGGAAGGGATCGCAGCGCTGAGCCTGCACGCAGAGGATGTGTTGCGGTTTGAAGGCGACGCGCGGCTGAGCACCGCAGGCGACCTGAGGATCGACACGCCATGGGTCACCGCGGCCACCGGCAGCACCGCAGGCCTGGAAGCCAATGGGGCGCTGGACGCAGTCAATACGTCGGACGCCTTGTTGCCGGGACAGGACGCAGCGCTCGGTGGACGCCTGAACATTGAGGCCGCCGCGGTGCGCTGGAACACCCAGGTGCGCCTGCCGTCGGGTCAGCTGGGCCTTAAAGCCACTGCCTTTGACCTGGAGGTTGGAGACGAGGCGGTGCTGGATGTCAGTGGTCTGGTGCGCCAGTTTGCCGATCAGTTTGTGGCAACGCCGGGCGGCGAGCTCCACTTGGAGGCGGACCACGGGGACCTGTCTTTGGCTCCGGCTGCAGTGCTGAAACTGGGTGCAGGAGCGGCGCCGGACCTGCAAGTGGCGGAGCCGGGGGCACCCGGCCGACTGGTTGCGCGTGCATCGGGCGGCACCCTTTATCTGGCCGGCAACCTGGCTGGAGGCGGCGCCGACCTGTTGCTGGATGCAGCACGCCTCGCTGAGGATCAGTCATTGACTGAATGGATTGAGGTCATTTCCAGCGGTGGGTTTTCTGGCAACCTGGCACTGCGTCTGCGCGAGCAGGACCAGGTTCGCTGGGGTGAATCGGCATCCGTCACCGCTGAGTCCTTTGTCCTGGAGGTCGATCGTGGCTCACTTGAGGTCGCTGGAACCCTGACTGTGGCGAGCGATGGGCAGGGGCGCCTCGCCTTAAGTGCCGCGGATCAACTCATCCTGGAAGACACCGCCACCCTGCGCATTGCCGGTGGCGGCGATCTCCAACTCACCTCAGTTGACCTTGACGCCGATGGTGAGCACGGCGTTTCGGCGGGGCCGGGCGCCCTGATCGAATTCGTGGACAGCGCTGGCCGGGAAACGGGCACCTGGTTGCGCGTGGAGCGGCCGCAGCCCGGCGCCCCAAGCGAAACCTTGCCGGTGACCTGGTCTGCCCCGGTGTTGGGGAGCGACCGGTTCACGGTTGAAGCGGTGCGCCGATACGGGGCGGAAGACCTCTCTGTGGACGGCCAACTGCGGGCCACGGACCTGGCCCGGTTTGGCGCGGACGCGGCCGACTTCATGCAGCAGGACCGGATCGCCGATGTGGAGGCTGCGCTGCCGGGTTCGGCCCGCCTCGCTGCTGGCATCTGGCTGGATGTGCCGGAGTCATTGCGCATCCGCGATCCCATCGACACCGCGACTTGGCGGTATCCCGGGTTGGGTGACGGTGCGGAGTCGCCGGGCCGCGTCGGCCACCTCAGCATCCGCGCTGGGGGCAACCTGTACGTTGATGCCGAGGTGTCGGACGGGTTCGAAGATGGCGTCATCGACCTGACCGACAGCTTGGGGTTCGCCTGGCCCATTGCCAATCTGTTGCGCACGGATGAATCCTGGAACTTCACCTTGGCCGGGGGGGCAGACCTTGCAGGGTTCGGCGCAGTGCGGTCCGCAGGCGCCGGCGATCTTTCGATCGGATCCGGAGTACAGGTGCGCACCGGCACCGGGGACCTGCGCCTGAGTGCGGGCCGTGATCTGGTGCTCGCCGATGAAAGTTCGGTGGTGTACAGCGCCGGACAGGCCGCTGCCGGTGATCGATTTGGGGCGCTTGGTGATCTCTATGGGGCGCTGGTCTTCTATGGCGAGTACCCCCAGCGTGGAGGTGACCTCTTCTTGTCCGCCGGCAGGGACCTGGTGGGCGCACCGGTCGACCAACTCGTGACCGCCTGGCTGTTGCGCATGGGCGACTGGCGCCCTTCGGGCAGTCACTCGGGCGAAACCCCGACCGCCTGGGCTCTGGCTCTGGATCCGGACTCCGGCGTTGGCTTTGAGCAGAACGTTGCGGCGTTTGGTGGTGGAAACCTATGGATCGAGGCGGGCCGAAACATTCGAGACCTGTCCGCTTCAGTGCCGACAACCGGCAAGCCCCGGGGCGCGCTTGCCCAACCCGACCAGCCGTTCAACTTCGACTTCACGACCAACGAGGTTGAAGTCGGCGGTGGCGGCGCCTTGCGGGTCCGTGCCGGCGCCGACCTGCTCGGCGGCGCCTATTACCTGGGTTCGGGCACCGCGGAGCTGGTTGCGGGCGGGCGAATCGGGGGCGGGTCGCAATTCACGGTTGGGCCGGTGCTGCTGTTGAGCGATGGTGATTTCTCATTGCGCAGCGCGGGCGACCTGAGTCTGACCGGAGTGCTCGACCCGTTCGTCCTGCCCCAGTCGGTGAGGCCTGTGGGCACCAGCCTGTGGTACAGCTATGCCCCAGGGGCGCGGCTCAGGGTCGAGTCGATCACGGGCGACATCGCGCTGAATTCTGAATTGCGGCAGGTGGACGACCTGTTCACCGGCTCGTTCAACAGCACCCAGAAAACCGCACTCGGCATGTACCCGCCCTCGGTGCACGCGCGGGCCCTGGGGGGAGAGCTGGTCGTGACGGGGGACCTGTTCCTGTTTCCCTCCTCAGGGGGCGATTTGCAGTTGTTGAGCCACGGGAATCTGTATGGCGCAGCCAATGAGAACCGCATCGGGTTATCGGATGGCAACCTCGCGCTCATACCCAGTTGGCAGTTTCCTGCTTCCCTGCTGAGCACCGAGGTGGTGGCGGATTTGAACCCTTTCTCAGGCCGGCATGCGCCCATTCCGGTACATCAAGGAGACCTGACTCCCGCTCGAGTTGTTTCTGCTCAGGGTGACATCGGCGGTGCCAATACGCTGCGTTTTTCGATCCCCAAGGCGACGCGCATGGTGGCAGGGCAGGATCTGGTCAACCCTTGGGTGCAGATCCAGCACACGGGGCTAGACGATTTTTCCTTGCTCGAGGCAGGCGAAAACCTGCGGTACCGCATCGGTCGCAGTCCTTCCACCGGTGCGTTGCTGAGCAACAGCGCCACCGTTGAAGTGGCAGGACCTGGCACCTTGCTGATGCGCACCGGGGGTGACTTCGACCTCGGAGCCTCCAAGGGCGTGGTTTCAATCGGCGACACGGCGAATCCCGCCCTCGCCGATTCCGGTGCAACCCTATTGATCATGCCCGGCGTGCTGTCGGAGTACTTTGACCATGCCGCATTCATTGAACAACAGCTGGGAGAAGACACGGCATTCACCGAAGCCCGTGCGGACGTGGTGGATCTGTTGCGCTCGGTGCTGGACGCCGGTCAGTTGATGAGCGATGCCGAGGTGTTGGCCATGGCCAACCAACTCGACCTGTCGACCCTGTACGGGATTGCTGCGCCCCTCACCAAAACCTTGGCTGAGGTGCTGTTTGGCGTTTTGCAGGAGGTCGGCTCGGCCGCTGCAGCGGACCCAACCCGTGGAAATCAAGCCGCTTTTGAAGCCATTGAGACCCTGTTTTCCGACCGGCCCGACCACCGCGCCGACCTTTCCATGTTTTTCAGTCGGGTACAAACCGTCGATGGCGGCGATGTGCTGGCGCTGGCGCCGTACGGAAGCATCAATGCAGGTGTCGCAGTGTCGGTGGCTGGATCTCGACCTGCTGACGAACTCGGGATCGTCGCGCAGCGCGAGGGCGCGGTGCGCGCGCTTGTGCAGAATAATTTCGAAGTCAACCAGTCTCGGGTGTTCACCCTGGGCGGCGGCAACATACTGATCTGGGCGAGTGAGGGTGACATCGACGCCGGGCGAGGCGCCAAGTCCGCAATCTCTGCCCCTCCTCCAGAGGTCAGCTTTGATGAAAACGGCAACCTCGTGATCGAGTTTCCGCCGATTGTGTCCGGCAGTGGCATTCGAACGGCTTCAAGTGACCCCGAAGTCCCCCCAGGGGATGTGTACCTGTTTGCGCCGAGTGGAGTGGTGGATGCGGGTGAAGCCGGCATCGGCGGCACCAACGTGACCATCGCTGCGGTCGAGGTGATTGGTGCAGACGACATTGACATCGGTGGTGTGTCTGTCGGCGTTCCAACCGGCAGCGGAGAAGCACTGGGGGCAGACTTTGCAGGTGCAAGCGACCTAGGAGCTGCCGCTGCCAAGAGTGTTCAGGACGCAGCCTCAGAACGAAGCACGCAAAACGCCGAGGACGCGGCCACTGGCGCGCTCGGGATTCTGAGCGTTGAGGTGGTTTCTGCTGGAGAGTCCGAGCAAGCCTGCGCTCCGGGCGATGAGGCATGCGAGCAGCGGCGCCGCGAGGCGCAAGAGAAGGTCGTGCGGTTCCGGTGAGGCTCGGCGCCGCAAGCAGTTATGAGGAGGTGGCGATATGAACAACCTGGTACGTGCCCTGGGGGTCTGCGTTGTCGGACTTTTGACGGCGGCGCCCGCGTTGGCCTGGTGGAACGATGCCTGGCCCTACCGAAAGCAGTTGATGGTGCAGTTCGACCAGCCTGATGCAATCGTGGAGACGCCTGTGTTGCTGCGGCTTCATGGCGGCAATTTTGCGTACTTTCTCGACCTTGCCGAGGGCGGGGCGGATCTGAGGTTTGTCGCAGCCGATGACCAGACGGTACTGGCGCACCACATCGAATCCCTGGATGTGGTCAATGAGATCGCGCTCATTTGGGTGCGTGTACCTGTCCAGGCGTCGCACGAGAGTGCCAAACCGGTTGAGTTTTGGATGTACTACGGCAACCCAGAAGCCAGCGATGCCCAGCAGCCAGAACAAACCTATGGCGTCAACGAAGCGGCTCGGTTGCACCTGACGGCGTCGCCGATCAAAAACGCGACCCGCTATGCAGTCCCCGTCGAGGCCGAGGGTGTTGCTTTGACCGATGCAGGCTACATCGCAGGGGGCGCTGATTTGACTGCCGACTCACAGCTCATCATTGCCGACGCAGGCCCCCTTGGGTTCGACCCAAGCCAGGGGTGGACGCTGTCGTTTTGGCTGCGCCCACAAACCCAGGACACGGGCGCCCAACGGATTTTCGCCCGGGGCGGCGCCGAGGGCCTGACGCTCTGGCTGGATCGAGCCACTTTGCGCCTCGAATGGCTGGAGCAGGGTGAACCCTTGGCGAGCTGGTCGGGAGGGCTCGGTGACCCCGCGGCTTGGCACCATCTGGCATTCGTCGGCACAGACACTGGCGTGAAGGTATACCTCAATGGGGTGGCGGCCGGGTCGCTCGATGGACCAATCAGACCCCTGGGTGGGGCACTCGTATTCGGAGCCAGTGGTGAGGGCCGCGCCGACGGCATGGTTGGGCAGCTCGATGAGATCGCGGTGGCAGGAGCCGCACGTTCGGCAGAACAGCTGCGGTTTGCTTACCGCAATCAAGAGCGGCAGGGGCAGGGTCTGCTTACCTATGGAGAGGACGCCAGCCAGGAATCCGATCCGACCGGGCCGGCCAGCTACATGGGGGCAACCCTGCGCAATGTATCGCTGGAGGGGTGGGTGGTCATTGGACTGTTGGCGGTGATGGCGGTGGTGAGCTGGTTGGTGATGCTGGGAAAAGCCCTGCTGGTGGGCCGTGCCCGAAGTGAAAATGCTGAGTTTCACCGCGACTTCGTGCGGTTGGCTGTCGGGGAGCTGGGCGCATTGGACCGCGGCGACACGCCAATGGAGGAGGCCCTCATGGACTCGCCTGTGCTTCTGGCGCTGGCCGGTAAGCACGACCACTATCAGAGTTCCCCCATGTACCGGGTGTACCACGCCGGTGTCAGTGAAATCACCCGCCGTTTCGGTGTTGCCGCAGGTGCGGATGTGCGTCCCATGCTGAGTGCAAGGGCCGTGGAAACCTTGCGCGCCAACATCGACAGTGCCCTGGTCAGGGAGATTCAGCGCCTCAATGGGCAGATGGTCTTGTTGACCATCGCAATCAGTGGCGGCCCTTTCCTTGGCCTTCTCGGTACTGTCATTGGTGTGATGATCACCTTTGCCGCCATCGCAGTGAGCGGAGACGTGAACGTAGCAGCCATCGCGCCAGGTGTTGCTGCGGCGCTGATGACCACCGTTGCGGGCCTGTTCGTCGCCATACCGGCGCTGTTTGGATACAACTATTTGCAGACCCGGATCCGCGACATCACCGCAGACCTGCAAATGTTCGTTGACGAGTTCATTGCACGCGTCGCCGAAGAGTACGTGACCTAACCAGCCCCCTCTGCAGCTACCCAGGGACCGCGCCATGAGACAGCAAGAATCCACCCAGATTTACGATGACATCAACATCACCCCGATGCTGGATCTGGCGTATGTTCTATTGATCATTTTTATCATCATGACGACGGCATCGGTTCAGGGAATTCTGGTCAACCTGCCACAGGCCAGCAGTTCACCGAGCCTGAACAAGCCCCAAACCAAAGCCATCACCATTACGGCGGAGGGCACCATTTACCTGGACACTTATCCAGTGACCATGGATCAACTGGAACAATCTTTGCGCCAATACAAGGCGGTGAATCCCCAGATTCCCGTCATCGTCAAGGGCGATGCCAGCGTTCAGTACCAGGTCGTGATCACGGTGCTCGACCTGCTCGGGCGGCTTGAGATCACCCAGATCGGTCTGGTCACCGAGAAAATCGTTAGTTGAGCGCTCGCGGTCCAGTGCACAAGCAAGGTCGATGGCTGCGTCTGCTCCCTGCTGCTGCGGGCGCTTTGGTGGTGTTGCTGGTGCTGTTCGGCCTGTTCATCTTGGCGCGCATGTTTTTGACGTCTCCGCCGCATCAGACAGAGCGCAAGGTCCAAAGCATTGCGGTGGTGCAGGCCCCTCCCCCGCCTCCGCCCCCACCGCCAGAGACGCCGCCGCCGCCAAAAATGGAAGAATCGATTCCTGAGCCTGAACCGGTCGAGGAGCCAGCGCCGCTGGACGACATGCCCGAAGTTTCATCAGATCCTATCGGTCCCTTGGGTCTGGACACAGAAGGAGTGGGAAGCGGCGACGGCTTCGGGCTGGTTGGCAAGCGTGGGGGGCAGTCCCTCATCGATCGCGCCCCGTTTCAATGGTACGCAGAGACACTCAGCGCCGAATTGAGTGCACTGCTGGCAGATTCGGATGAGCTGCGTCGTTCGAGTTATGCAGTGATGGTGCGCATCTGGATCAACGCCCAGGGTCAGATCACCCGCGCCGAATTGCGCCAAAGCACCGGCAACGCGCGCCTGGACCAGTTGTTGGTCGGTGCCTTGTCGGCCGGCTCGACGCCGGTCGAACCTCCGCCCGTCACCATGCCGCAACCGGTCGTGGTGCGAATCAGTTCACGAACCTGAGAGGCCTTACAGGCATGCCCATTCGCTGTTGTTTCGTCACCCTTGGTGTGTTCAAACGGGCGCTGATTGGAGGCGGAATCTTCCTGTGCGCAGCAGGTGGCACAACCGCCGCTGGTTCAGACGCAGCGGTTGCGCTGCCCGAACTCCTCCGGGTGTTGGTCGAGAAAGGTGTGTTGACCGAAGACGACGCAACTGCCGTGCTGGGTGAGGCCCGCGGTTCAAGCGGCAACCTGAACCGCACGGGGGAGCCTGAGGATGGCTCGGACCCGGTTGACGAGGACGTGATTCGGGTGCCGTATCTGCCCGACGCGGTTCGGGACGCCGTGCGTGACGAGTTGGTGCGCGAAACCGCGCCCGATGTGACCGAGCAGGTGGTGACCGAGCTTCGCACCCAAGCCAAAGCGGGGAGTCTGGCTGCAGTCTGGCCAGAGTGGTTGCGGGGGCTTCGGTTGTACGGTGACCTGCGCTATCGAGTCGAAAACATCGACTACAACGGCGACTCGAATGCGCCTGGTTCGGTCATTGATTGGCAGGCGGTGAATGGCGCCGGCGGGGTGCTCGCCGCGGGACCCGATGCCTTTTTGAACACCACCCAGGACCGCTTTCGCACCCGCCTTCGGGTGCGCTTGGGTGTGGAGGCCGAGCTCGGCGAATGGTGGGCTGCGGGGGTGCGGCTCTCGACTGGAAACTCCAATGTGCCTGTGACCACCAACCAAACCCTCGGGGACTATGGGAACCGCGGAGACATCCTGCTCGACCGAGGGTTTATCCAGTATTTCCGCCCCGTCGGAGAAAGCCAGGCACTTTGGTTTTCTGCCGGTCGAATGGCAAACCCCTACCAATCGACAAGCTTGGTGTGGGATGCGGACCTCGGGTTTGAAGGAGTGTCAACGCGGTATACGCATGGCGCGAAAGACAGATGGGGTCAGGTTTCGGTAACGGCAGGTTGGTTTGCTCTGCAAGAACAGGCCCTTACGACAGACGACAAGTCGCTCGCGGCGCTGCAGCTTGCCGGTATGTGGGACCTCGGCCCTCAGGCTCAACTTCGCGCGGCGGCAGCCTACTACGATTTCTCGAACCTTCAGGCGCGTCCTGTCACTACGGCCCCGGGCACCTGTGACCTGGCAACCGAAGAGCAGTTGGGCTCCGTGCCCCCATACCTTCAAAAGGGCAACAGCCTTGCGGCGATCTGTATCTCTGGGACCGCAGGGAATCCAGGCGCCGCAGAGGATGTCGCCAAGGTGGGCCTGGCGAGCGAGTTTGAAGTGGTCGCCTTCACCCTGGGCTATGACTGGGCCTGGGATGCCCACCAAGGGCTGTCGATCGATTTCGAGTATGCGACCAATTTGGGCTTCGACGCCACCGAGATCCTGCGGCGCACGGGGCAAGACCTCGACGAGCAGGTCGACGGCTGGCACCTCAAGCTTGCCTTGGGCGTGGACACCCCCCGCCGGCTTTCCGATTGGTCAGTCCAGGCGGGCTACAAGCGGATCGAACGCGATGCCCTGGTTGATGCCTTCACCGACTCGGATTTTCACCTCGGCGGGACCAACGCCCGCGGTTGGTACCTCAGCGGACAGTACGGTCTGCACCAAGATGTGTGGGTCAGCCTGCGCTACCAGCCCCACCAGCAGTA
>OBIC01000402.1_pt1 | contig 12048 bp, 9 predicted proteins | sample 1519831 | NCBI WGS metagenome assembly OBIC01 (sample SAMN03019805, study PRJEB22545) | beach sand metagenome | biome: beach; feature: sea beach; material: beach sand | place: USA: Municipal Pensacola Beach, FL | collected 2010-10-20 | depth 40-45 cm m | reverse complement strand
GCGTTTATTAATGCGCGATCACTGGCAATTCCACCCGTCAACCCGACTGTGTACATAATCAACCACCCGAACTTCTGTTAATGTTTGTTAGTAATGCAAAATTTGCAGATATTTTTGACTGATGTCCGGTCCCCAGACTAGTGCAACCCACCCCCCCATGGCAAGATAAGGACCAAAAGGTATGGGGGTTTCCCGGGAATGGCGACGGAATACGACTAACGACAATCCAACAATCGCCCCCGACAGGGACGAAAACAAAATCACCATGGGCAGGTATTCCACGCCGACCCAGGCGCCAATTAATGCCAGTAATTTGAAGTCACCAAAACCCATGCCTTCCTTACCGGTCAACGCTTTAAACACCTGGTAAACGGACCATAAGATCAAATAGCCGCCAGCGGCACCGACAACAGCACTTTCCAGTGACGTAAAGACTCCCACCACATTCAGTAGCAGTCCCAGCCACAACCAGGGCAGCAGAATACTATCCGGCAAGAGCATGTATTTTAAATCAATCAAACATGCGGGAATTAATGCCCAGGTCAGTAGCAGAGCCGCAACAGTCTGTAGAGAAAACCCAAAACGCCAGGCAACCACTACAGATATCACAGCCGTTATCACCTCCACTAAGGGATAAAGCACTGAAATTTTTTGCTGACACCCCCGGCACCGACCGCGCAGAAAGAGATAGCTGAGCACGGGTATGTTTTCCCACCACGAGATCATATGTCCGCAGTGCCCACAGCGAGAGCGGGGCCACATAAGGTTAAAAGGTTCCGCCCGTGCTGGCGGATCAGTCTCCCCTGCCTGCCCCAAATAGTCTTGGCATTCCTGCCGCCAGCGTCGCTCCATCATCACCGGTAAGCGGTAGGCAACAACATTCAAAAAGCTGCCTACCAGGAGCCCGACGACAAAAATGACACTTAAAAAAAGCGCACTGTTTTCTTGAAGTAACTGCAAACCGTCCATTTATTTGAATACCGAGCCAGACTAATCCGTGTGCAACGTTAACAGGCAGGTCGCTAGAATGCATCACCCATTTTGAAAATGGGCAGGTACATGGCAACGACCAGGCCACCCACCACAACACCCAGAAACGCCATGATGGCCGGCTCCATCAGGCTGGTTAGAGAGTCAACAGCATTATCCACTTCTTCTTCATAATAATCGGCAACTTTGGCTAACATATTCCCGAGCGACCCGGACTCTTCACCAATGCTCACCATCTGTACCGCCATCGGGGAAAAAAGATCGGCTTCTTTCATGGATTCCTGTAAACGCCGACCAGTCGAAGCGTCATCACGCATTTTCAAAATCGCTTGGCGATAAACACTGTTGCCCGCTGTGGCAGAGACAGAATCCATCGCCTCCACTAAAGGCACACCCGCCGACTGCATGGTTGCCAATGTACGAGCAAAACGCGCAGTGGCTGCTTTGTTAATGATGTCGCCAATGACCGGTAATTTCAGACTGATTTTGTCAAGCGCATCGGCAAAAGGACGAGAGGTTTTTTTCAACCGGATCAGTCCAAATACGGCCCCACCGATCCCCCCAAAAATAACATACCACCACGCCTGCATGAATTCCGACAGGTTCACAACCAGTTTGGTAAAAGCCGGCAAATCCGACCCCATACCTTGGAACAGGCTTTCAAACTGCGGGACAACAAAAATCAGCAGGATCGCGGTCACGATGAATGCAACCACTAAAACGGCAATGGGATAAAACATGGCCTTGCGGATTTTAGCTTTCAGACTCTCTGTTTTTTCCTTATAAGTTGCAATCTCGTTGAGCAGGGTCTCGAGTGTACCCGACTGCTCCCCCGCCTGAACCAGGCTGCAAAACAAATCATCAAAATGTGCCGGGTGCTTTCGCAGCGCTGTGCTCATCGAAGCACCGGACTCGACGTCGGCCTTAATGTTAAAAACCAGTGCCTGCATCGTTTTGTTTTCCTGCCCCTGGGCAACAATATCAAAGGACTGTACCAACGGGACCCCGGCGGTCATCATCGTGGTCAACTGCCGTGCAAAAACGGCAATGTCGCCCGGGGTGACTTTTTTATCTCTGGCGCTAAAAAGTGATTTGGCTTCTTTTTTAACCCGCTTGGGCATAATGCCCTGCTTTCTTAATTGCGCTTTAGCCATTGCGATTGACTTTGCGTTTACAGAACCCTTAACAAGCTTTCCTTTTCGGTCTTTGCCTTCCCATAGAAAGGTTTGCAAGGATACTTTGGATGTCGTCGCCATAATGATTAGTCTCTTGTTACACGGTTTGCTTCTTCTAAGCTGGTGATACCAGCCATCACCTTATTGAGTGCCGAGCGGCGTAAATCAGTCACGCCCTCAAGCGCGGCCTGCTCGGCGACTTGCATGGAGTTACCACCGTCCATGATGATTTTTCCCATAGCTTCGGAGACCGGCATAACCTGGAAAATACCGGCTCTTCCCTTGTAACCCCCATTGCACTGATTGCAGCCCACGGCCTTATACACTTGAAAGCTACCCACCTCACTTTCATCGAACCCTTCCTGCAATAATGCCGCCTCAGGGACTTCTTCAACTTCCTTACAGTGATCACACAGTTTTCTCGCCAAACGCTGAGCGATGATTAATGAAACAGCAGTGGCAATGTTAAACGGGGGTACACCCATGTTTGCGAGCCGCGTCAAGGTCTGGGGCGCATCGTTCGTATGCAATGTTGAGAGCACCAGGTGCCCGGTTTGTGCGGCTTTAATCGCAATATTGGCCGTTTCCAGATCACGGATCTCACCGACCATGATGACGTCCGGATCTTGCCGTAAAAAAGCTTTCAGGGCTTCGGCAAACGTTAACCCAACCTTGGGGTTCACATTAACCTGATTAATACCCGGCAAGTTAATTTCTGCCGGATCCTCCGCGGTGGAAATATTCATTTCCGGACGATTCAGGATATTCAGCCCGGTATAAAGGGAGACCGTTTTACCGCTGCCGGTTGGCCCGGTCACCAGAATCATGCCATAAGGTTGCGCCAGTGCATCCAAATAAAGCTTTTCCTGATCGGGCTCATACCCCAGCATTTCAATGCCTAATTGAGCACTGGAAGGGTCCAATATCCGCAGGACAATCTTTTCACCAAATAAGGTCGGACAGGTATTGACGCGAAAGTCGATCGCCCGTTTGGCTGACAACTTCATTTTGATACGACCGTCCTGCGGTACCCGGCGCTCGGAGATATCCATTTGTGACATGACTTTGATGCGTGCAATAATCCGCCCGGCCATGTTCAGCGGCGGGAAAGCCGCTTCTTGCAGGACACCATCCACCCGGTAACGCACACGGAATCGCTTTTCATAGGGCTCAACATGGATGTCTGACGCGCCTTTATTGATCGCATCCAGTAACAACTTATTGACGAACCGGACAATCGGTGTGTCATCAATATCCGAAGCTTCTTCCTCACGCACATTGTCTTCTTCGGAGGCGATTTCGAGTGAATCCAGGTCTTCATCAAGATCGGTATCAAATCGGCTTTCACTGGCGTCTAGCAGCTTACTGATCAGGCCGGTTAACTTATCGTCCTCAACCAAAATGGCGACAATTGAACAACCCGTTTGGAATTTGTACTCATCTAAACCCCGTACATTCGTCGGATCTGAGATGGCCAGATAAAGTTTGTTACTGCGCTTTAAGAGAGGTAGCGTCCGGTGTTTGGCAATAAGATCTTCAAGGATCAGTTCCTTCGGAACCGTATCATGCTCCAAAGCGTCCAAATCAAAAACGGGCAGTCCAAACTCATGGGAAGCAACGTGGGCAACTGCTCTGGCTGGCGCCAGTTTGTTCTCGACAACATAAGGAACAAAGTGTTTATTTTCTTTTTGTGATGCAGCAAGTACTTCCAGTGCCTGATCACCAGAAAGTATATTCTCTTCAACCAGCCGCCGAGGCAAACCGGTTAACTGTTGTTGTGCTGCTGAGGCCACCTGAGAACATACTCCATTCAAATAACGGTTAAACTGAAACGTTTATACCCTTTCCATCCATCGACCTGATCAAAAAAATGTTTAGTCTAGGGGGAAAACGCAAAGCACCGGTTATCTCAAAATACGTACCCGTCAGCACAAGCCACTGGCTAAACAAGTGCCACCTTCAGTCCATTGAACCGGCGGTGTAACGCCCGCCGCTGTCAGCGTGTAAGTCGCGCCATCGACTGCCGCTGAACCGGTAGCTGTGATCACGCCATCGGCCATCGTCGCGCTGGCAATCACGCCAGAGCTTCCCATTGCAGCAGGAATGCCATTAGTGCCGGCGTCCGCATCCGCCAGAGCCGCAAGTCGGCCGCGCTGTGCCGCTAACAAAAAGGCTGTTTTAAAAGGTGTGGTGGCCAGAACAACTTCGGCAAATTTTGCATGTTTGGTATACGTCTGATATTGCGGAACCGCTACCGCTGCCAAAATTCCGATAATGGCAATCACAATCATGAGTTCGATTAACGTAAATCCATTTTTATTAGGCATTGCCTATACCTCTTTCTTATCTTAATCGTTTCAATAAAAAAGCCCCTGTAAAAGGGGCTTTTTTAACAACCTGAGCCGGTTGATTAGCACATGCCTGAGGTGAGGCAAGTACCACCTTCAGTCCATTGAACCGGTGGCGTGACACCACCTGCTGTCAGGGTATAAGTCGCACCATCAACGGCCGCTGAACCAGTGGCTGTGATGACGCCATCAGCCATGGATGCGCTGGCAACCACACCGGAAGCGCCTACCGCAGCAGGAATGCCATTAGTGCCGGCGTCCGCATCCGCCAGGGCCGAAAGTCGGCCGCGTTGTGCTGCTAACAAAAAGGCTGTTTTAAAGGGAGTGGCCGCCAACACGACTTCCGCAAACTGTGCACGTTTTGTGTACGTTTGATACTGTGGAACAGCCACAGCCGCAAGGATGCCGATAATGGCGATGACGATCATTAATTCGATGAGCGTAAAACCTTTTGAATTCTTCATACTCAATATCTCCTGATGGGTAACATATAAAGTCAGCCAAATGATGCAAGGGCGTGTTGAAATGCTATTGGCTTCATAGTAGTTATCGCACAGGATGTGCCAAGGTTTAGCTTTTTTGTGATAAAAGAATAAAAACCTTTGTTTTTTAGTAACTTAGATTTAATTTTTTTCAATCCGCACAAGTTTTCCGTAGACAAGCGCCCACTGCGATTTTGACAAAATGTGTCACTTTTTGACAAAAAAGCGGCTCTCCTTGTCACTTTCCGTCACAGATCAAATTTTTGAAGTTTATACCGTAGTTGACGGTAGGTGATGCCCAGTACTTTTGCTGTTGCCGTTTTATTCCAGCGGTTGGCCTCCAGTGCGATAAGCAGGGCGCGCTTCTCTGACACTGGCTGCTGATCCAGCTCAAGATCCGTATTTTCGTCCCAATTCCCTTGGGGCTCGGTAAGCTCGGGCAGACGCAAGTCATGGAGACCAATGTGTTCATACTCACTGAGTGCGACCGCTCTTTCAATAATATTTTCCAGCTCACGAATATTCCCCGGGAAGGCATGGAGCGCTAACCTATCCAGTGCCTGGGCGTCAAATACCATGTTGGGTTTGCCGTACTGCTGCCTCATGCGCATGAGGAGATGCTCAACCAGCAGTGGAAGATCTTCCTTTCGCTCGCGCAGAGGCGGCACTTTTAATTCAATGACATTAAGCCGATAAAATAAATCCTGCCGGAAACGACCGGCTTGAACTTCTTCGGCAAGGTCTTTGTGACTCGCACTTAAAATCCGCACATCCACTGCCTGTTCAAGTTGGCTCCCAACTGGCCTAACGGCTCTCTCTTGAATCGCGCGCAAGAGTTTGACCTGCATGGGTAAAGGCAAGTCGGCCACTTCATCAAGGAACAGCGTGCCGCCTTCTGCCGCACGAAATAATCCCTCTTTATGTGCGTGAGCACCGGTAAAGCTGCCTTTTTCGTGCCCAAAGAATTCACTCTCCATCAGTTCACTGGGGATTGCTCCGCAGTTAACCGGCACAAAGGCTTTCTGTGCACGGCTGCCGCCCTGATGAATCAGCCGGGCGACCAGCTCTTTCCCTGTACCGGACTCCCCGCTGATCCAGACAGGGGCCTGGTTGCGTGAGAGTTTTCTGACGGTGTTCCTGACATATTGCATCGCGCGGGATTGGCCGATCAGTTCAGCCTCCAGTTTAGATTGCTCTTTCGCAGACCGGTCCGATTTTGCCTGCCACAATGCGGATGAAACCAGTGCACGTAACTGTGTAAGGTCGACCGGTTTGGAAATAAAATCAAACGCACCCGCTTTGAGCGCACGCACAGCCGCCTCGACATTTCCGTGGGCGGTGATCACCGCAACCGGAAGTTGACTGTAATTCGCCTGAATATGATCAACAAAGTCGAGTCCGTTACCGTCAGGGAGCCGCATATCGGTTAAACATAAATCAAAGGATGTCTGTTCCAGCAGATGCCGGGCTTCATTGAGGTTCGCGGCCACGTGGCAGTCGATATTCATGCGCGCCAGGGTAATATCCAGCAATTCCCGGATGTCGGGCTCATCATCAATAACCAATGCCGTAAAATCGCCCATCACTCATGCGCTTCCTGTGATTTTTCAGCAAAGGCCATCCGAAAGCATGTGCCTTGGCGTGTTGTCAGTAAACTCAGCTTAGCCCCATTGAAGTGACAGAGCTCACGCGCAATGTAGAGACCTAAACCAGTCCCGGTGTGCGATGTGGTGTAAAACGGCTCAAAAACCTTGTGCTTTTTGCAGGTTGGAATTCCGGTCCCATTATCGGCAATGTCCAGTACCACAGTTTTATCATCCGCCGCCAGCGCCACGACAAAGGTCAATTGAATAGCCGTGCCCGAATTGTGATACAGACTATTGAGGCACAAATTGCCCAGTACTTGATGCAGATGCCCTGCGTCAAAATCAACATTGGGATTAAATGTGCTGTGCAATTCAAACGCAGTATTTTCAACCTGCTGCTCGCGGGAAAAGCGCTCGATGAAAATCTTGAGCTCTTCAACCAAAGCCATCTTCCCAGGCTTTCCATGTGATTGCCGCGTGAGCTGCAAAATTTCTTCCACGATCAAGTTCATCCGCCGTGCATTATCAAGCACAATCTGGCAAAGCCGCCCGTCTGCGTCCGTCAGCGCTTTTGACTCTCCCAACAGCTGCCCTGCATGGCTGATGGCCCCCAGTGGGTTGCGGATTTGATGGGCAATACTGGCGGTTAAACGCCCCAGGGAAGAGAGTTTAAGTTGCTGAATCTGTTGTGAAAGAGCAGCATTGTCTTCAATAACTAACAAAGTACCCAGTGCGGGCAGGTCGGTAAAGCGGACGCGTAACTCCAGTGCCGTATCCGGGATATCCACCAGCTGAGCAGACGTATCCGGATGTGCTTTCCAACGCTCAAGCGCACTCTGGAGTTCAGGAAAAGTGTTCCCAAGTGGTGCGGACTCAACCAGTCCGGGTGTTGGCATCATCTGCATGAGGCCCTGATTAAAAAGTTGGATGGTTCCCTCATCGTCTACCAGTACAATTCCTTGCTCCATGTGCTGGACAATCTGACGATTCAATTCGGATGCCTTCTCCAATGCCAGACTTTTTTGTGCCGCCAACGCCTCACTCGCGCGTTGATGGCGCGACAAGAACAAAGTAAAAATCGCCACGGCAAATAAAGCGGCGCAGAGCACGCCGGCTTGGGAATAAGCACTGAAGCCCGAGCCTGTAAAATCAGTATACGTTTGTTCCAGCAAGACCAGTGCAGAGCTCAAAAGCGCACAGGACATGACAAATTGACCTTCCATTAAAAGGCCTGTCACAGCAACGATCAATAACAGCAGAATTTCCAGCCCCGTCCCCACACCTCCGCTGGTATGCATGAGTAACACAATCGCCGTGATGTCCACGTACACTTGCAGGTAAACCTGTTGCTTAAACGGGATCGTAACGTGTGTTCTCAGCAGCGAAAAACCAATGCTGGTAAAGGTATAAGCAATACTGATCCAGGCAAACATCATGGGTTGTTTGGAGCCCAGTAACCCCGGGTCATCAGCGGCAAAAAACATCACCACCAAAACCAGAACCAAAAACAGGCGAAAGGTGGTTAAGGTGTAAAGTGATGCCCAGCTGGTTTCGTTCACCTCGGCAGTTTCTGTGGCCGGGAAAAACACCTGCAAGAGGCTGTCGGGCAGTCTAAAGACGGTTCTGGTCAACGGCAAATACCTCTCTACTCCGCAAAATTCCAGGACAACCCGCCACAGGAAGCCCCTCAATCAACAAAAACTTTGCACTTCGCAGCGGTATCCCGGAAAATTCCTTTTCCGATACATTGTTTGCACCCATTCCAAATGTCTGAAAAAACACTCCGCATTGCGGCAGCACAGTTCAATCCTATTGTTGGCGATGTTGGCGGCAATACACGCCGCATCATTGATTGGATCGGCCAGGCGCGTGATAAATTGAAAGCTGACCTGATCGTTTTTCCCGAATTAACGCTGACAGGTTACCCACCCGAAGATCTCTTACTCAGGCCCGATATCTACGAAATGGCCGATCAGGCATTGTCCAAAATTGCCGGGCACACACACGGCATTGTGGCCGTTGTCGGTGCGCCTGCACGCGAAGCCGGTCAAACCTATAACGCCGCTTATGTGTTATCCGATGGCAAGATACAGGCGCGCTACGATAAGCAGCAGTTGCCCAATTACGGTGTCTTCGATGAGCTGCGCTATTTCCAGGCTGGCACCCAACCCTTGGTTATCGAAGTGAAGGGGGTACGCGCAGGGATCACCATCTGCGAAGATATCTGGTTTAAGTATTCAGCACAGCAAAGCCTGGAGGCCGGCGCTGAGCTCATCCTCAACCTGAATGGATCTCCTTTCCATGCCAACAAGCAGGCTGAACGTAAGGCTGTATTAACCGCACGTGTTCAAGAAACCGGTTTACCGATTGTTTATGTCAATCAAGTGGGTGGTCAGGACGAGCTTGTCTTTGATGGCGGCTCTATGGTGATCAATTCAACGGGCGCATTCACTGAGTTGGCCCCGGTATTTGACGAGAAACTCGTCTTGCTGGAAGTTGACTCTCATCGTCAGATCACAACGCCGTCTCCCATTCAGGAAACGACCGAACCATTAGCACTTATCTACCAGGCACTGGTTTGTGGCACACGCGACTATATCTATAAAAACGGATTTCAAGGCGCGGTCATCGGGCTATCCGGCGGGATCGATTCCAGTTTAACGCTGGCCATTGCAGTGGATGCCTTGGGCAGTGACAATGTACAAGCCGTGATGATGCCTTCAGATTACACATCACAACTCAGCCTTGATGCCGCCGCAAACCAGGCAGAAAAACAAAATGTACGCTACTCAACGATCGCCATCAAACCGATGTTAGATGCCTTTCACGGCGCCTTGGCCAAAGAGTTTACCGGACTGGAGAGCGATACCACGGAAGAAAACCTTCAAGCCCGGATACGCGGTGTATTACTCATGGCGATCTCTAATAAAAAAGGCTACTTACTGCTGACAACCGGTAACAAAAGTGAGGTCGCTGTTGGCTATGCGACACTTTACGGTGATATGGCCGGGGGCTTCGCGCCTTTGAAAGATGCCTCCAAAACATTGGTTTATCAACTGGCGAGGTACCGAAACTCAAGGGGCGCCGTAATCCCACAAGCGGTGATTGACCGCCCACCGTCGGCCGAATTAGCACCCGACCAGAAAGACCAGGATACGTTGCCTCCCTACGAAGAGCTGGATGCCATCTTGCAGGCCTATGTCGAGGAAGACCGGTCAATTGCAGAGATTGTCAAACTGGGTTTTAATGAAGCCACTGTGAAACGTATTGTTGCAATGGTCGCGAGGAATGAATACAAGCGACGCCAGGCAGCACCGGGTGTTCGCATTACGAAACGCGCGTTTGGCCGCGATCGGCGCTACCCCATTACATCCCGGTTTGAGTGGGCCCGTACCCGGGGTACTCAATAAATCATGGAAAAGTCCAGCTCAACCTGGACCCACATCGACGATAAAGAGAGGAAATCAATATGCACGCTTCAGCCGACATCACCCACCTGATTGGCAATACCAGCCTGGTTAAGCTCCAGCGCCTAGCGGAATCCGGCTCTGCGGATGTTTATGTCAAACTGGAATCACGTAACCCTGGCTTTTCCGTGAAGGATCGGATCGGTCTTGCCATGATTCAAGCCGCTGAGGAATCCGGCCAGTTAAAACCCGGTGGGACCATTATCGAGCCAACTTCTGGCAACACCGGTATTGCACTGGCAATGGTTGCCGCAGCACGTGGTTATCAGTGCCTTCTCACCATGCCGGACACCATGTCTGTCGAGCGCCGGCATATGCTATCGATTCTCGGCGCCAAGATTGAATTAACACCCGGCGCTCAAGCCATGAGCGGCGCAATTGCGCGGGCAAAAGAGCTGCTCGCCGAAACACCGGGCGCATTTATGCCGCAACAATTCGAAAACCCGGCCAATCCAGAGGTTCACCGCAAAACCACTGCCGAAGAAGTCTGGCGTGATACGGAGGGCGCTATTGACGCTTTCGTTGCCGGCGTTGGCACTGGAGGCACCATCACAGGCGTGGGTGAAGTCATCAAAAGCAGAAAACCCGACTTTCAAGCCATCGCGGTTGAACCCGAAGAGTCGCCCGTCATTTCAGGGGGCGCACACAGCCCTCATAAAATCCAGGGTATTGGTGCCGGCTTTATTCCCGCCAACCTCAACACGTCCATTCTCGACAGCGTTGAAAAGGTCAATACCCAGGAGGCTTTTGCAATGCGTGCTCGACTCAGTCAGGAAGAAGGTATTTTGGGTGGGATTTCATCAGGCGCAAATGTCGTTGCTGCACTACGGGTTGCAAAACGACTAGGAGCTGGCAAAACGGTTGTGACAGTGGTTTGCGACACCGGCGAACGTTATCTGAGTATGCAAGGGTAATGAATACAACGGGCTGCCAGTCAGGTGGCCCGTTTATTTAAATCAAGGCCGGTATATTGTCCGTTTCTCCGAACAAAGCCTAGCGCTCACTGCTCACGTATTTCTTACAAGCTCGAATCGCACTGAAATCAACTCTTGATTTCAGCTTGAAATAGCGCCTAAAGACCACTTCCAGTACAATGCCCTCTCTTTAAATCATCTATCCTGCGGGTTTTATTTCATGTCAGCGTCTAAGCAACATGTTGGTTTCGTGAGCCTTGGCTGCCCCAAGGCACTGGTCGATTCAGAACGAATTCTGACGCAACTTCGTACAGAAGGCTATGCGACCACATCCAGCTACGACGAGGCTGAAGTCGTTATTGTCAACACCTGCGGTTTTATTGATGCGGCCAAAGCAGAGTCGCTGGAAGCGATCCAGGAAGCCATGACTGAAAATGGTAAAGTCATTGTCACCGGCTGCATGGGCGCCAGCGATGCAGAAACCATTCGGACCCAGTTTCCCAATGTCCTCAGTGTGACGGGGCCCCAGGCCTACGAGCAGGTGTTGAATGCTGTGCACACTCACGCGCCACAAACCCATACGCATGATCCATTTACGGACTTGGTTCCTCCTCAGGGCATTAAACTGACACCGAGGCATTACGCTTATCTGAAAATCAGTGAAGGCTGTGACCACAAATGCAGCTTCTGCATTATCCCTTCCATGCGCGGCAAACTCCACAGTCGCCCCATTGGAGAGGTCATGAAAGAAGCGGAAGCACTGGCTGCGGCAGGTGTGCGGGAGCTTCTTGTGATCTCACAGGATACCAGTGCCTACGGTACCGACATTAAACACCGGATGGACTTTTGGGGTGGGCGCCCACTGAAGACTCAATTAGAGGACCTTTGCAAGGCATTAGGCTCTCTGGGCATTTGGGTTCGTCTCCATTACGTGTACCCTTACCCGAGCGTGGACCGCATTATCCCGCTCATGGCCGAAGGTGCTGTTTTACCCTACCTGGATATTCCTTTTCAGCACGGCAGTCCTAGAATTCTCAAGCTCATGCGGCGGCCAGGCCGTATTGAAAATCCAACTGTGCCACTTGA
>OBIC01000401.1_pt1 | contig 12070 bp, 10 predicted proteins | sample 1519831 | NCBI WGS metagenome assembly OBIC01 (sample SAMN03019805, study PRJEB22545) | beach sand metagenome | biome: beach; feature: sea beach; material: beach sand | place: USA: Municipal Pensacola Beach, FL | collected 2010-10-20 | depth 40-45 cm m | reverse complement strand
GCTTGCTGCTGGTGGGTCCCAGGAAGCTTGCGTTGGTCGCCAGCGGCGGTGTGAGCGCCTTGCTCTTGCTTGGTGGGCGGGCCATCGGCATGCAGGCCGGTAGTCTGTGGCGCCTCGCCTTCGCGGGGTTGCGGCGTCGGGCGCGCAGCAACCTGCTGCAGATTCTTGTGTTTGCCGTGGCTTTGATGTTGTTGCTGATTCTGGTGTTGGTGCGCACCGCACTGCTCGAGGCCTGGAAAAACCAGGTTCCGGCCGACGCGCCCAACCACTTTGCCGTGAACATCGCCGCGGACGAGGTCACTGGGTTCCAGATGCTGTTGCGCGACCTTGGGGTTAAACCTGAGCCACTGTTTCCGGTGGTGCGGGGGCGCATCACCGCGGTCAACGACGAGTCTGCCATCGACCGCATCGGACCGGAGGACACGGGCTACGGCATCGACCGGGAGTTGAGTCTGACGTGGAGCGCCAAGCTTCCGACAGAGAATCGAGTGATTGAGGGGCGCTGGTGGGACCCCAGCCCAGAGGGCGCTGAGGTGTCGCTCGAGCGAGAGTTCGCGCAAAGGTACGGGTTGCAGGTCGATGATCGGCTGCGTCTGGCGGTCGCGGATACCGAAGTGGAGGCTCGGGTCGCCAGCATTCGGGAGCTCAACTGGGACAGCATGCGGCCGAACTTTTACGTGGTCGCGGCCCCCGGTGTGCTCGACCGCCATGCAGCCACCTACCTGACGAGCTTTTTTTTGGCGCCCGATGAAAAACTCCTGCTGAACGACCTGGTGCGTGCGTTCCCGGCAGTGAGTGTGGTGGAAATTGACGCCATCGTTCGGCAGGTTCAGCAGATCGTTCAGCAGGTTACCCAAGCGATTGAGCTGGTGATGGTGCTGATCCTGTCGGCTGGGGTGTTGGTGCTGTTTGCGAGCGTGCGGGCGAGCATGGACGAGCGCGAGCGGGAAGCTGCACTGCTGCGGACCCTGGGTGCCCGGCGCCGCCTGATCATTGGCAGCCTGCTGACGGAATTCACGGTTCTCGGTGGCATCGCAGGGGTGCTCGCTGCCGCGGCCACCGAGGTGGCACTGCGGATGCTGTATTCCCAGGTGTTTCAGATCGGGTATCAACCGGTTTACTGGGTTTGGCTCGCCGGCCCCGCTGTCGGCGCCTTAGGGATTGGGGGGCTCGGGTGGTGGAGCGCAAGATCCGTTGTTCAGACTCCACCCGGCGTGGTGCTGCGCGGCTACACCAATTGACCGATCCCTGACTTGGGTCAACCAGGGTTTCCGCCTGAGTAATCCAAACTTCAATGTTGGGGTCGGGGTACAATGTGCCGCAGAGAAATCGAGAGGTATCCGCCATGACCGCTGTCACCCAAGCTTTCCCCGCCAGTTCGCCGGGCGCTGAACACGTCGACGTGCTGATCGTGGGCGCCGGAATTTCAGGCATTGACGCCGCCTACCATGTCCAGAAAGAGTTTCCGGGCAAATCCTTCGTGGTGCTGGAGACCCAGGAGACGTTCGGGGGCACCTGGCACACCCACAAGTACCCGGGCGTCCGTTCGGACAGTGACCTGTACACCTTTGGTTTCAAGTGGAAGCCCTGGGTGGGGGCGCCGATTGCTACGGCAGAAGAAATCAAGAAATACCTGAACGAGACCCTCGATGAGCAGGGCCTGCGTCCGCACATTCGGTATCGCCACAAGGTGAAGACCGCCCAATGGAGCACGCCGGACCAGCGGTGGACCGTGACCGTTGAGCGCCTGGAAGATGGCGCACTGCAGACCTTCACCTGCAATTTTCTGTGGATGTGTCAGGGCTATTATCGCCACGAGCAGGGTTACACCCCGGAGTGGCCGGGAATGGATCGCTTCAAAGGTGTTCTCGTGCACCCGCAGCGGTGGCCCGAAGACCTGGACTACCGGGGCAAGAAAGTTGTGGTGATCGGCTCGGGCGCGACCGCTGCCACCATTGTTCCGGCCATGGCGAAGGATGTTGAGCACATCACGATGTTGCAGCGTTCGCCCACCTACTTCACGCCGGGCGCCAACCGCAACGAACTGGCCGACCTGTTGCGGGATCTGGACGTGCCGGCGGAGTGGATTCACGAAATCGTGCGCCGGAAGGTCCTGAAGGACACCGCCAACATTGCGCGCTTGGCCTTCGAGCAGCCGGAGGCTCTAAAACAGCAGCTGATTGGCGTGGTGCGCCAGGAGCTGGGTGAGGACTACGACGTCGATACCCATTTCACGCCGAAATACATGCCCTGGCGTCAGCGCCTGGCGTTTGTTCCGAACGGTGATTTGTTCGAAGGCATCCGTTCGGGCAAGGCGTCCGTCGCGACCGGGCACATTGAGTCATTCAATGAGAAGGGCGTCCTGTTGCAATCGGGCGAACAACTTGATGCGGACATCATCGTGACCGCCACCGGTTTTGATCTGTGCGTGCTCGGTGACGTGGTGTTCGAAATCGATGGCGAGTCGGTCGATTTCGCCGATACGGTCACCTACCGTGGATGCATGTTCTCTGGGGTTCCGAACATGGCCTGGATCTTCGGCTATTTCCGGGCGAGTTGGACCCTGCGAGCCGATCTGGTCTGCGAGTTGGTGTGCCGCATGTTCCGTTTGATGGACGAAAAAGGCGCCAAGGTGGTGACGCCCCAATTGCGTCCAGAAGACGAAGGTATGCAGAGATTGCCCTGGATCGACCCTGAAAACTTCAACCCGGGATACCTTGCCCGGGGCATGCATTTGATGCCGCGCCAGGGCGACCGCGAGCCCTGGATTTTCACCCAGGACTATGACAAGGAAAAGGACGAATTCCCCGCTGCCAACCTTGAAGACGGCTCGCTGATCTTCACTTAGACACCCGGCCCACGCCGTCGGTGATGCCGGCCACCAGGCTGTCTCCCAAGCGGTGCGAGTAAACCGGCGATCGTGGCCTGTGGCTGTCCGCTAGACCGGGCAATGGACCGCATTTGACCGCCCGGGGTCCCTGGTGATTGGCTGGTTCAGCGCTTGACCAGGCAGCATGAAAGTCAGCCGTGGCACCCATGAATCGGGCCAGGGTCTGCACCGGGGCCACGTGAAATCCAGGGGGTATGCTCAGGACGCCGTCAGACTGATCTTGTCGGCGTCGACGGATGCAATTTCGGCTTCGGGGTGGGTTCGCCGAATCAACTCCTGCACCGCCTCGCTGCGTTCATCGGGGACGTCGACCAGCATCAGCAACTCGCCGCGACCAATCGCTTCCTGAAATTCGTCCAGCCGTGAGTTGGGCACGCTGACCCCCATTAAGGTCGAGCCAAGCCCACCGATGCCAGCCCCAGCGGCGCCGAGCGCCAACACCGCGCCACCTCCAAGCGCCAAACCGGCTGGGGGAAACGCCACGGCGGCCAATCCCGCCAACAGCCCCGCCACCCCACCAAGCGCCACCCCCCGCTCGAGCGCGGGAATGAGGTCACTGCGTTGCTGTAAGGGGGCCTTTGGTACATCTTCAAGGGTCAGATCCTGCTTGGCGATTACACTGATGTCGTCTTCGCTGATCTGCGCCTGCTGAAGGTCTTTGGTGATGCGTTCTGCGCTCTCCAAACTGGGAGCGAGGAAAAACAAGCGTTTTTTCATGCTGCTCTCCTTGTTGTTCCTGTGCCGTTTCCTGCACGGACTTGGGTTGCATGAGGGTCTCACCTACTGTGGACCTGTAAGCGGAGAGAAAGTGCCCGGCGCTCTCCTTCTGTCAGCGCCGCAGGGCCCTCAGCCAATACCCCAGGCTCAATGCCGCCAGCAGGGCATTGCCCAAATAGGTCAGTGCGGCGGCGGTGAGGATTCGGCGGGCATGAGGCAAATCGCCTGGGTGCAGGTGTCTGCCCTGCACCAGCAGCGGGAGGGCACGATTGAAGCTGGCGTCGAGCTCGACCGGCAAGGTGACGAGATGAACCATGGCGCCAAGCGCGAGTGGCGCAATGGCGACCATTGCAGTGGCTGCTGCAGTGGTGGGAGAGCGGGTCAGCAGCAGCACCAGCGGCGCGCCGATCAGTGCGATTCGAGCGAGGATCTGGACCTGTTGGAGCCCGCGCACCATTCGGGTGCGCAGTCCCAGTAAGGGGTTGCGATCTGCGTGCTGTAGGGCGTGGCCGACCTCGTGGGCGGCGACCGCAATCGCGGTGAGCGAGTGCCCGGCGTAGTGCGACTCTGTCAGGCGTACAGTGCAGCTGGACGGATCATAGTGGTCAGCCGCGGCGGTCATTTCCACCGCGACATTGGCCAGCCCCTGGTGTGCGAGCAGGTGGCGCGCCAGATCGGCTCCCGTGCCTTGGCGCCGATACCGGTCGCCCGGCTCGCTGTATTTGCGCAGTGTGCGGCGGACCCAATACCCTGGGAAACACAGCACGCCAGCGGCGAGGATGGCAAGCACGAGCCACAGCATGTGCGCATGGTATCGGTTTGATTGCGCTCGGCCCACATGTTGCACCCCAGATGGTCGAAGATGTGCCAATCCTGCTGTTGAAACCGACCAGACGCCTGATAGGGAACCAATAACCAATGGACACCTTAAACCCAGACCAGGACATGAACGACGACAAACCCTTGCGGGCCCAGGTGCGTCGCGCAGGAGAGCTGCTTGGGGAGGTACTGCGTGCACAGGCGGCGCCTGAGGTGTTTGAGCACGTGGAAACCCTGCGTCAGGGGTTCATTCGGTTGCGCGAGGCCGAGGACCCGCGTTTGCGTGGAACCTTGTCGGAGCTGATTGAGGGGCTGTCCCAGGACACCGCAACCGAGGTGCTGCGCGCCTTCACCATCTACTTCAATCTTGCGAACCTGCTCGAAGAGCTGCACGCCGACCGAAACCGTCGGGCCCAGGCCGCGTCGGGCGTGCACGCCCTCGGCAGCTTCGAGCAGAGCCTGCGCGAATTGCGGGATGAGCATGGGGTCGACTTGGCTCAACTCCAGAATTTGCTTGGGGGCTTGGTGTTTACGCCGGTGTTCACGGCCCACCCCACCGAGGCAAAGCCGCGGGTGGTGATGGAGGGGCTGCGGCGTCTCTTTGAGACCTTTGCGCAACACCTCGAAGCGACAGACTCGGACCGTGCGGGGATCGAACAGCGCATTCGCCACGAAATTCAAGTGCTCTGGAAAACCGAGGAGTTGCGCAGACTCCGCCCGAGTGTGCCAGACGAAATCCGTTCCGGACTGTATTACTTCCGTCAATCGCTGTTCGCGGCGGTGCCGCAAATCCACCGCAACCTCGAGTCTGCTGTCACCGAAGTCTTCGGTGCGCCCATCCTGACACCCGCGCTGGTTCGGTTCGGCTCCTGGATAGGTGGTGACCGGGATGGCAATCCCTTTGTCACCGCGAGAGAAACCCGCTATGCGCTGCGCATGCAGGCAAGGGAGGTGATGCAGGAATACGTGCGACGAATCGAAGCCTTGATGGACCAACTCACGTTCTCCAGCCGTTGGTGCCAACCAACTGAGGCGTTTCTGGCCCGACTGGCAGAGGATGAGCGCGAGTTGGCTGTGTACCTTGGGATTCGACCGATGCGGTTCGCTGAAGAGCCATACCGCCGCAAGCTGTTTCTGATGTCCCAGCGGTTGCGCGCGGCGATTGATCAGCTGCAGCAGGAACTGCGCATGCGCGCCGAGCACTCCGAGCGCCCGCTGGCCGCCTATGCCGATGCCGATGCACTGTGCGCCGACCTTGAACTGATGCGCGACTCGCTGTGGTCTCACCAGGATGGTGAGGTGGCGGATGCGGACCTACTGGACTTGCTGTACCTGGTTCGCAGCTTCGGTCTGCACCTTGCGGCCCTCGACATTCGGGAGGAGTCGACCGAACACGAACAGTGCGTCAGCGAGCTTTTGGCTGCGCTCGGGCTGGTTGATGACTACACGGCGCTGGATGAGTCGGAACGGCAAGCGCTGTTGTTGCGCTTGATTGAGGCGCCGCCGGAGCAGGAGTGGTCGCGGTTGTTGTTGTCCCAGGGTGCAGCCAATACCCTTGAGACCATATCCCTCATTGCCAACATGTCAGCGGTTGTTGGCCCTGGCGCCTTTGGCAGCTATGTGATTTCCATGACGCACGCAGCGAGCGACGTACTGGAGGTGCTGTTCCTGTTTCGACTCTGTGGTGTCTATGTGCCAGGTGCGAGCTGCCCGCTGGGCATCAGCCCGCTGTTCGAAACCATCGAAGACCTCTGCCACATTCGGCCGGTCCTTGTAAGCCTGTTGGAGTTGCGGGAATACCGGGGGTTCTTGGCGGCCGCCGGCGGTGTCCAGGAGGTGATGCTCGGCTATTCCGATTCGTGCAAGGATGGTGGAATTCTCGCATCGCGTTGGCAGCTCTACCAAGCACAACGGGAAGTGGTCGAGGTCTGCGATGCGCGCGGTGTATCGGTGGTGCTGTTCCACGGTCGTGGAGGTACCGTCGGCCGGGGCGGAGGCCCCACACACCTCGCGATTCGCGCGCAACCGCCGGACACGGTCCGCGGTCGCATCAAATACACCGAGCAAGGCGAGATGATTACCGCGAAGTACAGCAATCCGGAGACCGCAGCGCATGAGCTGACTCTGGGGCTTACCGGCACTTTGTTGGCCTCGGTGGCTGAAGACCGGTTTCCGGAGGCATATCCTCAAACTGCAGCGCAGCTCGCGGCTGAAGGTGAACGTGTCTACAGGGAGCTCACCGAACAACGGGACTATTTCTTTGACTATTTTTATGAGGCCACGCCGATCAACGAGATTGGGTCGCTCAACATTGGCTCCCGTCCAAGCCATCGGCGCAAAGCGCTGCGCTCCAAATCTGCTGTACGGGCGATACCCTGGACATTCGCATGGGCCCAGTCGCGCCACACCTTGCCCGGTTGGTTCGGCGTTGGCAGCGCGCTGCAGCAACTGCTCGCCGAGCCGGAAGGAGAAGCGCGGCTGCGGGACATGTGCGCCCAATGGCCATTCTTCCGGGCGTTCGTCGATGCGGTGCAGATGTCACTGGCGAAAGGGGACATGCCCATTGCCGCGTCCTATGCAGCGCTCTGTGGCGACCCGCCTCGGGCCCAGGAGATCTATGCGGCCATTGAGACCGAATACGAGCGCACGGCGTCTGCGGTGCTGCGGGTGGTCGGCATCGATGAATTGGTGGCGGACAATCCCGTACTGGCGAAATCCTTGCGCCGGCGCCGTCCCTACCTGGACCCCCTGAACGCGATGCAGGTGGCCTTTCTGCGCAAGTCCCGCAAGCACACCGGTGGAGATTGGAGCGACCCCATTCTCCGCTCCATCAATGCCATTGCCGCCGGGATTCGCAACACCGGCTAGGTCTTGTCGCCACGAACATCCGGAGCCGTGTCAGGATGTTTGAGCACCCTGGGTAGTCCGGGCCGAATTTGGACCAAGCAGCCTGTGGAGCTGGTGGTAGAGAGCGAGGTTGGTGTCGGAGTCAACCAGCACGAGATCCGCTCGTGTGGACTGTGTGACTTCGGTGTCTTGGTGGGCCAGCAACACAGTGGAGATGGCGGGCGTGGCCTGTTTACAGGCTTGAATCGCAAGTTCGGCCTCGTCATCGGCCAGCTCCGCGCTGACGATCGCCAGATCAAATGGGCGCTTCTTGGCGAGAATGATGTGACGCATTGCGTCGGCCGCGGAGTGCGCGGCTGTGACCTCGGCGAGGCCGTCACACAGAACACTGATCAGCGCTTGGCGTTGCTCCAGCCGTTCGACTTGCAACACCCTCGGCCGGTCAGGCTGATAACGCGCTGCGGTGTGTAGACCCCGGAGCAGCCGCATGCTGTCGACCGGCTCGACAATCCAGTCGATGATTGGCAATGTCGGTGGGATGCCCGATTCCACATGCTGGCGAAGCTGTGGCGGCGCGATCACCAGCACTGGCGTTTCCTGCGCTGGCTGCAGGCTGATCAGTTCTTGCAGGGTGGCTGAAGGCAGCGTTGGTGCCTCGCTCAGCCTGAGTAGCACGCAGTCGTACGTTGAGCTCTGTAGTCGCTTAACAGTCGCTTCTGGCGTGGCGGTCAAATCGACATCAAACCCGGCCCGCTCGATCAACTCAATCGATTCCTTTGCCACCTGCTCCTTGGCACGTGCTGCGGGAGCGCTTCCGCGCGACCGACATGGTCGCAGTCGCACGCTACGGCGGCGAAGAGTTCGCGGTCGCGATGCGGTCCACCCACCTGAGTGATGCGCTTGGTCTGGTCGATGGGGTGCGCAGCCGGTTCGCCGCGGTGCCCCATGCGCTGCGCCCGGGGGAGACCTTTCGGGTGACGCTGAGCGCTGGCGTGGCCAGCAGCCAGACACACCCAAGATTGCGGGATCTGGTTGAGGCGGCTGATGCGGCGCTGTACCGGGCCAAAGGCGCCGGTAGAAATCGGGTCTGCCGGGCCGGCGAGGAGACCGTTTCCGAACCCTCATCGATATAGCCGTCGTCGCATGGATACATGGATCGAGGGCGCCACCAAAATCTGAGGCAGTTTGGGTGGTGCACGGCGCGCCATCAAGTGCTGCTTTCTGACATTTTTCGCCTGAGATGTGTTCGCTGCAAGCGCTTCGATTTGCCGCAAAGCCCCGCCCCGCTTTCGGGTACAATGACCGCAGGCCGGCAACCAGGAGTGAGGTGGCGATGGCAATGAAAACCATGCACAAGCATGAGATCCCGATTACCGACCAGCCGATTGAAATCGACCTACAAGTCGGAGCGGTTGTTCATCGGGTCGAGTTTCTGGTGCCGGACAAGAAGGTCTACATGTGGGTCGAGGTGGATGCGAACCTCAATGCACCCAAAAAAACCCGCATTTTTCACGTATACCGCTCTGGAGACGGGGTGCCCAAGCACTACCATTACGTCGGCACCGCCATCGACCAGTACATCCCAGAGGCGTACCACGTCTACGAGAAGATCGAGTGATCCACCTGTTCGGCAACAAGGCCTACGCGGCTCCTTGACTCTGTCGCATGCGCAGGCGCTCGATCAGCGCCGAAGTGTCCAGCCCGCCGCAGCCAAGGTCGTGCAATTCGTCGTAGAAATTGCGGACCAGGGCGGTTACCGGCAACGCCGCCCCGCGTGTGGCGGCGGCGTTAAGGCAGATACCCAGGTCCTTGCGCATCCAATCCACCGCAAATCCGAAGTCAAACTCACCATTAAGCATCGTCTCACCGCGGTGGTCCATTTGCCAGGATTGCGCCGCGCCGCCTGAGATCACCGAAAGCGCCTTGTGCGCGTCGATCCCCGCTTGCTGGGCGAAGTTCAACCCTTCTGCAAGCGCTTGCAGCAAGCCCGCCACGCAGATCTGGTTGACCATTTTGGTGAGCTGTCCGTCGCCCGCACCGCCCATGTGCTCGATGGTCTGGCAGTAGGCCCTAAGGAGGGGCGCTGCCCGCTGGAAGTCCGCGTCCGAGCCGCCGCACATCGCGACCAGCTTGCCAGCCTCCGCCCCCTGCTGACCGCCGGAGACGGGTGCGTCGACAAACCCAATGTCGCGCCGCCCCGCAGCCTGGTGAACGCTCCGCGCTGCGGCGTCGGAGCAGGTGGTGTGATCGATCAGCAGCGCCCCCGGCTGCATGGCGGCGACTGCGCCCTCTGGCCCGAGTGTGACAGCGTGCAGGTCGCTGTCTGCGCCCACGCAGCACAACACCGCACCGGCATCCTTGACAGCCCCTTGGATCGAGTCTGACCAAGCGCCTGAGTGGGACTGTGCCCAGTGGCGGGCGCGCTCCTGGGTGCGGTTATAGACAGTGACCGCGTATCCCGCCGCCTGCAGGTGTCCAGCCATAGGAAACCCCATGGTTCCGAGGCCGATGAAGGCGATTTTCGCTTTCATGGGGGCAACGCGGGCAGAAGCGAAGCTGGTCTGAAGGAGACCACTTTCACAGGGGGCGCGACTCAACGTTCGCTGATTGGTGCCAGGTCTCGCTGGGTGGGGCCCGTATAAAGCTGTCGCGGTCGGCCGATGCGGTACGACCCGCTGACCATTTCGTTCCAATGTGCGATCCATCCCACGGTGCGGGCCAGCGCGAAAATCACCGTGAACATACTCACCGGGATTCCAATCGCCTTGAGGATGATCCCAGAGTAAAAATCGACGTTTGGATACAGTTTTTTCTCGACAAAATACGGGTCCTGCAAGGCGATTTCTTCAAGCTTCATGGCGAGCTCAAGCTGTGGATCCTGAATGCCCAGCTCCCCCAGCACTTCGTGGCAGGTCTTGCGCATCACTGTCGCACGGGGGTCGAAGTTCTTGTACACGCGGTGTCCGAAGCCCATCAACTTGAATGGGTCGTTCTTGTCCTTCGCGCGATCGATGAAAGTGCCGATGTTGGAAACGCTGCCGATCTCATCGAGCATGTTAAGCACGGCTTCGTTCGCGCCCCCATGCGCTGGCCCCCAAAGGGCTGCGATGCCAGCAGCGATGCAGGCAAATGGGTTGGCTCCAGACGATCCAGCGAGACGCACCGTCGAAGTCGAAGCGTTCTGCTCGTGGTCCGCGTGCAAAATGAAGATGCGCTCCATTGCTTGAGCCAGCACCGGGTTGATCTGGCTCTCTTCGCACGGCACGCCAAACATCATGTGTAGAAAATTCTCGGCATAGCCGAGGTCATTGCGCGGATACATGAACGGCTGTCCGACTGAGTATTTGTAGCACATGGCTGCCATGGTCGGCATCTTGGCAATGAGTCGATTGGCGGCAATCGCTCGGTGCTGTTCGTTGGCGATGTCTGTGGAGTCGTGATAGAACGAGGACAAAGCGCCGACCACTCCACACATGATTGCCATTGGGTGGGCATCGCGGCGGAAGCCGTTGTAGAAGTTCCGGATCTGCTCATGCACCATCGTGTGGTTTTTGATGGTGTTGACGAAATGGGTCTTTTCTTCGAGGTCGGGCAGTTCTCCTTGGAGAAGCAGATAGCAGGTCTCAAGGTAGTCGGACTTCTCTGCAAGCTGTTCGATGGGGTATCCGCGGTGAAGAAGTATGCCGTGTTCGCCGTCAATGTAGGTGATTTTCGATTCACACGAAGCGGTGGATACGAAACCGGGGTCGTAGGTGAACAAGCCGGCGGCGGTAAGCCCGCGAACGTCTACAACATCCGGACCCGTGGTTCCGGAGTAGACTGCAAGGTCGATCGGGTCTCGACCCTCTACGGTGAGCGTCGCCTTTTTTTCCGCCATGGTTGGCCTCCTGTTTCAGATATTCCCACGCGCTTGGATCTCCTCGGTCAAGCACGCCCGGTCAATCACGATGGGTGCTTGGGCTTGCGATCCGCTCGCGTGGGAGGCACGGATTATATTGAACTTTGTGGTGCCTGAACATTTCGCCACTGGCGCCGGGATGGATTCAGGTTGACACACCGGGGTTGTTTTCGATTTGCAATATTTGTTCCATTGATTGGGCGGGCCCGGCTGACTGGCCGACTGTTCCACGTGTTCGATTGTATTCCAACAGGGCTGGACCTATACTCTTCGCCCGATCCAGGGCGCCGCACCTGCAAACAGTTTGAGCCTGTGTGGATCGACCCTTCTCCCGGGCCGCGTGGTGCGAGTTGCCCGTCACCCTCGTCATAGGTTGAGGTGCAAATAGATCCAGTGAACAACAAGCGTCCGGTTAACCTAGACCTTCCCACCGTTGTCCGACAACCTTTCCCTGCGCTGATCTCTATCACCCACCGAGTCTCTGGTGTCTTTCTTCTCGTCGGGGTCGGTTTTCTCCTTTACCTGCTGCAAGAGTCATTCTCATCCCCGTCGTCGTTTGCTGAGCTTCAGTCTTTGCTTGATGGCGTGGGCGTCAGGTTGTTCCTGTGGTTGGTGGTGAGCGCGCTGCTGTACCACTGGGTCGCGGGTGTGAGGCATTTATTAATGGACATTGGCGTGGGCGAAACGCTGCGCGGCGGGCGCTTCGGTGCGATGGCAGTGGCAGCCATCAGTGCTGTGTTGATCGCATTGGCTGGGGTCTGGATATGGTCGTAGGAAGTGTAACTGCGTTGGGCCGAAACGGTGTGGCAGACTGGCTGGTACAGCGCCTGACCGCGGTTTGCTTGGGGGGGTATACCCCTTGGGTGGGGGGCGGGGTGTGGTAATGCCCCCTTGGGCGG